>Ga0315550_1002010_pt1 | contig 12466 bp, 11 predicted proteins | sample SalMarSW160190MG_2_FD_203100 | JGI IMG/M metagenome (GOLD analysis project Ga0315550, IMG submission 203100) | Salt marsh sediment microbial communities from the Plum Island Ecosystem LTER, Massachusetts, United States - Salt Marsh Sediment SW1601-90 ... | reverse complement strand
ACGGCCCCGGATAACAGCGGTCGAGAGCCCGTCAATCCGCTTCGCGCTCGACATTGCAACAGTGCGGCGCGGCTTCGGCATCGCCTTCGCCCCGCAGGACTTCGCCGGTGACGGGATTGGGGCGGAAAGTGGTGCAGCCCTTCAGACCCATGTGATAGGCCCGTTCGTATATTTCCTTGAAATCGTCGAAACCGTACCCGCGCGGAACATTGATGGTTTTGGAGATGGAGTTGTCTACGAACGGCTGCAATGCCGCCTGCATGCCGAGATGCGCCGCGGGAGCGAGCGAGCGGGTGTCGACGAACGTGGCCGGCGGTTTCTCCTGTCCTCGTTGTTCGCGCCACAGTCGCAGCGCGTAGTCGGTCAGCTCGTGTTCGGTGTAACTGCCGTCCAGTTCGAGCACGCGCCGGGTATAGCTGTATTCGTACATCGGCTCGAGGCCGCTGGAGATGTTGTTCGCCAGCAGACTGATGGTGCCGGTGGGCGCGATGGCGGTCAGGTGGCTGTTGCGCAGGCCGTGGCGGATAATATCGTCCTGAATCTCGCGCGGCAGACCGAGGATGAATTTCCCCCGCGGATATTTTTCCCGATCGAAAAACGGAAATGGACCTTTTTCCCTGGCGAGCTCGACCGATGTGCGGTAGGCGCTGTGGCAGATCAGCTGCATGACGCGCGCCGCCAGATCGCGCGCCGGCGCTTCGGCATAATGCAGACCGAGCATGATGAGCGTGTCCGCCAGTCCCGTGAGGCCGAGACCGATGCGCCGCGCGCCGCGCGCCTGCACGGCCTGCCGGTCCAGGGGGAACTGCGAGGCATCGATCACGTTGTCCATCATGCGCGTGGCGATAACGGCGGTTTCGCGGATGCCGTCCAGATCCAGATGCGCCTGCTTGCCGAAGGGGTCGCGCACGAACGCCGTCAGGTTGATCGAGCCGAGGTCGCAGGCGCCGTACGGCGGCAAAGGAATTTCCCCGCAGGGATTCGTGGCGCTGATCAGTTCGCAATAGCGGAGATTGTTGAATTCATTGATGCGGTCGATGAACAGCACGCCCGGTTCGGCGTATTCGTAGGTCGCGCGCATGAGTTTGTCCCACAGCGCGCACGCGCGCACGCGCCGGTGCACCCGGCAGCGCACCGGCTCGAGGCGCCCCGACCATTGGCGCACGAGGGTCTCGGACGCGTCGTCGCCGTTTTCCGCCGGAAAAACCAGCGCCCAGTCCTGATCCCGCGATACGGCTTCCATGAAGGCGTCCGTGACCAGCACCGAGAGATTGAAATGCCGCAACAAGCGGCTGTCATGCTTGGCATCGATGAACGCCTCGACGTCCGGATGGTCGCAACGCAGGGTGGCCATCATCGCGCCGCGCCGCGCGCCGGTGGAAAGCAGCGTGCCGCACATCGCGTCCCATATCTGCATGAACGAGACCGGGCCGGAGGCCACGGTGCCGACGCTTTTCGCCTGCGTGCCCCGCGGACGCAGAGTGGAGAAGTCGTAGCCCACGCCGCCGCCCTGTTGCATGGTGAGCGCGCCTTCCTTGAGGCCGTCGAAGATGCCGTCCATCGAGTCCTCGATGGTGCCCATGACGAAACAGTTGAACAGCGTCACGCGCCGGCCGGTGCCGGCACCCGCCTGGATGCGCCCGCCGGGGAGAAATTTGAAATCGCGCAGGGCCTCGTGGAAACGCCGTTCCCATTCGTCCCGATCGACTTTTTCCACACCGGCCAGGGTTTGCGCGATGCGCCGCCAGGTATCTTCAATGTTCCGGTCGCGCACCGCGTCGCCCTCGCGGAAACGGTACTTGCTGTCCCAGATGTGACGGGAAATCTCGGTAATGAAGGGATCGTCTGCCATGTCGTTCAATTCTGAATTACTTCGCGGTTCAACGGTACCATTTCGTTGCCCTGCGGCACCGCCAGGTTGTCCCCGGGAGGAAATCGTTCTGTGCGTCGAACACGATTAATGCATCAGCGTTTTGGAGAAATTCCCGTTCTTGTGATTCGCCGAATTGAGCCGCACGACATTGGTGTCGGCTCCAATTCGGCGGTCAGATAATTGTACGCCTGAGCAACGGCTTTAACAGCTTGAGCGGGCGCGAATTCAGCACGTCTTTCTTTTCCAGCCAGCCGCGCCTTGCCTGGCCCACGCCGTAGACCAGGTTATCGAAGTCCTGAATGCTGTGGGCGTCGGAGCTGATCGTCACGAGCACTTCCTCATCCCGCGCCATCTGGCAATAGACATCCAGAAGATCGAGCCGTTCCGGATGCGCGTTGAGCTCCAGGAAGCAGCCGCGCTCGCGCGCGTGGCGGATGATCCTGAGCATGTCCACGTCGTACGGCTCGCGGTTGTCGAGCAGGCGTCCGGTCGGGTGGGCGAGGATGCTGAAATGGGGGTGATCCATGGCGCGCAGAATGCGTTCGGTCTGTTTCGCGCGCGACAGGTTGAACTTGCTGTGCACCGCGCCGACCACCAGGTCCAGCTCGGAAAGCACGTCGTCCGGCAGATCGAGGTGCCCGTCCTCCAGGATGTCGACCTCCACGCCCTTGAGCAGCGTGATCCCGTCGAGTTCTTCGTTCAGGCGCTCGATTTCAAGCATCTGCTTGCGCAAGCGCTGCGGGTCGAGTCCGTGCGCCACCGTGAGCCGGCGCGAGTGTTCCGTGATGGCCAGGTATTCGAAGCCGTGGCGGCGCGCGGCCTGCGCCATCTCGCGCAGGGTATTGTGTCCGTCCGTGGCCTTGGTGTGGGCGTGCAAATCGCCCTTGAGGTCGGCGAACTCCACCAGCTTCGGCAGCTTGCCGGCGCGCGCGGCCTCGATTTCACCGCGGTTTTCACGCAGCTCGGGCGCGATCCACGGCAGGCCCACGGCGCGATAAACCGATTCCTCGGTATCGCCGGCGATGCGTTTCTTGTTTTTGAACACGCCGTATTCGCTGATCTTGAGCTTGCGCTGCTGGGCCAGCCGGCGAATCTCGATGTTATGCGCCTTGGCGCCGGTGAAGTACTGCAAGGCGGCGCCGAAGCAGTCCTCGTCCACGACGCGCAGATCCACCTGCAGGCCGGATTTGAGTATTACGGTCGCGCGCGTGGAACCCTTGGCCTGCACGTCCCTGACCTCGTCATAGGTGACGAAACGGTCCATTACTTTTCCGGAATCGGCCGCCGTGACCAGGATATCGATGTCGCCCACGGTCTCCCTGAACCGGCGGTAGCTGCCGGCAAGTACGACCTGTTTGACGCCGCGTATTTTTTCCAGATATTTTTTTAGCGGTTCGGCGTATTGCGCGGCCACGGCCAGTTTGAAGCGCTTCTGTTCCGTGACGTGCGCCGAAATCGCGTCCAGGACGGTTTGCTCGGTCTTGGCGCCGAAGCCCGGGAGCTCGCGAATGCGTCCGTCGCGCGCGGCGCGCGCCAGTTGCTCGAGCGTTTGCACGTCGAGCTCGTGGTACAGGGCGCGCACGCGCTTGGGCCCGAGGCCCGGGATTTTCAGGAGCTCGGTGATGGTGGGCGGGGTTTTCTGGCGCAGTTTCTCGAGGAACCGGCACTTGCCGGTTTCCACGATCTCCCTGATCTTCGCCGCCAGGTCGTCGCCGATACCGGGCAATTCGGTGAGGTCCTCGCCCTTGGCCACCATGTCCGCGACCGGCACGCCCATGCCCTCCGTCTGGCGCGCGGCGTTGCGATAGGCGCGCACGCGGAAGGGATTGGCGTTCTCGATTTCGAGCAGGTCGGCGATCTCCTCGAAAACGCCGGCGATGTCGGCATTGTGCACGGGCATGATCACTTCCTTTTGACTTTTCCGGTCTCGACCCGCCGGATCAGCTCCACGGCATTACGCGGCGCGGCGCCGCGGGCATCGTTATCGAAGTAGACATGTACGTCGCGTCCCTGTTTCTGCCAGCGGCGTATGCGTTGAGCCCATTGTCCCAGTTCGCGTGCGCTGTAAGAAGAGGCATAGGTGACGGCGTGTCCGTGCAGGCGAACGTACACCAGGTCGGTCGTCACCGCGTTCCACAGCGGCCAGTCGGCGGCGTCCGACTGGCACACGGCCAGGCGATGCGCGTGCAGGCACGCGGCGACTTCGTCGTCGAACCAGGAGACGTGACGGAATTCGATCGCATGCCGCACCGCGCGCCAGCTGTTGAGCGCGCGCGCGAAGCCCTCCAGCCGTTCCAGATTCCTGTGAAATCGTTCGGGCAGCTGCCAGATGACAGCGGCGAGTTTGTTTCCCAGACCCCGGGCGCGGTCCCGCTCGAGGCGGACGCTCGGCAGCGGATCGATGAGTTTCTTGTTGTGCGTCAGGAAGCGGTTACCCTTGATGGCGAAGCGGAAATCCGCCGGCGTTTCGTCGCGCCAGCGGCGGAAGGTTTGTTTATCCTGCAGGCGGTAGAAGGTGGCGTTGACCTCGATGGCGCTGAATCGCCCGGCGCAGAAAGCCAGCCAGTGCGGGCGCGCCAACCCCTGGTAGAAATCGTCGCGCCACGAGTCGTAATTCCATCCGCTGGTGCCGATGTAGGCGCGTCCGCGCATGCTTCATCCCTTGATGCAGACCAGCGGTTCCAGCCGCGCCACCTTGCGCGCCAGGCCGGCGGCGTCGGCGGCGTCCACGACGACGGCGACGTCCTTGTACGCGCCCGGGGCTTCTTCGGCGATGCCGCGTCCGGAAGGGCTGCGAATCAGTATCCCGTGCGCGGCCAGTTCGTCGATCACCTGCCGGCCTTTCCAGGTTTTATACGCCTGGTGCCGGCTCATGGCGCGGCCCGCGCCATGGCAGGCGGAGCTGAACGACAGCGCTTCGCCCGCTTTGGTCCCGACGAGAATATAAGAGCCGGTGCCCATGGAACCGCCGATCAGCACCGGCTGGCCGACGGCGCGAAGCCGTTCGGGGATATCGGGATGGCCGGGAGCGAAGGCGCGCGTGGCGCCCTTGCGGTGCACGTAGAGTTTGCGTCGCTCGCCGTCCACCACGTGCTCCTCGACCTTGCAGGTGTTGTGCGAGACGTCGTAAAGCAGCGGCAGGCGCGCCTTCGGCAGCACCGTGGCGAAGGCATCGCGCACCAGGTGAGTGAGGATCTGGCGGTTGGCCAGCGCGCAATTGATCGCGGCGCGCATGGCCCCGAGATATCTTTCGCCGATGGGGGAGTTGATCGGCGCGCAAGCGAGTTCGCGGTCGGGCAGCATGATGCCGTAATGCGAGGCGGCGACGACCATCTCCTTCAGGAATTCGGTGCCGATCTGGTGTCCCAGGCCGCGCGAACCGCAATGGATGCTGACGACCACGTCGTTCTCGCGGATGCCGAAGGCCTGCGCCGCTTCGGCGTCGAAAACCCTTACGACCTTCTGCACCTCGAGATAATGGTTGCCGCTGCCGAGCGTGCCCATCTCGTCGCGCTGGCGTTTCTTCGCGTGCTCCGACACGTCGTCCGGTTCCGCGCCTGACATCCGGCCGTCTTCCTCGATGTGCTCGAGGTCGGCGGGGCCGCCATAACCCCGTTTCACCGCCCATTGCGCGCCGCCCAGCAGCATCGCGTCCATCTCGGACGCATTCAGCCGGATCGCGCCGGTGCTGCCGAGGCCGGCGGGGATTTCCCTATATAAGGTATCGGCCAGCGTTTTCTGGACCGCCATGACGTCTTCGCTGTTCAGTCCGGTGTGCAGGCAACGCACGCCGCAGGAGATGTCGAAGCCGACGCCGCCCGCCGATACCACGCCGCCCTGTTCCGGATCGAAGGCGGCCACGCCGCCGATGGGAAAGCCGTAGCCCCAGTGCGCGTCGGGCATGGCGTAGGCGGCTTTCACGATGCCCGGCAGCATGGCGACGTTGCACACCTGCTCGTACACCTTGTGATCCATCTCGCGGATCAACGCCTCGTCCGCGTAAATCACCGCCGGCACGCGCATGGCGCCGTGCGGGGCGATTTCCCATGCGTATCCGGTATGCCGGCTGAAGAGTGATATGTCCATGGTGACTATTGTCATTCCCGCGGAGATCGGGGTCCAGTCAAGTAGCCCGGATGAAGCGCAGCGCAATCCGGGAAATCATCATATAGTCGAGCGGCCTGCGGCCGCGTGGTAATTGCGGTTCCCGCACCGCAGGCGGGTTTCTTTTCTTTGCTCGTGCAAAGAAAAGAAACCAAAAGAAAGCACGCCCCCTGGTCTTCGCCCGTCCCAAACCATCGGTTTGGGACGGGGTCCCCTCACGCCGCGCTCGCCTCAGGGGGTGCGCCAACGCGACCTCCCTGTCGCGGCGGCGCACGCTCGCGGTCCCTCGCTTGCCCCTTCGGGCCCGCGCTTCGGCTTCCCGCGGCGTTCGGCTTGACCAAGGGGGTTATGAAAACACCTCCGCGCCAAGGCCTGAGGTAGGTGGCTAACCCTCCTGTGTCGCGAGCCGAGCACCGAGCAAGGCCGAGAGCCTTCGCGAGACTTTTGATCGAGCCCGAGGCGCGCAGGGGACCGCGCGTCTTGGGCGCGGCGAAGCGACCCGGGCGTGCTTTCTCTTGGTGACTTCTCTTTGCACGAGCAAAGAGAAGTCACCCAGGGTGCAGGGGCGGAGCCACCCGCACATAGCCGTTGAATCGCGGCCGCAGGCCGCTCGACTATTTAAACCTGGATTCCCGCTTTCGCGGGAATGACGGGAGTGCCGTGGGTCAGCCACCCACAAGTAGGCGTCGCCGCAGGCGACACAAAACCGGGTGTCGGGCGGAGACGCCCGTAATTAGACGTCAAGATCGCGCGCACAGCGCACGCTCTATCTAAACATCCACAACACATTGCGCCACCCACTCGCCATTCGCTTCGCGCGCCACCCGCAGCGCGGTGTAGGTCGCGCCCTTGATCTCGACTGCCGGCTGATGCCTCGCGGGGTTCATCGGCTCACCCCAGGCGCGGGCGGTGAGGCGGTGTTCCTTGATGCGGACATCGTAGCGGCCGAAAAGCAATTTGCGCGTGGCCATTTCATAAATCAGCGCGTTGAGCCAGTCCACAAGCAGCAATTCGTCATCCGGCGCCTGGCAATGTATTTCCACCGCCTCGGAACCGGATATATCCGCGGGATCGGTGATCACGGCGGACATGGCGACGGCCGCCTGCTCGAAAGCCTGTTCCCGGGTGTCGCCTATGCCGCGCACGCCCATGTCGGCCCCGTGTGGAAAGTGCTCCCAGCGCTTGCCGCTCATGGACCGGGAACAATTCGCATCAGTTGATTTCCCGGAAGCGATCCATGATCTCGATGACCTCCGCCTCATCGACATCGGTCCAATGCTGGTATGCGTCGGCGACGGCAAAGCTCGCTCCTTCACGGACATTCGGGCAATACACCGAATCCACGCCGGCGCTGATACGCTCGACCGCGCTGGCGTGCCCGGTCGGCACGCCCACGATGATTTTATCCGCGCCAAGGTGGCGCAGGGCATCGACGGCGGTGAGCAGCGTGAAACCGGAGGCCAGCCCGTCATCGATCAGGAGGACCGTGCGGTGACTGAGGCCGGGCAACGGCCGGTCTCCGCGCAGTTTCCGCGCCCGCCGCCGGACCTTTTCTTTCGTGTCGGCGATGCCGTCTTGTGTCACCTGGGCCGGCAGCGCGAGGGCGGTAATCAGATCCTGGTTGAGGCGTACCGTGCCATCGAACGCCACGCCGCCGTATCCCGCTTCCGTGTTCCAGGGCAGGGTTATCTTGCTGACGACGGCCAGATCGAGCGGGAGCTTGAGTTGCCCGGCGACTTCCACGGCGACCGGTACGCCGCCGGCCGGGATCGCGAGGATCAAGGTATCCGTTCCGCGGAGCTCATCCAGCGTCCCGGACAACACCGCACCCGCGTGCGTGCGGTCACGAAACACCCGTGCCCGGTTGCGCAGTTCGCGAAGATCGAAAACCTTGTTCGCGTCGGCTGCCATGCTTGAGCGTATAACACCGTTATACCGACATAGATATGACGGCCGTCAAACCGTTAATGAAAGAGAAATCAGGTGACGAAATTGGTCAGGCTTACCGGCTGCCGCCGCGCGCCCCAGGTACCGTGTTTGGCCTCGAATACCCCGGCGCAAGCGGTGCCGCAATTCCGGCATTTGCCTTCCTGATCAAGGTTCCACGCGGTGATGTCGTACCAATCGCGTCCGATCAGTCTGGCGCCGCACTGGTGGCAATAAGTCGAGCCGCCGTCTTCGTCGTGCACGTTGCCGGTGTAGGCGTAGCGCACCCCGTTTTTCATGGCGATCCGGCGCGCCTTCGCGAGCGTGGCCGGCGGTGTCGCCGGAATGTCGCGCATTTTCCAGTCCGGATGGAACGCGGTGAAATGCATGGGCACGTCGGGCCCGAGGTTTTCCACCACCCACCGCGTCATTTCCTCGATCTCTTTGTCCGAGTCGTTGCGGCCGGGAATGAGCAGGGTGGTGAGCTCGAACCACACATCGGTTTCGTGTTTCAGGTACTTGAGCGTGTCGAGCACCGGCTGCAGGTGCGCGCCGGTGACCTTCCAGTAGAAATCCTCGCTGAAGGCCTTCAAGTCCACGTTGGCCGCGTCCATGTACCGGAAGAATTCGCGCCGCGGTTCCTCGCACATATAACCCGCCGTCACCGCCACCGATTTGATGCCGAGCTCGCGGCAGGCCCGGGCCACGTCGATCGCGTATTCCATGAAGATGACCGGATCGTTGTAGGTGTACGCGACGCTGCGGCAATCGAGATTTTTGGCGGCGCGCGCGATGGTTTCGGGCGAGGCCTGGTCCATCAGGGTGTCGAGCTCGCGCGACTTGCTGATGTCCCAGTTCTGGCAGAACTTGCAGGCGAGGTTGCAGCCGGCGGTCCCGAAGGACAGGATCGGCGTGCCGGGCAGGAAATGGTTGAGCGGCTTTTTTTCGATCGGGTCCACGCAATAGCCGCTGGAGCGGCCGTAGGTGGTCAGCACGATCGCCCCGTTGTGGTTGCCGCGCACGAAACACAGGCCGCGCTGGCCCTCGTGCAGCTTGCAGTAGCGCGGGCACACGTCGCATTGCACCCGGCCGTCGTCGAGCTTGTGCCAGTATTTCGTCGGGGTGACCGACGCCGAGTCGATGATTTCCGCTTCCGTGGACATATATGGTAAATGCGGCCAGTGGCGCGCCAAATCAATGTTTATGCTACGCCCGTGCCGTTCGACTTGAAAATACCCCCCGCCGGGCACATTGTTATAGGAACATTCCTGAAAAATTTCTTTTATGACCAGCGTACGAAACCCGGCGGTTGCCGGGATGTTTTACCCCGCCAATCCGCGCGAATTGCACGCGCAGATCGGGGAATACCTGGGATCGGTGCACGCCGAGGGTGCCGTGCCGAAGGCAATCATTGCGCCCCATGCGGGCTACGTCTATTCCGGTCCGATCGCGGCGAGCGCCTACGCGCGGCTCAAACCCGGGCGTGGACGGATCACGCGCGTCGTGCTTTTAGGTCCGTCGCACCGCGTCGGTTTCCACGGCCTGGCGCTGTCCAGCGCCGATTATTTTGTCACGCCCCTGGGAAAGATCCCGGTGGATCGCGCGGCGCTCGAAGAAATCGCGCATCTTCCCCAAGTGCGGGTGATGGACGCGGCCCACGCCCAGGAACACAGCCTCGAGGTGCACCTGCCGTTCCTGCAGGAAGTACTGGGCGAGTTCAGCCTGGTGCCGCTGGTGGTCGGCGATGCCGCTCCCGAAGAAGTGGCCGAAGTGCTCGAAGCCCTCTGGGGCGGCCCGGAAACCCTGATCGTGATCAGTTCGGACCTGAGCCATTACCACGATTACCGCAGCGCGCAGGAACTGGACCGCGCCACCTCGCGGGCGATCGAGGAATTACGCATCGAGGATATCCAGTACGATCACGCCTGCGGGCGCAATCCGGTGAACGGCCTGTTGCAGGTGGCGCGCCGTCTCGGTCTCAAGGCAAGAACCGTCGATCTGCGCAATTCCGGCGATACCGCCGGCCCGCGCGACAGGGTGGTGGGCTATGGTGCCTACATCTTTGAATAAGCCGTCTCCAATGCTCACATCCGCGCACAAGCAGCAGTTGCTGCAGGTCGCGGGCGAGTCGATCAGGAAAGGCCTGTGCGGGGAGACGCTCGCCGTGCAGGCCACGGACTATCCGGAGCTGTTGCGCATCACGCGCGCCACCTTCGTTACCTTGCACGTGGAAGCCAAGCTGCGTGGCTGCATCGGCACGCTCGAGGCGCGCCGGATGCTCGTGGAGGACGTGGCGAGCAACGCCTGGAGTGCCGCGTTTCGCGATCCGCGGTTTCCCGCGCTCACCTGGCCGGAATACGAGCGTCTCGACATTCACATTTCCATCCTGAGCCTGCCCGAGCCGATGCAGTTTTCCTCGGAGGAGGATCTGCTGGCGCAACTGCGTCCGCACGTGGACGGCCTGATCATCGAGGACGGTTACTCGCGCGGCACGTTTCTGCCTTCGGTATGGGAGCAGGTCCCCGAGCCGCGCGAGTTTCTGCGCCATCTCAAGCTCAAAGCCGGTCTGCACCCGGATCACTGGTCGAGCCGCATCCGCGTGCAGCGCTATACCGCCGAATCCATTCCCTGACGGCGCGTGCCGCGGAATCTTGATCCTTATCAAAGACGCATCGCCGGAAGGCGATAATCTTTACTTCGTTGAGGCAGAGTAAGGGGCTTTGCCATGCGCTTCCACGACCGGACCGACGCCGGCAAGAAACTCGCCCAGGCCCTGAGGCAACACCGGGACCAGGACGGCGTGGTGTATGCCTTGCCGCGCGGCGGCGTGGTGCTGGGCGTGGAAGTCGCGCGCGACCTGGGCATGCCGCTGGATCTTCTCATCCCCCGCAAAATCGGCCATCCGCTGCAGCCGGAGTACGCCATCTGCGCCGTCGTCGAAAACGGCGAGATGGTCTGCAACCAGGGCGAGGTCGCGCGCGTCGATCCGCAATGGTTCCGGCGCGAGGTCGAGGCCGAGCGCGTGGAGGCGCGCCGCCGCCGCGAGCTGTACCTGGGCGGGCGCGAGCCGGCGCCGGTCGCGGGCAAGACGGCGATCATCGTGGACGACGGCATCGCCACCGGCCTCACCATGGAGGTGGCGATTCGCGACGCGCGACGCCGCCGTCCGGCGCATCTGGTCGTCGCCGTGCCGGTCGCGCCGCCCGATACGGTCGAGCGACTGGCGCGCGAGGTCGATGAATTCGTGGTGCTGGATCGTTCCTCCTATTATCTCGGCGCGGTCGGAGCCTATTACGATTCTTTTTATCAGGTATCCGACGAAGAAGTGGTTGCGCTGCTGCGGTCCGTAACTCCGGAAAAAACCGCGAAAAAACATGAGCACCGCTGACCGCGAACAGTTGGTTGAAATCCCGATGGACGGCGAAAACCACGAAGGCGTGCGTGGCATGCCACCCGGCGCGGAGGGGATGGTGTTGTTCGCGCACGGCAGCGGCAGCGGGCGTCTGAGCCCGCGCAACAACTATGTCGCCGGTGTCTTGCGCCGCGGCGGGGTCGCGACGCTGCTGTTCGACCTGTTGACCGAGGAGGAAGACCGCGTCTATGAAACCCGCTTCGACATCGCCCTGCTGACGCATCGCCTGATACTGGCTACGCAATGGGTAAAGCAGCAAAAGGAGACGAGCGATCTGGCGATCGGTTATTTCGGCGCCAGTACCGGTGCGGCCGCGGCGTTGGAGGCGGCCGCGGCGCTGGGACCGGAAATCCGCGCGGTGGTCTCGCGCGGCGGTCGCCCCGACCTCGCGCTCGAGAGCCTGGCGCGCGTGCAGGCGCCGACGTTGCTGATCGTGGGTGGAAACGATCATGTGGTGATCGATCTCAATCGCGTGGCCTACCGCGCGCTGCGTGTCGAAAAGGAATTGCAGATCATCCCTGGCGCGACCCATTTGTTCGAAGAGCCCGGCACGCTCGAGCAGGTGGCCGCCGCCGCGGCACGCTGGTTCGTGCGCCACCTCACCCATGGAAAGCCGGCATGAAGCTGATGTCTCCCCGCGAAACCGTTCCGGATCAGGATGCCAGGGTCGCGCTGCTGCGCCGGCCGCAGGCCTATCCGGACAGGCCGGCGCGCATCGAAATCATCGAAACCCACATGTCCTGGATATTCCTGACGCCGCGACACGTTTACAAGCTCAAGAAACCGGTGCGCTACGATTATCTGGATTTCAGCACGCTCGCGGCGCGCAAAATGTATTGCCAGGAGGAGTTGCGGCTGAACCAGGAGCTGGCGCCCGGCGTGTATATCGGGGTCGTTCCGCTGGCGCGCGATGCCGCCGGCGACACGCGGGTCGAGGGAAAGGGGACGGTTATCGACTGGCTGGTGAAGATGCGGCGCCTGCCCGCGGAGCGCATGCTGGATTTTTTGATCGAGCGGGGCGAGATTCAGCCGACGGAGGTGCACGCCGTGGCCGAGCCGCTCGCCCATTTTTACAAAAGATGCGGGCCCATCGTCCTGAGCGGCGGGGAGTATCGCGAGTTGTATGCGAACAAGATCCGTGTCAACCGCGC
>Ga0315550_1002009_pt1 | contig 12469 bp, 5 predicted proteins | sample SalMarSW160190MG_2_FD_203100 | JGI IMG/M metagenome (GOLD analysis project Ga0315550, IMG submission 203100) | Salt marsh sediment microbial communities from the Plum Island Ecosystem LTER, Massachusetts, United States - Salt Marsh Sediment SW1601-90 ... | reverse complement strand
CTCGGGGTAAACCGGATCTGGAACGTGGTCGTCCCCCCGTAGGCCGCAACCGGAGAACCGGGCTGCTGAACCACACTGAAGTCGGTGCTGCCAGTCCATTGTACCTTGTTGGGAACGCCCGTCAAATTAAGAGCACCAGCTCCCGTATTCCTAATCGTAAATGTCCGAGTCAACGAACCGCCTACACTAACACTCCCAAAGTCCGTGTGGTCAAAAGCGCTCGGCGTGGTATCCTCGTCCGCAATGATTTGACTATTGCCCAGAACATCCATCTCCGGCTCGATAATCAGGCCGGTGCCTTGGATAACGAAGTTATACGGATTTTCGTTACTATCGTTGTTCGGTATCCAAACCGTCGCCGTCTTAAGCCCGGTACCGCTCGGGGTAAACCGGATCTGGAACGTGGTCGTCCCCCCGTAGGACGCAACCGGAGAACTGGGCTGCTGAACCACTGTGAAGTCGGTGCTGCCAGTCCATTGCACCTTGTTGGGAACGCCCGTCAAATTAAGAGCACCAGCTCCCGTATTCCTAATCGTAAACGTCCGAGTCAACGAACCGCCTACACTAACACTCCCAAAGTTCGTGTGGTCAACAGTACTCGGCGTCGTATCCTCGTCCGCAATGATTTGACTATTGCCCAGAACATCCATCTCCGGCTCTGCAGAGATAACCTTAATCTTGACATTATCGAATTCACGCCCATCTGAGTACGCCGGATAATTGTCGTACTGCTGGAACTTTATCTGTACATCCGAAAGGTCAGTACTGTCGGCAGCCGCCTGGGCCTGCTGCAAAATATCATCCAGAGCAAACGACTGATTCGCGAAATTAACAGTCAAATCCGTTACCTTTACCCAATTCTGACCATCGACACTCAACGCTATCCCATCGCCCTTATAATGGCCCACAAAGCTGCCGGGAAGGGTATTTGATTCATCCGACAGACTCCCGTGATCCAGCGTCAGCGTTACTCCAGTCTTACCCCTCAGGTCCACATGCAAAATCGCCTCGTTCAGAGAGTACGTGGTGTTGCCTACCATGTCGTCCATACGCAGACGCCCGCTTACCACCTCGATCCGCCCCTCATTGTTCGAGTAATACTCCCAACCTTCGGCACCACCGGGCTTGCCCAGGCTAAAGTCCTGCATATATGGGACCGCATTCAGCAAAAGTCTGGGCTCAAGACGCTCAAACATGGGTGTTCCCAAGCCCTGGGGGCGTTGTTGCGAACGCCGGTTACCTCGCAGCATTTTCAGTATGCGCTTCATTTTATCTTTCTCCATGGTCTCACTGTTACGATGGAACTGGGAAGCCATGCTTCCTGGCCGAAGCCCCTGTCAAGCGTCGAAGTATCAGTTCCCATCATCACGTGGTCCTTTGAATAGGTTATGTGAAATCAATTCGCCCTTTTTCTTTATTTATAAGCCCACCTAAAAGTGCCACCTTGTATCTCACAAGTAACGTTTTTTTTTGGTTTTCTGTATCGAGATTTCGGGTTTGATCGCATATTTTGGAGAACCGGGGGACGCGGTTGTTGGTATGGGAACACGGCGCCGGGGCAGACAACAAAACCTGATATTATGGTTACATAGGGAATCATTCATAATCTACTTTATGGACAATCCTACCCTTATTAGCCATCGAAGCACGCATTTCCGGAAGACAATTTGCAGGATTAAAGTGCAGTTTTGGTCGATATATGGGTACAATAGTAGAGTAATTTCGTCAGATATGGGAGATTTGATAGTATGATTCCGAAAAAAAGTTTTATGGGTTCTTGGATTATTTGTGTTGTAGTGCTGAGTACATTGAAAGCTGCGTCTTCAGGTGTTGGGATCAGAGCAGTTACTAATCCCAGCGCGGACAGAACACTCTCCTATGTTCAGCCAGGTCTCATTGCCAAGGTTTATTTCAAGGAGGGTGAGTGGGTAAAAGCCGGGCAGGTGCTCATCCAGCAGGACGACGCTGTAGAGCAGATCCAGCTGGCCCAGCTTCAGGCGGCAAGCGAGGACACAACTCAAATACAGGCGAGCGAAGCTTCCCTGGCCCAGAAAAGAGTTGACCTTAAAAAGCTGGAGAAGGCAGCGGCAAGTAACGCCGCAACAGAATTAGAAGTAGAATATGCGAAGTTAAATGTGAAGATGGCCGAGCTGTCGCTTAAGCTTGCGGAATTCGAGCACGAACAGGCGAAAAGAAAATACAACGAGGTAAAGACGCAGATTGAAAAGATGCGTCTGAAAAGCCCAATAGATGGAAGGATTGAAAAAATTCACGTGGAAACCGGCGAATCAATTAATGCCCTGGCTGATGTGGTTCAGGTTGTCCAGATTGATCCACTTTGGATTGACGTCCCTGTACCTTTAGTCAAAGCAACTACTCTCAGCTATGGAAAAACTGCACAAGTCGGGTTTCCAAACCCAAATATGGCATCCTTAGAAGGAAAAATTATTTACATTGCCGCGGTCGCCGATGCAGCCAGCAGCACATTAAGAGTACGAATAGAAGTACCTAATAAATCGAATAGGCCGGCCGGCGAACACGTTGAGATTATTTTTCCAGCTTCACCCCGTTAGAAATCTTCACTTTTTTAAGCATATTGTTTCTCCTGTGGAATTTCTAACGAGGTGAACAGAAATAGATAGAGGAATCCAAAAATGAGTCTTAAAGAAAATGCTGTTCTATTTAGTAATCATTCAAATCCAGTTACAGAAGTCAGAGTCTGTCCTCTGTTTTCCGTCCTCCGTTTTCTGTCCTCTGTTTTCTGTCCTCTGTTTTGTGTCCTCTGTCTTCTGGCAATGCCCGGTTGTGTTTCCGATGAGGTTGATGACCAGAGTGTCCTGGCTTCCTACCAGCAAACTCTGGCTGATCGAGGCCCCCAGCAGCGAGCTGACCCGCTGCGACCTTTGGCTCTACTTAGACCAGCTCCTGCTCCTGATGGAATTCCATCTGAGCTTGAAGTTGTTATAGATCCCAACACGGGCAGAAAGATTTTCGAGCTGACAATCGAGCAAGCCATAGTCAGGGCTCTTGCCAATAGTCCGGAAATCAGGGTAGTGAGTTTCGACCCGTCGATAGCCAAGCAAGACATAACAAAAGAGGCTGCCGAGTTCGACGTAACTGCCTTCGGGCGTATGAATTTCGAACAAGAGGATAATCCTGTTAATAGCTTTTTTCAGTCCGGCCAATCAGATGTTCGTTTGTTGGAGTCAGGAATCAAGCAGAAAGGCACCACCGGCTCAGAATGGTCCTTAAGTTATGCCTTAACACGCAGCTGGGACGATTTGGCAGGTAGGACGCTTCCCACACGGTACGAGCCAATACTCGCTTTTCAATTAAGACAGCCGCTGTTGCGTGACGCCTGGCAGCAAACTAACCTTGCAGGCGTGAACATAGCCAGGCTCAATCATGAGATTGCCGTTCTTGGTTTTCGTCAAAAAGCTGAGGATGTTTCGACAGAGGTTATATCGGCGTATTGGCGGCTTCTGCAGGCTCGCCGTGACTTTGAGATTCTACAGGAGCTATTGCAAAGAACGCTCGAGACATTGAAAAAAGTGCTGGGCCGAAAAGAAATTGACGCTACTGACGTGCAGATCAAGCAGATGGAGGCTTCTGCAAAAGCTCGCGAGGCTGTACTGCTTCAAGCCAGTAAAAGAGTTATTGACGCACAGGATGCTCTGGTGAGATTGATGGCCGACCCGCAAGTGAGTATCCTCGATGAGGTGGAAATTGTACCCGATACTATACCTTCTATGACGGCAGAGGAGTTTGAGTCGTTCCCCACCAGAGACAACCGGAAACAAGAAGAAATCCTGGGACTGGCCATAAAGAAAAATCCAATAATGCAGCAAGCACGAGTTGCGATTACTATCGCAGATATTAACATCCATGTTGCAGAAAACCAGGAGATGGCACGACTGGATTTGATTGCTTCAAGCAGAATACAGGGTTTAGACAAGAGACTAAGCCAGGCACAGGACAGCTTCAATAGCGGCAACTATGCGAGTTATGCAGTTGGTTTGTCTCTGGAATATCCCCTTGGAAATCGTCAACGAGAAGCTGAATTACTCAAGAGAAGATTTGAACGCAGAAAAGCTATTTCTACTTTGCAGAATCTTGCTGACCAGGTGGCAATACAAGCTAAGGAGAGGATTAGAATGATCGAAACAAACCGTGAAGAGATAGAAATTCAGGAAGAGGCGGCCCAGGCATCAAGAATTCACTTGCAAGCCGTAGAGGATTCCGAACCGATTCGCCAGAGACTGACACCTGAGTTTCTATTAGTCAAACTTCAGGCACAGGGGGCTTTAGCAGATGCACAAATGGCGGAAATAAAGGCTGTTGCCGACTTCAATATCTCCTTGGCCCGGTTAGCTCAAACCACGGGGACCGTGCTGGAGCTGCGACAAGTCAGCACCGCCCTACCGTTTGTTTCTGAACGCTAAACTCGATACCGGATGCTTGATACTCGATGCTCGACCAGAATCGAGATTGGTGAATCTAACCAATAGAACATTGATGATTGAATATTGACAATTGACTATTATGAGTTCTGCAAAATTGAGGTTAGGCATACTTTGAAAAGAAAAAAAACGTCTTTTGTTTTTTCTTTTCAAACAGTAAGTCATTGTGTAATAATCAGTTGGGTGATTATTTAAGAAAATCAAAAAAACAGATTTTCTTAAATAATATATGCCTAACCTCAATTTTGCAGAAGCCTTAATTGACTATTGAAAAAGGAGCTAACATCTAAAATCAAATAGAAAATAGTCAATCTAAGTTGCTATTCCGGTCCCGTAAAACTAAGCTGTTCTTCGAGCCAGTGGTCAGTCCTCATAACTGATTTACGCTGACGCAGTGCCAGCTTTTCTGAGCGAAGCTGGGTTAAACGAAATACGGCTCTGGTAGTAGTTGAAGAGATGTCATCAGTAGTATAGGCATGCCGCTTTTTCAAATAAGCAACGAGACTTCTGGCATATCGAGACACAAACTCATCTTCCAAACAAACTATTGCCTGCGCGCTTCCAGGGTCGCCCTGGCGCGCACATCGCCCGAAGAGCTGCCGGTCTATGCGGGCAGATTCGTTCCGCTCACTGGCGATAACATGAAGCCCTCCCAATTTTGCCACCCCCCTGCCAAGTTTAATATCAGTGCCGCGGCCCGCCATGTTGGTCGCCACCGTGATCCTTCCGGTCTGACCGGCACCTGCAACGATTTGGGCCTCCTCACGGTGACGGACAGCATTAAGTACCTGATGTTCCAGGTGTTCCGCTTGAAGCAATTGGCTGATGTATTCGCTGGCTCGGACACTTCGCGTGCCCACAAGAACCGGCCTTCCTGTCTCTTGAACACGGTGAATCTCTAACAGGATTCTCTTCCACTTAGTAGGTCCCGCGGGTAAGACTATGTCCGGCAGGTTTTTTCTTATGCATGGACGGTTCGTCGGGATTACTACTACAGGCAGGTGATAAATTTGCCAAAATTCGGCACCGGCTTCACTTGCTGTCCCGGTCATACCGGACAATTTACGGTACATCCGGAAGAACCGCTGAAAACTGATACGAGCATACGTATCTTTTGGAGGAGTGATTTCAAGCTTCTCCTTGGCCTCAACAGCCTGGTGCAAGCCGTCGCGCCAGCTTCGGTCCGGCATGAGCCTGCCGGTGAAATCATCGACGATAACAACTTTGCCGTCATCAATAACATACTGTTTATCCAATGAATACAGCTCTTTAGCAACCAACGCTTTCGTCGCAATCTCCTCACGACGGCGGGCGCCTTGCCAGATATTGCCAAAAGTCTCGGCCAAGTCCGCTAATCGATCTTTACCCTCGTTGGTCAGTTCGACTTCTCGATAGCGAGGATTAACGCGATAGTCTGTATCAGGATTCAAATTGTTCACGATATCTGCCGCCTGGCGAAAGGCCTCGACCTGTTCCGGGTTCGGAGCCGGACCGGAGATAATCAGCGGTGTAATTGCCTCGTCAACAAGAACAGAGTCCGCTTCGTCCACAATGGCGAAATTGAGGCCGCGCTGTACTAAACGATCTATTATTGACTGACCCTGCCGAACTCTTTCGTGAGGCCCGGCTATTTTAGTTAGAAGCGCAGAGCTCAAGCCTCTCAAACGACCCAGAACGAGCCGGTCGCGGAGAAAATCGGCTGTAACCTCTTTGTTCGTGCAATAAGTTATATCAGCCAAATAAGCTGCTCGCCGATCAGCGGCAGACATAGCCTGTTCGATATGTGCAACACTTAGACCGCAAAAGCGGTAAATACGACCCATCCAGTTGGCGTCGCGTTCGGCTAAGTAATCATTAACTGTAATGATATGGCAGCCCTGGCCACGCCAGCCGGCAACTGTCGCTGGCATGGTGGCGGTTAGGGTCTTACCCTCACCAGTAGCCATTTCTACAATACAGCCGCTTTCAAGAGCGAAAGCACCTCCAATCTGGACAGGAAAAGGGCTCTCACCTATCTGCCGAACCGCCACCTCCCGGACCAATGCAAAGGCCTGCTCAAGGTCCGAATGATTGTCGCGGTGGCGGCGAAAAATCTCACGAAGCTCACCGGCAGCCTCACGGAGCTTTGCATCGGTCATTTGGGAAAAATGTTTCTCCTGTACAAGCACTTTTTCTGACCGGCGCAAAAACTTTTGCCTTCGCGGCAAAAACCGGCCTACCAAACCTATGCTCGCATCCCATGCAGCATCGAGTCCTTTGGGCAAAGGTTTATCCGATATCCGATGCTCGAGCATCTGCCATATTGCACTTGGAGGTGTTTCCATCTTAAATATGGAACCTCCGCTGGAAAAGCTGCCTTACAGAAAGCCACCACTGAACTGCAAGGGGCTTGGAATTCATTTGGATTCTTACTACAACGCGCTGTCCGGTGAGCAAACGAATTGAAGAGTCCGCACTTGGTTTGATACGTATCTCAAAAAACATCTCAGCGGCCTTTGTGCCTTGGGCGTCCTGTGAAACTGTTGGTACAGAACCACCAACTGCGTAGCCCAAAGCCTCTGATGGTAACAACTCCTGTCCAGCCGGAAAAATTTGCTCAATCTCGCCGGTAAGCAACAACTTCGGTTGTCCTTTAACTCGAATCTCGACCTGCTTAAGAGCCTGCTCTACTAACATTGCAGCAACTCTCTGACCAGCGGTGGCCCGAATCATAACATCATCCAGATTCGCCACGAAGCCAATACTTTGACCACGTTTCAAATACATTCCACGGGAATACTCTATATCCGGCGCAACCCATGTACCCGACAGTGGAGGTTCCCGATTCAGCGAGGCCACTTCGTATTCAAGTCTTGATATTTTCTCATTCAAAGCCTCGATTTGTTCATCCAGTATTTGTGCCGCGGCAATTTCCTGCATTTCAGCAATACTCCGCTTAACTTCAAGACTGCGACGCTCAGCAACCGAGCTCTTTCTTTCGGCTTCCAGCTCAGGATTGACAGCTTTTATCAGTGGCGGCCCACCCGAAGAAACCTTCGATTCCGAGGGCAGAAAATCGACAACGAAACCATCACTTTTCGCATGGACTATGGCTAAGCTAACCGGTTCAACAACTCCCTCGACTCGCCAATAGTCAGGGACACGAATCAAACCTATACAAACAGCTATCAGACAAAAGGTGCCAAAGGTCAATCCCACTGCTCGAGCCCGCTGGCGAGTAAGTTCAGCACCTGTGGCCAGAAATTGTAAGAATTTACCGACTGGGACAAACACCCAGGCCACAATTGCAGAGAAAGCAAACAAAGGTACAAGTATGAACAGTTCTTCCGGAAGTCTGTCATTCAAAAACAGCAATATTCTTATGCAGATGAAAATCCGGAACGCAATGGAAGCTATGCCATAAAAAACAAACCAGAAACGCTCGCCGTAAGTATATGCGGGATTCTGTGCCCTTTTCAACCCCCAGCAATACCGCTTGACCAGATAGTAAAGGTAGTTTCTGGATCGCTGACCAAGGTTTGGTATCTCCAACAAGTCCGAAAGGACGTAATAAGCATCGAACCTAAGAAGAGGATTTCCATTGAACAGTAATGTAGAGACACTGGCAACAAATATAACATTATAGGCAATTATGTGGAGCGTTCCTGTCGATGTACTGGACCAAATAATTGCCGCTACAGCCGCGGCCGAAAGCTCAGCCATAACACCCGACATCCCGACAATAGCTCTGTGCCACCTGCTCCGGAATGCCCAGGCGCTGGAGGCATCCACATAAGGTAGCGGGAAGAAAACCAGAAACATGACCCCCATGGTATGTACCTGCCCGCCACTTTGGTTCAGCCGTCCGAATTTCTTGCACGCGAAGGCGTGGCTGAACTCATGGAATATCTTGATTAGCACAAAACTAAGATACAGCAGTATTAGGTTATCAGGGGCAAGGACGTCAGAGCTTTGATTGAACAGCTCGCGGATATTACCGACCACAAAGTATAGTCCGGTCGCCATTAATGTTAACCATAAAATCAGCCCAAACCAGCTGAAAAGCCGCCCAAATATGCTGACCCAGCGTTCGAGAAAATGATCGGGGTCTATCAGTGGAATCCGAATGAACAGCAAGTTCATAAGTTGTCCCCGAACCTCTCGTCCGACTCGCTTTCGGTAGCGATTGAACAAACTTTCGCTGTCCGGCGGCAGGTCCGCATATAAAAGGTTGACGCCATGCAATTGGCCTAAAAGCTGTATCACTTCCCCCTGAGTGGGTGCACTGTCGGCAAGCTGCTCATTACATATACGCCATACTTCAGATACAGTCCGTCGGCCGTCAAGCATACCTATGAACCGATAAGCCTCGTCACTGATGCGAGAGTATTGGTTATTGGATGGATTCTCTAAGACGTACCACATTTGTCCCCGGAAATGCTGTCTGTAAACCCGCACCCCCGATGATAATCGCGGGTGTAAATCAGCAACGCGATACCAGGCTTCGTGAAATGTTGGACGCTCTACAGCCATTCTTGATTCTCGATTCTTAACCGCAGATTTCTCGGTTTACACGGACTAAAAACAAATAAAAAATCAGTGTAATCTGTGTAATCCGTGGTTCGACTCAAAACCACAATTTCATTCGCAGCCAGTTAACAAATCTTCGGGTCCATATCCAGACATATCGCCGTTTGCCGATCGATACCTTGGCCACACCTTCCATACCCGGACGCATCCAGGAACGTGTTTCCAGCAAACGAACACGAACCTTAAAAACATTACGGTTGCCCACCACCTCAGCCATCGGATTGATACGCTCTACGATAAATTTGAGTCGCTGGGAAGGATATGACACCGTAGCCAAATAACCTTCCTGGTCAATAGCAATATCAAAAATCAAATCTTCGGGCACCAGCAGCTCTGCCCGTAATGACTCAAGAGGAGTAACCTCGAAGAGGACATCCCCTTTTTTCACAGGTGCACCAATTTGGCGTTTCAGGTCGCCCTTGACAACAGCCCCGCTGATCGGCGATATGATTCTCCCCTGCTCTATCAAATAATTCAGTAAGTCAATCTGAGCTTGGGCTTTGTCAGAGTTGGCCTGTGCAATCTGGGCCTGTGCGGTTTCACCATCCCGCATAGCAGCCGCAACCTGCTTAAGATATCCTGCGTTTTCCGCTTTTGCGGCAGCTAATTGTAAGCGCAGCTCCGCCGTATCCAGCTCGGCTAAGGTTGTTTCATTTTCTTTGACAGTATCACCCACTTCAACGTTAACGCCTTTGATATAACCATCGAAGGATGCGCAGACGACCTGTTGATAGGTGGCCTCAACGACAAAAGGTGCTTCGGCACGAAATTGTCCCTTTCCAAATATTAGGAACAGTATCACACCAAATATCAATATCGCCAATATCTTCATCCAGGTATATTTCGGGCCTACTAACGTAGCCAGTGCGCTGCGTGCCTTAGCAACAGCTCTCGCACCAATCCAGTGGTCATGCTCATACAACTCCAATAATCTGGCTGTGCATAGTTCGCAGGCTAACCGAATCGCCTCGATTTCTTCCAGATTGAAAGATTTGCTCGACTCTCGCTCGAGGGTTAGAACACCACGGGCCTCTCCGGCCTGCCGAAATGGCACGCTCAAAACAGCCAATGGACCATGCTGTTTGGACAGCTCACCAGCTGCACGGCTGATGTAGGTGGCCTCTTGAGAAGCAGGATATAGCACCTCACAGTCCTGGTCCAGGCACTCCTCCATCACAGACTCTATGTCCTGGACAATTTTCATCTTTCGACTAAAATCTTCCGTGTGGCTCATGGCTTTCAGTCGAACATATCTTCCTTTCAAAAAACCAACATTCACCCGTTCACACTGCCACTGAGAAGCTGCTTCGTTACAAAGGGCCATGGCGGTACTCGTAAACCGATTATGACGGTTAATAGCCGAAAGCGTTTCCATTGCTTGCTGCAGTCTTCTCAAGCCTGCCTGTCTGTTCTGGAGTGCCAGTCGCCTTTCGGAGATGCCCAGCAGGTTGGCCGTCAGTTCCAATTGTTCTTTGCTGGCTTCGAGCGCATTTCTGTCACTTGCCCTGACCACAAAAGCTTCCATAGCTTCTCCGGCATCAGCCATTTTGAGTGGGACCAATACGATATAACTCCGGGCAGCTCGGTTATCATTCTCCTCTGCGTCCCGCAAGGCTTTGACGATGACCGCATCTGTGGACGTAGCCTCACGAAGAAGTGAGGCGGATTGATTCAGCCATAACGGAGCGGTTTGCTGACCTCCGGGCTGCGTCGGACTTCGCCCAAACGAGCTCAGAGCCGGATATATGGCCAGGACATCAACACCTTTCTGCTCATTGTTTCGTAGAATCGCACCACTATGGGCTTGGCCTAAAAAGCACTGTACGGCAAGCAGATTCACGAAAAATTGTCCGCCAGAGCCGTCAAACTGACCGAGCTGCTTAATAAGCTCAGCGGCTGTCGGTCTGTTAGTCCCCTGAAACTGGCGATGGTTCTTCAAGTGGTCCATAGGCTACAGTTCCCAACCCTTACTGTATTTTCTGCGAATCAAGTTATTTGCTTCCGACGAATTCGTGAACCGCACGTTTTCTGCATCCCATTTCAATTTCTTATCCGCCCGCAATGCTATCGCGCCTAAGCAAACTGTCTGGGCAAATGGATATATATTTTCAAAGCTGGCACCGGCGGGCTTCCCACCTTTGCAAGCCAGGATCCATTGATCCAGCTCGCCAATTGGACGTGGTAATGTCTCGGGAGGCTTCTTGTAGGCTTGCATTTTGCTTTCCGGAATAATGCGTGGATTACTACCGCTAAAGCCGGCTAGGATTTTCCCTTTGTCACCAACAAATAAAAGTCCCTCTTCGGGCATATCTTTCCCATCCACCTCCAATTCTCTGGGCTTCGGGGGCCGAAGACCACCATCATACCAGTAGAGAGACACCGGCGGCATATCCCCACGTGCCGGAAATTCATAATGTATCATCGATGCCCGGGGAAATGAGATGTTGTTTACCTGCTTCTTCCATAAATTATCCACTATTTCCCAGTATTGGCTGCGCCCGGCTTCCACACTGACCGGCGAAGGAAGTCTCAATATCTTAAAGATTTGGTAAAAGCTGTAGTTGCCCATATCACCCATCGCACCGGCTCCGAAATCATACCACCCGCGGAAGACAGCATGAGTGTAAGCAGGATGATAGTCTTTATGAGGAACGGGGCCGAGCCATAAGTCCCAGTCAAGACCATCCGGAATCGGCGGTTTTTCACGGGGATACTCGGTCATCCCCTGCGGCCAGAAAGGTCTCGATGACCAATTGTGGACCTCCCGTACAGGCCCAATGGCTCCATCCCATATCCATTCGCATATTGTGGATGTTGTCCTGCTATCTGCTGAACAGAACATATGGGTGGCGGCTCCTGTCTTGCGCGCCGTATCAACCGCCAGCTTGGTCTCATAGAGCACATTTGACAGGGGCTTGTGCATAATAACATGCTTGCCCTTTTTCATCGCGGCAATCGCAACAGTTGCGTGAAGATGGTCCGGAGTCATTATATAGGCCGCATCCAAATCGTTTTCATTTTCAAGCAATTCGCGAAAGTCGCTATAGGCCGAGCAAGCCTTATATTTCCCGGAGGCCGTATTCATCGCATAGTAGCTATCAACTATTTCTCGGCCAACCTCTCTCCCGCATCGACAGCCTCGTTGCCCTTCTCCCCACTTGGGCTTGTTCAAAAATGCGCGTATCTTATTTCGTACTTCGTTTCTTGACCACGCGACATAGTCGGAACTGTCCTTATTGGGGTCACATACAGAGACAATTCTCAGCTCCGGCCTGGGCAGGGCATCCATCAAGTGTCGTATCCCTTGTGTCCCTGTCCCAATATAACCTACGTTGATTTTCTCACTTGGAGCAACGTACTTCGCTCCGCCCATCACCCGCCGCGGCACGATCGTAAAAGCAGCAACCGTACCTGAAGCCGCAGCTAAGAACTCACGACGG
>Ga0315550_1002004_pt1 | contig 12493 bp, 25 predicted proteins | sample SalMarSW160190MG_2_FD_203100 | JGI IMG/M metagenome (GOLD analysis project Ga0315550, IMG submission 203100) | Salt marsh sediment microbial communities from the Plum Island Ecosystem LTER, Massachusetts, United States - Salt Marsh Sediment SW1601-90 ... | reverse complement strand
TGGCCCGTCTACGCTACGGACGGACGCACAGCTGCCGCCGAATGGGCGCGCCTTAACGACCAGGATTCGGCGGAGTACGACATCGCCAGCGGGGATGCGCTCACCGTCTGCGTGGCACCCGCGGGGTCTCCCAACTACGAGTGCTTCCGGGCGGAGGGAGCCATGGAACCAAACTACTGGGCAACGCCCGTCAAGGAGCCAACCGAATGAACGCACACGATGAATCCTGGGCCTGGTATCCAGAAACCGGTGGCCCCTCCGAAGGACCTTTTCCGTCGCGCAACGCCGCCTTGGCCGACGCCCAAGAGTATTTCCGCGATCATCCGGCTTGCGTGAACGTCCGGGTTGGAAAGTGCAAGCTCATCCACCCCGAGGACTGGATCCTCGACGATCTAGACGATGTGCTGGAGATCCTCACCGAACGGTTCCAGGACAACGTGGGTGTAGAGGATGCGGACTTCAATCTCAAACCGCACAGCGATGCCCAGCAGGCCCAGCGGGAACTCACTGAGGGCCTGGCTAGCTGGGCTCGCAAGTGGGTCGCCTGCGATCTGAGTTGGTACGTCGACGGCAACGACGCAGAACTAGTAGAGGTGAACCGTGGGACAGCATGAATTCGACAAGCGTGCGGCGTCGTCCACCCCGGAGATCGAGAAGATGCTCTATGTCACCTGGACCGACGAGGAAACTCGCACGCGCTGGGGAATAGCCACGGAGCGCGTTGGCTCGATAGATCGCTCACCAGAGGCATTACTGTTTCGCATGTTGCTCGGATCCAACGACTGGCAGCCAGTGGCCATCATGAACCCTCCCCCACGGTACAACCTGCACGTGCTCCTCGACCATCGCGGCCACGTGTTCGATCTTCCCACAGCGGTGGTCCGCAAGTTGCTCGATCACGTCCTCCCTGAGGAAACCTCGCGGAGCGCCGTCGACTTCGAGGCAACTCCGGAAGCACGTGAGATCCACGCCGCGCTCAACCGCGCAAATATCCTCAACTACCATGCACCGCTGAAGACGAGAATCGAGCTCGTACTCACACAGCTACGCTCCGGTTGGGAGCGCGCACACGAGATGGAGGCGCGCGAAGGAAAAACGAAACAGAAATTTGCAAAGCTCGAAGCGGAGCTCTGCCAAACGCGATCGGTGTTGGCGCGCCGAGGCGAAGAACTCGCGAACGCGCTGGCACGGATACGGGAGCTCGAAGAGGAACTCACTGAAGCCCAGTCGCATGGGTCTACGGATTGGAAGCAACGGTGGATGGCCGCCGAGGAGCGCGAGATGGAGTGCGACGAGAAGCTCTCTCTGGCCAACGTGCCTGAGCGCGACCACCCTGGATCCCGCAGCTACTCGCTACCCGAACGCGTCCAGGTACTCATCGTTCGAGAGCACAACCTCAAGTGCGAGCAGCATGACCTGCAGGAGAGCATAAAGGCAGCGCACGCGGCTCTGGACCGCAAAGAACCCCAGGAGGTCGCATACCGCGGTCTGATCCAAAAGCGCTGTAACGACGCAGCTGATCAAATTCTGCTGCTGCGTGAGCGTCTGGAGCTCTGCGAGGCGGAGCAGGAACTGCTGCTCAAAAACCAGCAACATGCGCAGGCTCAACTGGGATCCCTTTTCCGAAAGGGTTCCCTGGACCAGGTGCCAGCAGACACGTTCATCCGCTGCGTCCACCGGGTATGTGCCGCATTCCGCGAACAGCAACGCTTCATCCGGCAACAGGGTCAGGCCGGGCGCCGCTACGACCACGCCATTCAGCAAGTAGTGGCGCAGCTGCGTTGGCTGGAGCCGTGGCTCTCCGAGCACCAGGAATCGGTGCCCGGGGACGCCGCGGCGGCGCTCTCCCGCGCCGTCGAGGCCCTGGCTAAAGTGGCGTCCGAAAGCGCCGAAGCAGCCAGCAAAGTGAAGCGAAAGAAGGCGCCTGATCGGGAGACGTCCGCCATCAGGTGGATCACGTTCAACCGCGACGCGCGCAGCTACCTGGCAGTTTGGAACAACCAGGCGGTGGCTCAGGTACAGGCACCCGCGGAGCGCCGCGGCTGCGCCAAATGCGGATACAAACACGACGCCGAGTGGCGCGTCACCCTGATTGAACCCGATGGCACGACGGCTATCAGCACTCGGGAGTGCTACAACTTCGACGAGGTGCACGGTGCAGTCTCAACATACGTCCAAGAAAAGTGGGAGTCTGCTGCACAGCAGACCGATCCTCTGGCCTCGTTCGCGTACGATTTTCCCCCTTCCTGGTACCGGGTAATACCCAGCCCTGTGCCTGACGCGCAGTTCGAGGTGGCGCTCTATCCCGGCGAGGTCCGGGTCGCCGCCTGGCTCCTTGATTCGGGAGATGAGCCTGACGTGGCAGGCTGGGATCATAACCATGGCCAGGACCGATGGGTGAATGCATCCAGCGCCCGCGAGGCTCTGACTCTACGGGCCCAGAGAGGCAGACGACCCTCTCCACCCACTGCGTAAAGAACTCCAGCCGCAGGAAGCTTTGACTATGTCCATCACGACCACGTGGCCCTCTGTGTGGAGATACCGCTTCCGGGGCACACCTCCAGATGGGAACCGCTGCAACGTGACTCTGCTCCAGGAGGCCCCCTCCCACGGCGAGCTCACCGTGACTGGTTCCTGGGGCTGCTACGCCTACGCTTGGTACGGTACCGGGATGGACGACTTCCGCGACTTCATCCTCTCCCTGCGCAGCGACGTCGACTACCTGTTCCGGAAACTCGGCGGCTCCAACATCTTTGATCCCGAGCGCACCGAGCGCGCGATCAAACTCCGGATCCTGGCAGACCGGCGCTCGCGGATCATCAGCGCAGAAGATGCGCGCGAAGAGTGGGAACTCTGCGAACGGTTCGAGGACGCAGAAGACTGGTCCTTGTGGGCAGCTTCCGGGCATGTCTGCATCGAATCTCCCTATGAGCTCTACTGCACGCGTCCTGACCCGCAGATCTGGCAGCTGTGCGAGTGGCTGCTGCCCCGACTGGCAGAGACCATCGAGCTCCAGAGGAGTTCCTAATGAGCTTTTTCGTAATGGATAGCGACGAGCTCGCACGCGCGGTGGCCTACTGGCTGCACCACGTGCGCGGGGTCGACGAGCTTGCTGGAGAGGTAGAGTTTCGCGACGCCAAATGCAGAGCGCTCAAGATCACCGCCAACGTGCAACTGAAGGATCCCAGCTACGTTCCCAACCCAGAAAAGAGCAGCTAGACCTTGCAATCCTACCTGAATCTCGTCCAGCGCGTCCTCGACGAGGGTGAGAGGCGTCCCAACCGTACTGGCGTCGACACTCTAGCGCTCGCCGGCACCATGCTCGAACACGACATGGGTGACGGGTTCCCACTGCTCACTACGAAGTTCGTGCCGTTTCGGCTGGTGGCCTCGGAGCTGGAGTTCTTCATTCGCGGGATCACCGACAAGCGCTGGCTACAGGAACGCAACAACCACATCTGGGACGAATGGTGCCGCCCAGACTTGGTGCCCTACGGCCACGACGAGAAGACGAAGGCGCGCATGGCAGCTGAGTCCGATCTTGGTCCCATCTACGGTTGGCAGTGGCGCAACTTCGGAGCTGACTACCGCGACCCACACGCTCAGGTCAACGCGGGTCGATGCGTGGACCAGCTTGCCCGAGTCGTCCATCGGCTCAAGACCGATCACGACGACCGGCGCATGATCGTATCCGCCTGGAATCCCGTCGACATTCCCAAGATGGGGCTTCCTCCTTGCCACTACGCCTTTCAGGTGCTGGTCATCAGAGGCAGACTCCACCTGATGTGGAACCAGCGCTCCGTCGACACCGCGCTCGGGCTGCCTTTCAACATCGCCAGCTACGGGCTGCTACTGCACCTATTGGCCTTGGAGGCGGGACTGGGGGAAGGGCGCCTGGTGGCCTTCCTCGGCGACACCCACGTCTACCTGAATCACCAAGAGGGACTGCTGGAGCAGTTGGCGCGCGTGCCCTACCCGCTGCCCCGCCTGAAAACACGTGGCTTCAGTTCCATCTTCGACTGGCAGTACACCGACACCCAGGTGGAGGGCTACCAGCACCACCCGAAGATCGCGTTCGAGATTGCGGTATAGGTATGGCTTACGTGAGTCTGGTCCGAGAGCGTACGAAGCGGGGCGCCCACTGGAAGGTTCTCATGTATGCTTGCGAAACATGTCGCCAGGAGTACGAGTTCAAAAAATCGCGCTCCGCGGAACAGCTCATGGCGGACGGTTGTGCCGTAGTAGTGGCAGCCGGCGAGATCCGCAGCGTCACCTGCCCAGCTTGCATCGCGCACGAACGTAGCATGTTCAGGGGGATCGAATGAGTGGACTCAACAAATTGCCTCCCATGTGGGCTGCCTACGTGTGGGCTGTCGGGCTGGCGATGTGGATCATTGCGCTGCTCTGCGCCAAGAGCTGGTACGACGAATCCAAGCAACTCCAAGCCTCGCTCCATCAGCAGCGTGAGGTAGCGCAGAACTTGCTGAAGAAGCTGGGGCAGCGTGGGAAAGATCTCGACTACGCTCTCGATCTACGTGACCACTGGAAGAGCGCCTACGAGGGCTGCGTGAGCACGCGCGGCTGCAACCACGTCGAGGAGCTGGTCGCTTGCCAAGAGGAGTCGATCTTCCACCTGCAGAGAGACATGGAGAGCCACGGCAAGCTCGCAACGTGCTACGCTTGTGCTCCTCGCTGCCGAAAGAACGAGGAATGAGAACAGAGATCAAAAGCGCATTTCGCTGGGTGTTGGGTTTTGCATTGGGTGCGCTCCTGGTGTACCTGGCGCGAGAACTCCTCGACGCCTACCGAGCGGAGCAACTCTGTCGCGAGTACTGCTTTCCGTTCGTAGCTGTCGCCTGCCAACTGCCATCAGAGGGAACCACCTGGGATGTGGTCTGTGCGAAGGCGGATGGGCATACGCTTCGCACCAACGCCTTCCGCGGCACAGGCATGCTTCGGTGGAACGAGGAGCGTGAGCAGCGTGACTGCCAGCAGCGCTGTCCGTGCAAACTCAAACAGCTCCCGAAGCAGAGCTCGGACGGAGCTCCGGATGGCGACTGAGCTCAGTATTCAGGGAAGGGAGTAGATCATGGGTAAGTCATCCAAGATCAGGCACCGTCGGCGCCGCACAATTAGCTGGCGGCGGATTCAGGCGGAGCGCGCCGTGCTGAGAGACTTCGAGCGGAAGGGAGCTTCTGCCGAGAGCGTCGTGCGCACCAAGAATTTTCAGCACCTCGTCGCCGCGCGCATGAAGGGGTAGGCAGCGTTGAGCTTCGAGGTTAGAGGACCAAAGGTCGGTGTAGGCACTTGGAGCGGAAGCCAGGGGCCGTTACGTCGCGTGGTGCAAGCTAAGCTCCTACCCCGGCCCCTCAACTTTCACGCTCGGTCGTGGCAGCTGGTCCTCTCGTGCGGACACCAGGTGCTCAAGGGGTGGTCGCGCCCCAACCGTCCCCTGACAGCGCACTGTCCGTTGTGCGCCGGAACGCTGACCGCGCAGGCTGTAGGAGATCTTTCCAAATGAGAAAGCTGCACCTCGGTTGCGGACAAAACCAGCTCCCGGGCTGGAGCAACCACGATACCGACGTCGACCTCTGTAAGAAGCTACCGTTCGAGGACGACTCCGTCGATTTTATCTTCACCGAGCACGTCGTCAAGCACCTCTCCGGTCGGGATGCAATGCGGTTTTTTATGGAGTGCCAGCGCATCCTCAAACGTGGAGGTGTTGTGCGCACAGCGCTTCCCGATCTCCGACGCTTCTACGCGCTGGCTACCGAAATCCACATCAAAATGCAGTACGGCTTTGGGGCTGCGGCTCCAAATCGGGAGGCGGCGACGCGGTTGATCATCTTCGACTACGACCACCAGAGTTGTTGGACGGAAGATCTGCTCGACACCATGCTGCGACTCGCTCACCTTGCAACCCAGACATGCCAGGTGGGAAACTCGTCTCACCCCGAGCTCAGCGGGCTCGAAGGCCGAGGAGTCATGGCTGGCGGATCTGGCATCAACGAGGCTCAGACGTGCGTAGTGGAAGGAACCAAGCCGTGAGTGCGCGCTTCGCAGTGTTAGTTTGTGGATCTCGCAGCTGGACCGAGCGCGATCCAATTCGCGACCGCTTGCGGAAGTACCCGCAGGGCACGCTACTGATCCATGGCGACTGTGGGAAGCGTGATGTTCGCAGTGGACGCGCTACTTGCGGAGCAGATCTCCTGGCCGCAGAGATTGGTCGAGAAGAATTTGGGCACGTGCCGATCCCCATGCCAGCCCCATGGAAGCATAGGGGGCGATCAGCGGGTCCGCTACGCAACAAATGCATGATCGAGGTGCTCTGCCGCTTTCGTTGGTGCGGCTACCGAGTCGCGGTAGAGGCGTTTCCTTCCGAATCCTCCAAGGGGACCTGGAACACTGTAACCCTGGCCGAGGGGGTAGGGGTACGTCCTACCGTCACCCGCCAGCAGTGAGATCGGCAGGTGCCAGCTACCACCACGGAACGAAGCTCGCGGCGCGTTCTCGGGCCCACCGGAATCGCCCTGGCAGTAGGTCGGGCCGCAGCCGAGCCGGACGCACACCTGCTGTAGGGAACGGCTGCGCAAGTCCCATTCGGACCCGCGCGCGCTCCAGCAGCGCTGGGGAATCCTGCACCAGGGACTCGTAGCGGATCTCGATGGCACGGGGGTAGTTTTGCAGGAGTCTGCTCCCCTCGTAGTCGGCAGCCGCCCAGCAGAGCGCAGCGCGTTCTTCTAGCCGAAGAGCTCCGTAGTCGAGCCTGAGATCCGAGCTGATCCCAAGAACCCGAGACGGCATCTCGACGTATGGCCACCCCGACTGAAACCGCTCGACGAATGCCGGATGACGGAGCATCGAAGAGATCGTGAATTCTAGGCCGCGGCGCACTACCCAGAACCAACAGCCGGGGAAGCTCCGCACAAGCTCTTCCCAGTGCCAGAGCAACTGGTGAGACTTGTCCGCGTAGTGTAGCTCCGGGCACACGGCGGCTTGCTCCTCATACGCGCGCAGCAGTTGGGGCCAGAGTCCGGGCAAGCGCGCGGGCCAAAGCGAGAGCTCGGCCCCAATGCCGTGCATCGGTGGACACTCCACCGTACAGCGGATCTCCGGGTGGCTGTCGAGGATGCGACCGACCCAACAACTCCCACAGCGACCACTTCCCACCACAAATATGCGCACAGCTGGTAGACTACCATGCTTTTTCACTCGGCGCGCCGCCGCAGGCTCCCAGACTGCACTCAAGACAGAACCATGATCTCCGCCCGCACCCGTCGCACGCACCTCTGGGCCGTGCTCGGAAACCAAATTATGCACGTCATCCGGCCTCGGGGATCCTTCATCGGGAGGGACGGAGCCTACCTACGGCTCGCCTCCACTGGACAGAAACTCCAGCTGCCTCCCGAGCGACTGTTCCGCAACCGGGACGAGGCGGAACGCTACCTTGCGCTGCGCATTTTAGCCGGTTAGCTTGCTGCCGTGCGTCGCATTGCGCCTTCCTCTGATCCCGTGTGGAACGAGCGCGCTCGCTCGCTCCTAACCTTCCTGCAGAAGCACCGCAACTGGGAAGAGCTCGCAGGCTGGGCGCGGAGGATGCGCATCTCCCAGGCTGAGCTTCGCAACACCATTGCACACGCCAACCGATTGATCCGGCACGAGGATGGAAAGTGGTGGGCTGTCCTACCCGTGCCCAGAGACGAGTAGTACCCTCTCCCTAGCCGTCGTCCGACTCACACTCCTCCAACCGCTCGCTCAGCTCCTCGTTAGCCAGCGTCAGCTCAGCTATCACATCGCTTGCCTCGGACGCCGCGCGCTCAACCTCGTCGGTGAGTCCTGAGAGACGGCTCCGCAACACGGAGAATTTCTCTTTCACGAGCTCCCGCACCTCCTCCGCCGCGATCTCGTGCGGCAGCGGGGTGACTTCCTCCGTATCGCTCGGGGCAAGCGAGTCGTAACACCAGACGAGCTTGTCCCCCAGCTCGTTGAGCTTCTTGCTCTCCAGAGCCTTGCCCATGGTTTCGAGCTCCTGGGCTCCTTCCAACAGGGCTTCGAGCACATCTTCCGGCAGCCCCAAATCCTCCAAGAGCTCGTCGGTGGACTCTGGCAGCTCGCGGGACAACCGGTCGACCGCTTCCATGATCGAGGCTACGCAGCTGTGAATCGCCCGGTCGGGCTGCTGGTTCGCTCCGGGTCGTCCCACCCTGCGCCTGAGCCTGGTTTTGTCCTTGGCCATCGTATCCTCCACTCAGTCCTGTTCCGTCACGTCCGCCGACCATCCTTCATCGGCCCTCGTGACCAGCACGTGCAAGCGAGTGCCTAGCACGAGATCCTGCTGCCCCGCATCGAGCAGGTCACGCTCCCAGGCCAGTAGAGCCCGAGCCGCGGCCGCGGCGACGGTACGTCCATGAAAGCCGTCCTCGTGGCGCCGGGCCGCGTACTGAGTGCGCCAGAGAATGCAGTGAGCCACGCTGCCGAGCAATTGATCCAACCGTTCGCCCAGGAGCTCCTGCGCACTGAAGGCCGAGACCACCGCCTTCATCAGGCTCTCGCGATCCTGCGGAAGCTTTCGGATCTGCGCCGCGACGCGCTCAGCTAGCTCATGTCCGTCCATCTGCTACTCCCGATCGCGAGCCTCCGGCATTCCCAGTAAGCGTCGCACCTCGTCGCGATCGAGATCCAGGATATGCGATCCCGTCCAGCGACGCACGTTCGCGATGAGGCGGTGCTGGTTGGCCACGTGGCTGCGACGCTTGTCCTTCACCCGGTAATGCTGAGTGCGGTCCTCATCACCGTGTGGGATTGAGTCGGCCAGCCCGCAGGGGATCTCCTCGAAAGGCAGTCCGAGCTTGAATCGCAGCCGGCAGCGCATGTCGAAGTCCTCGGCTCCCCAGCCAGCAAAGTTTTCGTCGTATCCCCCAGAGTCGAGGTAATCACGAGCGTGCACGACCAGCAGACCGGTCAAATCTTGGCGCGGCTTGTAACCCTCGAAAAAATAGAACTGCCCCGGTTGCACGTGCGCCGATAGCCAACCCCAGAGCGCGGGCGTCACGAGTGTGTCGGCGTCAAGCACACAGAGCCACTCATCTCCGCGCTCTGCCGCATGGCGCAAGCCGAGGTTCAGGGCCTCGGGCTTGTTGAACACCTCGCGGTAACCGCTGGAGACTACGCTCACGCGACTGTCAGGAGGAGGATAGGCCCCGTGCGCCCACCAGGCACAGCGATCCGGGCAGGAGTAGTCGACAACTACGACGTGCATCGGGGTGTGCTGCAGCAAAAGGGGCAGCGAAATGCGCAGATGCGCCAACCGACCCATGCACGTTACGACCGCCGTCGCTTTCACGCTCTACCCGGCAGTGTTGCTCAGCGTGTCACCGCGCAAGTCCACGAAGGTGCGAGGAGGGAGTTTTTGCTGAGGCAATTGGGTCACGCTTTCGCGATCCGACGAGAGGATCTACTGCGCCGGCGGAAGCGAAGGCGCCGCGCGCGACGCAGTGCTTCCAGCGCCTCCTTTCGTACCCGCGCCTGGCGCCAGCGCTCGCGTGAGCGCGCCGAGTAGACCGCTGATCGCGTCGTGTGGATGCCACGCCGTTCGGCCCGGCGCACAACCTCCTCTGCTGTCAGGACCTCGGGCTGCGACAAGATGAACTCAGCCGCCGATCGTGCCGTCACAATTGCTACCTCCCGATCTACAGCACGGCCACACTGCCCTCACCTGCGCCGCGCAGCCCATCGAAGCGCTCCCACGGGATCAAGAGCAGGCGCGCCGTCCGCGGAGAGAACTCCACATGACCGTCATGCCGGAGCGCAATGCGCGACTGACCGCAAGCGCACTCCCGCGTGCTTCCTTCGATTCCACGCAGCACGTCCTCACAAGCCGGGCAGCAGAGCAGCACGACGCCGTCCTTTTCGCTAGCCGCCACGCGGTCTCCCAACGTCGAGGCCGGTCTGGTACTGAGCGTTGGCGTGCTCATGGATTGCCTCCAGCAAAACCGTGCGTCTTTCGTTGCGTTCGCGCGACGCGCCCTCGGCCGCCGCACGGTCATCCTCGGTCGCTCCCTCACGATTGGCGCGCTCCAAGGCGTAGCCCACTCGCTCGCTCGCTCGGTCGAGCTCGCGTAGAGCCTCTTCGACTGCTCCTAAAGTGCTCATCGAGGACACCCTATCAGGGCACCTCCGGTGCGTCAAGCTAATCAGTTGAGGGGGGCGTGCCCACCTGAGTTTGAGCCGCTATCTCGACCGGAAGCTGGTTCTTCGTCTTGCTCGTCCAGCACATCAGAGATCTCGTCCCGGGCGGCTACCAGGATCCCGTAGACGTGAGCGTCCTCCTTGATCCGGTTGAGTATCTGGTCGAGTCCGGCTTCGAGCCTGGATTCGATGTGCTTGAGAGCTTGCTCAGCTCCACCGTGCTCCGCCAAGATCCGTTTGCACTCGCGCGAGATGTCCTGCTCCTTGAGCTCGGCGGAGCGAAGCAGGAGGATTTCGAGCAAATCCTCGTCGGTGCAATCTTCGGGGGAGAAATATCCGGGGTCGTCGTCCATACGCTGCCTCTCCTGTCAGGCTCACAGGCATGCTACCTCAACCCACGCTCGCGTAGGAAGCCCCAGAGTGTGGTCCACGTCAGCTGAAACGTCGGGTTGCTGGCAGGCAGCTGGAACCAAGACGTAGCTTTGTCGTGGTACTTGAAGAGCACGTTGCCGTCGAGCTGGGTCGGAAACTGTTGAAATCGGTCGACATAATAGCTGGGCAGCAGCTCAGGGGGTAAAGCGTAGGTCCTCCCCGGGCGCAGCGTGATGAGGGGGTGGTGCTGGAAGCCCGGCAGGCATCGCATCAGCCCGATCCCTGCCAGCTGGGCCTCGGAGCGCCGCTGCGCGGGATCTGGCCCCGGGACTCCCGCGCGTGGCTTTTCTGCGCGCACCTCACGGAAGACCATGACGGCAGCGTCCCACCGGTACTCGACGACGCATCCCGGCAGACCGATCTCGGCACGCGACTCGCCAGCCAGGGCCGCGAGCGCAGCGGCCCGCTCGATCTCTTCCGGAATTCGGGCCTCCACCGCCTTTCGCACCGTCACGCCATCGAGCTCGCGGCTGATAGACCACCACTCCGGTCCGCTCATCACCCTCGGTGATCTACCACGAGCAGACCCATCGGGTCCAAGAGAGGCCGTGCTATACTGGATCTCATGGCCTCGGTCGAAGGCACCAAGCTATTTACTGGACTCTACCAGGGATCGGCTCCGCGTAGCGTTGCCGATTTGCGCGCCGCGCGGGTCGATCTTCTCGTCCTCTGCGCGCGTGAGCTACAGCCGGAGCGCGAAACGCTCAGAGGGATCCGTTACCTCCGCTGTCCCTTGGACGACAACGGGAGTCTCAGTGAACGGCACTGGCAACGCGCCTACTCGACCGCTACGCAAGTCGCGCGCGCGGTGCGACGCGGGCAGCGCGTCCTGGTCACGTGCATGCAAGGACGCAACCGCAGCGGACTCGTCGACGGGATCGCTCTGCACCTGCTGACCGGTAGCTCTGGGTGCGCGGCGGCCGACTACATTCGGCGGCGACGTCCCACCGCGCTCACCAACGAAGCCTTTGCGCGAGCCCTCTGCCAACGGCTACCCAGAGCCCGACCCCCAGATCAGCGTCCCTGGGCCTAACGCCCCGAGCGCCGCTTGTACCGAGCACCGTGTGTTCGGACGCGGGGCGTAACACGCTTGCGACGCCCGTCACAGCTGTTACGCGTAACGCGCTGGACCTAGCTCCAGAACGGGAGGGAAGATCCTGCCGGCGCCAGCGTAACAGAAGGAGAAAGTTGCCAGTTGCGCACCGGCGGTGCTTTTGGCACAATCCCTGCAGGCAAGAATCGCATCATGACGACGACGGGAAACACGGAGGCCACCATGACCAAGACCACGGAGCAAGTCACCGATTTTTGCGGGACCGTATTACCGGACGGCTACTCACTCGTGAAAACGTTCAACACCAACCCAGCATACAAGCCTGGCAATCCTTACCAGCGCTTTCCGGAGCGCGCATCATGGGTGGAAGGGCGCATAGTTCGCAGACCAGACGGCAGCTTGATATCAGTTGAGCGCGACCTGCACCGATGGGGCGCTACGTTTTCAGAGGGGGACTGGCGGATAATGGAAGTCTGAAACCTCGTCCAACCCCGTCCAGCCGCGCGCCCCCGGGCCGCGGCTCAGGGGCGTAGGAGGCACCGAATACCATGGCTTACATCCGACTCAGCAGGCCCGGCGCCGCAGTCCCCTATGTGTCGTGCGACGGTAGTTTTGCAAGGGTGACACCTTCGGAGCTACAGCTAGAGCAGCGTCGCGTGCCTTGCCCGATCTGCGGACGCGAGTTCGCGGTGCGTTTGAACAAGCATGGCACCACGTCAATTCCTCGGCACCGGGATCCACTGCACAACCCGTTCGGCGTAGCGTCCGTCCCGCGGTAGGCCCCCCACCCCGCTCCACCCCGTCCAGCCCCGCAGCTTC
>Ga0315550_1002000_pt1 | contig 12508 bp, 15 predicted proteins | sample SalMarSW160190MG_2_FD_203100 | JGI IMG/M metagenome (GOLD analysis project Ga0315550, IMG submission 203100) | Salt marsh sediment microbial communities from the Plum Island Ecosystem LTER, Massachusetts, United States - Salt Marsh Sediment SW1601-90 ... | reverse complement strand
CACGCGCTCGGTGGCTCGGGCGCTTGTTCGCGTCGCCCCGTACGGCGCCCTCGCCGTACCAAGATCGAGGAGTGGCGATCCTCATGTCAAGTGACCCACTAGTTGGCGGCTCAGAGCGCGGATTTCGTCCGGGCTGAGGCTATCTGTCTCTGCTAGAACGATCTCGCTGATCGCCTGTGTGAATTGTGTGATGGCGATCCCTCGACCGGCTTTCAACCGTGACTGCACCGGGGTGTCGTGGATGGTAGGGGGCGCTTTATCTGGGGGACAGCCGCACGGCTGGCGGACGATCAGGCGTGCGGGGGATTTGACAATCTCGGCTTCCGTCTTTTTGCCTGCGACGTACTCCAACAGCAACTCCAAGGCCTGGTAGCCCCTTTCGAACACGGGGACGTGGACGGTGGTGAGCGGAGGGGATTGGACCGCCGCCTCGATGTGGTCGTCGAAACCGATGACGGCGACATCCTGGGGGATACGCAGGCCGGCTTCTTTTAGCGCACACATGGCGCCGATGGCAGATTCTTCATTGCTCGCCAGCACCGCCGTGAACGGATCGCCCGTACTCAGGATCTGGTTCATTGCGCGGTGGCCACCGTCGGCGCTGTGAAATCCATAGGCGGTCAGGGTGTCATCGGGTGCCAGACCGTGATCGCAGGCCGCTTGCCGATAAGCGCGCAGCCTGTCTCCGCTGTCTCCAGCGGCGTCTTCTGGAAGGTCGGCGATGAAGGCAATGCGCCGGTGGCCGTGTGCTACTAGGTGGGCCACGGCTTGCCGGATGCCCCCGGCGTTGTCGATGCCGACGGCTGGGCCGCCCACCGAGGCACCGACGAACACCACGCAATGTCTGGCAACCAGGTCTTGGACGTACTGCGAGCGCGTTTCCGACCGCAGGGGATGGATGACGATGAGCCCGTCCGTGTTCCAAGGGCCGACGGGGACGAAGTTGGCATCGGAGGACGGCTTGGGCCAGGCCGGGCGTGTGCCGCCCGGATCGTGGGCTGGTCCCATGCCGCAGGCGATCAGCAGATTGCATTCTAGATCGTGCGCTGCCGCACGGATGCCGTGGATCACGGGGGCGAGAAAGCTGACGGGGATCGATGCCTCATAGACTTGCCAGCCTGACAGCACTCCAACTGTCGGGCGCTTGAGGGTGCTTTCTTGCATACGTGTATCTTCCCGGGGGAATGTCTTGCCGTTTTTGCTCGTCAAGCTGGGGTTGGGGGAAGGCTCTCTTCGCTATGGTGTGCTGAGGATCATGGCCAGGATCGTCGCTGCCAGTGCGACTGCCAAGCCGGCGACGGCAATGACGACCATGGCCCGTTCCGATTGGCGGCGATAGCGATTCGTAGCCCACAAAAAGATGCCCACTGCCATTCCCGCGCCGAACAGCACGCCAGCGGTGTAGGTAAAGGCCGTCGCCATCAGGTTAGGCAGATCCAGCGCCACGATCAGTCGCCCGAAGAGAACCTTGGAGACCCGGCTGGCCAGGAAGGCGTACACGATGCCTACCAGCAGGCCGACCAGCGTCATCACGCCTCCCTGGAAGCGCCGGCGGTCCCTTTCGAGCCACATGGTGATGATGCCCAGGACGACCAGCGCCAGCGCAAACGTGAGCACGATCACGGAGATGAACTTGATGGCTCCCAATTGCCAGTTCATGGGATCGACTTTTTCAGAAGAGCCTCAGTTGCTCCGCTTGGGCAGGAAGCTCCGATTCGGTCATTTGTTCCGCCTGCTTGAGCAGTTTGGGAATGCGTTGCATATCCTCCTCGATTGTACGACGCAGGCTGGGTTGGTGCAATGCGGCTGCCGGGTGGTACATCGGGTAGTAGACGATGCCGCCGATCTTGCGTGGCTGGCCGTGGATTTGGGATATGCGGGCTTTGGGAAAGGCGCGTGCCATTGAGAAACGCCCCAGTGTTACGGCTACCTTGGGCTGGATCAGGTCAATCTGCTGGTCGAGGAATGGCTTGCAGGCTTCGATCTCGTCGGGCAGTGGGTCGCGGTTGCCGGGCGGACGGCACTTGATGACGTTGGCGATGTAGACGTCCTGGCGCGTCAGGCCGATGCTTTCCAGCAGTTCCTCCAGGAATCTACCCGCAGCGCCTACGAAGGGACGGCCCTGTTGATCCTCGTGAAAGCCGGGCGCCTCGCCGATGAACATGATCTCCGAGTCCTCCAGTCCTTCACCGGGCACTGCCTTCGTCCGTCCTCTGTGCAAGAGACATTTGGTACACTGAGCGATCTCTGCTGCCAATGCCTGCAATTCTGTCACGCTTTTCCTCCTATGTTAGTGTTTCACTTTGTCTGCTCGCTCATCAGAATTACACGAAAGTGTAGGCGTTTGAAAAGTGTCCGGTAGCAAATGTCGGTTACTTCTGAGATTTGTCAACTGCAGCTATTTGCTATTGTGGCTTGCCGCACTCTGGGCAGAATTTCGAGTTGCCTGGGATCTTGCTTCCGCACTCGACGCAGAATTTTTGCGTCGCTAACGGTGCGCCGCACGCGGCGCAGAACTTGCTGCCGCTGACCGGTGCGCCGCACTTGGGGCAGGTTGCCTTGATCACTTCGTCGAATGCCTCTGCCGTCGCGCGCTCGTTTGCCGCGGCATGGGCCACCTGCCGTGCCTCTTCAATGGTTGCATCGACCTGGATCGCTGCCATCTCAGCGGCCAGGTCAGGGGTGCAATCCTTGCACAGCCCGCGTGCCTCGTTCCAGCAGCCTTCTACGCATACCCACTGGCTGCAGCGCGGGCATTGCCGGAAGTTTGGCTTGGCCTGTTTGACCGCTTCGGCAAATGCATGGTCATGAGCCTTTTCCCATGCAGCGGAATGAACGCGGTCGCCTACGTTGGCAATTGTACCGAACACGCCGCCTAGCAAGCCGCTGGCTACGTCTAGGGCCTCGCTGGCCAGTCCCGTCGCCGAGGCTTTGAATGGAGTGCGAAAGCCTGACTCGCATCGGTCGCAGAAGAACTCGAACTGAAACCCACGCTCGGTGCTCTCGTCTTTATGGTTGCGCACAAATTTGATTAGATCCATCGTGCCTCCTTGTTGCCGCGACTTTGATTATAGCTTACCCCCACCGATTTGTCCAACGTGTGTTTTCACGCTGTGGCTTTCGGACGAGTGCTGATAAAGCCGCGACTCCATCTCTTGACGCAGCTTGGCCAGTCGCGCGCGGTAGGCGTCCTGGTCTATCTCGACGGCCATCAGCCAGGCATTCTCACCGTCCCGGTAATATCCTTCGTGGACGCCCGTGAACCGAAAGCCATACTTTTGATACAAACGTTGCGCGATCTGATTGGAAGGGCGTACCTCCAGGGTTATTACGCTGCGTCCCATCTTGGCCGACTGTTCTATGGCCGTCAGTAGCAAGAGTTCGCCCAATCCCTTGCCTCGCCAGCCGGGATGGATGGCGAGGGTGCTGATGTGTGTCCCCGAGCCTCGGAGCCTGATACCCAGGTAGCCGATCACGCGACTTTGTGTCCTGCGGCCGGTTGCGCTATACAGCCAGCGACGCCAGCCTCGTTTAGGAGGGGAATCGCCGTCCGAGTCCGGTCTCAGCAAGACGTAGAACAGGGACACGTTGCGGCGCTTCAATTCGTATGCGTAGGATGATGCAGACCAGGGGGTGGGGAAGGAAAGCCGGTCGATAGCGACTACCGACGGGATGTCGCCCGGCTCCATCGGGCGTATGGCGTAAGGCCAAGGCTCTTGCATCACGTGGGATACTGAAGGTAGATGGGCGTCAATGTGGCAGGGTCATCGATCTCGCCTCGGTTCAACCGCTGCCAGGCTGCTTCTGCCAGGAAGCCCGCTCGCCGCAGCCGTGCCGCTGCTGGCAAGATCACGACCAGATCGTCAATGGCGGCCAACGCCTCTGCTCCCGCCGGATTGACCTCGCCGCAGAGCAGGGTGGGGGAGATGATCTCCTGGGTCAGCTTTTGCCATGTAGTGAGGCGCGGCTCCTCGCGGGCGTGCCACATGCCGTTTCTCCAGCGGTAGAGAGCGACGCAGATACGCCCGCGTCCGGCCTGCAGCACGGCGCACAGCGTGCGACGGCTTTTGCCTTGAGCCGCAGCGATCACGTCCAACGTCGGTACGCCGACCAAAGGCAACCCTCTGGATAGCGCGAGCCCTTTGGCCATGGCCATTCCCACCCGCAGCCCGGTGAAGGAGCCCGGCCCGCGGGCCACCGCCACCCCGCTGATATGCTTGGCGCCAAGCGCCAACTGCTCCAGCGCAGCCACCAGACGGGGCAGCAGCTCGACCGTGTGCCTGCGCGGGGATTCCCAGGTGTGCTCCACCCGCACCCGGAACCCGTCGTGTAGCGCCAGGCTGGCGGTGTCGGTCGAGGTGTCGATGGCGACTAGCATCGGTTACGCTCCGAAGGCCGCTTGGCGGAACTCGCGCAGCAGGGCTGTGTGGCGCTCACCCTGCGCCGTAAAGTACATGGCGCGCCGCATCGGGTCGGAGAACTCTAGCTGGACCCACAGGTGCTCGTCTGGTATCAGGGGGCGCGATCGCTCCGCCCACTCGATGACGCAGATGGCCTCGTTATCTCCCAGGAACTCGTCCAACCCAAGGGTCAACGCCTCCTGCGCCCCAGAGATGCGGTACAGGTCCACGTGATAGAGCTTGACGGCGTCGTCGGGACGCGCGTACTCGCGGACGAGGACAAAGGTCGGGCTGATGAGCGTCTGGCTCACGCCCCAGCCGCGGCCTATACCCTGTGCCAGGCAGGTCTTGCCAGAACCCAGCGATCCTTCCATACACACGACTTCTCCGCCTTTCAACAGCGCGCCCAGCCGCGCGCCCAGCCGCCGGGTTTGCTCGGGACTGCGGCTCACAAATTCAAGAGTGTGTTCGTCGAGAATCGGGGCCATCGAAGATGATTATACAACTGTTGCTCGGGCTCGACAAGCGGTGTCGGATTAGCTGAGGCCTGATCATAATTCTTCAGGCAGCTTTCAGGAAAGCCTTCAGACCTACTCTCAATGGCAATGTGATGTTCAATAGGTTGATCTCCACGACCGTCGTTTGACGAACCGCAGCAGGCAAGTAGAACGGCTCGCTCGCGGCCAGCAGATCACCTGTTGCACGATGTTGGAGACGCGCAACGAAGGGCTGGAGAGCCTGCTCGTGAACGGCATCGCCATCCATCCAACCGATCCCGACGTCATCTATGCCGCCACTTATGGCGGGGTCTATGTCTCTCGTAATGGCGGCCGGCAGTGGGAGCCGGCGGACGAGGGATTGCAGGGTGCGACGGTGGCCTACGACGTCGCCATCGATCCCAACGAGCCCCACAACATCTATGTGGCGACCCCTTTGGGTATCTTTCGACTTGAAACCCCTTGAGACTGGCTCATAGCAGCTTTAGCTCCCTGGCGCGTTATGAGCGCAAGAATCGTCAGATTTCAACCCGATCGATTCCGTTTTCCTCCTCAAATCGAGCAACAGGCGTCAAGAAGTCTACTCGCGTTCGTGTTATCCTGTGGGGCGACGCTGGCCCCTGAAGGTCAGGATGCCGGCGATCTTGTCACAGGGAGGATGAAATGAGTGAGCGATTGGCGAAGGAAACGGTCTATGAGGTTTTCCCAGTGGGGCATGTCAGGCGCAGCGACGGACGGACAACACTGGAAATCTTAGAGCCCTACGTACCGGCTCTGAAGGAGCTGGACAAGTTCAGTCACGTGCAGGTGTTCTGGTGGTTCAGCCGGTTCGATGACGAGATGTACCGCGGGATTACGCAGAGCGAGCATGCACCCTACGACGCGCCGGTGCTGGGCATGTTCGCCTGCCGCTCACCCGTGCGGCCGAACCCGATCGCGCTGACCACGGCAGAGATATTGCACGTCGACTCTGAGAGAGGCGTGATCGAGATCGTCAACATCGACGCCTTTGACGGCACGCCCATCGTCGATCTCAAGCCCTATATCCCGGTCACCGATCGAGTAAAGGACGTGCGGGTGCCTGAATGGGCGGCCGATTGGCCGCAGTGGCTGCCGGAGGAGGGGCAAGGATTAGAGGAAGGGGAGGAATAGGGAATGGCATATCACATCGACGCTGAGAACGTCGGTCTTGATGATTTACAAAAGCGAATCGAGGAAACCGACCTTGTACCGAGCCGAGTTTCACTGCTAGACGGGTTGGAGACGAAATTGCAGACACTTGAACAACAGGGTATCGCGACGCTCGCCAGTCTGCGGAACGAGCTCAAGAACGCCAAGCGCCGCGAAGCCTTGTCTGACGTGACCGGTATAGACACGCAGTATTTGATCCTGCTCAGGCGGGAAATAGAAGGCTATTTTCCCAAGCCGTCTGCCTTGAAAGCCTTTGACTGGCTGCCGAAAGAAGAAATCACGAGGCTCGAAGAAAACGGAATACGCAACACCGCCGCATTATACGAGGCGGCAAGTAGCGTCAAGAGCGGAACTGAGCTTGCGGATTCGACAGGCGTGGACGTCGCTATTCTCGAAACACTTATTCGGCTGGCTGATTTGACAAGGGTGCAGTGGGTGAGTCCGACCGCGGCTAGGATGCTTATGGAGGCTGGCTACGACAGCATCTCCAAGGTGGCGGCGGCCGATTCCGAGGATTTGCACAAAGCTCTCATGCGCGTCAATGAGGGGAACAGATTTTTCAAGGGCAATATTGGTCTGCGCGACATCAAAAGGCTCGTACGGGCCGCTAGTTATGTTTCGAGCTGAGTGCCTGTCTAGCAACAGGTTACAGATCCCCAAGGTGATCGAATATTGAAAGCGGAGGACGAAGCTATGACCACATTGTTCAGCACATCGGTAGATGGCACGCGCGTCGCCTATGACGTCACCGGCAGGGGGCCCGCTTTGATGCTGCTGCACGGCGCGGGCAAGACGCGCCGGGACTGGCACGAGGTTGGCTACGTCGAGCGGTTGCGGAACGACTTTACCGTCATCACCGTCGACGTCCGGGGGAACGGCGACAGTGACCGGTTGTACGAGATTGCCGACTATGACATCGTCAAGATCTGCGAGGACCTGTACGCCGTCGCGGATGCTTGCGATGCCGGGAATTTTGCCGTGTGGGGCTTTAGCTTGGGCGGCAGCATCGCCCGCTACCTTGGTGCCTGGTCGGACCGGGTGACGGCCATCGCCGTGATCGGCATCCCCTTTGGCCCGGCGGTGCACGCGGATTTCGACCGGTTCATCGACCGATTTCTGGAAAAGTGGAAGTCTGTGATATTTGCGGCGAGGAAGGGTGTTGTCCTTGAGAGTAAGAGCAAGATCAAGGGACAGATCCCCGCGCTGGCCGCCTGCTTCCAGGCCATGCGCGATTGGCCCAACGTCGAGCCCGGTGAGGTCGGTTGTCCCGTGTTGCTCTTGACCGGCACAAAGAACAAGTCCACGCTGGGCTGGGTGAAGGCAAACCGCGTTGCACTGGACGCAGCCGGTGTGCAGACAGAAGTCGTCGAGGGGTTGACCCACGACCAGGAATTCACCAAGATCAACCGCGTGTTTCCGGTGGTCAGCGCGTTCTTCAGAAGTCAAAGCTGAGCGCGCTGCTGTAGGAGGCTGACTCAATGCAATATCGCGAGTATGGAAAGACAGGGGGCAGGGTTTCCGCCCTGGGGTTTGGTGCGCTGCGCTTGCCCAAGAAGCCCGGGCGGGCTGTCGAAATCCTCAGACGCGCCTTTGACCTGGGCGTCAATTACGTGGATACCGCCGCAAGTTACCCTGCTTCCAACCATGGCGCGAACGAGCGCGTGGTTGGTGAGGCGCTCAGGGGGTACCGGGATCGGGTATACGTCGCGACCAAGAACCACTACAAGGGCAAGTCGGCGGATGATTGGCAGGTTTACCTTGAGCGGTCCTTGGAGAATCTGGGTGTGGACTATATCGATTTCTATCACCTCCACGCGCTGCGGTGGGACGTATACCGGCGGCAGCTCGTGCCCGGTGGGATTATGGAGCGGTTCAGAGAGGCCAAAGAGGCAGGCGTTATCCGCTATGCGTGCTTTTCGAGCCACGACAAGCCTGAGAACATCGTCAAGCTCGTCGATACCGGCGAGTTCGACGGCATGCTGGTGCAGTACAATCTCCTGGATCGGGCGAACGAGGGGGCCATCGCTTACGCCCACGAGCAAGGTATGGGGGTGGCCATCATGGGACCGGTGGGTGGGGGAAGGCTGGTCGCGCCTTCGGAGAGGATACTGGGTATGGCCGATGAGGCTAAGAGTACACCGGAGGTCGCGCTGCGTTTTGTGCTTTCTAACCCCAGCGTCACGTTGGCGCTATCCGGTATGAAAACGCTAAGGATGGTGGAGGAGGACGCCGCCACCGCCAGCCGGGAGGGGGTATTATCCGCCGAGGAAAGGCAGCGCTTCGTGGAGGCAATGGGGGAGGTGCAACAGCTTTTGGATCTCTACTGCACCGGCTGTGGCTACTGCCTACCGTGTCCGAACAAGGTTTATATCCCCGGCAATTTCGAGGCGATGAACTATTACCGGGTGTGGGGGCTGGAGAAGCTTGCCCGCAGGCGCTACAAGCAGTTTGGGAGGAACAAGAGCCGGCGCTGGGCCGCGGCGTGCGTCGGGTGCGGCGAGTGCGAGTCCAAGTGTCCGCAGAATATCCCCATTCGCGAGCGGCTCAAGGAGGTGGCGGCGACCCTGGGGAGTTAGCGTTGGACCGAGGAGGGATCACAGGGATGGTTCGCAGGAGCCATCCCTGTCACGCTTTTGCGCTTTTTGACATACATGAGTACATATCATTCAGGAGGATGTGCAAATGAACACACTCGAAGCGATTGCCGGGCGGCGGTCCATCCGCAAGTTCAAGGACACGACCGTGTCTGACGAGATGATTGAAACAATTCTGAAAGCAGCGGTACAGGCCCCCTCCGGCAAGAACTGCCAGCCGTGGCGCTTTGTTGTCGTTAAGGAAGACCACCGGGCCGAGATGGTGCGTGTCATGCGGGAGGGTATCGATCGACTGGCAGAGATGGATATAGACCTGGGTAGCAGCCGCTGGACGGCCAACGTGATGGAGCAAGCACCGGTGACGATCTTTGTGTTCAACGCTCACGGGAAACACACGCCGAACACGCCGCACTGGGAGGATGAGACGGACGTCGTCGACGTGCAGTCGATCGGAGCAGCGATCCAGAACATGCTGCTGGCCGCGCTTGATCTGGGCCTGGGCAGCCTGTGGATCTGCGACGTGTTCTATGCCTACGACGGCCTGTGCGCCTGGCTCGGTCAGGAGCACCAGATGATCGCCGCGGTCTCTTTCGGCTACCCCGACGAACAGCCGGGCCTGCGCCCGCGCAAACCCCTGAGCGAAGTGACAACGTGGCTGTAACCCACAAGCTGATTTACGTGACCGGCAATCCCTTCAAGCTTGCCGTCGCCGAGCGGGCGCTGGCGGGCAGTGGGATCGTGCTGGTGCAAAGAGACCTGGACGCGCCCGAGATCCAGAGCGACCGCGTCGAGGATGTGGCGATCTATGCCGGTGAGTGGGCCTGCCGCCGGCTGGGAGAGCCGGTGGTGGTGACGGATGGGGGCTTTTATATCGAGGCGCTGAACGGGTTTCCCGGACCGTTCGTCAAGTTTGTCAACCAGTGGCTGACGGCGCAGGATCTGCTCGATTTGGTGCAAGGTAAAGACGACCGGCGCATCGTCGCCCGTGACTGCCTGGCGTACTGCCGTCCCGGCAAGGAGCCGGTCACCTTTAGAGGTTCATATCCGGGCCGTATGCCTGCGGCCCCTGGCGGTGAGGAGGGGTGGCCGATGGATCGCGTGTTTATCCCGGATGGATATACTGTCCCGGCATCCGATCTCTCTGCCGAGGAACGATTGACCTATTGGAGCCGGGCCGACGTCTGGGTGCATCTGCGGCGGTTTCTGGGCGTGTGAATATGGCCTACCGAATTATCGAGAAGGTCACGGCGTTCGTCACGCGCGAGTGGGAGGGTGAGCGCCAACTGCTGCTGTTTGAGCATCCCAACGCGGGCGTGCAGATTCCTGCGGGGACGGTCGAGGCAGGCGAATCGCCTGAGCAGGCCGTCCTCCGCGAGGCCGCCGAGGAGACCGGGCTGACTGGATTTTCCACCTTGCGCTACCTGGGCTGTGCCGCGGGCGAGCTTCCGGAGGGACAGCGGATTATCGCTAGGTCGACCAAGGTCCACACCCGTCCCGATGCCATCGGCGTCAATTGGGCCTTCCTGCGCCGGGGTATCCCGGTTACACTCACCGGGCACGGGGTGGGTGGGTTCGTGCAGGTCACCTACGAGGAGTTCGACCGCGTGCCCGATTCCCAATACATCACGCTGTGTATCACCGGCTGGGTGCCGGATGAGGCGCTGGCCGATACCCAGCGGCGGCACTTTTTCCTCCTGGCGTTCGACGGGCAGACCGACGAGCGCTGGACCGTCTCTGTCGACAACTACACCTTCTCCCTGTTCTGGGCGCCATTGACGGGCCTGCCCGAGATCGTCCATCCCCAGGACGAGTGGATCGAGTTCCTACATAAAGAACAAACTTTCTAAATTCCTGTCACTTTTCTGCATAAATATGACGCACTCTGACAGGTATTTGTGGTATACTGGGTGCGTCTGAAAAAAAAGACCCGAAGGGTTTTTTGAGGCTTTCTGCATGAGGTCATCCAGTCCAAATAGCTGCGGAGTCTACTTCAAAACTATCAAACCCTTCGGGTCTAGTGCTGTGAGGTAGCTTTATGTTTCCTGAAGAAATTCTCATCCGTGGGGCCAAAGAACACAACCTGAAGAACATCGACGTGCGCTTGCCGCGCTTCAAGCTGGTGGTGATCACCGGCGTCTCGGGCAGCGGCAAGTCGTCGCTGGCATTCGATACGCTATACGCCGAGGGGCAGCGGCGTTACGTTGAATCGCTCTCTTCTTACGCGCGGCAGTTCATCGGCCAGATGGAAAAGCCCAAGGTCGATTTTATCGGTGGCTTGAGCCCGGCCATCGCCATCGAGCAGAAGGCGGTTAGCCGCAACCCGCGCTCGACCGTGGCGACGGTGACCGAAGTTTACGATTACCTGCGCGTGCTCTTTGCCCGCGTGGGCACACCTCACTGCCCAGAGTGCGGGCGGGAGGTGCGGGCACAATCGGCGCAAGAGATTGTGGAGCAGGTGGCGGCGCTGCCTTCAGAGACGCGCTTCCAGGTGCTGGCTCCGCTGGCGCGCAATCGTAAGGGCACCTTCCGGGATACCTTTGCCCAGGCCCGCGCCGATGGTTACGCCCGCGTGCGGGTCGATGGTGATGTGTTGAGCCTGGATAAAAAGATCACGCTGGACAAGAACAAGAAGCACAACATCGAGCTGGTGGTTGATCGGCTGGTAGTGCCGGAGGATGCTGGGGAACGTGAGACGTTCCTCACCCGATTAACCGACTCGGTAGAGACTGCCTTGCGTGCAGGAGAGGGCTTGGTCGTTATCAATCGTGAGGGCGAGGATGACTGGCTCCTCTCCGAATTGAACGCCTGTCCGGCGTGCGGGCTGAGCTTCCCCGAGCTGACCCCTGCTATGTTCAGTTTCAACTCGCCAATGGGGATGTGCCCCGAGTGCAACGGCCTGGGCACCAAGGTCGAGTTTGATCCAGAACTGTTTTACAATTCCGACAAGACGTTGCACGAGGGCAGCATGCGTGCCTGGGGCGAGCTGGCCAAGAAGAAAAAGAGCGGCACGTATCAAGCGGCTAAGCAGATCGTGGAGCAGTTCGGGCAAGATCTTGATACACCGTGGCGGGAGCTTTCGGAAGAGTGCCGGAACGCCATCCTTTACGGTGGCGCCAAGGTCGTGTGGCGCTGGGAGAACGAGGGCGGGCACGGACAGCACGAGGGTAAGAACGAGGGCGTCGTCAACATGATCCGCCGCCGCTATCATCAGACCCATTCGGACTATACCCGCCGCTGGTACGCCACGTTTATGAGCCAACAGCCGTGCTCGGTTTGCCGCGGCCAGCGGCTGCGGCCCGAGAGCGCGGCGGTGACCGTTGGGGGCAAGTCGATTATCGAGGCTACGGCGATGTCCATCGGCGAGGCGGTCGAATGGGTGGAGGGGCTGTGGGAGCAGATGACCCCGGAGCAGATGGAGATTGCAGAGGAGGTGCTGAAAGAGATCGGTGAGCGGCTGCAGTTCCTTCTCAACGTAGGACTGCACTACCTCTCGCTCGACCGGCCTGCACCGACGCTCTCCGGTGGAGAGGGGCAGCGTATCCGCCTGGCCAGCCAGATCGGTTGCGGGCTGACCGGCGTGCTCTATGTGTTGGACGAGCCCTCCATTGGCTTACATCAGCGCGATAATCGCCGCCTGCTAGATACGCTGGAGCGGCTGCGCGATATGGGCAACACCGTCCTCGTGGTCGAGCACGACGAGGAGACGATGCGCACTGCCGATTGGCTGGTCGACCTGGGGCCGGGGGCGGGCGTGGGGGGCGGGTGGGTGGTGGCTTCCGGGCCGCCACAGGCGATCATAGACGATCCCAACTCGCTGACCGGGCGC
>Ga0315550_1001998_pt1 | contig 12515 bp, 15 predicted proteins | sample SalMarSW160190MG_2_FD_203100 | JGI IMG/M metagenome (GOLD analysis project Ga0315550, IMG submission 203100) | Salt marsh sediment microbial communities from the Plum Island Ecosystem LTER, Massachusetts, United States - Salt Marsh Sediment SW1601-90 ... | reverse complement strand
GCCGGGTCGGCCGGCAACGGCTGCCAGTTGAAGCGCATCAACCCGAGGAAAAACGCCTTCACCGAGATGATGTCGGTGTGGGCCAGGAATCGCATCGTCAGCCCGCTGGCGCCGATGCCGGCGAGCAGGGCGAGCATCAGATGATCAGAAGGGCTGCTGATGTAGCGCACGCGGTCCACCAGGAAACGGCGGCCCCAGAGGCCCGCCAAGCCGGCGACGAAGCCCAGGCCGGTGAATACGGTGAACCAGTGCAGCAGTGGAATGAAGAACCAGACGGGGTCGGTGAAGTAGCGCAGGTGCCAGAGGAGCTCGACGAACAGGCAGAGGTGAAACACCCAGCCGAACAACCAGATCCACTTGTTCGATTTGAACAGGCTTTCGAACACCGTGACCTCGCGCGCCATGCGCATCCACACACCGGCCTTGGTGGTCGGTGCCGGTGTCGTCGGTATTTTCAACGGCTGCGGCGTGCGCGCGAAGATGTAGATCTTGCGCGCGACGCCGATGACGAGGATAGCCGTTGCCACGTAAAACAGCAGCGCATAAATCACTGTCACAGCCGACATGAATGACCCCGCTGGTCTTCGCCAGGCAGGAATGTTAATCCCGCCCGGTTGGACAGGTAATTGATTAAACGCAACCGGTCGGCTTCGGCAGGCCGGCGTATTTGCACGCCTGCTTGGCCGGGCCGTACGGGAACAGCTCGTAAAGGTACTTGCTGTTGCCCTTGTCCGGGCCGAGCTTTTTGCCGATCGCCTTGGTCAGCACGCGCACGGCCGGGGCGATCTGGTATTCGTCGTAATATTCACGCAGAAAGTTGATTACTTCCCAGTGATTCTGGCTGAGATCGCAATTGTCGACCTTGGCCATTTCCTTCGCGACTTCCTCGTTCCAGTCGGTACGGTTGGAGAGATATCCTTCCTCATCGGTCTCGATGGTCTTACCCGCTACGGTGATAGGCATAATTTACTCCTCGTCTGTTGAAGACTATTGATAAATATCAAAATATCAAAGCCAGGCCTGGACGTTGGCGTGCTCCGCCACCAGGTCCACGAACCCGCTGTAATCGACCAGCTTGATGCCGTCGATGACCCGATCCTGCATTCCACGCGCTTCGATGTCGGGATACAGCGCATAGATCGGATAGCTCTTGAGCGCCTGCTCGACCGTCTTGGTGGTCGTGGTGCCTTTCAGCGCGCCATACACGCCGTCCTCCATCAGCAGGACGGCCGCGCCCTTGGCGAGGTGCTTGAGGCAGCTCTCCAGGGCGTTGCGTTCGGTGGGTGATTTGTTCACGGTGTGCAGCATTTCTCGGTCCTCTTAAAAACTGAAAATCACGTCTTGTGACTGCATGAGGTCGGCCATCTCCTGGGCGTTTACCACCTTCACGGGAACGATGAAATCGTCTTCCTTCAGTCCGCGCGCCTCCATGGATTCCTTTTCCACGAACAGTTTCTCGATATCGTAACCTTCCAGCGCCCGATAGGTCGGTGAGAAGTTCTTCACGTCGATCCCCTTCGTGTGCTGGCCCTTGACCACCTGGTACACGCCGTCATCCAGGAACGCCAGGCTCACGTCCTGGTCGAACGCCGCCGCGATCAGGACGACCTCGAGCGATTCCAGCGCGTATATCGTGCCGTAAGGAGCCTTGCGGTTGACGTAGAGAAACTTTTTTATTTTTCCGCTCGTGTCTTCTTCCATTTCAATGCCGCCGGTTGCTTCGGTCATTATACCCTCTCGATAGTTCCGAAATTAATCGCCAAATACGACCAGGCGGTCCGTCTGGATGCCCGATTCGATCAACTGCCCCAGGCCGGAAATACGAAATCCCTCTTCCAGGTTCTCGTCCTTGATGCCCCGGCGTAGCGCCGCGGCCACGCAGACCACGAGGTCGACGTGATGGTCCTTGGCCAGTTTCTGCCAGCGGTTGACGATATGACGGTCGTCCTGCGGCGGCTCGGTGAGCCGGCTCGAGTTGTATACGCCGTCATGATAGAAGAACACGCGGTGAATCTTGTGGCCCTTCTCGATCGCGGCCTTGGCGAACAGATATGCCGTGTCCGACGACTGATGCGTGTACGGCCCTTCATTGATCAGAATTCCGAACTTCATCCTCGCTCCCCTTGATCTACGTCAACACCCCTTGGCTCTTTATGGAACGACGCCGGGTTCTCCCCGGCGTCGGTTGCAGCGATAGCTATTGTGTTCCGGCGGATTAGAAACGGATGTGCGCCGAAGCGTTCAGACTCGCGCGCGATCCGCGCCAGTTGTCGATGTGGAACTTGGTGAACGGCAGCTCCGTGAGTTCGAAAAACCGCGGCCAGCCGATGCGCTCGACCCAGTCACCGACACGCTCCCAATCCTTGGCGTCTTCCTTGTAAACGCGCAGGATCTTCTTCACGATCGCCCCGGCCTCGGGCCAGCGCGGCGGATTGTTCGGGATGCCCGCGGCCACGAGCTTGTGGAACATCGGCTTGGAACGGGCGTTGGAGTTCTTGCCGCCGACCCAGACGGCGAGCTTGGAGTGCTCCGGGTCGTTGATCTGCATCGGCGGGCAGGGCGGGAAGCAGGCGCCGCAGCAGATGCATTTCTTCTCGTCCACTTCCAGCGACGGCTTGCCGTTGACCATGGCGGGGCGAATGGCCGCCACCGGGCAGCGCGCCACGACGGAGGGGCGCTCGCACACGTTCGCCACGAGGTCGTGATTGATCTTCGGCGGCTTGGTGTGCTGGATGTTGATCGCGATGTCGCCCTGGCCGCCGCAGTTGATCTGGCAGCAGGAGGTGGTGATGTGCACGCGGTTCGGCATGTCTTCCTTGATGAACTCTTCATGCAGATCGTCCATCAGCGCCTTGACCACGCCCGCGGCATCGGTACCCGGAATATCGCAGTGCAGCCAGCCCTGGGTGTGCGAGATCATCGTCACCGAGTTGCCGGTGCCGCCCACGGGATAGCCGGCCTCTTCGAACGCCTTGACCAGCGGCCCGACCTTGTCCCGGCTGGAAACCATGATTTCCATGTTCGAGCGGATGGTGAAGCGCACGTAGCCTTCGCCGTACTTGTCGATGATGTCGCACAGCAGATTGATCTCATAGGGACCGAGCTGGCGCTGGGTGCCGACGCGGACGGTCCAGATCTCGTCGCCGCTCTTGGATACGTGGTGCAGCACGCCCGGACGCGGCCGGTCGTGGTACGCCCAGTTGCCGTAGTTCCTGATCATCAACGGATGCATGTACTGGAAGCCGTCGGGACATCCGCTCTCGATCGGCGGGCGCATTTTCGGTGCTTCTGCCATTTGTCTGTTCTCCAAATCGTTCTTTCGAAGTGATATTGAGCCTTGACGGATCGGGATCAGCCGGCCGCTTTCTGCTTACGCTGATTCCACTTCTCGGCTTCCTGATCCCACTCGTCCATGCGCACGTAGGAGCTGGTGCGCGGCTGCGTGATCATGTTGGGGTCGACTTCGAGGCCGATGCCTTCGAGGAAGTTCACCAGGCCGATGCGTTCGATCATCTCGCCGCAGCGCTCGTGCTCCAGGCCGTTCTCCGCCCAGAAATCGATCGTGTTGGCGGCGATCTCGCGGATGCGCTCGTAGTCCTCGTCGGTTTCCAGTTTCATGAACGGGACGATCACGGTGCCGAAGGTGTCGCCGATCTTCAGCGTGCGCTTGCCGCCGATGAGCAGGGTGATGCCCTTGTCGTCGCCGGGCTTGAGCGCCTTGGTCATCACGTTGATGCAGTGCATGCAGCGGACGCAATTGCGATTGTCGACGTCGAGCGTGTCGTCGTCGTTCAGCGACAACGCCTTGGTCGGGCAGCGGTTGACGACGTTGTCGATGACGTACTTGCGGCTCTTGCCCTTGATGAAGGCTTTCACTTCCTTCTGGTCTACCTTCATGTCGTCGCGCCAGGTGCCGATGACGGAAAAGTCGGCGCGCTGGATGGAGTTCATGCAGTCGTTCGGGCAGCCCGAGACCTTGAACTTGAACTTGTACGGCAGGGCCGGGCGGTGCATGTCGTCGATGAAGTTGTTCACCAGGGTGCGGTGAATCTTCTGCTCGTTGGCGCAGGACTGCTCGCAGCGCGCCGCGCCGACGCAGGACATGGCGGTGCGCACGCACGGGCCGGCGCCGCCGAGGTCCCAGCCGTACTCGTTGATTTCATCGAAGAAGTGCTGGGTGTTCTCGCTGGTCGTGCCGATGAACATGATGTTGCCGGTCTGGCCGTGGAAGGCGATCAGCCCCGAGCCCCATTTGTTCCAGGAGTCGGACAGTTGGCGCAGCATCTTGGTGGTGTAGTGGTTGCCGGCGGGCGGCTGGACGCGCAGGGTATGGAATTCTTTCGCTTCGGGGAACATGGCTTTGCCATCGGAGCCCATGAGCTCGGTGAAGCGGGGAATGATGCCGCCGCCGTAGCCGAACACCGAAACCGTTCCGCCTTTCCAGTAGCCCTTGCGGGTGGTGTAGGAGTGTTCCAGCTGGCCGAGCAGGTCGACCATCATGTTGTTGTTGTGGGCCAGACGCTTCAGTCCGGTCACGAAGCTGGGCCACGGACCGCTCTCCAGCTGATCCAGCATCGGAGTCTTGTGGAACGGTTTGGTGGATTTCTTCTCCTTCGGAATGTACGTCGAGTGTTTTTCCGGATTCTTCGGTTGTTTCTGGGCCATTTAAACTACCTCCTGCACGTAGAAGGACGTATATTTTGCCTTTCAGCGAAGTGCGCTCGCCGCAAGACCCTCGTTATCGATCAATCATCTGCGCTGTCGTGAAGCGCGGTTCCCGTCAATCCCGAGGCGCCGTCCAGCCGGTCCCTCGCCGAAACCGCTGCCCCGCGACACGGGCAGCCGAAACTTTGTGGATGGTGAGTTTAATCGGGGCATTTGATAAAAGAATCACTCGTTAGAGAGAGTCTCGACCGGTCCGTCCCTCCCGAAAGAGATATATTAACAATGCGGATTGTGTCAGCGCCGATTTAAGGCGCGGGATGATACATCTTTTTTTTTCAAAGAACTATTGCCGTTTCAAATACATGAGGAATTTTGTAAAGATTAGCGGGACAATCTCCATGTTTTTTACCGGTTTTTCCGTCGGAGCCGCAGCGGTTGCAAATCTGCATGAGGGCGCCCATTTATGTTCATGTTATGGCGAATGAATCAGGAGCAGGATTTTGAATAATCCGGCATCTATGGCCGCGACCGGAACACCCCCGGCGGGTAACCCGTTTTCGCCGGAGAATGAGACGGCCTACCGGCGCTGGCGTGCGCGCAAGCTGGATTCGTATCCGATGGACGCGCAAGCGCTGATCGTGGAGGTCAAGAATCCGTGCGCGCTGAGGGACGCCGAAGCGGATGCGATATTACGGGTGTGCCGTAAAACCAACATGGCGCTTTATGCCGGCCCGCCGGGACGCGCGGAAAAATCGATTCCGCGCGCGCTCGGCGAACGCTTCGGATTGACCCGCCTGGACAACAACATGCTGGCGGACGACGACGGCATCAGCTCGCTGCAAACGGTGCCGGGAAAATCGCAGCGCGGTTACATACCGTATTCCAACAAGCGCCTGTTATGGCACACCGACGGTTATTACAACAGCCTGGAGGCGCGCATACGCGCGTTCGTACTGCACTGCGTTTCGCCCGCGGCCGAGGGTGGTGAGAACAGCCTGCTGGACCATGAAATCGCCTACCTGTTGATGCGCGACGCCAATCCGGACTACGTGCGGGCGCTGATGGAACCCGACGCCATGACGATCCCGGCCAACACGGAATCCGGAGAAGAGACGCGCGCCGCTTCCATCGGACCGGTGTTTTCGGTTGACGCCGCGGGCAACCTGCACATGCGTTATACCGCCCGCACGCGTTCCATCGAGTGGAAGCAGGACGCGGCGACGCGTGAAGCCGTGGATTTTCTGGAGAAACTGCTGGGCAACGACTGCCCTTATGTCTTTCATCACCGCATGACGGCGGGCCAGGGCCTGCTGTGCAACAACGTGCTGCATAACCGTACGGGATTTGCGGATGATGTGGACAAAGGCAACGCTAGACTGATATACCGGGCGCGTTATTATGACCGTATTGCAGGAACGAACTTGTGTGATGTATTCGGTTAGCGAAGCAACGAAGACATCCCCCCTCATCCCATCCCTCTCCCGCGGGGGGAGAGGGGGAGTAGGTGGAACCATTTTTTGATTTGACCGCATTCGCGGCACCGACCTGAACGAGACCGCCGGCTGACACCATGCTTCATCTGAGCGAAGTGCTGCTGCAACATCACGATATCGAGAACTTCGAGCAGCTGCTCGAGGTCGTGCGTCAGCGCGCGCAATCGGAGGTGTTTTTCCGGATCGATATCAAACCGCCGTATCCGGATACGCCGCCCAACTGGGAAGACCAGCTGGAGGGGGCGTTCGTCGGGACGCATTCCGTCACGAAATGATTTTATCAGCCACATTGTTTTATTTTGAACCGCCAGGACGCCAGGGCCGCCAGGAAAAACGAAGTTTGGAAATTTCCATCCCCGGCGTTCCTGGCGTCCTGGCGGTTAACTTCTTAAAAAAATTAGGTTCCGCATGAAATACCTGAAAGAAGATCCCGCGATGGGAGACGCCGACAGCGGTGAGGACGTCGCCGAGTCCACCGTGCTGCTGGAAGCCCAGCTGGAAGAGCTCCGTCGGCAGATGCTGGAGCTGCCGCCCAATTACGCGCCGCTGGCGCGCGCCGACCTGCTGCTGCAAATCGGCCGCACGTTGATCCGTCTGGAAAGAAACCAGGACGCCTGGGACACCGGCCGCGAGGCCTTCGATATTTTCGTGGCGCACGAGGCATGGGAAGGCGCAGTGCAGGCCTGCGACATCATGTTTCTGTCCGATCAGCCCGAGTCGCTGGCCGCGTTGGGACAGGGGATCTGGCTGGCGGTTACCTTCCCGGTGGACCCGGAATTGACGGTTGCCATGCTGCAGCACGTGGTCGATGAAACGCCGCCGGATTCCGACGGGGCGGCCGTGGCCGCGACCGCGGCGCACTATGTCGTGGACCTGCGCGCCCAGGACCGTCAACGCGAGGATCTGCTGTTTTATACCAACCAGCTCCTGGCCACGGTGGCGCGCCGGCACAGCGACGTGCACGACCAGGAGGCATTCAGCCTCTGGTTCAAGAAGCTCGAGCTCGAGGAACCGGCGAAGTTCCTGCCGCGGCTGCGCAACGTCGTGGACGTGCTGGTGCAGGATGAGTGGTGGTTCGACCGCGAAGCGATCCGGGAAAAGTTACCGGTGCAGTGATTTTTAAGATTTTTCAACGCAAAGACGCAAAGGACGCAAAGTAATGCATATGAAATTAAAGCAGGGAAATCTTTGCGATCTTTGCGCCTTGGATGCGCGCCATCCATGGCGCGCATCCTGCGGGCGCGCTGAAGCGCGTCCAAATTTGTTCCTGACAAAATCGTGCGGTGAGTGATATCGAGAATGTTCTGGCAAGAAGCTAAAGAGAATGAGCGGTATATCGTCCCGGACGATATCGTGGACGTGGTTTACAACATCCAGTGCCGTTGTCTTCCGGTGGATCACGCTTACGCGCTGTCGCAGGCGATCGCGCGGGCACTGCCCTGGTTCGCGGAAGAGGAGAACGCCGGGCTGCATACGATCCACGTGGCCGAGTCGGGCAACGGCTGGATGCGCCCGGACCAGGCGGACGCGCTCCTGCACCTGTCGCGCCGCACCCGGCTGACCCTGCGCCTGCCGAAGCACCGCGTCGATGACGCCGGCCGGCTCACCGGGCAGACGCTCGATGTCGCCGGTCATTCCCTGCAGGTGGAAAAGTCGGCGATCAAACCCCTGAGCCCCATTACCACCGTGTTTTCACGCTACCTCGTCACGCACGACGCCGCGGACGAGGGCGTCTTTCTGCGGGACGCCATGGTCCAGCTCGACAGGATGGGCATCCGCCCCATGAAAGTGCTGTGCGGGATGGAACGGCAAATTACGACCCCGGAGCGGGTGATTCATACGCGCAGCCTGATGCTGGCGGACCTCACCGTCGAAGAGGCCGTCAGGCTGCAACAGCAGGGCCTCGGAGCCGACCGTAAACTGGGTTGCGGCCTTTTCATTCCCCATAAAGGCGTCAATCCGGTCAGGCAAGTCTTGGATTAATCCTCCGCACTTTGTATCATGCATTTTTTTTACGGACTTTAATCAATAACTTTTGTGTAGTGATGACCTGATATATTTTGAGGGGGATACATGAGTTACGAATTCAACGGCAAGACCATCGAGACCGACGCCAACGGTTTTCTGACGAACCTGGAAGACTGGAGCAAGGAGCTCGCCGGCCATATCGCCCAGCTGGAAGGCGTTTCGCTCACCGAGCAGCACTGGGACATCATCGAATATCTGCGTGATGCCTATTTGAACAACAACGGGGAGCAGCCCAATACCCGCCACATCGTGAAAGCCATGTCGGACAAGTGGGGCAAGAACGTCAGCCAGAAGGACGTCTACGACCTGTTCCCGAAGGACCCGAGCAAGCAGGGCGGCCGTATCGCCGGTCTGCCGGAGTCGCGCCGCAAGGGCGGATACTGAACAGGTAATACCAATACAAGGTACAGGGCGAAGGACGCGAGGCGGGGCTGCCGTCCTTTCCATCCGAATGCCTGAATCCTGTATCTTGTATCCATGACGCTTACCACCCTCGTCGACACCGAAACGCTGTCCCGGCACATCGACGACCCACGCTGGGCCGTCGTGGACTGCCGGTTCTCGCTGGCCGATCCGGCGGCGGGACGGCGCGCCTATGCCGCCGGGCACGTTCCCGGCGCGCGTTACGCCCATCTCGAGGAGGACCTGTCTTCTCCCGTCACGCCCACCAGCGGACGGCATCCCCTGCCGCCCCCCAACACCCTGGCGGAAAAACTCGGTCGCTGGGGTATCGACAAGAACAGTCAGGTGGTCGTGTATGACGACACGTTCGGCGCCATGGCCTCGCGGCTGTGGTGGTTGTTGCGCTGGCTGGGACACGAGGCGGTCGCGCTGCTCGACGGCGGTTTCCCCAAATGGCAGCGCGAGGGGCGACCGGTCACGCCGGAGTCGCCCGCCATCCAGTCCGTGCCGTTTCATCCGACCATCAATAACGCCCTGTGCGTGGAAGCCGGGCACGTTCTGCAAATGCTGCAAACGCGCAACGGCCTGCTGGTCGACGCCCGCGCGGACGAGCGTTTTCGCGGCGAGGTCGAGCCGCTCGACAAGGTCGCCGGACACATTCCCGGGGCGGTCAACATGCCTTACGAGGATAACCTCGACTTCAGCGGCGAATTCATGTCAGATGAGGCGCTGCGCGAACATTACCTCGCCGCCGTCAAGGGCACCGCGCCGGACGAGGTCGTGCATATGTGCGGCTCGGGCGTGACGGCGTGTCACAATATTCTCGCGATGGAGCACGCCGGCTTGCCGGGCGCGAAGCTGTACGCCGGCAGCTGGAGCGAGTGGATCACGGACCCCAACCGCCCGGTAGCGAAGGGTGAATAGAGATTACTTAATCTAAAGGCGAGTATGATTTTGAACCGCCAGGACGCCAGGACGCCAGGGTCGCCGGGAAAATCTTTTTATGGAATTCCAATCCCTGGCGTTCCTGGTGTCCTGGCGGTTATTTTCATAAACAGATTTTCTCATGAAAAAAGTTGACGACTTTCGACTGACGTTCGGCAAGAAGGAATTCGTGCCCATCATGACCGGCGGCATGGGCGTGGATATTTCCACGGCCGAGCTTTCGCTGGTCGCGGCGCGGCTGGGCGGCATCGGGCATATCTCCGACGCCATGGTGCCCACGGTTTCCGACCGGCGTTTCAAGACCGGTTTCGTGAAGGAAAAACAGAAAAAATACAAATACAACGTCGCCAACCGCGACAAGTCCGTGGTGCAGTTCGATCTCGTGCGGCTGGCCGAGGCGACCCGGATGCACGTGGGGCGGACCATGGAGGCCAAGAAGGGCGACGGCCTGATCTTCATCAACACCATGGAAAAGCTCACCATGGGCAGTCCACGCAATACCCTGCGCGTGCGCCTGTCGGCCGCGATGGACGGGGGGATCGACGGCATCACGCTGAGCGCGGGCCTGCACCTGGGCTCGCTCGCGCTGGTGGAGGATCATCCGCGTTTCCGCGACGTGAAGTTCGGCATCATCGTCTCCTCCCTGCGCGCGCTGACGCTGTTCCTGCGCAAGAGCGCGCGCCTCAACCGCCTGCCGGACTACATCATCGTGGAAGGTCCGCTGGCCGGCGGGCATCTCGGCTTCGGCATGGATTGGGCGCAGTACGATCTCAAGACGATCGTCGATGAAATCCTCCGGTATCTGAAGCAGGAAGAACTGGCGATTCCGGTCATCCCCGCCGGCGGTATCTTCACCGGCACCGATGCGGTGGAATTTCTCGAAGCCGGCGCGTCCGCGGTGCAGGTGGCGACGCGTTTCACCGTCACTCACGAGTGCGGCCTGCCTGCCAAGGTGAAGCAGGAATACTTCAAAGCCAACGAAGAAGACATCGAGGTCAATCTGATCTCGCCCACGGGTTATCCCATGCGCATGCTGAAGAACAGTCCGGCGATCGGTTCCGGCATCCGACCGAATTGCGAGGCGTACGGTTATCTGCTCGACGCCACGGGCAACTGCGCCTACATCGAGGCTTACAACCGCGAGCTGGACAAACATCCGGACGAGGAAGATATCTCGGTCAAGGACAAGACCTGCCTCTGCACCCACATGCGCAATTTCGACTGCTGGACCTGCGGGCACTACACCTACCGGCTCAAGGACACCACGCGCCGCCTGCCGGACGGAAGCTACGAGTTACTGGACGCGGAACACGTTTTTCACGACTACCAGTTCTGCACCGAGCACCGGATCGCCTTGCCGGGCGCGTAACCGCCGCGTGTCATCCGCCGCCTAGCGTTTGCGGCAGTAGCAATACACAAATTCCTGATGTTTGCCCGCGGGTGTCACGTGGTCCTCGGTGATGCTCCGCACCAGCCGGTAGTCCGCGCCGAACTCATCATGCAGTTCCTCCGGCGTGTAGCGCACGATGTCGAGCCCGCTGCACTGGTGTGGCCCGTGCGGGCCGAAGGTCGCCACGATGACGTGACCCCCCGGCTTGACCGCGTGGTTGACGGTCTCGACATAGCGCTGCCGGTCCCCGGCGTCGGTCAGAAAATGAAACACCGCGCGGTCGTGCCAGATGTCATAGTGGTGTCGCGGCAGGGAAGCGCGCGTGATGTCAGCTTCCAGCCAGGTGACGTCACCCGCCCGTTTGCCGAGACGCGTCCGCGCATCCTCGATGGCGGCGGAGGAAATATCTAGGACGGTGACATGCCGGAATTCGGCGGCCAGCAGGTCGTCGACCAGCGTGGAGGCGCCGCCGCCGACGTCGATGATTTGCGACTCCGCATCGGCGCCGGTGGCGCGGATCAGCGCGAGTGACTGCTCGAGGTGCGTCCGGTACCAGCTGACCTCGTCGGTTTTACGGCTGGCGTATATTTTTTCCCAATGGGACTTGTTTTTCCTTTCCATGTCCGGGAATTATCCCGGGTTCGCGCGAACAATCAAACCATGCGGCAATCAGCCCGCCATCCGTGCCGCGCCGGCCGCCTGGACGCGCGCGAGGAAATCGAGCAGCTTTTCCTCCGGCCGATCGACTCCCGTCAGGAATTCGTAAGTCATGACAGCGCCTTGCCAGTGGCACGCGTTCCAGCTGGCGCCGGGAGGCAATGCGATCTGCGCCAGTTCGGCTACCGGCGGGTAGGCGGTGATGTAGAAGTAGGGATCGGCGATGGTTTCATCCCCGGTCGAAAATCCAAAGGTCATTTGTTCCTCCGCCGCTTCCTCGTCCTTGGGGTCCACGCCGGGCACGAGCCTGCCGCTGAACCAGCTCATGGCGAGATCAAAATGATGCGGCCAGAACTGCACCGGACTGGTGCCGGAACCCAGCCGGCTTTTGAAGCGCCTGAAGACTTCGTCGATCCGGCGCAGGGCGTGACCGCAGCGCTCGACCGCGGCGCGGTCGTATTCGCCCGGCGCGGCGTCACCGAGTTTGCCGCGGTCTATTTCCGCCGGGATATCCATCTCGGCCAGCGCCGCCAGGATTTGTCCGGCGAGCGTCGCGGCCGCTTGTCCGGCCAGAGGCACGTGCCGTGCCTGGCCACGTTCCGTATCGATGGTCAGGCGATGGGCGCTGAAGTCGAGCAGCAATTCGAAACCGGCGGCCGCGGATGGAATCGCGGTCGTGGACAATCCGTCCTGCGTGACGCGCAGGCTGATGTGCCGCCAGTGCTTTTGCTTCGGGGTCAGTTCGCCACGAATGGCGCCGAGCACTTTCGCGTAACGGTGCAGCGTGTCGCGCGACGGACGCCAGCCGGCGAGCGCAAGAGGTGGGAATTCGTCGTGCGTCATGATGCGCCTCTTGTTCTGTTCGCGACGGGGGATTTCCCTCCGTCAGCGCGGTGAGTTTACCTGGCGAAGATCCGGCCCATGTCGGCGAAGGC
>Ga0315550_1001995_pt1 | contig 12526 bp, 8 predicted proteins | sample SalMarSW160190MG_2_FD_203100 | JGI IMG/M metagenome (GOLD analysis project Ga0315550, IMG submission 203100) | Salt marsh sediment microbial communities from the Plum Island Ecosystem LTER, Massachusetts, United States - Salt Marsh Sediment SW1601-90 ... | reverse complement strand
GTTTACCTGCACCGACACGATACTGATACCCCTGATGTCCATGCCGAGGTCCTCCCGCTGATCCGTCTTCTGAGTGTCTATTTCTACCGGCCCGTTCCGGTCTGTCACGCCGTCTGCTGAAAGCGCTGAATTTGCTCGAGAGGCACGACGCCCGCCGTCGCCCCGGCGGCCTGAATGCAGTGGGCAGCCACCGCGTTGCCAAGCCGGGCGGCCTCGACCGTCGGAGCGGCCTCCCTTAGGCCCGCCAGAAAGCCGGCTACCCACGCGTCGCCCGCGCCGGTGGTGTCGACCACCTCATCGACATTATAGGCGGGCACGTGCTGCTCGTGGCCGTCGGCGTCGCGGCAGAAGGCTCCCTCGGCGCCGAGCTTGATGACCACTTGCCGGCAGCCCTGCTGCTGCAAGGTGCGGGCCATCGCGGCTGGGTCGGTCTGCCCGGTGAGCGCCCTTGCCTCGGGCTCGGACGGCACGAAGTAGTTCACATAGCGCAGGGGCGGAAACATCTTGGCCTGCCACGTCGCTTGGTCGGCTGCGTCGGTGTACACGGTGTCGAGCAGAGTAATTGCTCCCGCCTTTTGCGCCTGCCGGAGCAGCTCGGCCGTCTGTTGGCCGTCAAACTCCGGCATGATCATAGCCCCGCTGACCGAGCAAAATCGAGCCGATCGCACGAGATTCATGTCGATATCGTCCAGGCAGAGCGTGGCGTTGGTGCCCGTGGTGTGGATGAAGCTCCGCTGGCCGCCGCGGTGTACGCACACGAACGTAAACGGCGTGCCCTCGCCCTCGCCCACGATGATGCCGTCGGTGTCGATGTCGTGCCGCCGGGCCTCGTCGAGCACGAACCTGCCCAGCACGTCGTCGCCCACCTTGATGATCATCCGGCAGGGCACACCCATCCGCGCGAGCGAGAACGAGCAGTTGGTCGCACAGCCGCCGGTGGTCAGCGTGAGGCGGTCGAAGGTTCGCAGCCCGCCGGGCGGGGGAAACTCGTCGACGTATTGCCCGATGGCGTCGACGGTGCAGATGCCGATATTAAGGATTCCTGTAGTCATGAGTGAGGCACGCGGTACAGCGTGGCATACGGTTGGCCCGACGAATCGGACAGATCGCGCTCGCGGGCCAGGCCGGCTGCCTCCATTTGGTTAAACAGATCGACGTTCAACTCGTCCCAAAAGCCGTAGGTCTGCCGCAGTCTGTACATCTCGGCCCAGTCGACAAACAGGTGCGTCCATCCCGATTCCGCCAGCCATCCGACCAGCTCGTCGGGCGTCGCGCCGAACCGGATTTGCTCGACCAGAGCATCCGGGCTGAACACCACCGTATAACCCACCGGTCGTTGAACGTAATAGGCACGTGCCTCAGCCACCATGCGGACGCGGGCGTCGGCCGGCAGATCGTGCGACCAGTGCAACTCCTGCATCACACCGATCAGGCCAAACGGCTCGACCGGGTACTCTCGGACGTGATCATAGTAAAGCGATCCGATGTGTACAACGTTGAGCACCACCAGCGCCGCCACGGCCGTTGCCACCAGCGCATGGTACGCCCGGTGCGCCCACGCCGACCACGCCCGCCCGACCAGCAGCAGCAGCGGCGGCAGGATCAGCACCGCGAAGCGATCGGCCAGGTGTGTCAGCGCCAGCCACGCCAGCAGCGCTGCGACCACCAGCCAGGCGATGATGATGTCGCGGCCGTCTCGTCGGCGACGGCTGAGCAAGATCGGCACGGCCAATGCGAACGGCAGATAGCGCCCATACCTCGCCTCGCCCAGCACCGCGTTGTTGAGGGCGTGCAGCCGACCGGCGAGCGAGCGTTTCTCCAGGTCGGGCTTGTGTCCTTCGTGCCATCGCTGCGCAAGCTGATCGTCCCACACACCGGTGTTGGCGCCGAATACGCGATAGGCCAGCGGGAACAGGGGGTTGCCGGTCATGCGGAAATTCTTGGCCGCCCAGGGCGCGAAGGTGATCGCGCCGCACAGCGCAAACAGCACCAGCAGCACCGCTCGTCGCTGCCGGCCGAGCAGCGTCATCGCCGCCACCGCCACCAGCACGGGTGCGGCCAGCAGGGCGAGCGCGGTGTATTTGTATCCGCACGCAAGCCCTATCAGCAGACCGGTAGCGGCGGCCCATCGCCAGGCGTTGGTGTCGTGACGCTGCGACCACCAGCGAAGCAGCGTCGCCACCGCCAGCGAGCCTGCGAATAGCATCCCGTTTTCGACGTAGGCCACGCCCGACAGGTACGCCAGCCACGGGCAGGTGGCGGCCGTCAGCCCGGCGATAAGACCGGTGGTGCGGTCGAACTGCCTGCCGGCCAGCCAGATGGCGGCGACGGTGAGGATGGCCAGGGCGGCGTTGAGCATTTTGGCGAGGCCTGTCGCCTGCCACACGTCGCCGCGTAGCACCATCGCCAGCAGGTAGAGCATCTCGGCGTTGGCGGGCATGTTGCTGTAGGCGTTGTGTCGCAGGAAGACGATTTGTCCTGCCTGAAAGTACTCCTTGGGCACGTTGAGATGATATTCGAGCACGTCGTAGCCGCCGGCTTCGGCCCGCCAAAGCAGACCCGGCGGTACGGTCGCCACCAGCAGCGCGATCGCCAGCGCAGGAGCGGCCGCGAGCCAAAGCCAATCGGACCGCTGCGGCCTGACGTCGATCGTTACGTGCGAATCGACGGCCCAGCGCCGGATGCGGACGGCGCCGGCGGTGCCCATCGCGACCAGCAGCGCGATCCACAGCGTGCGATGCAGCAGTCCCACCATCCCGAGCACTAGAACCAGCAGCGAAAGGCACCCCACACCCAGCCCGGCTGCGAGCAGCAGTTGCCACGAGACGGGTTGGTGGTGCAGGCGAAGCAGTCGCACGACCCACAGGCCCAGACCGGTGGCGGCTGCTAGTATGGCGACGGCGAGCAAGCCGTCGGATGACACGATGAGCGCCGCAAGCGGCGACTCCAGCGCCACCAGCGCGATCGCGCCCACGGCCAGCACCGCAAACCACCAGCCGCTCAGACGCCGCGCCGTCGACAAGGCTATTCCTCTTCGGTCAGGTCAAAAAGTTGGCGCAATACTTCCGCGTGGATCGCGCTCGATCCGTCCTGTGCCCGCTCGATGAGGTACGTCCTGGGAAAATGCAGCATTTTCTGCACGAGGCGGTGCTTGAAGTGCCGAATCACCTGTCGGTTCTTTTCGACGTCGTTGGTGAGCTTGGGCAGGGCCCACTGAAGCTCCTGCTCGGCGATCCGGTCGAGACGCTCGCGCAGCAGGGCGAGCACCGGGCCCGCGTCGCGCGACTGCTGATGCTGGAGAAACGCCAGCAGCTCCTCCTCGACGATCGCGTTGCAGGCGGCGATCTCCTGCTGACGGTCGGCCAGCGTCGCGTCGACGATGCCCTGCAAATCGTCGATGTTGTAGAGGTAGATTTGGTCGAAATCGCCGACGGCTTGGTCGACGTCGCGCGGCACGGCAATGTCGATGATGAGCATCGGGCGATAGCGCCGGCGGCGCAGGACTTCAACTATCTGTGCCGGGCGAATGATTGGCTCGTCCGATCCGGTGCAGGTGATGACGATGTCGGCCGTGGCCAGATGATCGTCCAACTGCTCGTACGGCACGGCGGTGGCCTGGAGTTGTGCGGCCATCTGCTCGGCGCGTGCGAAGGTTCGGTTGGTCACCATCACGTCGGCGGCGCCCTGGGCGCTCAGGTGTCGCACGGTGGTTCGGCCCATCTTGCCCGCCCCGATCATCAGCACGGTTCGTTCGGCGAGACGAGTGAAGATTTGCCTGGCAAAATCGACCGCCAGGCTGCCTATGCTTGCGCGGCCGGCGGCGATCTGCGTTTCGTTTCGTACGCGTCGGGCGACGGTGAACGCGCGGTCGAAAATCTCTCGCAGCGTCGTGCCCAGCGCGTGGGCGCGGTCGGCGGTTTCGACGGCCTGTCGAGCCTGCCAGAGAATCTGCGATTCGCCCAGCACCATCGAATCGAGCGAGCTGACCACGCGAAAGCAGTGCCGAATGGCATGAACGTCGGTGTGGTGGTACGTGTGCCCGCTCAACTGTGCAGGATCAACGTCTCGGACGGCTGCCAGCGTGTGCAGGAGTTGGTGGGCATCGGCCTGGCCTTGCTTGGGGCAGGCGAGGTATAGCTCGACGCGATTGCACGTCGAGAGGATGACGCCTTCGCAGTCGGCGTGGGCGGCGCGCAGATCGCGCAGCGCCTCTTCCTGTTCGCGCTCGGCCATCGCCAGCCTTTCGCGAATGGCCAGCGGCGCCGTGCGATGGTTGCATCCGACAACGAGTGTGATCATCAGTGCGTCTGCGAAAACACGTCGGCCAAAACGAACACGAACATCAACAGCACCAGGCTCCACACCGCCAGCCACGCCGCCCGCCGGCCGCGAAGGTCGGGCTTGAGCCGCAGCCCCAGCAGCGCGGCCGCGTAGAGCACCCACATCACGCCGGTGAAGATCACCAGCGGGTCGTGCGCGAACAGGCGCCACTGTTCTGTATTATGAGCGATGCCACAAATCCCGGTCAGGATGCCGAACGTCAGCAGCCCGAACCCGAGCGCAACCATGCGACGTCCGAAAACTTCGAGTGATTCGAGTGGAGGCATGGCCCCGAGCGCCGGCTGCGGCCGCTTGTTGCGCAGCCGTCGGTTCACCCACAGGTAGGCCATCCCCGCCACGCCGCCCGCGGCAAAGCACGTGGCGCCCAGGATCATGCTGGCCATGTGTGTGATAAACCACGGCTTGTAGGGAAGGCGGACCGCATGCTCGCCGATCGCCAGGAATGCCGACGCCTGCACCGCCGCCGCGACCGGCAGCAACAGCACGTGTAGCGCACCCAGACGCCCGATCAGCGGGCTGAGTGCCGCCAGCCCCGCCAGCAGCGTGGCAAACAGCAGGATCGAATCGAAACTGTGGCGGAAGGCTTCGTCGGCGCCCGCCTGCCAGGCGCGCCATACCAGCACCACGATGTTGCCCGCCAGCGCGTGTGCGACCATCACCCGCATCACAGGGGTGCGCCAGCTTGCCTGTCGACGCATCGTTATCAGCGCCAGCACGGCGGCCGTCGCCAGGTAGGCGAGCACGGCTGCCGAGAGGATCAACTGCCACGTGGTAATCACCCAATGCACTCCCGGGTCGGCCCTAGGGGTCGGTGGGGCCGTCGGCCGAGCGATCGGCCACCAATTGCTCGGTGCACCAGTCGCGCCATGCATCCAGACCCGATTGTCTGAACCGCTCGAGCGATTCGTCGCCTCCGAGCGTTTGCAGCATCGCACGCCGGCGCGCGGGGTCGTGTATCTGATCCATGGCCTGCTGTCTCGCCTGCCAAAGGGCCTCCAGCCACGCCTCGAACTCCGGGCCGAACTGCTCGGCGAGCCTCCGGCCGATTGTACCCGCCAGCGACGGCGAAGCGGCGCCCGTGCTTATCGCGATCTGCAGCCGATCGCGACGCACCACCGCCGGCACGTGGAAATCGCAGCGAAGCGGATCGTCTACCACGTTGCACCAGATCCCCTTTGCCCGGCAATCCTCATACACACTATTGTTGACATCCGCATCGTCGGTGCACGCGATGACGATGCACGCGCCCTCCAGCACCGACGCCTGATAGGCTTGGCGATGGCACGTGACGCCCGCCAGCGTTTCCAGCGCGGCATTGAGCTTTGGACCGACGACGTGTACCTGTGCGCCGGCGGCTTGCAGCGCACGCACCTTGCGCATCGCCACCCTGCCGCCACCCACCACGACGCCTGTGCGCCCTTGTAGATCCAGAAAGATGGGATAAAGCGTCATCGTTACGCACCGCGCCATAGGCACTCGCGGTTCGGGCGGCGCTCACGCACCGGCCTGGCTCCGGACGGCTGAGGGGCGCGTGATGGTGGCCAGCAACTGCTCCGACTGCTGACGCGCCTTCTCCATATCCCCAGAGCGGTACTCGCGGTAGCCGCTGAACTGCTCGGGACTGCGCAGCACCTCCACGAAGCGTCGGTATTCGGCTTCGTTGGTGTAGGCGAACCGGTCCAGGACCTCGCGATACCAGGCGAGGTACTTCTTGTCGGCGCGATGGTACAAGGGCATGACGCGTCGAAGGAGGCGCAGCTCGCGCAGAACGTATAGAGTCCAATGGGGCACCCGAACCGAGACGGGCTTGCCGAATATCCGCGGGTAGAACGTCCGGCGGTATCGCATGCGATCGCCGTTGGCCGGGTTTACGCGGTAACGTTGCCGATCGCGCCGCAGCTTCTCGATGCTGGTCAGCAGGTGCGCAACGTAGAATTCGTCCTTGACCAGCATGAGCTTGGCGAGATTGGCCGCCACCGCTCGGGTGGCCTCAAACTCCATAGCCGCATCGTCGGCCAGGAAGACCCGCCTCAACCGCGTGGCGTAATCCAGCGCGTAACGATATCCACCCCATTGGACCAGATCGTAGATTCGCAGGGCGACCTGACGCATCGTCACGCGGTCCAGCTCGCGGCAGGCGCGCAGCGTCGTATAGGCCAGGTGCTTGTACTGGCGGGCGCGTTTCGTATCCGGCAGCTTCAACCGCGCCGCCGGGCCCGGACGCTCGGGTCGGAGGGCGCGCCGACGCCCCACACGACGCACCGTCAGATACATCGCCTTCTCGCGCACCGTGCGGGCCAGCGAGGGCGAGGGCTTCTCCACGGCGAACAGCTCGGGGTCGGTGACCAGCTTGCGCCCGAGGTTGAACGCCCGCATATTCTTCTTGAAGTCGGTCTGACGGACGGTCTCGAGGATGCCGGCCTTGATGCTGTCCAGCGACACGGGGATCAGCCCCTTCTGGTAGGCTACGCCCAGCATCGCCACATTGGCATACAGCTTCGTGCCGAACAGCCGCTCGCACTGATAGCTGAGTCGGTGGGTGAAGTAGGCATCGCTGCGCGTCCGCCGCCGCAGCAGCGCGTCGAGTTTGCCGACGTCGAAGTCCTCCTCCTGAATGAGCGTCGTGATCGTCGGCGTCTTGTCGGCATTGACCACTGCTGCGGTGTGCTGCGGACTGGCCACGCGGAACGGCACGCGCGGGTCGACGGCCCGCGCCGCCTCCAGCAAATCCAGCCCGAGCAGAAGGTCGGCCCGGCCGAAGGGGATGACCTGACACGCCCACACATCGTCCTTCGCAAAGATCACCTGCGAGTAGACGCCGCCGCTGCGAATCGCCAAGCCCTTCTTGTCGGCAAACAACACGCGGTGGCCCTCATGGTGCCCCGCGCGGACCAGAATCGCTGCGGCCACCCCGATGCCCATGCCGCCCACCCCCGCCAGCCACGCTCGCCAAATGGGCTTATCGAGTCGGCTCTGAGGCTCGGGCAGATCCTCCAGCCGCATCTTCTCGCCGGGCGGCACGGGGGCGCGACGGCGGGTTACGATGATCTCCTCGAACGACGGGCAGGCGCGGATCTTCGCGCAGGCCTGGTCGTTGACGCACCAGGACAGGTCGGTCGCCATCTTCGCACCGACGTCCGTGTCCTCAATCACGAGCCCCGGGCAGCCCGTTGCCCGCGTGCACGCCAGGCAGAACTCACACACCTCGGGCGTGATGTTCATGTACGTCTTCTTGGGCAGGAACCCTCGCCGCTGCTCCTTGGCGCGTTCGGCGGCCACCACCCGTCGATTGTAGGTAATCCCACATTCTTTGTCGGCGATCAGCACCTTGACGCCGTCGGCAAGGACCACCCGCTCCAGAAGCTTCTTGTACCGTCGTCGATTGGACGGATCGGTTCGAATGACGGTGCACCGCCCGTTGCCGGTCATGGCGTGCACGATGCGCTCGATATTCTGCGCCAGAGTCACCCGGCCCAGCAAGTCTTGCTCGACACCGGGTGTGGGCTGATGGCCGGTCATCGCCGTCGATCCGTTGTCCAGAATAATGTACGTGATGTCCTGGTTCTGTTTGATGCTGTTGGAGATGGCGATCTGCCCCGAGTGGAAGAAGGTCGAGTCGCCCATGAACACCACTTGCTTGTTCGTGACGAACGGATCGACACCCGAGCCCGTCGCGCCGCCCAGGCCCATGCCCGAATAATTGTGCATCAGATCCGAGTTGGGGCGGAACATCATCATCGTGTAGCAGCCCGTGTCACCGTGAAAGACCAGATCCACCGCACCGCAGCCGTGATGCTGCCGCATGTAACGTGCGTCAGTGAACTGGCGCTTGACCTCCAGCAGCGCGCTAGACGAGTCGCGGTGAGGGCATCCGGGGCAAAACGTCGGCGTACGAAGGGGGATGTCGACCTTTACGTCGGCCGTGTCGGCGATCAACGCCAACTGCTGATCGATGCGGCGGCGCGTGGCCGCCTCATCGTCCATCCGCAGCCCGCGCAGCAGCCGACCAAGGCGGTCGGTGACGATCGACGGATTCAGACCGCGCACAGCAGGGATACTTGGCAGCGAATCGGGAAACTGCTTGCCCCACACGCGCGGCGCGCCGCCTTGGGTGTGGGCGGTTACCGCCTGCACGACCTGCTGCTCGAGAAACGCCCGTCGCTCCTCGATCACCACCACGTGTTCGAGGCCCCGCACGAAGTCGACCACCGCCTCGGCGTCCACCGGCCATGTGACGCCCAGTTTTAGAATCGGAAACTCACCCGACACCCCGAGATCCGTCAGCGCCTGGATCACGTACTGATAGGCCATTCCCGAGGTGATGATGCCCAGGCGCGCCTTGCCGTCGGCGTTCTCGACGCGATTGACCGAAAGCTCGCGGGCGACTTCCTGCAATCGCGCGAATCGCAGGTGGATCTCCTCCTCTCGACGCCCGGTGCGAGGCGGCAGCAGAACGGTCTTCTCCGTGTCCAGCTCGCTGGTGACGATTTCGATGGGGTGATGCCGGTTCGTCAGCGGATAGCGATTCGGGCGGCAGAGAACCGCCCCGCCCCCGTCGGCCAGCGTCGTGGTGACCATGTAGCCCACGTACAGCGTGCTGGCCTGCGACAGTTTGAAGCCCACATCCACCCAGTCTTTCAGCTCCTGCGGGTCAGATGGTTCCAGCACCGGCATCCGCAGGTGCTGGCACAGGAAGCGTGAGTCGGCCGGAACCTGTGTCGAGTCGCTCCACGGGTCATCGCCGAAAGCAATGACCGCCCCGCCCCCGGCGTTGGCACCGGCAAGGTTCCCCAACGCCAGCCCGTCGCTGGCCACGTGTCCCCCCACGCTCTTGAGCACCGCCATCGCCCGCAACGGGGCCATCTGAGAGCCGTTGACCGCCGCCACGGCGACAGCCTCGTTGTTGGAGATCGTCGCCTCGATCCCCTTCTCGCGCAGCAGCGGTCCGATCGACTGGAGAACGTCGAAAAAGCTGGCCACCGGCGAGCCGGGGTAACCGGTCAGCAGATGCACGCCCCCCTCGGTCTCCAGTGCCCCTTTGACCAGCAGCTCGTTACCGTTGAAGATTTCGCGGCCCTCGCCGCGTAGGAATCGCTCGTCTATTCTCATGGCCTCCCTCTGGCTTTGCTTGCTCTCGCAACCGGTCGCAGGGATGGTTTTGCCCGCCTATCCCCGCGAGCTTCGCGCCAAAGACAGAAACTGCCGTATTTTACAGCCACCCCAGGCCGGGACAACCGCTGTCCTGGCATCCATATGGCTTTGGCCGGCACCACGCCGGCTTGCCGCCGAACGCACCGTTGACGGTCGTCGGCCACCACCGGTAGTATGATTGCTGACCAGGACCGCCGCCCGCGTGGGCGACGGTGTACGAAACGCAGAAGCCGACGACGGTTGCGGTAGACAGGGCCGAACGATGGCTGAGAAGCTGATCGTGCGATGTCCGTCCTGCAACGCGGCCTACCGCGTTCCCCCCGAGGGCGTGGGGCGCAAGGCGCGATGCCCTAAGTGCAAGACCAAATTCGTCGTAGCCCTCAGCAAGGATCAGTCCGACGAGCTTCCGCTTACCGGATCGGTGGCCGAGCCGGAGGAGGACGCCCGCAGCGCCAGCGGAACGTTCGCAGGCATATCGCCGGCCGACAGCTTCGTGGCCAAGGCCTTGCGCGGCGAGGAGCCCGACCAGCCGGTCTCCGCCGCGGGCTCGACCGGTGCGAAGAAGGCGCCCGACACGCCGCAACCAATGCCCGAGGCCGAGCCCAGTGAGCCGGGCGCGCGCATCATTCTCGAACGTATCGATGAGATGGGGGCCTACTTCGAGTTTGCCACCGAGCAACTCCGCGATGCGAACTTGCGGGCATCGTTCCCTCGCCGATGCGTGGCGTGCGGATGTCGCGAACCGCTGAATATCCATCTGGTCGTCTTTACCGACAGGCTTCCGGCCCGCGATGCGTTCCGAGCCAAGGAGTTGGAGGTTCGTGATTTCGGGCAGCTCGGCGACTATGGCGGCGCCGACGGCGGTGCCGACCTGATTGAGCAGTTGCCCACGCTGCCGCATCTGCCCGAGCCGTTCAACCTGCCGTTCCCCTATTTCGTCTGCGATCGCTGCTCGGCCATCGGCGAGGTGAACACCCACGTCTTGCGACACGGTCGCGTCGAGTTCTGCCAGATCAACATCGCCAATCTTCGGACGGCTTCCGAGGTCTACTCCAACAACGGCGGAGGCGGCACCGACAACTACCGCAAGCTGCTCAAAGCCGCCGACCAGCAACGACACGATCGGTGGCGAGGTCTGCCGTTGACCGTTCGCAACCGGATCCGACAGTGGTTCCAGCCGCGGCGGGGCGAGCGGTTTGTCGACTACTTCCCGGATGAAGACTTCAGCAAATCGGAGGCCGGCCTGGCCGGACTGGTGCTGACCAACCGGCGTTTGATTTACAAGAAGTATGCGGCCCAGCGCGAGTATTCCATCGGGGTGCCCGGCGAGGTGCGGCTGATCGGGCAGGGAAAGCTGGCGCGGGTGGAAGTGATCGAAAAGGGCAAGCGACCGGCGGTGGTCAATCTCGACGCCAGCGCCGCCGAGACGCTGCTGGATCGTCTCAAAGCCGTCAATTCCCGCTTGACGGTGACGCAATAGATGTCGTCGGCGCTGCGATCGGGCTCGCCCTTTGGCGGGCCGGAACCCAGCGCGCAGACGCAGGCGGGCCGAGTCTATTGGTACATACGGAAACCTAATTCGATCGGAGGTGCGCGTGATGAGACGGGCGAAGATCACGGTCATCGGGGCCGGCAACGTAGGGGCCGCTTGTGCCCAGCTTCTGGCTGCCAAGGAACTTGGCGACGTGGTGATGGTCGACATCCCCGACAAGGAGGACGCCACCAAAGGTAAGGCCCTCGACCTGATGCAGTGCGGGCCGGTCGAACGCTGCGATGCGAACATCGTCGGTACGGCCAACTACGACGACACCGCCGGCAGCGACGTGGTGATCATCACCGCCGGCATCCCCCGCAAGCCGGGCATGAGCCGCGACGACCTGATCCAGACCAACGTCAAGATCGTCTCGTCGGTGACCGAGCAGGTGGCTGCCAAAAGCCCCGACGCCGTCCTGATCGTCGTCAGCAACCCGCTCGACGCGATGGTCTACACGGCCTGGAAGGTCAGCAAGTTTCCCACCCAACGGATCGTGGGTCAGGCCGGCTGCCTCGACATCGCTCGCTTCCGGTGCTTTATCGCCATGGAGATCGGCTGCTCGGTGGAGGACATCACCGCGCTGCTGCTGGGCGGGCACGGCGACGACATGGTGCCGCTGCCGCGCTACACCTCGGTGTCGGGCATCCCCGTTACCCAACTGATCGAGCCCGATCGGCTCGAGGCCATCGTCAAGCGAACGCGAGGCGGCGGCGGCGAAATCGTCAAACTCATGGGCACCAGCGCCTACTACGCTCCAGCCGCCGGCAGCGTTCAGATGGCCGAAGCCATCATCAAGGACAAGAAACGCATCCTGCCCTGCGCCGGATACTGCAAGAAGGAATACGGCGTGGGCGGGCTCTTTGTCGGCACGCCGTGCGTGCTGGGCGCCGCCGGCGTCGAGAAGGTCGTCGAAATCGACCTCGACGCCGACGAACGCAAGATGTTCGACGCGTCCGTAGTCCACGTCAAAGAGCTGTGCGCCGTCGTCGATAAGCTGCTGTAGCACAGCAGATGTTTGTGGATGCTTAACCGCCTTGCCTCGTGGCGACGACGCACCGGGGCAGGCGGTTCTGCGTGGACCGGTCGCCTGGAGACCGCCCTCTGTCAAAGATGCCGAGGAAATCTCTCTCGCTCCGCATCGGCGGGGCGCAGCTTTACGTCGATCCGGACGACGTCGACGCCAACACCCAAGCCGTCGTCGAGCATGTCGAGCGGGCCCGGGCGGCGCGATGGGACTTCGTCGTGTTTCCCGAGATGATGCTGACCGGCTATCACGGCCGGTTCGACCAGGCCGCCCGCGACCAGGCCATGGCGAGGGTCCGCCAGGCCTGCAAGCGCAATCGCATCTGCGCCCTGGTTGGCACCGGCCACAAGCCGCGACGGGGCGTGTGCTACATCCAGGCCGTGGCGATCGACGACCGCGGCCAGATCATCGGCACCCACAGCAAGATCGTGCCCACTCGCGGCGACCGACGATTCTGCACCCCGGGTAAGCGCCTG
>Ga0315550_1001991_pt1 | contig 12536 bp, 5 predicted proteins | sample SalMarSW160190MG_2_FD_203100 | JGI IMG/M metagenome (GOLD analysis project Ga0315550, IMG submission 203100) | Salt marsh sediment microbial communities from the Plum Island Ecosystem LTER, Massachusetts, United States - Salt Marsh Sediment SW1601-90 ... | reverse complement strand
CCAGCACCTGACGATACAGCCGGTCTCCAGCTCGACCTGACAGATGGACTGGGCCCAGAAGCCGTCCGCCCAGGCCGGCGGATCACCGTCATCGTCATAGACGTTACGGTCGATGATGTAGAGGTAATCCTGATCGACGGTCACCAGGTAGTCGTCCCCGCCCACTTCGGTGGTGGGCTCGATCACGCCGTCGATGCCGGGATCGATGACCACGTCATAGCCGGCGAAGGACAGCGGCGGGTCAAAGAGAACGTCGTCGCCGTCGGGGGTGGACTCGGAGGTGCTGTTACCGCCATCGACCACGTACTCATGATGAGAGGTCTGCACGGTGGCCCCCAGATAATTGCCCACGGCATAGCTCTTGGCCAGCAGGGGGTTCCCGAAGGCTACCGTGTTGGTGGCCCAATCCACCGGGTCGTAGTTGAAGGTGCCCAGGATGGGCAGCGTCCCGGCCGGACCGTCCGGATAGAGCATGTAGACCTTCTCGTGGGTGATGTCATCCAGCCGGTTGAGGTCTTCCGAGCCGATCGGCTGGTTGGAATTCTCCGAGCGCTGGAAGTACAACACCAGAGCGTCCGTGAGCAGGTCAGGAACCGCAGGATCTGTCGACGGATCGATGGTGTAGCTCGCCGGAGGCACGGTGTGGCCGCCGGCACCGGGCTCCGGGTAATCGCAAGACTCGCCCAGCCGCACATCCACACCGTTGGCCAAGGCCGCGAAGGTCTGGGTGTCGGTGGGGAAGGTGTTGATCATCTCCGGCGGCAGGCCGTAGGAGTTGTGAATGGTGAAGTCCACCGGATTCGCATCGACGATCGGTGGGCCGCTCCGCCGATCGATGTAGATCAGCAAGGGGGCCAGGTCTCCGGCGCCCTTGACCGGGGGATCATACCTCGGGCAAGGCGGGGCGATCATCAGGGTCACGCCCAGGTCGTACATACCGATGTGCGAAGCCGGCATGCAGTAGGTGCCGGTATACTCGACCTTGCCGCTGGTCATGGTGCCATCCTTGGACAGATCATAGGGCAGCAGGGCCCCGTGGAAGGGCTTGCGGGAATCGTGCCCCACGACCACGGCGTAATAGGTGCCGGTTCTGGGGGCCCGGTGCTGCAACTTGGTGGCCATGTTGCGGAAGCCGTTGCAACCCCCCGTAGTCCGGTAGTTACCGATGTACAGATCCGGGTTATCCAAATAGCTGCGCTCGTGATCGAACAGGTAGCAACGGGACACCAGGCCGCGTTCCTCCGGAACGGTCTGCTCGCTGGAGCTGGCGTCGGCCGAGACCTCGATGATCTCGCCTTCGTTGGCTCCGAAAAGATAAATGTCCACGTCACCGCCCTGGTCCTTGAACGGGTCACCGCCTTCGCCGTGGACCCCGTCACCCAGGTAGATGCCGGTATCCTCCTCCTCGCCGCCGATGGCCGCGTCGTTGAGGCTCAGATACTGGGCCCGGATGTAGCCGCTGGTGATACCGAACAGGTCTCCACCCGGCTGCAACTGGTTGGGCAGGCAACCGCGGGCGTTGGCCTGGGCGATCGAATCGTTGGGCTCCCAGGGCTGGCCGGTAGCGTTGGGGTGGGGCACGTCCTGGTGCGGAGAGATCAACTCCACAAACAGGTCATAGTAGCCCTGACCACCGGTGTTGGTGTCATCCTTGCCCGTGTGGGTGATGTCGACGGGCAGCATATCGGTGAAACCGTTGGCGGCATACCAGAAGTCGCCCGGCAGGCCGCTGTCCCACGAACCCACCCCCAGGACCGCGACGTAGAAGTCGAGTTCGTTGTCGATATCTTCCTGGGAGATGGTGGTATAGGTCAGCGGATCGCTGCCTAAGGCGGTCAAGGACTGGTCGTCGCCCACGGCCACCAGCTTGGGCGTACCCACGCCGTCCCACTTATAGATGGCCAAGGCCATGTTGTAGCCACCGTTAGTTACCGCGGCGTCCACGTTGGCCAGAATGCCGTTGCCGGCGGCGAAGTTCGGATCGGTGTCGGGCACCTTGTAGATGTCCACGTCGCCGATGCAGTTGCCGGCCGTACGATTAGTGACGGGCTCGGTCTCGCCCTTGTCATAACCCTGGAACAAGCAGTTGCCGCCCAGATTCTTCTTCTTGCCGGCGGCGTGAGCGTAGGTACCAGACTCGTACAGGCTCCCGGACACCAAGGTCAGGCTGGAAGCATGGGCGATGTCGTCGTCGATCTCGTCCACCACAGTGAGGACGCCGGCCTTGCGGGTCACGCCCCCGATGGCGATCCGCATGTAGTACAGGCCGATCTGGTCGCCCTCGGTCTCCGGATTACCGGGCAGCCCCGGGCCGGTGCCGCTATCGGCCACCTCGGGGTCGTAGTCCTGGTTGCCTTCCCAGGACAAGCCGATGAAGTAGTCGTCTAGGATGCAAGTGAGGGTGTCGGTCTCATCGACGAAATGATCGTCGAACTGCAACAAGGGATCCAGGCTGGGCATCAGCAGGTCCTCACCGGCGTGCGTGTCGTCATCCTCGCGCGGCGGATCGGTGGGGGCAAACACGCCGTCGCGGGAGCTGTTAGTCAGCTCCGTAAAGGTGCTGTCCCACAGACGCAGATACAGGTCAATGGGCTGCTCGGTGTCGACGTCCACGCGCAGCTTGGCGTTATTGTCCAGCATGCCCCAGCCGGGCACGTTAGCCTGCCCCTTGCTGCCCAGGGTGACCATGTAGATATCGACGTCCTTGAAGTCATTGGTAACGGCCACCTGGTCGCACTCCGAGCACTCCGCTTCGGCCTTGCCGGCGTGGGCCTCGATGCGACCGACCGTGGTCAGGCAGTTCTGTATACAGCCCGTGAGGCCCGTAGCCACCATACCGGTCCAGTATTCGTCGTCTCCCCCCGGCGCACCCGGATCGCACAAGCAGACCTGGTCGTTGGGCTCGGGGAAGCCGATAGACTTGGCCCACAGAACCATGAAGATGCTGGCTGGGGGATTCCGGTTCTCGACAGGAATCTCGGGGTCACAGTTGGTTCCGCCATAGTAGTAGGAACCAATATTGCCGCCGCCCACCGGGTCGGTCCACCGGTCCGCGTCCTTGTCCAACCAGGTGAAGTTGTCGAGCACATCCTGAGGGGTATCGGCGTAGGTCATGTCGTGACTGGCCAGGAACCAGCCCATGGTGGGATCCTCATCATCCGTGACGCCATCCCAGTCAGCGTTGACACTCTGGGCCACGCCAAAGGCCTGGCCCTTCTTGGTGGTGACCGTGACCCAGGCGCCCATCTCCGTCTCGGTAGGAACGGGGTCGGTACGAATGTTGCTGTAACCCGCCGGGTTGGTGTCCACGAAGTCCTCGGCTACGATCAGCTCGCCGATGAAGTAGCCGGGCTTGGCCAGCAGGTCGATCTTGTCCGCCTCGGAGGGCAGGCTCATGCGGATGAACCAAGCGGTGCGCTCTTCCGGATCGGGCGCGGGGTGAACGTTGCCGGGTATGGGCTGCATGGTGTAGATGTCGCCCAGCTGCTCACCCACCACAGGCAAGACGGTTCTCTGACGGAAGTGGACCTTGACCACGCAGTTGGCCGGCTGATTAGGCTCGCCCGGCTCACTGGTGGTGTACACCTTAAAGTCCGCACCATTGAGCTGACTGCCGTCCACGATGACCTGGTCCAGCCAATACATGTGCTGCTCACCGGTGTCGATAAAGGTCGGGGTCGGCTCCTCGCCGTCGGCGTTCCAGTAGTCCGCCCCGATTCCTCCCAGCGGCTCCAGGTTCCGCAAGAAGCCCATGCAGCTGCTGAACGTATCGATGAAGTTCGTCCCGCCGCAGTCCATCTCCTGCTGATCCCAGATGACCTCCGGGCCGACTCCCTCCAGGATGGGGGGCGGGTAGCGCAGGCCACTGCCCGCCGGGATCTCAGCGCGCGGACGGAGTGGCTCTGCCATGGGCCGGGTTTTGGCCCGCGGCAGGTTGGGGTCCACCCAATCGAAGGTGGCGGTTTCGCGGTCACCGGCCTTGGGCACCGGCTGGCTGGCGGTGACCGGGTTGTCGACCAGGGCCAAAGCCAGGCCGATCACCCCTAGCGATGCCAGCAGGCAAAGTAACGTTTTCCATCTCAACTTCGGGTGCATCAGTTCTATCCTCCAATTCACCTCGGGGACACGGACACCACCCTTGGCCATCCGTGCCAGGACTACGAAATACCCACCACAACGATATCAAGGGAAGACACGGGACAGTTAGCGGGTGCGGGAATCCCGCGGTGATGGTGTGATAGGTGCCGGCCCGAGGGTACTGCCCCCCTAGCCTTCACCAACACGCCTGACCGTGAGAGCGGCAGGCCTCACCGTAGGCCCGCTAACTCTGTTCTTGCTTCCGTCCTTCCTCACTCACCTTTTGAGCGTACTTCAGCGTGGGAGCGCCCGTTGCGTCCCACCCACCGTCAATACTATCAGCACCATGATGCGGCCCACCGGCCCCGGCCATCATGGTTGTGCTCGGTCAGGCATCGATGGCCCCGCTGGCGCCACGACCCTTCACCTCTTCCTCCTCTGCCTCATCAGACTCCTCGTCCCCTCGGTCTCGGCTACGGCTTCCGCCTCGGGTCCCGCGGGGCCGGCGGCGCTCGGAGGACCTTTCGGCCACGTCGGCGGAGTCCTCTTCCTGGTCCTCCTGGCCGGCAGCCAAGGTTTCCTCCTCGGCCTCATCGCCGAGTCGATCGTCCAGGTTCCGGTCTCGACTGCGGCCCGAGCGCGTGGACCTCTCTGCCCTCTCTTCAGCGGGGCTCTCCTCGGCGGCCTCGTCGGCCACCGCTCGAGGCATCGGAATCGGCGGCGGAGCCACTCCCTGGTCACCGCCGCGGCTCACGGCAAAAAAGACGCCTACCGCCGCGATGACGAACACCACGGCCACGATGAGCAGTTTTTTGTCCCTACCCGACATTCTCACTTCCACCTGCTGGCGGGCGCCGGCCGACAATCGGCCGGGCACCAGGTTTAATCCATCGAACCGCCTGGGTCACTTCCAGGTCCCGAAACTGACTTAACCCTTCAGTCCCCTCGAAGCTCCCATCCCCCCTGGCTGCGCCGCCCTAGCACTGGGGCGACTCTATCAAGGTCAAAACGGGGGGGCTGGGCAGGCAGTCCAACTGCCAGCGTGGCCCACGGAAAATAATCCTCTTGTCGCGGCCGTTCTCACCGTCGTCTTTGCCGCAACAACCCGAGCCGGAGAAGCCGACCACGTCCTCGCACTTACAGCCTTTCATGTGCAGGAACTCGACGTGGCCGTCCGTAAAGGCATTGTTGAAGAACCAGGTCTTCTTGTGCCAGCCCTTGGCTATGTTCTGAGCTTCGACACCTCGTATGCAGCGGCGATCAGAGGTCTCGCAAGGATCGCAGTCGTCTTCGGGGTTCTCGAACTTGAAGGCGTCCTTGGCCGCGATCTCCTGGTAAAGGACGGTGCGCGTGGCGTTGGGCACACGGCTGACCGGCCGCAACATGGGCGTGTTGCTCATGAGTAGATTGTGGGGATTACAGCCGATGTAGCGGACCCAGACCTGCTGGGCGGTGTAGCTGTTGCCGAAGTAATCGTAGGCCGTGACGCGCTCAGCGCCACCGTCGGGGAACCAGTCCCCGAACATTTTGTCCATAACCACCCCGCCCGGGTAGCCCTTATCCGAGGGGCATTTGAAGATCTTCAGCTCCAGCTTCTCATCCTCTTTCCAGCGGTCGGGCTCGTGGAAATAGTCGGGCATTTTCTCCTTGTAGATGGTTCGGTTCAGGGCTCGCGTGGCCGGGCCGCAGTAGCCGCGGGTGCCCAGGGTTCCCTTATCCGAACCCATGGTGGGTCCGATACCCGACTTGCCGCCCCAAGCGAAACGAGCGACGTTCAGGTACTGAAACCCGACATCCCCGGACAAGGCCTTGGACCACATCGCGAAGTGGGCCGGGATGGACTCCTCGTTCTTATCCTCGGCCGCGTAAGTGAGACCCGCTTCGGCAATACCGCGCAGATTGGTCATGCACAGGGTCTGCTTGGTCTGCTCACGCGCCTTGGCCAACGAGGGCAACAGGATGGCAATAAGCAGGGCGATGATGGAGATCACCACCAACAATTCGACCAGGGTAAACCCGATACGACGCGGCTTCTTATTCCCCTGCCCTCCATGCGCTACGCTAATGGGCATCGAAGACTCCAAACTGTGGATGCCTGACTACCAAACGCTAGACAACACCCCCGCGCCGAGCCCGGGGACACCGCCGCGTCCGGAATGTGTGGATAAACTAGCCAAGTCTTTACTAGTTGTATCCAAAACCTAGGGGTCATGTCAATACAATTCTTGAGCTGCACCGTCCGGGCCGGGCCGCCCGTCGGCCCCTGCCAAGCCCCAAGGACCCCGCCTGAAGCGTCCCGGAGGGTTACATTATCGGCTGTAGCCGGAACCTCTGTGAGGCAGGGCCGTGTGTCCATACTTCAATAACGCCCTTGTCACTGATTCGAATGGCCGGTGGACAAAGTGACGGGATCATCAGCGTCTTTTCCATCATCGGCCACATTTATCGCACGCCCCATCGCGGGGGGCCTGGCGAATACAGTCCAACATGGGGTTCTTCAGGTTCAGCGTAAAATAGCGGGCGGTGGCCGCCCAATCCGCCGAATTCACCCGGCCAGCACCGACCTCCCCGGGCAGCCGGACGGCGGTGAGCCGGCCGAAGCCTCGGCCCGAATGGTGAGGCATCGGCCGAGCGGGGGACCGGCCTTCATGCCAAAGCCGGCAGTGCCTTTCGACTTTTCTCGGACCTTCCGGAAACGTAAGGATTGACCGATCTCATCGAACAAAAAAAGTACCGAAATGCGAGCAGGGCGGGCTCTTCCGGCGAGGTGGGCCCCGGCTCGCCGGCCGCCACCTGACCAGCCGGGGGCAGCACTTTGGGGTCTGGGGGCGAGCCGGGCCCAACCCAAACCTGGCCGCGGGCGCGCTTCCAGGAAGCCCCACTTGTCCTTATCATCCCGCCGTTCAGACCTGTAGACTCATGGCCGGTTGTTTGGCACCGACCTTCATGGCAAATCGAATTGTGCGCGGGCGGCCGACTTGAATCACCAAGAGTCCCATACGGAACCTGTCCGCCTTGAAGGTGCTCGGCGCAACGACAGGGCAGGGCGCGGGGCCGCCTGGCTGGTGCCGCTGCTTATCGCCGTGGCGGCCTTGGTCCCCTTCTGACCCGCGCTGAACAACGCTTTCGTCAACTGGGACGACAACCTGTACCTGACCGGGCACGACAAGTACCAGGGGCTGGGGTGGACGCAGCTTCGCTGAATGTTCACCACCACGCACGGTGGGCCGAGTCGCCCGGGCCGTGAACACGCCTTCGGCGACAAAGCCGCCGGGTTAATCTCCGTGGATATGGGACCACCCCGAAACGCAGGGGCGCATCCTACTTCATACGAACATTCCTATGGGGGGCTCAGTCACGGATTCCGGGGGCGGCGTCTCGGTGAGGGCATGTCTCAGGTCAGCACACCGCCGCCTTGGCCTGGGCTGCTTCCCCTCCTGCCTCCGGCGCTTCCAGGCGCTCCTCCCGTTTGATTACGCTAAGGAAGGCATCGACGATAGCCGGGTCCAGGTGCGTTCCCTTGCTTTTGCGGAGCTCGTGCACAGCCCCCTCGCGGCTAGAGCACTTGCGATAGGGGCGGTTGGAGGTCAGGGTATCGAACACGTCGACTGCGGCAATCAGCTTTGAGGCCAGGGGGATGGCCTCTCCGGCAAGGCCGCTGGGATAACCCAGGCCGTCGCAACGCTCGTGGTGATGGCGAATGGCCAGGGCCACGGGCTCCAGTCCGGGTATGCTCTCGACCATGGCCGCACCGATGTTAACGTGAGTCTTGGCCACGGCGTACTCTTCCGGCGTGAGCGGTCCGGGCTTGGAGAGAATCGCGTCGGGCACCCCGATTTTGCCAATGTCGTGAAGCAGACCGGCCAGTTCTACTTCACGACAGGTGGGCGTGTCGCTGATGCCCAATTCTCGCGCCGTAGCCACGCAGAGCTGAGCCACGCGGGCGGAGTGGTCATGGGTGTACTGGTCTTTGGCGTCCACGGCGGAAGCTAGGGCCTGTATGGTGCTCATCATCTGATTGGCCACCACAGCGTGTAAGCGGCAGTTGAGCAGGGCAGAGGCCCCGATGGCGGAAAGACCATCCAGCAGCTTGCGATCACGGGCCGTGAACTCAGGGCCGGGGGAACGATCGGTGACGGTAAGGACGCCGACGGCTTCACCTCGGGCGCGCAGAGGCACGCGGACCACGGCAAATGAGGCACTCTCATACTGGCCCTGTGACAGTGCGGCCAACTCGGGACGATGAGCGATGTCGTCGACCACCAACAGGTCGTCTTCGGTCAGGGCACGTCCGGCCACGCTGGCGGATACGGGAATGGAAATGCGGCGGGCTTCGGGGGGCAGACCGCGCGAGGCCAACAGGGTGAGATTACTTCGGCTTCCGTCGAGAACCAACAGAGATACGCGGCTGCACCCCAAGGTGCGGGCGGTTTCGTCAACCAATACTTCGGCGATCTCGCTGGGGTACACCTCGGAGGTGATCCTGGGCAGGAGGCAGTAGAGCAGATTGAGCTCGTCATAACAGGTCATCATGGCGCCGACCAAGTCGCCAACGGCCATTTCACGGTCGAGCATATGTTCCAACAAATGCCTCATGGCCCCCGCAGTCCGGGCCACGGGGGAAGCGTCTCCATCTGACTGGCAGAGCATCTTTCCCCACGAGCGCCCGCGGTATTGGATGGGCAGCTCGGCGAGTTGGGCGAGATTCGCGGCAGAGGCCCAGCCGTTTTCAGCCGGATCTGCAAAGGTCAGTCCGGCACCGCTCAACTCCGCCAGGTCGGTCAGCGCCTGGCGGAGACGTCCTTTGGCCACAAATTCAGCCACTTGTTGGGGGCTAATCAAATGGAGCTGTGCTGTGGACATGCGCGTGTTTCCAGCGTGTTGGCCACGAGTTGGCAAAGCTTATCTGGCTGAAAGGGCTTGGCCATCACCGTGGCGCCCCAAACCTCCTGGGCCATGGAGGCGTCCTGAGCCTGACCCTTGGCGGTGAGGATGATAATAGGCAGAGCCTTGGTGGCCTCCATGGCCCTCAGCCTGGCTACGACTTCCAGTCCGCTCATCTCGGGCATCATGATATCGATGATCAGCAGGTCGGTTTCGGACTCCTCGATGCTGGCTAAGGCCTCCGGCCCCGAGCTGGTCACCTCGATGACGCGATCGGGCCCGCGCAGCAGAAAACGTAGGCCCTCTACAATGTGCGGCTCATCATCGCAGACAACTATCCGCTTCATGTACCTGCTCCGGTATAAGCGTTTCTGGTGAGGAGGTCAGCGCCGCCAGCGACTGAGCTTCATTCTCCGGCTGACCGCTCAGCACGGTCACACCATGCGCATCCGCGAGTCGTCGCTCTTTCTTGCGGATACGTTGGCAAAGCACAAACACGCGAAGGTCATTATCGGCGCCGTTGCTCAACTTCTTCAGGCCGGCCCAATCATCGTCCAGCAGGTCGCTGGCTAGCAGTACCGCGTCGATGGGGTAGTCCTGGATCAGCGTCACCGCGTCCGTTAAGGTTTGGGCCACAATAGGCAGGTGGCCGACGTCCGCTAACTGCCGCTTGAAACGCCGTAAGTCCCCGGAACTGGAGTTCACCAGAAGGATACTCCGCCTCTCGGCCGACTGACATTGCATGGCCAGGCGAACTGCCTGCAGCAGCTCTTCTGCAGATGCTGGACGGCTCAACACCACGTCCGCACCCCGTCGCCTCAATTCAGGGGCGTCACCCGCGTAGCTATGAATGATGAGTCGGAAGGATCGAGGGCTCACCTCACCGAGAGCCGCCAACAGCTCCGAAGCATCCATGTCGGGCAGCAGCATGTCGGTCACCACCAGGTCAGTTTGGTTTCGAGCCAGGTGGACCAAGAGCCGGCAGCCGGAATGTGCTACCCGGACCTCGAAACCGTCCATGCGCAGCGTCTGAGCGATGATGGCGGCCAGATGCGGGTCGGCGTCGCAGACCACCGCCCGGCGCGCCGAGTCGGACACTCTCTGGTCATACTCGGACTCCACCATGGCGCTCCTGGTGGGCAAGGACACGGTGAACTCTGACCCGCGTCCCTCGTTACTATCCACCCAGACCGCCCCGCCATGGCGCTCCACGATCTGGCGGACAATGAATAGCCCCAGGCCCACGCCGGCGATTTCCCGCACGTCGGGGTTGGACAGTTGAGTGAAACGGTCGAAGATCTGATCCCACTTGTCTCGGGGGATGCCGGGGCCGGTATCGGCTACGCGAAACACGACCTCCTTGCCACCGGCCTCGGCCGAAAAGTGTACCTTTCCCTTAGCGGGCGTGTATTTCATCGCGTTGGACAACAGGTTACTTAAGACCTGGGAAATCTTATCGGCGTCGGCCTCCACCAGCGGAAGCGAGGCCGGACACTCCGCCGTGAAGTCGATGGACTTGCTGGCGGCCATGGCCTCAAAAAGCCTGGTGCAGGCCCGCACGACCTCAGAGAGGTCCTGCGGCTGGGTGTCCCATCTGGCTTGGCCCGATTCGAGCCTTTGCACTTCCAGCAGGTCATCCACCAAACGCGACAGCCTGGTGCACTCCTCCGTGATAATAGTGAGGAAACGACGTCGGTCTTTCTCGGGAAGAGTGTCCATTTCGTCGGCCAGCATACGGGCATACAGCAGGATGGAAGTCATCGGTGTCCGCAGGTCGTGGGAGACGATGGAGAGGATATTGCTCTTAAGCTGATGAAGTTCTTCCAGTTTCTGTCGCTGGTGACGTTCGGAGTCTTCGCGCGTGCGCCAGGTGGTTCTCACCTCCAGCAGGGCTCGTTGCAGAGGTTCAAGCTCCTTTGAGGGCGCCGCCGGAACCGCCGGCAGACTGGGAGCTCCCTTGGCCACGTGGCCGATGGCCGTGCAAAAGGCTTTGATGAAACTCAGCTCAGGCTTAAAGATCAGCGTCCCCCCCAGCCAGCCCAGTGGGTAGGCGCAAGCTGAAGCGACCAGCACCAAAAGAAGCGAGATTGACCAAGGGTTCGTCCCGACATATGTGACGCAACTGCCGGCCAGAACCCCCCCCACCAAACCGCCGCAGCAGGCCACCACGGAGACGATGGCGCACTTGGTACGCAGCGACGCCGGGTCAGTAGGCTGGCCCGCCGGGCTGGCCTGTGGGGCGTGTGGCTCAGTGGCTGCGGCCGGTTGTGCGGCCGCGGGCATATCCGGGGCCACGGGGTGGTCAAATGAGGCCCCCACGAGATAACCTCTGATGCCGACCTTACAGTAGGTCACCCGGGCCGGAAGCCAAATCGCGTCAGCGTCCTTGCTCCATTCGCGGACGTGGATTCCTGTCCCCTCGCGAACCTGCCGCCTAGACCAGAATCCGAATCCACCCCCCGCGATATTGTGCATGATGACTCGCCAGGCGGCCGAGGGATCGCTCGGGTTGGTGGTCAGCTCCAGACCCATGCCCAGGGCATAGCGAGTCCATCTTCGCTTACCCACGTAAGGGTCTGGCGTGCCCTGCTGGCGAGCAGATGATAGCAGTCGGGTAAGTTCGGCTTGTTCGCAATCGCAGGAAATGCCCTTCACTACTCCCATCGCGTCCCCCAGTGCGGCACGAGCCCGTGCAGGCCACGCTGGAATCCACCCCCTGCACCTGTTCACAATGCAAAGCCCGGGCCAGCGAAGCGAGCAACAAGACGGAGGGCCCAGCCACCGACCATCGCTGGCACACATATGATCGGTCAGACAGATATGAAGGTTTGGCTGTAATCCTCACGGCTCATCGTGGGGTTGTGCCGCCACACAGGCGCCGATAATCCCTTGGCAAGGTGAGCCGGGCACGGACTCATTTTTCGACGAGATCATATGCGGACAGTGCGTGGCACTGTCCCGGGCCTTCCAGCGCAGACCTGTGGAGGACATAGTCGCTGGAGAGTTATCGGCGCTCAGCGAAATAGCCCCGAACAGCCGCGCGCCAGCCGGGCACCCATAAACGCGCCGGGGCTCTCTCGGCCCTAGTAGGACTAGTTGGTAAAGACTAAGGCGAAGGTGGCGAAGTCGCTCAGGTCCACATCGCCGTCATCATCGATGTCGGCCATGTTGAAGGCTTGGTCGCTGCAAGAGGGCGGCGGGGTGGTGACGCCGCTGCTGACAAAACAAACGGCGAACTCGGCGAAGTCTTCCAGGTCCACATCACAATCCAGGTCCATGTCGCCGGTGGGCTGGGGACAGCCCGGCGTACCCCAAACCCTCAGCGTCCAGGAATTGAGCGTGGCCAGGTTGTCGGGCTGCTCGTCGATGACGCGCAGGGTCCAGGTACCGACACTGTGTTCGTCCCAATGCTGCACACTGGTAAAGGTCCAGTCGTAATGGTTGTTGATGTCGTGGTTGGAGTGGGCCAGTACACTAACGGTTCCATCGGGTGATTCCAGCTCAATGCGCAGGTCGCCGCGGTTGAGGGTGGAGATGTCCACGGGAATCTCGACAGTTTCGCAGTTGATGTCTTC
>Ga0315550_1001990_pt1 | contig 12537 bp, 15 predicted proteins | sample SalMarSW160190MG_2_FD_203100 | JGI IMG/M metagenome (GOLD analysis project Ga0315550, IMG submission 203100) | Salt marsh sediment microbial communities from the Plum Island Ecosystem LTER, Massachusetts, United States - Salt Marsh Sediment SW1601-90 ... | reverse complement strand
AAACCAAAAGCCGCGACTATCGCAGTATTCATTGATTTTTTTAATTCCAATTTAAACTTTTTAGCAGATTCCTTTATTTTTTCTTTTCTAGTTTCTAGTTTTTTCATTTTTCCCATTTTTCCAAAGCCTCTTCTAACTCAACATGTGTTTTTGCATACTCCTTCAAAGAAGTTTTTTCCAAAACAGCATCAACAGCCTGCCTCATTGCTCTTGCTCCTGCTTCACTTCCAAGAGGGTGTCCGTGAATTCCTCCCCCTGCCTGTATTACTAAATTTCTTCCCAAATGTTTTATCAAGAATGGGACATGTCCAGGATGCAACCCCCCAGAAGAAACAGGCATAACTGATTTAATATTCATCCATTTTTGTTTTAATCTTTCATGTGTGGCTTTGACATCCTTCATTGAAATTTCTTCCACCAAATCTTCAATATCTTCAATGTCTCCTTCTAATTTTCCAATACCTGTTCCAATATGGATTTGATCCACTCCAATTAACCTGGCGAAGTCAGCGAGAACCATCATATTTATTCCGTGCTCTGGATTTCTGTCAAAAGCAGCATGCATTGCACGATGAGCATGAATTGCAGTTTTAAAATTAGATTCTCTCAAAGTTTGTAACGCAGCCCAGCCGGCAGTTAAAATATCTATCATTATATACTTCCCGCCCATTTTCTCAACAAGCTGCGCTCTTTTTACCATTTCTTTTGTTTCTGCAGTAACATTAACAAGATAAGCTTTTTTTTCTCCTGTCTCTGACTCAGCTTTGTCAGCCATCTCTAAAGTTTTCGCAAGTCTCTTTTCAAACTGATTGAATCTCTGTGAGGCTAAATTCTCGTCGTCTTTTACAATATCGCAGCCGCCTTTCCAGGATTCATAAGCACTTTGTGCGTGGTGTTTTACATTCAGTCCCAACTTTGGTTTTATTATTGTTCCGACCAATGGCCTTGATTTTATTTTCATCATTTTTCTTATCCCTTCCAAGCCGTATCTTGGTCCGGAAAAACTTTTTAAAATATTTTTAGGGAAAGAAACATCCTCCAACCGGATTGCTTTCACAGCCTTCATTCCAAAAATGTTCCCGGCAATTGAAGACAGAATATTTGGAACATTGCCTTTCTCAAAAAGTTCAGAAGGGTAGGCAATTTTTACTCTGCCGTCTTTTTTAATCGAGAAAACTTTTGCCTTAATCTTTTCAACATAATCTGCTTTTCCTCTTGCAACATTTGTCCAAGTTCCGACGCTACTTTCTAAGGCAACAGTATTTGCAGCTTCTTTAAGAGAAATCCTGTTCGGCGTGATTCTAAATAAACAAATTAAATCATCTTTTGGTTTGTACTTCAAATTTATAAAATCTAACTTCTTTTTTTTCATTTTAATTTCTTTTCAAACTTATAATATTTGTTATAATCGGAATTAACATAAATGCAAGAGAACTATATAAATTTATTTTAGACAACATTACTGCTATGAAAATATATGCGATGAGTATTATTAATTGAGAGATATTTCCAAAAACACATTCTATTGTTTCTGGATACCATGTTTGTGTATTATATTTTTTATGATTATAACTTCCAATGAAGAATAAATAATGAAATCCTGCTATAAGTCCAAGCCAAATTCTCTCTTTGATCTTTTTCTTGCTTTTATACGGCTTATACGGAAAATTTTTTTTGCCATATTTGTTCTCATGGCGCATTATGATGATATAATTTATACAGAAAAAGATAAATGCGACAATTATAATTTTTTTATTTTCAACCATAAAATTCCCAAATAAAATTATTAATATGATGACAAGAATTACCCCTATTACATCTCTAATAAATTCCTTTTTTTTCACCATTTTTTTTCAATTATTTTTTCAATAACAGGTAATACTTTTTTAAATATCTTCTCATGTCCTTGAGCGTTTGGATGAAGTCCGTCTTCTAAATTATTTTTAATATCTAAAACATTCTCCATTGAGATAAAAGTTAAATTTTTTTCTTTGCAAAGATTTTCTATTGTAAGATTGTATTTTTTAAGTTCTTTGTTATAAAAATAAAAAGTCCGTAAAGGAGTGGTTCTCTCTTCATCACAATCATTAAATCCAACAAAAATTATTTTATCAGTAAATTTTTTGCATATTCTAATTATCTCCTGGAGATTCTTTTTATATAAATTTAATTGAACATTTTTTTTACCGTCTACTTTTGCAGAATCATTAAATCCTATCTGAATTATAACAATATCATGCTTTCTTACTTGTAATTCATTTTCAATTCTTTTCAATAATGTTTCTGTTGTATCTCCTGGGATACCTAAATTAAATACTTTATTGAATAATTTTTGTTTTTCAACATGGACTTTTAATCTATTAACCCAGCCCCCATTTTTAGGGTCAATTCTTCCAAAAACTATGCTGTCTCCAAAAACACAAATATTAACATATTTTTCCATTCTATAATCTCTTTACTTTACTTCCTTCTCCAACATCTTCAATAACATAACCCGCTTTTTTAATCTTTTCCCTTAACTCATCAGCAGTTTTCCAATCTTTATTTTTTCTTGCTTTATTTCTTTCATCAACAATCTTTTTAATTTCAGCAGGAATTTTAATTTTTTCTTCTTCGTCTAATTTTAATCCAAGCACTTTATTAAATTCTATTGCTAATTTATATTTTTCAGAATCATTCAGTCTGTCCTCTCTTAAAATTTCCCATAAATATGATAATGCTCTTGAAGTATTCAAATCATCATTCATAATTTCTAAAAATTGTCCCTTAGCCAGTTCAATATTTTTCTTGTTTGTTTTATCAGAACTTTTTTTTATATTTGAAATTATGTTTTTTAATCTTTGGTGCGAGTTTTTCGCAGCTTCCAGATTTTTCCATGTGAAATTTAAAGGTTTTCTATAATGGCAGGATAAATAAAAATATCTTAAGTCCATGGGAGAATACCCTTTATCAATTAAATCAGATAATGTAAATATTCTGCCTTTGCTTTTAGAAATTTTCTCAGAATTAAATTGTAAAAAGGAAGTGTGCATCCAGTAATTTACAAACTTTTTTCCTGTTGCACCTTCGCTCTGTGCAATCTCGTTTGTATGGTGGACAGGAATGTGGTCTTCTCCTCCTGTATGAATATCAAAAGTTTCCCCGAGATATTTCATCGACATTGCGGAGCACTCTATGTGCCAGCCAGGCCATCCTTCTCCCCAGGGGGATTTCCATTTTAAGACGTGTTCTTTGTATTTGCTTCCTTTTTCAACAAACCACAAAACAAAATCTCGCGCATTTTTTTTATTCACATCAATTTCAATTCTTGCACCTGCTTTCAGCTCTTTCAAATTGAGCTTAGCCAACTGGCCATAGTTCTTGAACTTGCTTGTATCAAAATAAACATTCCCATTTCTTCCGATGTAAGCATATCCCCTTTTTTTCAGTTTTTCTATTAAATTGATCATTTCCCCAATATGCTCTGTTGCTTTGCAAACAATTTCCGGCCTTTCAATATTTAATTTTTTAGCATCTTCAAAAAAAATCTTCGAATAAAAATCCGCAATCTGTTTTGGGGTCTTTTTTTCTTTCTCCGCCTCTTTCTCTATTTTGTCTTCCCCCTCGTCTCCATTAGAAGTCAAATGCCCGACATCAGTTAAGTTCATAACTTGTTTCACTTTATAATTATTTAACTTCAAGGTTCTTCGCAAAATATCTGCAAAAAAATACGCACGAAAATTTCCAATATGTGCGTAATAATAAACAGTAGGTCCGCATACATACATTCCAGCACCCCCTTTTTTTATTGGCTTGAAAATTTCTTTTTTTCTTTTTAATGTGTTGTATAATTTTAACATGTTTTCTATAAGAAATAGGAATTTTTAAAGTTAATTTATTTTATTGTCACAAAGATATCAACAACTGAATAAGGCACCCCTTCTTTTTTTATTTCTAAATTGTATATTATTGTACAGGGCGGGGCGGATTCAGGAATATCAAATTTTACAAGTCTTGGCAAATCCATCACATCTCCTGGACCCAAAGGAAAGTCTCCTGAACCTCCCAATAATAAATTATTCGCATTTGTTTCTCTGAAACTGCTTCCGCATTTTGAAGCATCAACTGCATAAACCTCATATGAAAAATCTGCGCTTTCTATATCATTGTTTCTCACAGAAAATGCAAATCCTTTTGGGTCATCATCTTTATCTAATGTAATCTGCCTTGAAGTAGGATAAATAGCAACTTTCTTCCCCTCTTCTGAAAATAATTTATTTATTTGGTTTTGGACTTCACTGTCAATTGTGTCAATTGCGTTTGTTCCTGTTCTGAAAATTTTTTGAACAAAAAATATCCCTAATACAAGAACTGCCATTAAAAGGACAATAGTTACAACAGTTCCGACACTCATCTCCATCGCTGCTTTTTTGTGTTTTATCATTTTATACCGGGAAGTTTTGCAAACTTTCAATTCCATTAATTGTAAGATAAATCATAGCGACAAAAGAAAGAACGAATAAAATAAGTCCGATTATCAGTCCGATGATGTTGAGTTTTTTTGCTTTTCTTGATAAATCTGTTTTTTGTTTTTTGCTGTAAATTATTCCGATAATCCCAAAAATTATTCCTCCCAATCCATAAGAACTGATAAATGCCATTACAATGCTGATAATTCCCAAAACATAACTTATAATATCCGCGTCTTTTTTATCTGCCATCTTTTATGATTAAATTAATTATTTTAGTTTTATAAATGTTTTGAAATTTTTAAAAATTTAAATAAGAAATTTTTTATTTTAATGATATGGGAACTCGGGGAGTCGAACCCCGGACACCATGAGCTTCAGTCATGTGCTCTCCCGCTGAGCTAAGTTCCCATGAGAAATAGAGTTGTGAGTATTTTTTAAATGTTTTTAGAAAATGCTTCTGCACAAAAACCACGCCTGCTTACCAGAACATTCTAGGTAAGTGTGTTAGAAATAATTGAATATGATTTTGTGATTTCGCTAACGCGAAGTGAATGGTGAAAATAAAATTGTTAAATAAATTAATGATTTAGTTATGATAACCTAATAATCCTGCGATAACTGTTCCAGCAAAAGTTAAACCTGCAGATATTTTAGCTTGTCTATACCCTATTTCTTTAATCTGCATATTTCTTTCAAAAGAATCTTTGTAAGGATTACTTCTTGTTCTTAAGATATACTTTGCAATTCCAATTAATGGAAAATTCCTTTCTAATCCTGTTGGCTGTAAATCAACAGGTTCTTTTATTTTAAACTTTAAATTTTTCATAAAATATAGAAGGTTTTAAATTATATAAACTTTTCTATCTGTTACTATTATTAAATAACAATTATCCCAACATCAAAATCCCAATATTAATTTTAACAAATGCCTCCAAAGTATCGGTATTATGCTTGAGCCCTCCATTTTTTAAAATTGTAAGTCAGACATAGGCCACCTTCTGTTGTTCTTCGTTTTGCGAACAGAACATGTTAATATTCCACTACGCGGTTCAAAACCTTGCACCAGTTAGGGCGGCTGTTTCATCAAATCCAGTGTCTCGCAACTCCATGCAAATTTCATAGTTCAACACTGGCTGTGTCATTTCTTTTCCGTTGCCATGCTTCACAACATCTAAGTTTTCACTTAGTAACTTTTTGCGGTGGGCGGACCTTCCTCAGAACTTAGAAATCATATCAAGACTTCTCGGCAATTTAATGTCAAAGTTCCGAAATTAACTGTCCGACTTACAAAATTAAAGAGAAAAATAAGTTTTTAAGTTTTGTCATTTATGTTTCTGATAATGGTAAAGAGAAAACAGAAAGTTCTAAATAGACTAATTGTTTGAAAGAAAATTAACAAAAATGAAAAATCTAAAAGTTGTTATTTTCTCAATAATCGCTCTTGGTTTTCTCGCCCTGACTTTTTTGATTGACTGGATTTTTATAATTGGAGCTGTTATTTTTATGTTTCTTAATCAAAAAGAATTAATAAAAAATAAAAGATAAAAGATAAAAATAATTAAAAGAATATTTCTTTGATGCCCCAACCTAACAGGATTACCCACAATAATGTGTAGAACCAATACCTCTTCCAAAGTTTGCCTTTTTTAATCATGTCTTGGTATTTCCTGATAAGATTGTCTGTTTCCCCAGCAATTCCAATTAAAACAAAAACTGCTATCAATGCAGTTACTGCTAAAATTTGAACTATTGTAATTCCACTAATGTAGTACAGATAGTAGAAAATAACAATTGCCAGAATGAAACCAACAACTTTAATTAAACCTGGGTTTTTATAAAATTTTTTTACAAAATCCATCCATGCTTTCGGGTTAATTAAAAGAACCAGGATTTTTATTGCTGAAAAAAGAATCACAACCAAAGCAATGATTTCTACTGGTGTAAATGCCATGTTTCACCTCCTCTTGTAAAAAAATAAATAAAAAATAATATTTAAACTTTTGGAATAATTCTAAAATCTCCTTTCTCTTCTGCCAAAGTCCCGTCTGGGCCCGAAAGATTTTCTTGGTTTGTCTGGGTCAAATGGCTTTGCTTCATTAACTTTTAGGTTTCTACCTTCAACTTCTTTGTCATTCATTTCAGAGATTGCTTTCTTTGCACCCTCATCTGGGAGAGTCACAAAACCGAATCCTTTTGACCTGCCTGAAAATTTATCTGTAATGACATTAGCTTCTTCTATTTCTCCGTAAGATGCGAAAAGTTCTTTCAATCCGTTGTCATCAACAGTAAAAGGCAGATTCCCTACATATATTTTCATGTTATCCTCCTTACACTTGTTTCTATCAGAATCAGCTCGAAATTTCTTACCTATCTAACAGTCTAAAATAAGTTGGAAATTAGGGGTTTTAAATGTTTTGGAAATGGGATTTTAAGATATATCTTACAAAACAATAATTGTTAAAAAGATGTTTTTCCCTAAACTTTTATGCCAAAGGTAAAATTTACCTTAAGATTGGATATGCCGAGAGGGTATAAAGAAAATGCACAATATCCAGAATTACCTGCACTTCTTAGTTATTTAACTCCTTTGGATAATCAAGTTTTTGAATGTTTAAGAGATTTTAAGATAAAAATTTTCGATGGTTCAAAGGCTTATTTAAAATCTCAAGAGATTCAAGAAGGAGCTGACCCGAAATTAAGAAAAGGGTTGCGAGCTAGAGAATTACCTGATAAAATTACTACAGGTGCTGGAGATGTTTGGGATTACATGGTATTAACTCCTGCGACAAATATGCCCGGGATTTGTGTTTTTGGTGGGCTTGAGAAAATAACCTAGAAAAGAATTCTAAAAAGAAATAATAAGGTTGTTTATATGATTGATGAGGGAAAGAGTTAAGAAGTTTTGAGTTGTTGGAGAGAGATGGGATATAAATACTCGGAATTTATAAAAAACTTCAGCGGGATTTACAAAAAAGGCTTTGTAGTATTTGTAGCAGTATTAGCAGCCATTTTTATTAATATTTATACTTCTAAATTAAATCTGGATATTTCAGATACATTCAATGTAATAATTGTACTTTTATTTGTTACTTTGGCAATAGTAGCTATATTAATCTCACTCATTTGCTCTGCTATTTTATTTTTTATAATAGTATATGGTTTTGGCTCAGTACTTTTTGTAGTTCAAGTAATAAGTAATAAAATATATGATAAATGGGGTTTGCTCATTACGATAATTATTGATTTTATTGTTCTTAGTATTGGAATTTATCTTTCTTTTTCTTTTAATTATCCTTCTCTTTTTTTGCTTTTTGGTTTATTTTTGGAACTTTTGGCAATAATACCTTTTGCGTATACCCTTTCTAATAAAATTACAAAACATAAAGCAGTTCCTGCTTATATAGGTTAATTTATAGAAGGAATTAAGTAGGTTTAGAGAAACCCCTAAATAACTCCTGGAAAAATCCCTCACTCATCTATTTGTTAAGATGTCTGACGTATAGTCTCTGAGGATTCTAGAATTAAATCAACCTAGATAAATTTGAAACTGGACTAAACATAGTACTAAGTCTATCATAACCTAAAAAAGAAGTAGCTTCTGGAACTCGAGTTTTTTCATATTCTCTGCTAACTTTTCTAATTTCTTCTTCTGCTTCTCTTTCACTCATTCCAAAAACGTTCATTAAATTTTTTATTTCCATAAAAATTCTTACTTTAGTTTATTTTTAAACTTTTCTAATTCTAAAAAATAACTCAATAAGCACTGGAAAAATCCCCAACTCATCTTCGTTAGAAGATGTGTTTATTGTTTGCAATTTTTTTTAAAAGTTGCTCGCAAAAATTCTCATAAAAATACAAATAAAGCTTTTAGTAGTTCTATGCTGAATTTCTCGCACTTGCGCACTTGAAACTTACACAAGAACTCTATCAACGTCGTCTTCTTCGACGGCTTTAATTGTCTCGTTTTGCGGATGGCTTCGAGCTTAGATGCATTCAGCTCTTATCCACACAATGCGTAGCTATGCAGCCTGCCATAGACAACTGCTCACCAGAGGCATCCAAGTCAGGTTCCTCTCGTACTACTAACTTGTTCCACTCAGACAATAACACACCTAGTAGATATCATACAAACTGTCTCGCGACGTTCTTAACCCAGCTAACGATCCCTTTTAATGCGTGAACTCCGGCACCCTTGCACGCTTCTGCACGCGCAGGATAGGGAGAGCCGACAGCGGTGTACCAAACCTCCTCGTCAATATGGACTATTGGAGGAGACAAGCCAATTATCCTTGGGGTAACTTTTCTATCAGACACAGCTCCTATTAAAAGAGCATGTGGGTTCACTAGGCCCGGCTTTCGCCTCTGAATTTCTTGCTTTTCAAAATTCAGTCAGACAAGCTTTTGCCCTCGCACTCAACTCCAGATTTCCAAGCTGGATGAGCTCATCTTTGGGTCCTACCGATATCTTTTCGGCAGGGTGCCGCCCCAGCCAAACTGCCCGCCTGCTGCTGTCCTGTAAACAGTAAGCAATCTTAAAAAAAGTGGGTAGTATTACAAGTTCGCTCCGCTGCCACCGAAATGACAGCCTCGACGCTCCTACCTATGCTATGCATTTCTTTTAAAATTACAACAACAAGTTGCAGTAAAGTTCCACAAGGTCTTAGCTTCCCACTAGGTGTCTCCGGTCTTTTCACCGGACAATATTTTCAGAAGGCTCCAATTAGGGACAGCGACAACCTCGTTAAACCATTCATGCAAGTCGCCATTCAGACGACAAGGTATTACGCTACCTTAAGAGGGTCATAGTTACCCCCGCCGTTTGATGGACCTTAGCTGGCTTGAAAACCAGTTTTAGACACCACCACTGGGCAGGTCTCACTGAGTATACAAGTCTTTTCAGATTAGCACTCAGCTACGTTTTTGGTAAACAGTCGGGCCATCCTTGTTACTGTGATCTATCAATGCACACAAATTTCTAAGCATACAAAGGTAGACATCCCTTCAACCGAAGTTACAGGACTAATTTGCCGAATTCCCTTAATTGGTTTTACCTTTCAGGTCTTAGCCTATTAAGCTAGGGCACCAGTGCTGGTTGTGGGTACAGCTGATAAACCAACAACATAGCCTTTTCACTGGCTCTTGGAATCAGCGATTTTGTTCTGCAAATTCATCTGCGTCTGTGGATTACCCTCGACAGACTCTTCATAGAAACACCCTTTCAGGTGCTCACTTATCCGAAAGCGAGCCATGTTTTACAATTTATCAGTTCAGGAATATTAACCTGACTTCCATCGTCGTGCTCAGTTAAGACACAACTTAGGTGCTGACTAACCCTTGGCTAACATATATTGCCAAGGAAACCTTGCCCTTGCGACCTTATACATTCTCAGTATAATCTCTTCCTACTATTACCAGGATTCTCATTAGTTTTCGTTCCACACTTTCTCTCGAAAATGCTTCTGCACAAAAACCACGCCTGCTTACCAGAACATTCTATATTAATAAAAAAGAGATTTTGATGTTAAGGAAAATTGAAAATTAAATCAACGATAAGTTGAATATGATTTGTGAATTGATTAATTTTTTTCTTTAGCCATTTCTTCTAATTTCATTCCAAGACAACCCCTAAAATGAGAAATTTTTTCACTTGCTTTCCATTCTTCTGTTTTGTAAAAATTTCCTTCATGTTCCATTAAAGGTTTTATGTTGTTTGCTTTGCAATAAGCAACATAATCTGTATAATCATCGTGTATTGCTCCGAGTATATCTGTCATACTTGTTTTTAGATATTTTTCCTTTTTAATTATTTCTCTTTTCTAAAATATATTTTAATTATCAACACCCCAACATCAAAATCCCCTTATTAATTTTAAAAAAAATGCCTCCAAAGTATCGGTACTATGCTTGAGCCCCGTCCATTTTCAGGGCCCTGAACCTCGATAGGTGAGCTGTTACGCTTTCTTTAAATGATAGCTGCTTCTGAGCTTACATCCCTAGTGTCTCAGGTTCAGGACACCTTTTGTTACACTTAGCATAAATTTAGGGACCTTAACTTTGGTCTCCGTTGTCCCGGTCTCGGAAATGTATCTTACATACACACCCTGTTTCTTGTTATAAGCAGTCAGCAGATTCTGAGTTGGAAAGAATTCCGTAAGCATTAGCCCCTGCAAATTCTATCCGTACTTTACGCCGCTGACAAACCACAGAAAAGAATTTCTGTTTTAAACTTAGGTTTAAATAAACAAGACTATACGTAGGCATATTTCAGCAGGAACCAGCCATTGCCAAGTTAGATAGGCTTTTCACCCCTATTCACAGGTCATCCAAGTGCATGTCCACAACAGCGGTTCAGCCCTCCATCCCCCTTTCGAGAGACTTCAGCTTGCCCATGAATAGATCACCTGGCTTCAGGTCTAATCCGCGTGACTGACGCACTTTCGTACTTGCTTTCGCTTTGGTTACTCTTCATAAAAGATTAGCCTCGCCACACAGAATAATTCCCTGGCGCGTTCTTCAAAACGTACGTTACAATCCTTTTCAAACCGAAATTTGAAAGAACAGTAACAAACTGTAACTGCTAGATTTCAAGTCTTTTAACCCTCTGTTAAGAGTACTTTTCAGCTTTCCCTCGCGGTACTGGTTCACTATCGGACTTTGGTTATATTTAGGGTTAGGAGTTAATCCTCCCATATTCAGACCTCCAATCCAGGAAGCCCTACTCTTTAGAGAACACCATAGAATCTTCGGGTACGGGACTATCACCCTCTGAAGTTTTGCATTCCAGCAACTTTCCCTCGATACTTTAGGCATTTATCTCCACCACATCTCTGGCCGTCTTTCGACAACAGATTCAGTTTGCCCTTTTCCCTTTTCGCTCTCTGCTAATAAGAGAATCACTTTTGTTTTCTTTTCCTGCCGGTACTAAGATGTTTCAATTCCCGGCGTGGTTTTTCCTCTCGGAACAATTCAGAAATCTTGGGATCAAAGCTCGCATGCAACTCCCCCAAGCATATCGCAGCTTGCCACGTCTTTCATCAAAACCAAAACCAAGCTATCCGTCTAACAGTATAAATAGTATATTCCTTCTGAGAATTTTTTTGAATTCCATAAATACGCTCTCTGTCGCTCGCAGATTAATTAACTTCACGCCAGACTTCGTCAAGGCGTTCCGTCGATAAATTGTTAATCAAAAACTTTTAATTAAATTTTGTCTTAACAGAATTTGGCGGAGAAATTTGGCAAAGCCAATTTCGGAGCAATTAATTGTAAGCAAAGCGAATGTATGGAAATCTAATTAAGTGGGATTTCCTACAAACTTCTTCAATAGTTTTGCGTGCGTAGGCACGCTGTGAAGTTTATAGGAACAAAAAACAAAAAAATTGTTTTTTGTTTTCCAGTGCTTATTTCATTGAAAATAATTTTCTCATTATGATACAATAGCGACGCTATAATACCATCTCGTAAATGAGCATGATTGTGAAATGTTTTTGTTACGATTTTATTCCGATGAATTTATTTTATTTAATATTAATGTGAATTGGGAGTTTTTAAGTCTTGTGGATAAATTTAATTTTTATATATTCTCTTTTTTTGGGTTCTCTTATAAGGATAATTTATTTTTAGTGATACTTGATAATAAGGGTTAGAATCCCAATGCTTTTCCATTAAATCTAAAATTATATTGGAACACCCCCTTAGGAATTTTATATTATCACCTATCTTTTCGAGCCTTGATATGAGTTCTCTTTCTCTGTCTTTTTCTTTTCTATAGAACTCGATACCTTGGTTGTTAATTTTTATCTCTAAGTTCCCTCCTTTGGTTATAGCTTCAATTATATCTGGGTTCCTAGTTATGAAGTTTTTCATTCTTCCAATTTTCTTTTCATATGTTTTATTGTTAGAAGCCATTTTTTCTGTAAATTTATTATTTGTTTAATTTTTTACCCAGAATTGGATACTAAATGGACCTGCCGTGAGTCGAACACGGGTCTCCTCGGTGCAAACGAGGTATCTTAGCCATTGGACAACAGGCCCTTACTTTACCGAACCTGCTTTGATTTTTAAAACTTCCGAAGAAGTTTGATTA
>Ga0315550_1001989_pt1 | contig 12538 bp, 11 predicted proteins | sample SalMarSW160190MG_2_FD_203100 | JGI IMG/M metagenome (GOLD analysis project Ga0315550, IMG submission 203100) | Salt marsh sediment microbial communities from the Plum Island Ecosystem LTER, Massachusetts, United States - Salt Marsh Sediment SW1601-90 ... | reverse complement strand
CATCAGCGCCGGCGTGCCCGAATACACGACCGTCTCGCCATGGATATGCGGGATGCCGGCATTGGCCTTGGCGATCACCGGCAACGCCCCGGCGTTGTCGACCAGATCGAGCGCCGCCGCCAACAGGTCCGCGGCCCCGACCCCGCAATTGGCCCCGAAGGCCACCGGCGGCACTTCCCGGTCGCGCATCGAGCGGGCGAAGGCGCCCGGCGCCAGCCCCATCATCGTGTGCCCGGCGGTGTCGAAACTGGCGGTGACCGTGTAAGCCATGCCCGCCGCGACCGCCGCTTCCGCCGCCGCCGCGATTTCCTCGGGCGCCGACATGGTCTCGATCCAGGCCAGATCCGCGCCGCCCTGCTTGAGCCCCTCGATCTGCTCAGCGAACGCCGCCACCGCCGCCTCGTGGCTGAGCGGTCCGAGCGGCGCCATCAGATCGCCGGTCGGCCCAACCGAGCCGGCGATGACGATCTGGCGCCCGGTCCCCGCGGTCGCCGAGCGGGCGATCTCGGCGGCGCGGGCGTTGATCTCCACGACGCGGTCGTCGAGCCCGTGCAGATGCAGTCGCCGTCCCGAACCCCCGAACGAGTTGGTCACCAGCAAGTCCGCACCCGCCTCGACGAACCCCTCATGCAGGGCCCTGACGTCCTCGGGCCGGTCCAGGTTCCAGGCCTCCGGGGCCGCTCCCGCGGCCAGTCCGGCCGGTATGAGATTGGTCCCCACGGCCCCGTCGGCGAGCAGGATCTCGTAGCGCTCCAGCAGCGTTGTCAGTGCATTCATGGCCCGCGGCCCAACGGATACAACGGCCGCGAGTTCTAGCACGTTTTGGATATAAAGAAAGCTTTATATGATGGGCAGAGGGGTGGGCAGGTCATTTTCCGGCCCCCGGTTGGGCCACGCGGGTGGGCAGATTGCCACTCCGGCTGGCCTGCACGCCCCCGGGGTTCCGCGCACCGGATTAGGTGGGCCGCGCCCCCGGCCCACCGGCGGGTGCCATCCCAGCACCCTCGCGCCGTCCCTAACCATTCCGAAACCACGTTTTGCTTCAAATGCTTACGAGTCCGGGGCGCTGCGCTATCCTGGCCCGCTACGGAGGCTATTGAATGGGCGAGGGCGGCGGACCAGCTCGATTTTGGCGCGCGCCGGTCGCGGCGGCGGCATTGGCCTGCACGGCCTTGCTGGCCGGCTGCGGCCCGTTTTTCGATGCCGACGGGGTGAAATTCTCCACCGCCGAATACGGCGTCACCGCCTCGCCGCGCCTCACGCGCTCGATGCGGGTGCGCAAGGGCGGCGGACGCTACATGGTCGGCAAGCCCTACCGGGTCGGGGGCACCTGGTACACGCCGACCGAGGATCCCGACTATCAGGCCACCGGCACCGCCTCCTGGTACGGCAGCAATTTCCACGGCCGTCTCACCGCCAACGGTGAAATCTACGACATGAACGGCATTTCCGGCGCCCATCCGACCTTGCCGCTGCCGTCCTACGTCCGGGTCGCCAACCTGGAGAACGGCCGCTCCATCGTTGTCCGCGTCAACGATCGCGGCCCCTACACCCACGGCAGGGTGATCGATGTCTCCGAGCACGCCGCCCAGCTTCTGGGTTTCCGCCAGGCCGGCACCGCCCGGGTGCACGTCGAATATGTCGGCCCGGCGCCGCTCGAGGGCGACGACACGCGGGCCCTTCTGGCGAGCTATTCCGGGCCGGGCGTGCAGTCCGGCACCGGCGCGGTCCTGGTCGCCTCGACCACGCGGCGCGGGCTTCTGGGCGGCCTGTTGTCCTACGCCGACGACGCCGAGCCCGCCGTCGCCGAACTCGACCCGGCGGTGGCGGCCGCGGCCGCCCAGGCGGCCGGGGTCATCGACTGGCACCTCTACGACGGCGCCGATTCGCTTATGAACGTTTCCCTGGGCGTCTTCGCCGACCCGGAAGAAGCCATGCGCGTCGCGCTCGCCTTCTCGCCGATCGCCGCAGTCGCGGTGGTGCCCGCCGCCATCGACGGCGCCCCGGCCACCCGGGTGCGCCTGGATGCCCTCAAACCCGGGGTTGGCGACGATGACGTCTTTACTGTCGCCGGCGAACTTGGCCTGCACGACATCGTTTTGTACTAATCTTGTGGGATGGGGGCCGCCGGCGCGACGTCCCGCCGCCTGTCGGCACCGGGCGCCGGCGCCGCCCCGCAATGGAACGATCGATGCGTGCGTTGAGTATCCTGTTTAGGGCCGCCCTTGGCGTGACGGCGGCGATGGCGCTTTCCGCGACGGCCGCCTTCGCGCAGCTCGACTTCGACACCAAGGCCCGCTACGCGGTGCTGCTCGACTACGAATCCGGCACCGTCCTCTACCAGAAGCACGCCGACGAGCGCATGCAGCCGGCCTCGATGGCCAAGCTGATGACCCTGGCGGTGGTCTTCGACCGGCTCAAGTCCGGCCAGGTCGCGATGGACGACGAGTTCTTCATCTCCGAGCACGCCTGGCGCGATGGCGGCGCCGGTTCCGGCGGATCGACGATGTTCGCCGAACTCGATTCGAAGGTCCCCGTCGCCGACCTCATCCGCTCGGTCATCATCCAGTCGGGCAACGACGCCTCGATCGCCCTGGCCGAGGGGATCGGCGGCACCGAGGCCACATTCGTCCGCATCATGAACGAGACCGCCCAGGACATCGGCCTGCAGGATTCCTGGTTCACCAACGCCACCGGGCTGCCCGACCCGAACATGTACGTGACCGCCCGGGATCTGGCGCTCCTGGCGCGCCACGTGATCCGCGAATTCCCCGAATACTATTCGATCTTCGCCGAGCCCTCGTTCGAGTGGAACAACATCTTCCAGCGCAACCGCAACACCCTGCTCGACGACGCCATCGGCGTCGACGGGCTGAAGACCGGCCACACCGAGGAAGCCGGCTACGGCATCGTCGCCTCGACGACCGAGGGCGGCCGCCGCCTGATCGCGGTCCTGCACGGCATGGCCTCTGAAACCGAGCGCGCCGAGGAGGCGCGCAAACTCGTCACCTGGGGGTCGCGCAATTTCGAGCGCATCGCCGCCTTCGGCCCCGACGAGATCGTCGGCTACGCGCGCGTCTACGGTGGCGAGATCGGCGAGGTGGGCCTGACCGGCGAGGGGCAGATCGATCTTTACGTCCCCAAGGGGTCGCGGCGCTGCCTGACCGCCCGCATCGTCTACACCGGCCCCCTGATGCCGCCGGTCTTCGCCGGCGACAGGGTTGCCTCCCTCAATGTGTGGTGCGATGACCAGCTCATCCAGTCGGCCCCGCTTTATGCCGCCGAGACGGTGGAGCAGGGGGGACTGGTGCGCCGCGCCACCGACGCCCTGTTCGAACTCGCCCTCGGGTGGCTGTGAGCCGTGCCCGCCTCGAGGCAGAAGAGAGCCCGTCCATGAACGCCCGGTTCATAACCTTCGAAGGCGGCGAGGGCGTCGGCAAGTCCACCCAGATCAAGCGTCTGATGGCCAACCTCAACCGCGCCGGCGTATCGGTCGTGCGCACCCGCGAGCCCGGCGGCACCCCGAAGGCCGAAGCCATCCGCTCCTTCATCCTGCAGGGCCATTGCGAGAGCTGGGGCGCCGGCGCCGAGGCCGTGTTGTTCGCCGCCGCCCGGTTCGACCATGTCGAGACCCTGATCGGCCCCTCGCTCGACGAGGACAAATGGGTCCTGTGCGATCGCTTCGCCGATTCCACCCGCGCCTATCAGGGCCTTACCGGCGGCGTACCGGACAAGCTCATCGACGCCCTGGAGACCCTGGCCGTCAACGGCCGCGCCCCCGACATCACGCTGGTCCTCGACATGGACCCGGAAAACGCCTTCCGTCGCGTCGCCCGCAAGGCCGAGGAGGAGGGGATGCCGAACGTCCCCGACCGGTTCGAGAAACAGGCCCTGGACTGGCACCGCAAGCTCCGCGACAATTACCTCGCGATCGCCGAGCGCCACCCCGACCGCTGCATCGTGATCGAGGCCGAGGGCGACGAGGACGACATCGAACAGGCAATCTGGGAGGCGCTCGCCGAACGCTTTCCCGAACTCAAGGCGGCGGGCTAGAACGTGGCAGACGACGCCCCGCCGTCCCGCGAGCACGATTCCATCGAGGGTCTGGCCGCCCCCGAACAAACCCGGGCGCTGATCGGGCATGCCGCCGCGCGCGCCGCAATGCTCGACGCCTTTGCCGCCGGGCGCCTGCATCACGGCTGGCTCCTGCACGGTCCGCGCGGCATCGGCAAGGCGACACTGGCCTTCGACCTCGCCCGCCAGATCCTGAGCGCCACCGGCGACGAACCCGCCGAGCGCATCGCCCGCCAGATCGCCCACGGCGCCCATCCCAACCTGCGCATCGTGCGCCGCCGCCGCAACGAGAAGACCGGCAAGTTCTATTCCGAGATCGTCATCGACGACGTCCGCGACCTGATCGGCTTCTTCCAGCACACCGCCGGCCGCGCCGGCACCCGCGTCGCCATTCTCGACGCCGTCGAGGAGATGAGTTCGGGGGCCGTCAACGCGCTCCTCAAGACCCTCGAGGAGCCGCCGCCCGCCGGCCTGTTGCTGCTCATCAGCCACCGCCCCGGGCTGCTGCCGGCCACCATCCGCTCCCGCTGCCGGGCCCTCGGCTTGCGCCCGCTCGCCGACGAGGACGTGCGGGCGGTCGTCGCCGCCGCCGGCCTCCCGGCACCGCCCGACGCACTGGAGGACGCCGTGCGCGTCGCCGCCGGCCGGCCACGCCGGGCCCTGGAGGCCCTGCGGCTCGGCGAATCCGGCGCCCTGAGCGCCCTGGCGGACTGGCTGGAGAGGCCTCGGGAGCACCCCGGGGCGTCGCATCTGGCGATCGCCGGCGACCTCGGCCGGCCCGCCGCCGGCGGCGCGTTCGGCGTTGCGCTGGACATGCTCGATGCTTTCATCGTCGGCCGCGCCCGCACCCTCGTCGCCGCCGGAGCCACCGGCTCAGCGCCGCTTGCCACGGTCTCCGAGCTGTGGGAGAAGGCCCATTCCCTGTCCGCCGATCAGGCGCTCTACAATCTCGACCGGCGGCAGACGCTGGTGAGGATCCTCGACCTGATCCGCGACCTCGACGAGACGCGCTGACCGCCCCCAGATGAGCAAGCCGGCCTTCTACATCACCACGGCGATCCATTACCCCAATGGCGCCCCGCATATCGGGCACGCCTACGAGATGATGTGCACCGATGCCATCGCCCGCTTCAAGGCGCTGGACGGCTTCGACGTCTTTTTCCTCACCGGCACCGACGAGCACGGCATCAAGATCGCCCAGACCGCCGCCGGCGAGGGCGTCACCCCGCGCCAGCTCGTCGACCGCAACGCGGCCGAGTTCGAGCGCCTGGCGACGACGCTGGGCATGTCGCACAACCGCTTCATCCGGACCACCGAGCCGGCCCACTACGCGGCGAGCCAGGAGCTCTGGCTGCGCATGGCCGCCAATGGCGACATCTACGAGGGCACCTATTCGGGCTGGTATTCGGTCCGCGACGAGGCCTACTACGACGAATCCGAGCTCGTCGACGGGGAGGGGGACGACAGGCTCTCGCCGCAGGGCACCCCCGTCGAATGGGTCGAGGAGGAGAGCTTTTTCTTCCGCCTTTCGGCCTATCAGGACCGCCTGCTGGCGCTGTATCGCGACAACCCCGACTTTGTCGGCCCGGCGACCCGCCGCAACGAGATCGTCGCCTTCGTCGAGCGGGGCCTGAAGGACCTTTCGATCTCGCGCACCACCTTCGACTGGGGCGTGCCGGTCCCGGACGCCCCCGGCCATGTGATGTATGTGTGGGTCGACGCCCTGACCAACTACCTCACCGGCGTCGGCTACCCCGACGCGGGCTGCGATCTGTTCAAGCGCTACTGGCCGGCCGACGTGCATGTCGTCGGCAAGGACATCATGCGCTTCCACACCGTCTACTGGCCGGCCTTCCTCATCTCGGCGGGCCTGGAGCTGCCCAAACGCGTTTACGGGCACGGCTTCGTCACCGCCGACGGCCGCAAGATGTCGAAATCCGAGGGCAACGTCACCGACCCCTTCGCCCTCATCGAGGAGTTCGGCGTCGACCCGGTGCGCTATTTCTTCATGCGCGAGCTCGTCTTCGGCGCCGACGGCGACTACTCGCCCGAGCGCATCGTCAACCGATCCAACGCCGATCTCGCCAACGATTTCGGCAATCTCGCCCAGCGCTCGCTGTCGATGATCGCCCGCAATTGCGCCGGCGAGGTGCCCGCGCCCGCCGCCCTCAGCGACACCGACGAGGCGCTTCTGGCCGCCTGCCTCGCCGCGGTCGATGCGGCGCGCGCCGGGATCGACCGCCAGCATGTCCACGAGGCGGTCGCCGCCGTCTGGAAGGTCGCCGGCGAGGCCAATCGCTATTTCGCCCGCGAGGAGCCCTGGGCGCTCGCCAAGACCGATCCCGAGCGCATGGCGACGATCCTCTATGTCACCGCCGAAACCGTCCGGCGCCTGGCCATCCTCGCCCAGGCGTTCATCCCGGGTTCGGCCGGGCGCATCCTCGACCTGCTCGCCGTCGGCCCCGGGCATCGGTCGATCGCCGACGTTGCCACCACCCTGGTTCCCGGCACCGCCCTGCCGGCGCCCGAGCCCATCTTCAAGCGCTTCGAGCGCGAGCCGGCCTGAGAGCGATGCCAGAAAGGCCCGAAGCCGGACGGCTGGCCTCGGTGCACCCGGTGCTGCCGTGCCGCGACGTCAAGGCGGCGGTCGCCTTCTACGTCCACCGGCTCGGCTTCAAGCTCGCCTTCATCGACAACGCCGACGATCCCCGCTACGCGGGCGTCCGCCGCGACGCCGTCGTTTTGCACCTGCAATGGCACGACGAAGCCGAATGGGACCTCATCGAGCGCCCGATGCTGCGCATCGCGGTCGAGGAGCTCGCGTTGCTGTTCGAGGAATTCGAGCCGAAAAAGGTCTTCCATGAGCACTCGGCCCTGCGAAAAACCGAATGGGGCACCGAGGAGTTCGCCTTTCACGACGCCGACGGCAACGGCCTGACATTTTTCCGCGATCTGGGGGAAGACGAATGAACGCCCCCCTTGTCGACAGCCATTGCCATCTCGATTTCGAGCCCCTGAGCGACGACGTCGCTTCGGTCGTCGCCCGCGCCGAACAGGCGGGCGTCGGGCGCCTGGTCACCATCTGCACCCGCGTCCACCGCTTCGCCGAGGTCCGCGCCATCGCCGAGCGGTTCGACAACGTCTTTTGCTCGGTGGGCACCCATCCCCATCACGCCGCCGAGGAACCGGAGATCACCGCCGACGACATCGTCAAACTTGCCGCCCATCCCAAATGCATCGCCATCGGCGAGGCGGGGCTCGATTTCCACTACGACAATTCCCCGCGCGCCGCTCAGGAAGCCGGCTTCCGCCGCCACATCGCCGCCGCCCGCCTGACCGGCCTGCCGCTTGTCGTCCACACCCGCGATGCCGACGCCGAGACCGCCGAAATCCTGGCGGAGGAAACCGGGCAGGGGGCCTTCCCCTTCGTCCTGCACTGCTTTTCGGCCGGCCGGGACCTCGCCATGCGGGGGCTGGAGTTGGGCGGTTTTGTCTCCTTTTCGGGCATCGTCACCTTCAAGAATGCCCAGGAAATCAAGGAGATAGCGTGTCAGGTGCCCATCGACCGCATCCTGGTGGAGACCGACGCGCCCTATCTCGCCCCGGTGCCTCACCGCGGCCGGCCGTGCGAGCCGGCCTTCGTCCGCGACACCGCGCAATTCGTCGCCGACCTGCGGGGGATGGACTTCGAGGCCTTCGCCGCCGCCACCACCTCCAATTTCGACCGCCTGTTCGCCAGGGCGGCGCCCTGAGCGCCATGCAAGACGCCCCCGCCGCCATCACCGCGACGATCCTGGGCTGCGGCTCCTCCGGCGGCGTGCCGCGCCTCGGCAACCGCTGGGGCGCCTGCGATCCGACCAACCCGAAAAACCGCCGCCGCCGCGCCGCCTTGCTCGTCACCGGCACGACCCCCGGCGCCGAAGGCCCCACGCAGATCCTCATCGACACCGGCCCGGACATCCGCGAGCAGCTCCTCGAGGCCGAAGTCGAGCGGCTCGACGCGGTCTTCTATACCCACGACCACGCCGACCACACCCACGGCATCGACGATCTGAGGGTTCTGGCGCTCAACAACCGCGCCCGCGTCGACGTCTGGTTCTCGCGCGCCATGGACACCAAGATGATGGCCGCCTTCGGCTATTGCTTCGCGACGCCCCCGGGCTCGGACTACCCGCCCATCCTCGACGCCCACCATGTCGAGGCCGGCGAGACCGTCACGATCGCGGGGCCGGGCGGCGACATCGCGGTCACCGCGTTTGCCCAACGCCACGGCGAGATCGAGTCCCTGGGCTACCGGATCGGGTCGCTGGCCTATTCCTGCGACCTCAACGGCCTGCCGGACGCCTCGGTCGCGGCGCTTGCGGATCTCGACACCTGGATCGTCGACGCCCTGCGCCCCAAACCCCATGTGAGCCATTTCAGCCTCGCCGACAGCCTCGAGTGGATCGCCCGCATCCGGCCCCGCCGCGCCATCCTCACCGACATGACCGTGGACATGGACTACCAGACGATCCTGGAGACCACCCCGGACACCGTCGAGCCGGCCTATGACGGCATGGTCATCGAGGTGAAGCCCTGAGCCGCCACTTCGCCTCATCCCGAGCCTGTCGAAGGATGAGTCCCCTCGGACAACCCGCCACCATCGCCGCCGTTAACGCCGCCGGAGAGGTTCGGAACCGGCCGGCCCATCCCATCTCTCGTCGTTCTCGCGCTCGACGCGAGAACCCATACTGCCGTGCCGCTTGGACGGCGTATGAGGCGGTGACAGATTCGCAGCTCGGACAAGAATCCTCCGTTGCGCTGCATCATGGGCCCTCGGGTCAAGCCCGAGGGTGACGACGAAGTCATTGCGAGCGAAGCGAAGCAATCCAGAGCAAATGGCTCAGGCGTATTTTTCTCGGGCGAGGAACCTCGGACAATCTCCCGTTGGTCGCCGCGCGCGGCCTCGGACAGATTTCTCCCGAACGTGCGCTCTCGCCACCCGCGCCGTCCATTTGCCCGGCCGTCGCGCCTCCGGACGGCCTCAGGGCCCGTTTTCAACGCTGCCGCCGTCCACCAGGAGCCTCGGACAACCGATTTGCCTCCGGCCTTTGCCGGCTCCCGGGCACCCCCCGCCAAGCCACCAAAAAGTTCCATAATATATCTTATGCGACACGCCCATGGATGCGCCCATGGATGCGCGCCCTGGATGACGGCTCGCATGTCGATGGAAAAATCCCCCACTCTCCGCCGCCTTTGGGCTGCGCCCGGCCCCGCCCTCGGCTAGGCTACGCACACCGCCGCCACGCCGGATCGAGCCCGGTTCGCGTTCTGTCGGCGGCCTCACGCCGCGTACAATGCCACGCAAATAAATGCCGGAGCGCCCGCATGCAGCCGTCCTCGGACTTCTCCCGCCTGATCGAGATCATGGCGGCCCTCCGCCATCCCGTCACCGGCTGCCCGTGGGATCTCGAGCAGGATTTCGCGACGATCCGCCACTACACAATCGAGGAAGCCTACGAGGTCGCCGACGCCATCGAGCGCCAGGACTATGCCGATTTGCGCGACGAGCTCGGCGACCTGCTGCTGCAGCCGGTTTATCACGCCCGGCTGGCCGAGGAGCTGGGCCTGTTCACCATCGCCGACGTCATCGAGGCGATCACCGAAAAGCTGATCCGCCGCCATCCGCACGTCTTCGGCGACGCCGAAACCCCCGGCCGCCAGGCCGCCCATGCCCGTTGGGAACAGTCCAAGGCCGACGAACGCGCCCGCAGGGCGTCAGTGGCCGGCGGCGACGCCACCGCCCACCTCCTCGACGGCGTGCCGCGCGCCCTGCCCGCCCTCAGCCGCGCCGACAAGCTGGCCAAACGCGCCGCCCGCGTCGGCTTCGACTGGCCGGATGCCGCCGGCGCCGCCGACAAGGTCCGCGAGGAACTCGCCGAGGTCGAAACCGCCGAGACCACCGGCGACCCGCAACAAACGGCCGAGGAAATCGGCGACCTGCTGTTCGCCGCCGCCAGTCTCGCCCGCAAGCTCGGCATCGATCCGGAAGCCGCGCTCACCGACGCCAACCGCAAGTTCGAGCGCCGCTTCCGGGCCGTCGAGGAGGCGCTCGCCGCCACCGGCATTGCCGTCGAAAACGCCGGATTCGAGCGCCTCGAACGCGCCTGGAACGCGGTTCGGGATACCGAAAAGAACGAAAGTAAAACTACTTAGCCAGTTCCATTGAACCGTTGCGGCGTATCTCGCCGTCAAACAGCGCCAGAAACTTCTTTTTCCGGCTCTCGCCCACCCTGACGTCGAGCCGCGTCCGGCCGTCGTCCGCCGCCTCGGTGCCCAGCACCTCGGTGTTCTCGTACAGCCAATGGATGCGCTTGCCGTCCGCCGCCGGCACCAGCACCGAGTAGCCCCGCCCGGCCCGGGCCAGCACCGCCTCGATCGCCGCCAGCAGCGCCTCGATCCCCTCGCCGGTCACCGCCGAAACCGGCACCGCCGGCGCCGCCCCGCGCACCCGCGCCGCCTGCTCCATGAGCTCGGCCCGGCTCGCCTCGTCCATCAGGTCGATCTTGTTCCACACCTCGATGAACGAAGTGGTCGCCGGCTCCACCCCGAGATCGGCCAGAATCGCCCCGACATCGGCCGCCTCGGCCGCCGATTGCGGGCTCGTCATGTCGCGCACATGCACGATCACCCGCGCGTCGGTGACCTCCTCGAGGGTGCCGCGAAACGCCGCGATCAGATCGGTCGGCAGCTCGGAGACGAACCCGACGGTGTCGGAGATCACCACCTGCCGGCCGGCCGGCAGCCGGGCCCGCCTCACGGTCGTGTCCAGGGTCGCGAACAGCAGGTCCTTCTCCGGCACCGTTGCCCCGGTCAGCCGGTTGAACAGCGTCGATTTGCCCGCGTTGGTGTAGCCCACAAGCGCCACGATCGGGAACGGCACCGCCCGCCGCGCCTTGCGCTGCTCGGCCCGCGTGCGGCGGATCTTGTCGATGCGCGCCTTCAAAACGATGATTCGGTCCTGCAACAGCCGCCGGTCGGCCTCGATCTGCGTCTCGCCGGGCCCGCCGACGAACGATTGGGCGCCGCGCTGGCGTTCGAGGTGCGTCCAGGAGCGCACCAGGCGCCCCTTCTGATAGGTCAGATGCGCCAATTCCACCTGCAGCACGCCCTCGCGGGTCGCCGCCCGCTCACCGAATATCTCCAGGATCAGCCCCGTGCGGTCGAGCACCTTGGCGCCCGTGGCCCGTTCGAGATTGCGCTGCTGGGCGGGGGTGAGCTGGGCATCGACAAGGATGAGTTCGATTTCGTCGGCTTCGACCTGGCTTTTGATCCGTTCGACCTGCCCGCCACCCAGGAAGGTCGCCGGCCGGACCGTTTTCAGATGCACGACCTCGGAGAAGACGATCTTCAGCCGGATCGCTTTCGCCAGCCCCTCGAATTCGGCCTGCTTCGCCTCGGGCCCGCGGGCCGCGCGCGCGCCGGCCACCACCGGGCACAAAAGTCCCGCCCGCGTCGGCGCCAGGCGCCGGTCGATGAAGGCCCTGGGGCCCCGTTTGAGGCTGACCCCCTGCCCGTGCGGATCGGAGACGCGCTTGCTCAACTCACTCGCTGGTTGCCTTCTCCGCCGCGTCCGGGTCGAACAGCTGGATCGGTACCCCCGGCATGATCGTGGAAATCGCGTGCTTGTAAACGAGTTGCGACTGCGCGTCGCGCCTGAGCAGCAGGCAAAAACTGTCGAACCAGGTAATCACGCCTTGCAGCTTGACGCCGTTGACCAGGAATACGGTCACCGGCACCTTGTTCTTTCTGACATGGTTGAGAAAGGCGTCCTGAAGATTTTGGGTTTTTTCGTTGGGCATGAATGGCCTCTTTCCATCCGGACCCGCGCGGCCCGGCTGACCCGCTCCCTCCGTCGCCGTCACGACCGCAGCGGACCTTGTCTGCCAAGTAATATGCAAGTTAGCGACAGTTGTATGGCATATTTTCCGTCCGCTTTGTAGCGCCCAGGCCGTCTGCCCGATCACCATTCCGCGCGCGCAGTCGCCGCCAGCACCACCAGGATTTCCACCCGCCCGGCCAGCGCCGCCAGCGCCAGCACGAATGTGGTCGCCGCTTCCGGCGCCGCCGGCCCCATCGCGAGCCCCGTCACCACCAGCGAGTGAACCGAGCTCAGCGCCCCCACCGCCAGCGTCAAGGCGCCCTCCAGCGGATACCCGAGCGCGGAAAAAGCCAGCGCCGCCAAGCACATGGCGACCAGATACAGGAACAGGACGCTCCACACGAACCGCACCAGCTCGCTGCCGTAGCGGCTTGCCATCACCGCCCGTGGAAAGGTCAGCCGCCGCGCCTCGCTGAATGTTTGCCCGACCAGCACGCCCACCCGGTAGAGTTTCAGTCCCCCGCCCGGCGAATAGGCCGCCGCCCCGGCCATCCCGAGCATGATCGCCAAGATTACCGGCATGCCCAGCCCGGCCGCCGGCGT
>Ga0315550_1001984_pt1 | contig 12556 bp, 10 predicted proteins | sample SalMarSW160190MG_2_FD_203100 | JGI IMG/M metagenome (GOLD analysis project Ga0315550, IMG submission 203100) | Salt marsh sediment microbial communities from the Plum Island Ecosystem LTER, Massachusetts, United States - Salt Marsh Sediment SW1601-90 ... | reverse complement strand
CGCACGCCGGCCATCCGGCCGCGCTCTTCGGCATCGTCCAGGGCGGCATGTACGAGCACCTGCGCGACATATCGTTGACCGGCCTAAAGCAGATCGGCTTCGATGGCTACGCCGTCGGCGGGCTTTCGGTGGGCGAGAGCAAGGCCGAAATGTTCCGCGTCATCGACCATATCGCCCCGCAGATGCCGGCCGATCGCCCGCGTTACCTCATGGGGGTCGGCACGCCCGAGGACCTGGTGGAGGCGGTGCGCCGCGGAATGGACATGTTCGACTGCGTGTTGCCCACGCGTAATGCGCGCAACGGCTGGCTGTTCACGCACGGGGGCAGCGTCAAAATCAAAAACAGCCGTTATGCGCGCGATACCGGGCCAATCGACCCGCTTTGCGACTGCTATGCCTGCCGCCATTACAGTCGCGCCTACCTGCGCCATTTGCAGCAGGCCAACGAGATTCTGGGCGCCCGGCTCGCCACCATTCACAATCTTCACTATTACCAGGGCCTGATGCGCGGCCTGAGACAGGCCATTATTGAAAAAAAACTGGATGATTTCGCCGAGAAGTTTTATCGTATGCGCCGGCCGGAGCCCCCGGACAGCCCTGAAAACTGAAAATAGACGGAATTTACAGGATTAAATTCAGGCCAACAGATTGGCAGCAGGAACGGTTCCCTGTTTTTTGACATGAATCCTGTAAATCCTGTCCATTATTTTGAGGAAATACCATGAGTTTTTTCATCCCTGAAGCCTGGGCCGAAGCCCCGGCCGCCGGTGCCGCCGCTGGCGCCACACAACAAGGCAGCCCCTTCGTGACACTGATCATGCTCGCCGTGCTGTTCGGCGCGTTTTATTTCATCCTCATCCGTCCGCAGGCCAAGCGCGCCAAGGAACACAAGGCCATGATCGCGGCGCTCGGCAAAGGGGATGAGGTCGTGACCGCGGGCGGCGTGCTCGGCCGCATCTCCGGTCTCGGTGAAGCCTACGTGACGGTGGAAATCGCCGATGGCGTCGAGGTCAAGGTACAGCGGCAGGCGGTCCAGACCGTGCTTCCGAAAGGCACCCTCAAGTCGGTTTGAAAATATATCTTTAGCCACAGAGCTCACAGAGGGCACAGAGTTAAAACAAAGAAAGCGATTGTATATTTTCATTTCTCTGTATTCTCTGTGGCAAAAATAATTAAATGAATAAATACCCGCTCTGGAAATACCTCCTGGTTCTCGTCGTCGTGGTGATCGCGTTCATCTACGCGCTGCCCAACATCTACGGCGAGTATCCCGCGGTCCAGATCTCGCCCTCGCGCACGACCAAGGTCGACCCGTCGCTGCTCGCGTTCGTCGAAGGCCAGCTCAAACAGGCGAATCTCGCCTATACCGGCGCGGTGCTCGAGGAAAACGGCGCCAAGATACGTTTCAAGGAACCCGAAACCCAGCTCCAGGCGCGTGACCTGATACAGAAAGTGCTGGGCGACAATTACACGGTGGCGCTCAATCTGGAACCGGCGACGCCGCGCTGGTTGAGCGTCCTCGGCGCCAAACCCATGCACCTCGGTCTGGATCTGCGCGGCGGCGTGTATTTCCTGATGCGGGTGGACATGGCGGCGGTGCTCAAGAAGTCGGAGGAGAGTTACACCGACGACATGCGCCGCACCATGCGCGAGAAAAAGGTTCAGTACCTGACGGTGACGCGTCTGGCGCGCGGCGGCATCGAAATCCGTTTCCGTGACGCGCAGGAACGGGACAAGGGACGCGAGGTCATCAGCAAGGAAATGCCGGACCTCGATCTCACGGACGTCGACCGCGGAAACGATTTCATCATCGACGCCAAATTGAAACCGGCGGCTATCGCGCAGAAGAGCAGTTACGCGCTGGAACAGAATATGAACTCCCTGCGCAACCGCGTGAACGAACTCGGGGTGACCGAGCCGATCATTCAGCAGCAGGGGGCGAACCGCATCGTGGTGCAGCTCCCCGGGGTACAGGACACCGCCCGCGCCAAGCGGATCCTCGGACGCACCGCGACCCTCGAAATCATGATGGTCGATGAATCGCACGACCTCGCGGGCGCGCTCGCCGGAAACATACCGCCCGGCGACAAGCTCTACAAGATGCGCGACGGCCGCGGCCAGATCCTGCTCAAGAACCGCGTCATCTATTCCGGTGACAACATCATCAACGCCGCCGCGGGCTTCGACAGCCAGACCAGTCAGCCGATCGTCTCGATCACCCTCGATTCCCGCGGCGCCGCCATCAACCAGCGCGTCACCGGCGAAAACGTCGGCAAGCGCATGGCGGTGGTGTACATTGAAATCAAATCCGAGCCCAAGCTCGACGAGAACGGCAAGCCGGCGCTGGACAAGGACGGCCGGCCGGTGCTCGTGAGCAAGCGCACGGAAGAGGTGATCACGGCGCCGGTGATCCGCTCGCAGCTCGGCGCGCGTTTCCAGATCGAGGGTATCGATTCCATGCAGGAGGCGACCGACTTGGCGCTGTTGCTGCGCGCCGGCGCCTTTGCCGCGCCGGTGGAGATCATCCAGGAGCGCACGGTCGGCCCCAGCCTCGGCGCGGAAAACATCAAGCGCGGTTTCCATTCGACCTGGGTCGGTTTCGCGGCCATCGCCGTGTTCATGTCCATTTATTACGCCGTCTTCGGTTTTATCTCGGTGGCGGCCCTGGCGATCAACGTGCTGTTGCTGTTGGCCCTGTTGTCCATGCTGCCGACCACGCTCACCCTGCCCGGCATGGCCGGTATCGCGCTCACCGTGGGCATGGCGATCGACGCCAACGTGCTGATCAACGAGCGCATCCGCGAGGAGCTGCGCAACGGCAATACCCCCCAGGCGAGCATTTTCGCCGGGTATGAACGGGCGTTCGGCACCATCATGGATTCGAACATCACCACGCTGATCGCGGGTCTTGCGCTGTTCATGTTCGGTTCGGGGCCGGTGCGCGGGTTCGCCGTGGTGTTGTGTCTGGGCATCATGACTTCCATGTTCAGCGCGGTCATGGTGTCGCGCAGCCTCGTGAACCTGCTGTACGGCAGCCGCCACAAGCTCACCCGGATTCCCATCGGCAACACGGCCTGGAAAGAAACCGGGCAGGAAAACAAGTAGGAACGCGCCATGGAATTTTTCAAGATCAAGAAAGACATCCCCTTCATGCGGTACGCGTTGATCTTCAACGTGATATCGTTCATCACGTTTCTGCTCGCGGTGTTTTTCCTGATCACCAAGGGCCTCAATTTTGGCGTGGACTTCACGGGCGGCACGGTGATGGAACTGAATTACAGCCACCAGGCCGATATTCCCCAAATCCGCGCATCCCTCGACAAGCTTGGCTATCCCGAGGTGGCGGTGCAGAATTTCGGCACCGCCCGTGACGTGCTGATCCGTCTGCCGCTCAGGAAGAACACCTCGAGCGCCAAGCTGTCCGACATGGTGATGGCGTCACTGCGTCAGGCCGATCCCACGGTCGAGCTGCGCCGGGTGGATTTCGTCGGGCCGCAGGTCGGCCGCGAGCTGGTGGAGAACGGCGCCCTCGGCCTGCTGTTCGTGTCCATGGGCATCGTGTTCTATCTGTGGTTCCGTTTCGAGTGGAAGTTCGGCGTGGCGGCGATCATCGCCAACCTGCACGACGTCGTCATCATTCTGGGCTGTTTCGCCTTTTTCCAGTGGGAATTTTCGCTCACGGTGCTGGCCGCGGTGCTCGCGATCCTCGGCTACTCGGTGAACGAGTCGGTCGTGGTGTTCGACCGGGTGCGTGAAAATTTCCGCAAGCTGAGGAAGAGGACGGTGCCGCAGATCATCGACAACGCCATCACGCGCACCATGTCCCGTACCATCATCACCCACGGTTGCACGCAGCTCGCCGTGCTCTCGATGCTGTTCCTGGGTGGCGAGACGCTGCATTACTTCGCGCTGGCGCTGACTATCGGCATCCTGTTCGGCATCTATTCATCCGTGCTCGTCGCCAGCCCCATCGTCATGTGGCTCGGCGTGTCGCGCGAGGACCTGATGCCGGTGAAGAAGGAAGCACTGCAGGACGGCCGGCCCTAACAGGGCGCTGAAAAAGGGTTCGTCACACCGGCGAAAGCCGGTGCCCAGATAATTAAAAATCTACAAAATCATTACTATCCTGGATTGCGGAATACATCCCTGTATTCCGCCCTTCGGGCCAGCCTTCGGCTGTCCAGAATCGCTCCCAGCGATTCTGTCCGGCTTGCACCGGAATGACGGGTTCGTGCGTTTCGGCAAGTATTTCAACAACCCCAACTTGCTTGTTCTTTTCACCCGCGTTGCACCAAAGGCGGGCATTTCAGGAATTTCCTCACCATTGCCGTGCACCCATGTGGTCGCACGGTCGGCTTTGACGCTTCCGTTACCCGCTGAATCAAGCAGTTAGCCTGTTCAAATCCGCTGGCACAGCGGTTGCTATGTCTCGCATGGAATACGAGCGAGACATCATGCGACTGCGAATTCTTTTGGTGACAGATCGGGACGACCGCGCCGCGTTACTCGAACGGGCGCTGAACGCAGTGCGTCATCAGGTCGTGGCGGTGATCCGTTCGGACGATGATCTCTGTTTCTACGCTCGCCAGGCGCGGCCGGACGCCGTGGTTGCTTCGCTCGACCTGCCCGGCACGGCGCTGGTCGAGCAGCTGGAGCAACTGTCGGGGGAAAACCCGCTGCCGGTCGTGGTTTTCGCGGACCGCAGCGGCAGCGAGTCCTTGCGCGCCGCGGTCAAGGCCGGGGTGAGCGCCTACGTGGTGGACGGCCTGGAGGCGGCGCGCGTGGGTCCTGTTCTGGAGGCGGCGCTTACCCGGTTCGCGGAATTCCAGACGCTGCGCCGGGAGCGCGATGCAGCGGTCGCACGGCTTTCCGAGCGCAAACGCATCGAACGCGCCAAGGGCATCCTGATGCGCCGGCGCGGATTGCCGGAGAACGCGGCCTATCAGACGCTGCGGCGCATGGCGATGGACCGCGGCAAGCGGCTGGCGGACGTTGCCGAGAGCGTGATCGTGGCGGAAGAGATGCTGATTCAGGGTTGATGCAGGCAACGAAATGAAGATTTGAACGAACACCACAATCGATAAACGACAGGAGCACATGTAATGCGGAACAAAAAGTCACAGACGGTCCCCACGCGTTTTTTTTCGCGCCGCGATTTTCTGAAGACCGGTGCCGCCGGTATCACGGCAGCCGGTCTCTCGGGTCTGGCGCCCGGCTGGATGCGCAGCGCCTCGGCCGCCGTCGGCGGGCCGGAGAAGCCCAATCTCAAGTTCGGATTCATCAAGCTCACCGACATGGTGCCGCTCGCCATCGCCTACGAGAAGCGGTACTTCGAGGACGAGGGCCTGTACGTGACGCTCGAGGCGCAGGCCAACTGGAAGGTGCTGCTGGATCGCGTGATCACCGGGGAACTGGACGGCGCGCATATGCTCGCCGGCCAGCCGCTCGGGGCGACCATCGGCTTCGGCACCAAGGCCGACGTCATTACCGCCTTCAGCATGGATCTCAACGGGAACGGCATCACGGTCTCGAACGCGGTGTGGGCCGCGATGAAGAAGCATATTCCGATGAAGCACGGCAAGCCGGTGCACCCGATCAAGGCGGACTACCTCAAGCCCGTCATCGCGCAATACAAGAAGCAGGGCAAGCCGTTCAAGATGGGAATGGTGTTCCCGGTCTCGACGCACAACTATTACCTGCGTTATTGGCTGGCGGCGGGCGGAATCCGTCCCGGTTACTACGCGCCGAAGAAGGGCGATACCAGCGGGCAGATCAAGGCGGACGCGTTGCTGTCGGTCACGCCGCCGCCGCAGATGCCGGCGACGCTCGAGGCCGGCACCATCGACGGCTACTGCGTGGGCGAGCCGTGGAACCAGCAGGCGGTGTTCAAGGGCATCGGCGTTCCGGTCATCACCGATTTTGAAATATGGAAGAACAATCCCGAGAAAGTTTTCGGGGTGACGCAGTCCTGGCAGGACAAGCACCCCAACACCCATGTGCGCGTGATCAAGGCCCTGATCCGCGCCGCCAAGTGGCTCGACGAGGACCACGGCAAGAATCGCGTCGAAGCGGTCAAAATCATATCGCGTCCGGACTACGTGGGCGCGGACGCCAAGGTCATCGCCAACAGCATGACCGGCACCTTCGAGTACGAGAAGGGCGACACACGCTCGCTACCCGACTTCAACGTGTTCTTCCGTTATCACGCGACTTACCCGTATTACAGCGACGCGGTGTGGTTCCTGACGCAGATGCGCCGCTGGGGACAGATCGCGGATGAAAAGCCGGACAGCTGGTATTTCGAGACCGCCAGGAAGGTCTACCGCTCCGACATCTACGCGCAGGCGGCGAAGGAGCTCATCGCCGAAGGCAAGATCGGCGCCGGCGACTTCCCGGATTTCGCCAGGGAAACCGGCTTCCGGCCGCCCGAGAAGCATTTCATCGACAAGGTTGTTTACGACGGTCGCCATCCAAACGCGTACCTGAATAAGTTTCCGATCGGGTTGAAGGGCAAGGACCAGGTCTGAGAAGGCGGCGCATAAAGGAGGATCGCGATGGCACAGGCATTGACTGAACGAATCCGGGCGTTGCGCATCGTCCCGCGGGGCGCGGCGGCGAAATCCCTGCTCGCCGGCATGACGCTGCCGCTGCTCGGCATCGCCGTGTTTCTCGTTTTGTGGCAGGTGGCGGCGCAGCACGTGCATACCTCGCTCGGGCAGCTGCCCGGGCCGGTGGAAGTCTGGGCGCAGACGGGCGGTCTCGTTCAGGAGTACCGCGACGAACACGCGCGCGAAGCGGCATTCTATGAGCGCCTGCGCGAACGCCGCGTCGGGCAGCTGGCCGCGAACCCGGACACCCGGTTCGTGGAGGTGCAATACACGGGCAAGCCGACGTTCATCGATCAGATACGCACCAGCCTGCAGACGGTGGCGACCGGATTTCTTCTCGGGACGCTGATCGCCGTGCCGCTGGGGATCGTGTGCGGCCTGAGCACCGCCGTCTACCGGGCGATAAATCCGCTGATCCAGCTGTTCCGACCGATATCGCCGCTGGCCTGGCTGCCGATCGTGACCATGGTGGTGAGCGCGCTGTACGTGAGCGACAACCCGATGTTCGCCAAGTCCTACGTGATATCCGCGATCACGGTGACGCTCTGTTGCCTGTGGCCGACGCTGATCAACACCACGATCGGCGTGGCCGGCGTCAGCCGCGACTTGATCAACGTCGCGCGCGTGCTGCGCCTCGACTGGTTCACCAAGGTGCGCCGCATCGTGCTGCCCTCGGCGTTGCCGATGATTTTCGCCGGCATGCGGGTGTCGCTCGGCATCGGCTGGATGGTGCTGATCGCCACCGAGATGCTGGCGCAGAATCCCGGCCTCGGCAAGTTCGTATGGGACGAATTCCAGAACGGCAGTTCCTACTCGCTGGCGCGCATCATGGTCGCGGTCGTGACCATCGGCCTGGTGGGGTTCCTGCTGGATCGTTTGATGCTGTTGTTGCAGCGCTGGGTGAGCTGGGACCGGCAAGCCGTGTTGCGCTGAAACGTGGATAACAGACAGGAGAACCGCGCTTGATACAGACCTATCTCGAGCTCTCGCAGGTTTCGGTGACGTTCCCGACGGAAACCGGGACGTTCACGGCGGTCGAGAACATCAACCTGAAAATCGCACAGGGCGAGTTCGTTTCGCTGATCGGCCATTCCGGCTGCGGAAAATCGACCGTGCTGAACGTCATCGCCGGTCTCCATAGCGCCTCGCTGGGCGGAGTGATCCTGGAGGGCCGCGAGGTGGTGCAGCCGGGTCCGGAACGCGCCGTCGTGTTTCAGAACCATTCACTGCTTCCCTGGCTGACGGCCTACGAGAACATCGCCCTCGGCGTGCGTCAGGTGTTCCACGGACAAAAGTCGAAACAGGAAATGCACGACTGGATCGAGCATAACCTGACGCTGGTCAAGATGGCGCAGGCGCGCGACAAGCGCCCTGATGAGCTCTCCGGCGGCATGAAGCAGCGCGTGGGCATCGCCCGGGCGCTCGCCATGCAGCCCAAGGTCCTGCTGATGGACGAGCCTTTCGGCGCGCTCGACGCGCTGACGCGCGCGCATTTGCAGGAGTCGCTGATGGAAATCCACGCCGACCTCGGCACCACCGTGATCATGATCACGCACGACGTGGACGAGGCGGTGCTGCTGTCCGACCGGATCGTGATGATGACCAACGGCCCGGCCGCGACGATCGGCAGCATCCTGGATATCGGGCTCGCCCGGCCGCGCGAGCGCGTCGCGCTGGCGGCCGACGCGACGTACAACCGTTATCGTGGCGAGGTGCTGCGCTTCCTCTACGAGCGCCAGGGCCGGCCGGAAGCGAAGACGGATTCCGACGCCAAGGGCGTCTCGGACAAGGCGGGCTTACGGTCGCGCTTGCGCGTGCTCGCCGGCAAGCGAAGCAGCTGAAGAGACACTGACATCAAGGCCGGTTCAACGAGGAGCCGGCCGACATTACGCGGACCAACGCGGGTCTGCACGGACAACGGCGTCCATTTTCCGGGAATATTTCCGGCGAGATGGGCGCTTTTTTATTGATCGATTTAATTTTTTTACGACGAGGAGACAGACGATGACCCCGAAGCAGAAGACACAGGTGCAAGCCAGTTTCACCAAGGTGGTGCCGATCGCGGACCTGGCGGCCGAGCTGTTTTATGCCAAGCTGTTCAAGCTCGATCCGGATATCGGCCCGCTTTTCAAGGGCGACATGAAAGAGCAGGGTCGCAAGCTGATGCGCATGATCGCCACGGCGGTGAAAGGACTCGACCGGCTCGACGAGCTGGTGCCCGCGGTGCAGGATCTGGGCCGGCGCCATGTCGCTTATGGCGTACGGCCGGAGCACTACGACACCGTTGGCGCCGCGCTCCTGTGGACCCTGGAACAGGGTCTCGGGGGCGAGTTCACGCCCGAGGTCAAGGAGGCGTGGACCGTCGTTTACGGCGTACTGGCCGATACCATGAAGGCAGCGGCCTATCCGGAGCAGGTGGCAAATGGCGTCGTTGCCGCAACCAGCTGAATTCGTAGCAGACGCCGCCGCGCTCACGCCTCCCGTTGTGATCGTCGGCGCGGGCGCGGCGGGTCTGCGCGTCGCCGAGGTGCTGCTCGATCGCGATCCACAGCGCGAGATCGTGCTCTATGGCGATGAGCCCTGGAAACCGTACGATCGCGTGCGTCTGTCGTCGCTGCTGATGGGCGAGATCGGCTGGACCGGCATCGAACAATCCTTGTTGCTGCCGGACGGACATTGCGTGGTCCAGCGTTATCACTGCGCGGTGCTGCACATCAACCGCGGCGTGCGCATGATCTACGACGCCCACGGCCGGGCGCAGTCGTATTCACGTCTGGTTCTCGCCACCGGCTCGCGCCCGCGCATCCCGCAGATACCGGGTATCCATCTGTCCGGTGTGTTCACCTTCCGTGATCTCAACGACGTGGAGCGGCTGCGCGCGCGCAGCGTGCGCAGCCGCCGTGCGGCGGTGCTGGGCGGCGGTCTGCTGGGGCTGGAAGCGGCGCGTGCCCTGCAGCGCCACGGCATCGAAGTCACCGTCGTGGAACATGGCACGCGCCTGATGCCGGCGCAGCTAGATGCCGGCGGTGCGGAACAATTGCGCGAGCAAGTGCTCAGGCTCGGCATCCACGTGCGGCTGGGTCGCGGCGTGACGGAAATCATCGGGACCACGACCGTGCAGGGCATCAGTCTGGCCGACGGCTTCGAGTTCGAATGCGACACCGTGGTGATCGCGGCCGGCATCGTGCCCAATGCCGATCTCGCTCTCAGGGCGGGACTGAGCGTCGGGCGCGGCATACGCGTGGACGATGCACTGCGAACGACCGATTCGCGCATCTACGCCGTCGGTGAGTGCGCCGAGCACCGCGGAAAGATTTATGGGTTAGTTGCGCCCGGTCTGGAACAGGCCGCGGTGGCCGTTGACAACATTCTCGGCGGCAGGGCCGGATACCGGGGCTCGGTGGCGGCGGCGCAACTCAAGGTCGTCGGTGTGCCGGTATTCAGCATGGGGCGAGTCGGCGAGGAAGAGAATGCGATAGATCTGCAGCAGGAAATCCATATTCGTGCCAGCGAATCGATTTATCGCAAAGTGGTGCTGCACCGCGGGCGTCTGGTCGGCGCCATGGCCGTGGGCGAGTGGGTCGAGACCGGACGTGTGCAGGAAGCGATCACCCGCGGCCGGCGGATCTGGTTCTGGCAACTGGCGCGCTTTCGCCGTCACGGGCGGTTGTGGCCGGAGGAGGAGGCGCGGAACGTGACGCTGTGGCCGGCCTCGGCCACGGTGTGCAACTGCACCGGCGTGTCGCGCGGCATCCTGAGTCAGGCCGTCGCCTCAGGATGCAATACCCTGGAAAGCCTGAGTGCCAGAACCGGCGCAGGACGCGTGTGCGGATCCTGCCGCCCGTTGCTCGGCGATCTCGTGGGCGCCGTTTCGACGCCGATCGCGCTTCCCGGCCGCCGCAGTCTCATTATCGGTTCCATGCTGGCGCTCCTGTGCGCGGCGCTGCTCGTCGCCCTGGGGCCGGTGCCGTACGCCGTGACGGTGCAAGGAGGTTTCAAGCCCGAAATTCTCTGGAGCGACGGGTTGTGGAAGCAGGTGAGCGGATATGTCCTGCTGGGCCTGGCGCTGACCGGTCTTTTGATCTCGGCACGCAAGCGCGTGACACGCATCCGCTTCGGTGATTTCGCGTGGTGGCGCGTTGCCCACACGCTGCTCGGCACGACCACGCTTGCCGTTCTTCTCGTGCACACCGGCTTCCGCCTCGGGCATAACCTCAATTTCGTGTTGATGCTCAGTTTTCTCAAGCTCAGCCTGATGGGTTCCGCGGCCGGCACGGTCACGGCGCTCGAGCGCCGGCCGACGCGTCTGACGCGGCATCTGCGCGCGTGGACCACTGGAGCGCATATATACCTGCTCTGGCCGCTGCCGGCGCTGCTCGGATATCACATCCTGTCGGCTTACTACTTTTGAGGATCGAGATGTGCAACGACCATGAAACGACAAATCTTGATCTCCTGGGCACTGGCTGGCGCAGTGACGGCGGTGCTGGGGATCTATCTCGGCCTGCGCCTGACCGGTGAGGACAAGACCGTGTTCATCCCCGGCGCCATGACCGACGGCCATCACCAGATCGAAACGGCCTGCGACGCCTGCCATACGCCGTTCGGCGGCGTGAAGCAGGACGCCTGCCTGAAGTGTCACGGCGCGGAGCTCGTGGCCGTGGATGATAGCCATCCACGCAAGAAATTCGAGGACCCGCGCAACGCCGATCTCCTGAAGTCGCTGGATGCGCGTCATTGCATCACCTGCCACGAGGAGCATCGCCCGGACAAGACCCGCGCGATGGGCGTCACGCTTGCGAGCGACTTCTGCTTCCGCTGCCATGCCGATGTCGCCAAGGACCGCCCGTCGCACAAGGGATTCGCGTTCGATACCTGCGCCTCGAGCGGCTGTCATCATTTTCACGACAACAAGGCGCTTTACGAGGAGTTCCTGGACAAACACCTGCACGAGCCGGAGATAGCGTCGAAGCCGAGGAATCCGGCACGTCATCTCGTCGTCTGGATCCGTGCCGCCGGTCTGGTGAGCGATAAACCGCTGGGGGCCGCGCAACAAGATGCGCCCGCCGGCATTACCGCCGACCCACGCCCCGTCATTGAGTGGTCGGCGACGGCCCACGCACGCGCGGGCGTAAACTGTTCCGGTTGTCATCGCGTAAAAAATCCGGACACGCAACTCGTTGAGTGGGTCAACAAGCCCGCCCGCGCCCAATGCGTGCATTGCCACGAAGCCGAGAGTGACGGTTTCCTCGAAGGCAAGCACGGCATGCGTCTGAAGCAGAATCTCCCGCCCATGCGTCCGGCGCTCGCGCGCCTGCCCATGAAGCACGACACCCGGGACAAGGATCTCGGCTGCGTCACCTGCCATGGCGCACATGCCTTCGATACACGCGCGGCCGCGGTCGATGCCTGTCTCGGTTGTCATGACGACGAGCACAGCCGCGCCTATCGAAGCTCGCCGCATTTCCGCTTGTGGCAGGCGGAGCCGGCGGCTTCGGCTCCGCGGAACAGCGGCGTGTCCTGCGCCACCTGCCACCTGCCGCGCACGATCCATCGCTGGAACGGCATGGATGTCGTGCGCGTCGAGCACAACCAGAATCTCAATCTGCGCCCGCGCGACAAGATGGTGCGCGGCGTGTGTCTGAACTGTCACGGACTCGGATTCTCCCTCGACGCCCTGGCGGACACGGCGCTGGTGACACGCAATTTCGCCGGACGCCCGGCACGCCATGTCCAGAGCCTGGACATGGCCGAACAACGTCTTTCTCAACCACATCCTCCAACACATCGACAGGAGACAGTCCAATGAAACTTCACAATGACAAAATATGGTCGCTGGTCATCCCAGCCGTCGCGGCGCTGGCGCTCGGTGCCTGCGGCAGCAGCAACAAAACCAAAACCGAAGGCGGTCTGACTCCCCAGTCCATGGCTGATGCACTGCACATGGT
>Ga0315550_1001983_pt1 | contig 12559 bp, 13 predicted proteins | sample SalMarSW160190MG_2_FD_203100 | JGI IMG/M metagenome (GOLD analysis project Ga0315550, IMG submission 203100) | Salt marsh sediment microbial communities from the Plum Island Ecosystem LTER, Massachusetts, United States - Salt Marsh Sediment SW1601-90 ... | reverse complement strand
ATCCGCCCGAGGGCTATGTCGACATCGCCGGCTGCGAGCGGATCGAGGGGTGGGCTTGGGACCCCAAGACGCCGAACCGGCCCATCGAGGTGAAGATCTACGACCTCACCGATCCCGACAACCGCACGCTTGCGGCCACCACCACCGCCGGGCTGCCCCGCTCCGACCTGCCGCCGGTGCTCGGCGACAACGGCCGGCACGGCTATTCGGTGGAGACCCCCCGCTCACTCCGCGACGGCACCCGCCACCTGATCACCGCCGAAGCGGTCAATTCGGCCGACAATCTGCCCGACTGGACGCTGCTGCCCAAGACGGTGACGCTCGCGTGCCCCTGACGCGGCCGCCGGGCACCGTGCTACGCTCCCGCCGACGCCGGAGATTGCCATGATCGTGACGCTCGACCTGACCCGCCTGCTCGAGGAGGGCCGGATCACCGAGGAGGAAGCCGAACGGCTGCGCAAGCTCGGCACCGTGTCCGGCTCGATGCTGTTGTTCAACATCCTGATCGGCTTCGGCGTCGTGGCGGTCGCCGCCGGCGTGATCTTCCTGGTTCCCGACGCTCTGACCGGCGTCGTCATCGGCACCGTGCTGCTCGCCGCCGGCATCGGCCTTCAGTTCGCCGGCGCCAGGCACTGGTCGCTTCTCTCGAACATCTGCGTGCTCGTCGGCGCGTTGGTTCTGGCCGGTGGCATTGTCGTTCTGACCGAGGCGTCGCAACTCGCCTTCGTATTGATCGCGCTGGGATTCGCGGTGGTCGCCGCCTTCGCGCGCAGCGGGCTGCTTGCGGCCCTTTCGATCCTGGCGCTGGCATCCGCGCTCGGCGCCCGCACCGGCTACCTGCACGCCATGTATTTTCTCGGCATCAGCGAGCCGACCCTGACGATCGTGCTCTTCTCGGCGCTGGCGCTCGCCACCTTCCTGGCGTCCAAACGCCTGCCGCCCCACTACGCCCGCCTCGGGATCATCGCGGCGCGCACCTGCGTCCTGCTGGTCAATCTGGGTTTCTGGATCGGCTCGTTGTGGGGCGACAATGTCGAATGGGCGAACGTCTCGGTCCCCGCCATCGCCTACACCATCGTGTGGGCGGCCGGCCTGCTGATCCTGGCGGTCTGGGCAGCCCGCGGCAACCGGCGTTGGGTGGTCAACGTCGCCGCCGTCTTCGGCGCCATCCTGTTCTACACCCAATGGTTCGAAACGCTCGGGCTGCAGCCATGGAGCGTTCTGATCGGCGGCATCGGCGCGCTGGTCTTCGCGGTGGGGCTTCGCGAATTCAACCGACGCACGGCGCCGGCGGGCTGAGCCCTATTCGAGTTCCAGGTCCGCGAACTTGGACTCGAGGATTTCGCGGTCGAAGGGCTTCATCATGTACTCGTTGGCGCCGGCCTTGAGCGCCATGGCGATGTGCCCGATGTCGTTCTCGGTGGTGCAGAAGACCACCTTCGGCTTGTCGCCGCCAACATAGCCGCGCAGGTTCTTCAGGAACTCCAGCCCCGTCATGATCGGCATGTTCCAGTCCAAGAGGATCGCGTCGGGCATCTCCCGGCGGCATTTCTCGAAGGCTTCCTGGCCGTCCTCGGCCTCGTCGATGACGAAGTCGAGCTCCTCGAGAATCCGCCGCGCGACCTTGCGGATGACGGAACTGTCGTCGACGACCAGACAGGTTTTCATGCCGATGCTCCTGTCGGCGTGGTGCGCCGGGCGGACGTGCAAGCGCGACTTCGCCGCGCCTGGCTTCACCGGCGATTGTCGGCTGTAAACCAATAACGTTCCGTTAACCCTGTGCGGGGGCGGCGGCACGGCGTTCGGCCGCCGCCGGCTCCGCGGTGAAGGTGACAATGCCCTCGTTGAGCTCCAGCGCCAGCGCCATGCCGCTCTCCCGCGCCAGCAGCCCCGTGTAGAAGGGCTGGATTTGCTGCGCGTCGATGCGGCCGTCGGCGGGCGTGCCCGCCAGCAATTCCTCGCAGCCGGCCGGAATGAGCGTTTTCTCGCCGGAGGCGGTGATGTCGAACCGTTCCTCGCCCTGCGATCCACTCACCGCCACCCGCACCTCACCACCGCGGGGCACGCAGCCGACCGAAATCAGGACCATGTTGAGCAGCAGCTTGACCTTGTTTTTCGGCATCAGCATCGGCGGCACCTGCCAGTCGACCTCCGGCTTCTCTCCCGCCACGTACGACCGGGTGACCTGTTCGGCGTCCCTTGTGTCGATTTCGGTGCCCGCCGTCGACGAGGCCCCGAAGGCAAGCCGCGCGAACTCCAGCTTGGCGCGCGCCTGCCGCGCCGAATTGACGATCAGCTCCTGCGCGAATTCCGCCATCTCCGCCTGTTCGGGGTCGGCCAGTACCTCCAACCCGTTGGCGATCGCGCCCACCGGGCTGATCAGGTCGTGACACACCCGCGAACACAGCATCGCGGCGAGATCAGACGCCTTGAGCTCCACAATTTCGGCCATCCGACCTCCTCAATCCTGACTGGGAATCACTTCGGGAACACTAGCGGCTGCCCGCCAACCGGCCAATCCGCACTCCTCACGGCGCCTGCTCCGCGACCTCGGCCGGCGGCGCCGGATGCGCGCTGAGCCAGACCTGCTCGGCGGCTTCGACCATTGCAATCTTGGCGGAATCGAACGCCTCGCGATTGCCCGCCGAATAGAAGAAGTAGAGCCGGTTCGAAAACACCGCATAAACGCGCGGACTGCCATCGGAGAAGAACCCCCGCGCCAGCGCCGTGGTTCCGAAGCCGCCGAACTGCGGCGCATACACCGACGGCGCCCGCTCGAACACTTGCCGGTTGGCGTCGGAGGCAAAATACCACGGCACCCCGGCCCACACATATTCGAAGTCCGGCGAGCCGCGCAGCGGCTCGGATTCGGTGAAGTAGGAAACCGGGTCCATCCCGTCGATCGCCACACCGGTCAGCGGATTGACGACCACCTGGGCGGGCACGCCGTCGGGCACGGTACCGGGCGCGGCAGCAGGCTCGCCGGCCACCGCCGACCAACCGGCCGGGGACCCGACGAGCGCTACCGCCACCGCGACCAGGGCCCGGAAGGTTAATCTTTGTTTACGGCTTTGTCGGATCATCAGCCTGCGCGGATGCGGCGCGTTGGGGGAACTGAAGCTGCACCCTACACCGCAAGCGTGACGCCCCGGTTAATGAATTGTGTGCAACTGGGCCGAATTAGCGTGAAGGATCAGTAACATGAAGACCCGCCTTTTAGCCGCATTGGTCGTGCTCGTCGGGCTCGGCGGTCTGCCGGCGGCTGCAAACCCTGAACCAGGGCCGGTTTCCCAAACCTACAGCGCCGACGAATTGGTTGACGCCGGTCACGAGTTCTTCGGCCAAATCACCGAAGGGCTCGCCGCCCTTGTCGAACGCGTGGTGTCCCAATATGGGCTGCCAAACGGCTACATTCTCGGCGAAGAGGGCTCCGGCGCCTTCTTCGGCGGGCTCCGCTACGGCGACGGCACGCTGGTGACCAAGAACGCCGGCCAGCACGCGCTGTTCTGGCAGGGTCCGACCCTCGGCTGGGACGTGGGTGGCGACGGCTCGCGAGTGATGATGCTTGTCTACAATCTGCCTTCCGTCGATGCCGTCTTCGGTCGCTATCCGGGGGTCCAGGGCTCCGCCTACGCGATTGCCGGCCTCGGCATGACGGTGATCAAGCACGGCGACGTTCTCATCATCCCGATCCGTTCCGGCGTCGGCGCCCGGCTCGGGGTCAATGTCGGATATCTCAAATTCACTCAGTCGCCGACCTGGAACCCCTTCTAACGGCGCCAGAAAACCGGGCTGAGCACCACCAGAACCGTCAGGATCTCGAGCCTGCCGAGCAGCATGGCCACGCTGAGCAGCCACTTGGCCGCATCCGGCAGGCTCGCAAAGTTGTCGGCCGGACCGATCACCTCGCCCAGCCCGGGTCCGGTGTTGGTCAACGCCGTCAACGCGCCGGAAAACGCCGTCACATAGTCGAGCCCCATCAGCGCCAATAGGGCCGCAATCGATACCAGCGCCGCGAAGAAGGCGCCGATGAACACCGTGATCGAGCGGATCGACTCGGGCGGGACGATTTCACCGCCATACCTGACGACGAACAGGCCGTTCGGAAACACCAGCCCCCGAAGCGCGCTGCGCATCGTCTGGTACATCACCACCAGCCGGTAGGTCTTCAGCCCCCCCGAGGTCGAGCCCGCGCACCCGCCCAGGAAGGTCGCGAGCATGAACAGCCCGACCGCATGGGTCCCCCAGGTCATGTAGTCCGCCGACACGTAGCCCGTGGTGGTCACCACCGAGACGATGTTGAAGGTGGCGTGCAGCATCACCCAACTCGGCGGACCTTCGCCACCGATGAGCAGCCCGGTCGCGACCAGCGCCGACAGCACCACGAGGATACCCAGCAGGACCGGGATCTGCGGTTCCAGGGCGCGCCGCGCATCCCTGAGCACCAGCGCCCGCACCAGCGCGATGAACGGCAACGCGCCGGCCAGCATGAACACGATCGCCACCGCCAGCATCGGCTCCCCGAAGTAGCCAAGCGAACGGTCGTGGGTCGAAAAGCCGCCGGTGGACAATGTCGTCATCGCATGATTGACGGCATCGAACACGCTCATCCCGGCGATCAGGTAGCACACCGCGCACGCCAGGGTGAACGTCACATAGATGCCCACCAGCGCCATCGCGAATTCCCTGAAGCGCGCCGTCGGGCTCTCGCCCTTGGTCGAGGACTCCATCCGGTAGATCTGCATCCCGCCGACCCTCAGAAACGGCAGCAGCAGCATCCCCATCGCGATGATGCCGAACCCGCCGATCCACTGCGTCAGCGAACGCCACACAAGCAGCCCCCGCGGCATCAGGTCGAGCCCGGTCAGCACCGTCGAGCCGGTCGTGGTGAGCCCCGACACCGCCTCGAACACGGCATCGGCGAGCGACATGCCCAGCGAGCTCATCAGATAGGGGATCGCCGCCACCACGCTCGTCGACAGCCACAGGCAATTGATCATGAGGAAGCCGAGCCGCAGCGAAAACGGCGCGATCGTGCCGCGTGTGGCCACGATCGCCAGCGCCGAGATCAGGCTGATGAAAAGCGAGCTGTTGAGGAAGACCTGCCAGTCCGGGTTGCCGTCGTGCAGATCGATCGCCATCGGCAGCAGCATGGCGATCGCCAGAGCCAGGCAGAACGTCCCGCAGACATTGGCGGTGGTGCGGAAGATCTGTCCGGTCATCGAGACGACAACCTCCTGTCGGCGCGCCCTGTTATCAGATCGCCTCGGGCCGCTCAATCGCGCCCCTGGTCGCGGCAACCCGGATGACCCGCCGCCCGAATTCGGCTAAGCTCCGGGCCGAACCAGAATGGAGTCCGGGGCAGCGGCCGAAGCGGCCCGCCTGCCGGCAACGGGTTCCGGCGTTGAGGGAGTGCGCAATGTCCGTCGAATCAGTGATGTTCTTTGCCTTGGGCTTTCTGAGCGCCGGGCTGTTGGCGCTGATGCTGGTGCCGTCCGTGTGGCGGCGCGCCGTCCGCCTGACAAGGAAGCGCATCGAGGCGGCAACCCCCATGACTCTTTCGGAATTCAAGGCCGACAAGGACCAGCTGCGCGCCGAATTCGCCATGTCGACGCGGCGCCTGGAGATGAATGTCGAGACCCTGCGCCGCCGGCTCGGCGACCAGCTCGAGGAGATCAACCGCAAGAAGTCCGACCTGGTGATGCTCAAGGCCGACCGCGACGAGCAGCTCCAGATCATCCGCGAGCTCGAGGACCGTGAAGGCAACCTGCGCAAGCGCGTCGGCGAGCTCGAGCGCGAAGGCGCCAAACTCGCCAACCGGCTGCGCCAGCGCGAGCGCGATTTCGCCGACAAGGTTAACGAGCTCAATTCGCTTCGCGCCGCCACCAAGAAGCCCGCCAAGAAGGTCGCCGCCGGCGCCAACATGCTCGGCGCCGATCTCAGCGGCGACTACGCCCGCGACGTCGAGGACCTCATGAGCGCCCTGGACGCCGAGCGCCATCGCGCCGATTTCCTGGAGGATCAGGCCCGCGCCCTGCTCGAGCGGCTCGAGGATGCCGACCGCCAGCAGCTCGACGCCACCGAGGCCATCTCCACCCTGCGCTCGGCCGTCGCCGAGCATGACGACCGGCGTGGCGACGCCGACGACAAGCTCACCGAGGCCGAGGCCAGAATCGCCAAGGCCGAAAGCCAGCTCAACGCGATCCTCGAGGAGACCGGCAACGAGCCGGACGGCGCCCATACCGAACACCAGCAACTCCTGGCCGAGAAGCTCACCCTTGAGGAAGAGCTGGCCCGCCTGCGCGACAAGGTCGGCTCGGTCGAACACACCATCCTGAGCGAATGGAACGACGACCGCGTCCAGCAGTCGCATCTTCGCGAGCGGCTCAACGACATCGCCGCCGAGGTCTCACGGCTGATCTACCAGGTCGACGGCGAGCTTCCGACCACCGATGAGGAGAGCCTGTTCGACCGCGTCCGCCGATACGCCGGCGAATCCCTCGGGGCAACCGACGCGACCGGCAACGGCTCGGCAAGAACCGCCCCAACCCCCGGCGGCGACATCTCGAACCGGATGACGGCCCTTCGCGATCTCAGGCCGAACTGACCGGCCTATTCGGAGACGATCTTCACCTCGCCGATGAGCGCGCCGTCGCGCCCGCTGACGATCCGGATCGCGGTGTGCCCGTCGAGCCGATAGGTGATCGTCAGCCTGCCGTCGGCGGCCACCGCCGAGACGACTTCGGCCCCCGCCGGCAGCACCACCGTTTCGATGGCCAGCCCCGGGGTGTCATCGCGGCCCAGCCGATAGACAACCCCCACGCCAACCGCCATAAGTCCGGCCACCAGGATCAGGATCGCAACCCCGAACCACCGCCGCGCGCGCCGGATCACCTCGGCCGCCTCCGCGTCGAGTTCGGGCGCCTCGTTGCCTGAAGGAACCCCATCGCTCATGTCGGCGAACCCCAGCGTTGACGAAGTGATCGAATTTGCGGTCGGCCCCGAAAATGCCGGCCAGCGGCTCGATCTCGTGTTGGCGGCGACCGTCGATGGGCTCAGCCGCAGCCGCTGCCAGGAGCTCGTCCGTTCGGGCGCGGTCGCCATCGGCGGCGCGACGATAGTGGAGCCCAAACACCGCGTCAAACCGGGCGATTCGGTACGCATCGACGTCCCCGCGCCGACCGACCCCGAGCCCCGGCCCGAGCCCATCGAGCTCGACATTCTCTACGAGGACGCGTCGCTGATCGTCGTCAACAAGCCGGCCGGGATGGTCACCCACCCCGCCCCGGGCAGCTGGTCGGGAACCCTGGTCAACGCTCTCATTTATCATTGCGGCGCTTCCCTCGCCGGCATCGGCGGCGTCCGCCGCCCCGGCATCGTGCACCGGCTCGACAAGGACACCTCGGGCGTTCTGGTGGCGGCGAAGACCGAGCCGGCGCTGCACGCGCTGGCGGCCCAGTTCGCCGATCACGGCCGCACCGGCCCCCTCGAGCGCGAGTATCTCGCCCTGGTTTGGGGCCGGCCGATCCCGCCCGCCGGTGCGGTCGACGCGCCGCTCGGCCGCGCCCCCCACAACCGGCTCAAACAGGCGGTTTTGAAGACCGGCGGCCGCGCCGCGATCACCCACTATCGTACCGACGAAGTCTTCGCCGGCGAGGGCTGGACGGTCTCCGCCCTGCGCTGCCGGCTCGAAACCGGCCGTACCCACCAGATTCGGGTCCACATGGCCCATCTCCGCCATCCCCTGCTTGGCGATCCCCTCTACGGCGCCGGCTTCGCCTCCAAGGCCAGGCAGCTGCCCGCGCCGGCCCGCCAGGCCCTCGAGAGCCTCGGGCGGCAGGCGTTGCACGCCGCCCGGCTGGCCTTCGCCCACCCCGCGAGCGGCGAGGTCATGGCCTTCGAGGCCCCGCCGCCGCCGGATCTCGCCGCCCTGATCGCGGCATTGCGGGCATCCGAGCGGTCCGGTTAGTCGCCCATTCACCCGAATTCACGAATAGGGGAACGCCCGCCTTGGGGGTGAATCCGCGCTGCGGTATCCTATATAGAGCTTGGGTGCCGGAGCGCCCCAGTGGGCTCCGGCCCTTTCGGCTGCCGAATCGAATCGGGGCCGTTGAAGAGGAGGGGTGCATTTCATGGCCCAAAGCAATCTGCCGGTTCTGAGCTCGGAAAGCGGCCTTGGCCGCTATCTGCAGGAAATCCGCAAATTTCCGATGCTCCACCCCGACGAAGAATTCATGCTCGCCAAACGCTACAAGGAGCATGAGGACCCCGACGCCGCCCACCGGCTGATCACGTCGCATCTCAGGTTGGTCGCCAAGATCGCCATGGGCTATCGCGGCTACGGCCTGCCGATCTCCGAGGTCATCTCGGAAGGCAATGTCGGGCTGATGCAGGCGGTCAAGCGCTTCGAGCCCGAAAAGGGCTTTCGTCTGGCCACCTACGCGATGTGGTGGATCCGCGCCGCGATCCAGGAATACGTCCTGCGCTCCTGGTCGCTGGTCAAGATCGGCACCACCGCGGCGCAGAAGCGCCTGTTCTTCAATCTCAGGAAGATCAAGGGCCAGATCGCCGCGCTCGACGACGGTTCGCTGCACCCCGACCAGGTCAAGCAGATCGCCACCACCCTCTCGGTCTCCGAGGAGGATGTGATCTCGATGAACCAGCGCCTGACCGGCGATGCGTCCCTGAATGCCCCGATGCGGGCCGACGAGGGCGCCTCGCAGTGGCAGGACTGGCTGGTCGACGACACCCCCGACCAGGAAACCGTGCTCGGCGAATCCCAGGAGTTCGGCGAGCGCCGGGCCCTGCTCGAGGATGCCCTCGACGTCCTCAACGACCGCGAGCGGCGTATCTTCACGGCCCGCCGCCTGCAGGAAAGTCCGTTGACCCTCGAGGAGCTGGCGCAGGAGTTCTCGGTGTCACGCGAGCGTATCCGCCAGATCGAGGTCCGCGCCTTCGAAAAGGTGCAGGCGGCGGTCGTCAAGGCGGCGGCCGAAAACGCGCCCGAGCCCGAGCCGGCCTAGCCCGCCCCCAGGATTTGTTTGATGGCGGCGAGATCCTTCCGGTTCGCCGCGTTCATCGCCGCCGCCATCAGCGGCGCGGGTGCGGCGGCAAACCCCGTCGGATCGCCGCGGTTGGTGAGCCGCATCTCGGTCTTGCCGGCCACCGCCTCCCGCCATTCATAGACAGTTTCCATCGGAAACGGCCCCTGGGCGGTGCGCATCACCAGCCGCGCGCCGGGGGCGAATTCGACCACCTCGTAGGTACAGGCGAGCTGCCGGCCCATGAATCGGGCCCGGAACGCCGGCCGCGAGCCGACCCTGAGCGGCGGATCGGTCTTCCAGTCGATGGCGTCGATATTGGCCTACCAGTGCGGCGCATTGTCCGGATCGGCGGCCCGGGAAGCGACCTCGGCCACCGGCCTGTCGATCACGATCGAGTGCTGACCTCGACGGCCATCTCGCGCCTCCTTGCTGCGCGCCCGCTCCGCGCCCTAGGCGGCGGGCGCCAATCGCTCGATCATCGCATCGAGGTTGGTGTTGGCGACGATCAGCAGCCACGGGGCGCGCTCGCCGGGCGCCGGCTCGATGACGAACGGTCCCTCGGTCGCCCGGTTCGAGGTTCCCGTACGGACCCCCGGCGCCAGCTCGATGCCGTCGAGCGGGTAGGCCAGCCCTTCGGAGGCGGCGAAGCGGATCGGCGCCAGCGGATGCACCGACACCCGTTCGCCGGCCGCAACCTCGAAGGCGAACCGGCCGCTCAGCGCCACCGCGATGTCGTGCGTGTCCACAAGGATCAGCTTCTTGTCGGGGGCGTATTTCGTCGCCGCATGCAGCGCCGCCAGCGTGTGATCGAAGCGCTGCCCGGTGACCCCGAGCGCGACGTAGAGCGGCGCACGCGTGGCATACAGGCACTTTTCGAGATCGGTCGTCTCCTGCTCGTCGAGCCGGATTACGCGCGCCCGGCCGGCAAAGGCCTTGGCGTCCGCGATCGAATCCATGTCGCCGATCACCAAGTCCGCCGTCACCCCGACGAGCGCCAGCTCGTCCGCCGCCCCGTCCGCGGCGATCAACGCGAAGCCCCGCCGGACCAGTTTCTCCACCAGCCGCGCGTCGAACGCCGCCCCGCCGACAATCACCGCCGGCCGGTCGATGACAACCGGACCTGACGCCCCGGCCTTGCGGGAATGGCCTTGCATTGCGCGCCCCAGACACTAGGTTGATGCCATCTCGCTGGGGTGTCCCGGCGCCGCCCGCGCCCGGACTGAGACTTCACCCATCGAACCTGACCCAGGTCATGCTGGCGGAGGGAGACCGAGATGACAAGCCATCGGCTGTTTCTCAAAATTAATCGAAATCCCGCTAATCGTGGCCTTTTAACTAATATGAGGCTAAAATGCGATTTGTAGTCGCCTCGCTGTTGGCCCTCGCCCTCGCCGGGCCGGCGGCCGCCCAGGACCGCCAGGTCCTCACCATCTACACCTATGACGCCTTCGCCGCCGACTACGGACCGGCGCCGTTGCTCAAGCAGGGCTTCGAGCCGCGGTGCGGCTGCACCGTCGACTTCGTCGCGGCCGAATCCTCGATCGGCGCCCTGCGCCGCGTGCAGCTCGAAGGCGCGGGCACCGAGGCGGACATCGTCCTCGGCCTCGACAGCTCCAATGTCGCCGAAGCCCGCGCCACCGGCCTTTTCGCCCCGCATGGGATCACGCTTCCGCCGCTCGGCCTGCCCGTGACCTGGGCCGACGCCGATTTCGTGCCGTTCGACTTCGGCTGGTTTGCCTTCGTGTACAACCGCGAAACGCTCCCCGACCCGCCGACCTCCTTCGCGGCACTCGCGGCCGCCGATCCGTCGCTCAAGATCGTGATCGAGGATCCCCGCGCCTCAACCCCGGGCCTCGGGCTGGTGCTGTGGGTCAAGGCCGCCTATGGCGACGCCGCCGGCGACCTCTGGAGGGCGCTGCGTCCGCACATTGTCACCGTCACCCGGTCCTGGTCGGAAGCCTACTATTCGCTATTCCTGGCCGGCGAGGCCGACATGGTCCTGTCCTACACCACGTCGCCGAGCTACCACCGGATCGCCGAAGCAGACGAGCGCTTCGCCGCCGCCCGGTTCAGCGACGGCCACTACCTGCAAATCGAGCTCGCCGGCATCCTGCGCTCCTCGCCCCACCCGGAGCTGGCGCGCCGGTTTCTGCGCTGGCTGGTCTCCACGCAGGCGCAGGCGACGATCCCGACCACCAATTGGATGTTCCCGGTCAACCTGCCCGCCGGCGCGCTGCCGGAAGGGTTCGCCGAACCGCTGCCGCCCGCCGAAACCCTTCTGCTCGACCCCGAAGAGGTCGCCGCCAACGCGCCGGCCTGGATCGACGAGTTCCTCGATGCCCTGCGCTAGGCGGCCCCGGTGAGCGCCCGCATGCCCCGCTACTGGGGCCGGGTGGTGGCGGGAGTTGTGCTCGCCGCCCTCGTCGCCGCGCTGATCGGCGCCATGCTGGCGAGCCTGTTTGTGGCCTCGGCGCGCTTTCCCGGTACCGGCACCGCCGGCGGCGACATCTTCTATCTCGCCCGTATCACCATCGTGCAGGCCACGCTCTCCACCCTTGTCTCGATCGGCGTCGGTATCCCCGTCGCCTGGGCGCTCAATCGCGTCGCGTTCCCCGGCCGCTCGGCCTATGTCGCGATCCTCTCGATGTCGCTGGTGCTGCCGGCGCTGGTGGTGGGCTTCGGGGTGATCGCCGTGTGGGGCCGCGCCGGCTGGGTCAACCAGGCGCTGGCAACCCTCGCCGGCGCCCGCCTGCCCGGCACCATCTTCGGCCTGCACGGCATCATCCTCGCCCATCTCGTCCTCAACGGGGCCCTGGCGGCCCGGGTCTTCTACAACCGGCTGGCGACCCTGCCGCCGGCCACGCTCAAGCTCGGCCGCTCGCTGGCGCTCGGGCCGATCGACCGTTTCCTGGTGCTCGACTGGCCGCCGATAAGGGCCGCCATTCCATCGCTCGCCGCGCTGATCTTCCTTTTTTGCTTCACCTCCTTCGCCATCGTCCTGACGCTCGGCGGGGGCCCCGCCAACGCCACCTTCGAGGTGGCCATCTACGAGGCGGTGCGGATCGATTTCGACCCGGGCTTCGCCGCCCTTCTGGCGCTCATTCAGCTCGCCATTTGCCTTCTCGTCATCCTGCCCGCCGCCGCCTGGCCGCTGGGCGCCGCCCTCGTCGCCGAGCCCGCCCCCATCCGCCACTGGCCCGACCGCGGCGGGGCCCGGCCGCTCCAGGTCGGCATCATCGTCATCGCCGCGGCGCTTTTCGGCCTGCCGACCCTCGCGGCACTCGTCGGCGGCCTGCAACCGGGCGGCATCTCCATTCTGGGATCGTCCGCTTTCCGCGCCGCCTTCGCGACCTCCATGGCGATCGCTACGTTTTCCACCCTGCTGGCGCTGGCCCTGGCGATGGTTCTGGCGCTGGCCCGCGCCAATCTGGCCCTCGTCGCCCCGACCGGCGCCCGGTCCGCCTTCTGGCTGCGCCAGGTGATCGGCGCCCCGGCCTTCGCGTATCTGGCGACCC
>Ga0315550_1001982_pt1 | contig 12561 bp, 12 predicted proteins | sample SalMarSW160190MG_2_FD_203100 | JGI IMG/M metagenome (GOLD analysis project Ga0315550, IMG submission 203100) | Salt marsh sediment microbial communities from the Plum Island Ecosystem LTER, Massachusetts, United States - Salt Marsh Sediment SW1601-90 ... | reverse complement strand
GCGACCGCCGCGAAGGCGAGGCGCGCATCGGCGATCTTGAATTCACCCTTGTCGACACCGCGGGCTTTGAGGACGCCGCCAGGCACGGTCTCACCGCCCGCATGCAACACCAGACGCAAGAGGCCGTGGCGCTTGCCGATCTGGTGCTGCTGATGATCGACGCCCGCGCCGGTCTCACGCCGCTGGATCGCGAGTTCGCCCGCCTGCTGCGTCGCTCCGGCCGCCCGGTGGCGGTGCTCGCCAACAAGGCGGAGGCCCGCGCCGCCGATGCCGGCATCTCCGAGGCGTTCGAACTCGGATTCGGTCAGCCGATCCCCGTCTCCGCCGAGCACGGGTTGGGCCTGTCCGATCTGCACACAATCATCTCGCGCGCCGCCGATGGAGCCGGGGGGAGGGGCGCGGGGGGCGACGCCTCGTCGGATTCGATCCCCGCCGAGCCGACCCTGGTGCCCGAAACCGGGGTGGATACGGGCGCCGAGCCACCCAGGGCGGCACGAGCCCTCAACCTCACCGTCATCGGCCGCCCGAACGTTGGCAAGTCGACGCTCATCAACGCCCTGGTCGGCAGCGAACGGGTGCTCACCGGGCCCGAACCCGGCATTACCCGCGACGCCATCGTCGTGCCGTGGCGGTACAAGCAGCGCGACATCCGGCTGTTCGACACCGCCGGCATCCGCCGCCGGGCGCGGGTCACCGATCGGCTCGAAAGGCTCTCCGTGACCGATGCCCTCAGGGCCATTCGCTACGCCGAGGTGGTCGTATTGCTGCTCGATGCCACCCGGCCGTTCGACAAGCAGGACCTGCAGCTTGCCGATCTTGTAGAGCGCGAGGGCAGGGCGCCAGTCATCGCCGTCAACAAGTGGGATCTGGTGCCCGAACGCAAACGCGCCCTCCAGGATCTGCGGGAGGCCGCGGAGCGCTTGCTGCCGCAGTTGCGGGGCGTCCCGCTGGTCCCGGTCTCGGCCCTCAAGGGAACCGGCGTGCCCGCCCTCATGCGGGCGGTTTTTGCCGCCGAGAAACTGTGGAATACCCGGGTGCCCACGCCACGGCTCAATCGCTGGCTCGACGAGGTCGGCGCCCGCCATCCGCCGCCCGCCGCCAGCGGCCGCCGATTGAAGCTCAGATACATCACCCAGGCCAAAACCCGCCCGCCGGGATTTGTGCTCTTTTGCTCGCGGCCCAACGCGCTACCCGCCGACTACCGACGCTATCTCGTCAACTCCCTGCGCGAGGATTTCGGGCTCGAAGGGGTTCCGATCCGCCTGCACGTTCGCGGCGGCGACAATCCCTATGCGCGCAGGAAACGCTAGAGCGGCCTTGTCTCGCCGGTCTTGGCGTCGACGATCATGGCGGTCCGGGCGAAGGCGTCCGTGACCATTTCGACAAGAGCGGGCGCGATTTCGTCGGGATGGGGCAGCGTTTGGGGGTCTTCGCCGGGCATCGCGGCGGCTCGCATCCCGGTGCGCACCGGACCGGGGTAGAACACGTTCACCTTGATTTGCGTCTGGGCGAGCTCGCCGGCCCAGGATTTCGCCATCGCATCGAGCGCCGCTTTCGAGGCCGCGTAGAGGGCCCAATACGGGCCGGCCGCGATCGCCGCCGCCGAGGAGACGAACGCCACCCGGCCCGCCGCGGACTGCCGAAGCAACGGTTCGAGGGCGCGCACCAGCCGGTAGTTGGCGGTCACATTCAGCGCCAGGGTTCGCTCGAAGACCTCCGGCTTGATGTGGGAAAGCGGGCCGATGATCCCCAGTTGTCCGGCGTTTGCGATGAGCCCGTCGAGACGTCCCCAGCGCTCGAACACCGACGACCCGATCCGGTCGATGGCATCGAAGTCCGTGAGGTCGAGGGGAACCAGCGTCGCCGCCTCGCCGCCGGCGGCGCGGATTTCGTCGTCGAGTTCCTCGAGTCCGCCGACGGTGCGTGCCAGCGCGATCACATGCGCCCCACGGGCGCCCGCGAGCCTGGCCGCCGCGCGGCCGATCCCCCGCGACGCCCCGGTGACCAGCACGACGCGGCCTTCGAGGTCTTTTTCGGGTGGCATCTCAGCCCGCTTCGAGCAACACCGAGAGCGGTTTCGGCGAGCGGGCGTTCTCTTCGCTCAGATCGAGCAGCCGGGTCGGATAGTCGCCGGTGAAATAGTGGTCGGTGAACTGCGGCTGCGCGGGATTGCGCGGCGCCCCACCGACCGCGTCATAGAGCCCGTCGATCGAAAGGAACTGCAGGGAGTCCGCGCCGATGAACCGGCACATTTCGCCGAGATCCGTGTGCTGGTTGGCGAGCAGGCCGTTCGGGTCCGGCGTGTTGATGCCGTAATAGTCCGAATGCGTGATCGGCGGGCTCGCCACGCGGAAATGCACCTCCGACGCGCCGGCTTCGCGGATCATCTGCACGATCTTGTGCGAGGTGGTCCCGCGGACGATGGAATCGTCCACCAGCACCACCCGTTTGCCGGCGATCTCGGCGGTATTGGCGGAGTGTTTGAGTCTGACGCCGAAGGCGCGGATTTGCTGGGTCGGCTCGATGAACGTCCGGCCCACATAGTGATTCCGGATGATGCCGAGCTCGAAGGGGACCCCGGACTCCTGAGCATAGCCGATTGCCGCCGGCGTGCCCCCGTCGGGCACCGGAACCACCACGTCGGCCTCGACCGGCGCTTCGCGCGCCAGATTGCGGCCCGCCACCTTGCGCACCGCATACACGTTGCGACCGCTCACCACCGAGTCCGGCCGCGCGAAGTAGACATATTCGAACATGCAGATGCGTTCGGGGCGGGGCGGGAAGGGCTTGATCGACTCGATGGTCAGCTTGCCGTTGGGCTGCCGCTCGCAAATCACCACTTCGCCATTCTCGACGTCGCGGACGAACTTCGCGCCCAGCATGTCGAGCGCGCAGGTTTCGGAGGCGAAGATCGGGCTGCCATTGAGATCGCCCATCACCAGGGGCCGGATGCCGTTCGGATCGCGGGCGCCGATCAGCTTGGTCCGGGTCAGCGCCACCAGCGAGTAGGCGCCTTCGACCTGCTTGATGGCGTCGACGAAGCGCGCCGCCGAGGAGCGGCTCTTCGACCGCGCGATCAGGTGCAACACGACCTCGGTGTCGGAGGTCGACTGGCAGATCGCCCCGTCGGCGACCAGCTTGCGCCTGAGACTCAGTCCGTTGGTGAAATTGCCGTTGTGGGCGACTGCGATGCCGCCCTCCGCGAGCTCGGCGAACAGCGGTTGCACATTCCTGAGGATGGTCTGTCCGGTCGTCGAGTAGCGCACATGCCCCATCGCGGCGCTGCCCGGCAGCCGGTCGAGAACCGTCTGCTTGGTGAAGTGGTCGCCGACCAGCCCCATGTGGCGTTCGGAATGGAAATGTCCCTTGTCGAAGGTGACGACCCCGGTCGCTTCCTGTCCGCGGTGTTGCAGCGCGTGCAGGCCGAGCGCGGTCAGCGTCGCGGCGTCCTGATGATCGAGAATGCCAAACACCCCGCACGCCTCCCTCAGCGTGTCGCCGTCGGGATCGACCGGGTCGTCGTCGGCGCCGCTGGCTGGATCGTACTCGGACACGGTCACACCACCTAGCCTCGGCCGGAAGCAGGGATTTCGCCGGCTGCTTACGCCCCGCCGGCTAGCGAGTCAACCAGACCGCCCGCGCCTCAGATTTCGGTGGATAGCGGCGAGGAATCCTCGGGCGCGTCGGTGCCTTCGTCCAGCGGCGGCGTCTCGTCGAGGGTATCGGAAGGGGCGCCGCCCTGCAGCATATCGTTGACCTGCTGCTCGAGATCGTCGGGCAGCGCTTGGATCAGATCGTCGGCCATCGATTGCAGCATCGGCAGGGCCCGCGAATTCCCCGCGATCGAGTCAAGGGCGTCTTCGAGCAGCCATTCCATGAAGATGATGAAGACCAGCAGGATCACGATCCCTCTGGCCGCCCCGAACACAAATCCAAGCGTCCGGTCGAGCGGCCCGATGCGGGAATCGACGACCATGTCGGCGATCCGCATCGTGACCAGGTGCAGGATCACCAGGGCGACAAGGAAGCTCAACCCGATGGTGACGATGTCGGCGACGATCTGTTCCTCGATGTAGTCGCGCGCGAACTCGGGATGGTATTGCCACATCCAAAACGCAAACACGCCCGCGCCCGCCCATGAAACCAGCGACAGGATCTCCCGCGTCGCGCCGCGCGTGGTCGCCAGAAGCGCCGATATGAGCACCAGCACGCCGGCCACGACGTCAAATACCGTCAGCATGCCCTACAATCCCGCCTGCGCCCCGATGCGATTCGTTTAGCCCGTTATCCGGGTCAAGCCAAGCGCGGGCCGGGGATTTCCCCGGGGCGGGCTAAGCGCTCCGGCGTCCTTTCGCGGCGATCCGCGCCACCAATTCCGCCAGCGTGGAGAATTCGGTCACCTCTATGTCGGCCATCGGCTCGCCGCCGTCGCGCCGTGCCGTGACCGCCGAGGAAAAGCCCAGCTTCGCCGCCTCGCGCAACCGTGCCGGCGCGCCCGACACCGGCCGGACGCCGCCCGAAAGGCTGACCTCGCCGAAATATACAGTGTCGGCCGGCAGCGGCGCTTCGCTCAGCGAGGAGACCAGCGCCGCCGCCACCGGCAGGTCCGCCGCCGGTTCCGAAATGCTCAGCCCGCCGGCGACGTTAAGATAGATGTCGTTGGCGCCGATTCTGACCCCGCAATGGGTCTCCAGAACCGCCAGAACCATCGACAGACGGCCCGAATCCCAGCCCACCACCGCGCGCCGCGGCGTCCCCAGTGGAGAGGGGGCGACGAGCGCCTGGATTTCGACCAGCAGCGGCCGCGTCCCCTCGATCCCGGCGAACACCGCCGAGCCGGCGGCCGCAGCGTCGCGCTGTCCCAGAAACAGCGCCGAAGGATTGGCCACCGGCACCAGCCCGGCGGCCGCCATTTCGAACACGCCGATTTCGTCGGTCGCCCCATAACGGTTCTTTACGGCCCTCAGAATCCGGAACTGGTGCCCGCCATCGCCTTCGAAATAGAGCACCGCGTCGACCATGTGCTCGACCACCCTCGGCCCGGCGATCTGGCCCTCCTTGGTGACATGGCCGATCAGCACGACGGCCGCGCCGGTGCGTTTGGCGAAACGGGTCAGCGCCTGGGCCGAGGTGCGGACCTGGGTGACGGTCCCCGGCGCGCTCTCGACCCTGTCGGTCCACAGGGTCTGGATGGAATCGACGACCACGAAATCCGGCCGGGGCCCGGCTTCGAGGGTCGCCAGGATTGTCTCGACATGGGTCTCGGCGAGGAGCTCGACGGCCGCATCGACGACGCCGAGCCGCTCGGCGCGCAATCGAATCTGGGCGATCGCCTCCTCGCCGGAAATATAGACGGTCCTGAGCCCCGATGCCGCGAACGCGGCGGCGGCCTGCAGCAAAAGGGTCGACTTGCCGATCCCCGGATCGCCGCCGATCAGGACCGTCGACGCGGCCACGAAACCGCCGCCGGTGACCCGGTCAAGCTCGCCGATGCCGGTCGCGACGCGCCTGGCGTCGTCGGTCACACCGGTCAGCAGTACGAGCTCGGCCGGCCGGCCGCCGCCCGACGCGGCTCCCGGCCCGGCGCCGATCCCGGAGGCGACCGCTTCCTCGACGATGGTGTTCCATTCCCCGCAGCTCTCGCAGCGCCCGGTCCATCGCGCCGTCACCGCCCCGCAATTCTGGCAGACGAACTGGGACTTTGCCCGCGCCATCAGGTGGCGGCCGAAGCCGGCACGGGCGCATTCACATATTGCCGCCGGTAACGGCCGTTCAGCGCCGTCAGCACCTCGTAGCCGATCGTGCCGCCCGCATCGGCGTGATCGTCGACGGTCATGTTCGGGCCGATGACCTCGGCAAATTCACCCGGCGACGGGACGTCGTCGCCCAGCTCGGTGATGTCGGCGGCGAAGGTGTCCATGGAGACCCGCCCCACCACCGGCATCGAACGCCCGCGTACATGAATGCGTGAGCCGGCGCGGCTGTTGGAGCTGCCGAAGGCGCGGAAGAAGCCGTCTGCATAGCCCACGCCGATGATCGCCAGCCGGCTGTCGCGCTGCAGGCGCGCGTCGGCGCCATAGCCGACCGTTTCGCCGGCCTTCGCCTGGCGCACCTGCAGGATCGGCACCTCGAGGCGCACCGCCGGTGCCATCGGATTGGGACGACCGGCGATCGCTCTGCCGCCGTACAGCGCGATGCCGGGGCGCACCAGCTGGAAATGGTGGGCCTTTGAGCTCATCAGGCCGGCCGAGTTGGCGATCGAGGCGGGTATGTCGGGAAAATGCAGCAGGATCGACTGGAACAGCGCCAACTGGATCCGGTTCTTCTCGTGGGCGGGAATGTCGGCGCAAGCGAAATGGCTCATCGCCATTTGCGGCTTGTAGCCCGCTTCGTCGATACGGCTGCGCACCATGTCGACCTCGTCGATGCGAAATCCCAGCCGGTTCATCCCGGTATCGAACCCCAGCGCCGCCGGGCAGGCCTCGGCCCGCGCGATGCAGAACCGCAGCCACTCCTCCAGCATCGACATCGAATTGAGCACCGGCATCAGGCGTTCTTCGGCGTACAGCGCCGCCGATCCGGGCCACAGCCCGTCGAATACGAAGATGTGGGCAAGCGGCAGCAGCTCGCGCAACGCCAGCCCTTCCTCGGGCGTGGCGACAAACTGGAATCGCGCCCCCGCCGCGAACAGCGCGGGCGCCACCTCGCGCATGCCGAGCCCGTAGGCGTTGGCCTTGACCACGGCGCCGGTCAGCGCCGAGGGGGAAATCTGATCGAGCGCCTGCCAGTTCCTGACGATGGCGCCGACATCCACAGTCAGCCGTCCGGCGGCCAGATCGCTTGCCTGGGCCGCCACCGGCATCGATCAGAACCCGGGCACTTCGTCGGCGGCGGCGAGATTGGAAAAGCGCGTCAGCTTGGCGTTGAAATGCAATTCGACGTTGCCGGTCGGGCCGTGCCGCTGCTTGCCGATGATCAGTTCCGCCCGCCCATGCACCTGCTCCATGTCGGCGATCCATTGCAGGTGCTCGGGTGTGCCCTCCTTGGGCTTGCGGTTTTCCAGGTAGTATTCCTCGCGATAGATGAACAGCACCACGTCGGCGTCCTGTTCGATCGAGCCGGACTCCCGCAAATCCGCCAGTTGCGGGCGCTTGTCGTCGCGGTTTTCGACCTGCCGCGACAGTTGGCTGAGCGCGATGATGGGCAGGTCGAGTTCCTTGGCCAGCGCCTTGAGCCGCGTGGTGATCTCGGTGAGTTCCTGAACCCGCGATTCGTTCGCCCGGCGGGTCGAGCCGCCCAGCAGCTGCAGGTAGTCGATGATGATCAGGTCGATGCCCTTTTGCCGCTTCAGCCTCCGGGCCCTGGCGGCGAGCTGGGATATCGTCAACCCGCCGGTGTCGTCGATGTAAAGCGGCGCCGCCGCGATCGAATTCGACGCCTCCACGAGTTGCGAGAATTCCGATTCCCGAATATTGCCGCGGCGGATGTCAGAAGACGAAATGCCCGACTGTTCGGCGAGGATTCGCGTCGCCAGCTGTTCCGCCGACATTTCGAGGGAGAACAGCGCCACCCGTCCCCCGTCGACGGTCTTGACCCGGCCGTCTGCCTGCTGTTCGCCGGTCCAGGCTTTGGCGATGTTGAAGCCGACATTGGAGCCCAGCGACGATTTGCCCATCGCCGGACGTCCGGCGATGATGATCAGGTCCGAGCGTTGCAGCCCGCCCATCTTGCGGTCGAGATCGATGAGCCCGGTGGCGATTCCCGACAGCGAACCGTCGCGGCGATACGCTTCGCCGGCCAGGTCGATGGCGTCGCGCAAGGCGGTGGTGAAGTCGACGAACCCGCCCTCATAGCGGCCCTGCTCGGCCAGCTCGAACAGCGCCTTCTCGGCCTCTTCGATCTGCTTTTCCGGGGGCGCCTCGACATCGGAATCGTAGGCGTCCTCCACCATTTCTTCGCCGATCAGGATCAGCGACCGCCGAATCGCCAGGTCATAGATCGAGTGGCCGAAGTCGGCGGCATTGATGACGGTGGTCGCCTCCGCCGCCAGGCGCGCCAGATACTGCGCCATCGTCATGTCCGGCGTCAGCTCGTCGGAAAGATAGGTCTTGGCGGTGATCGGGGTTGCGGTCTTGCCCGCCCGGATGATCTTGGCGCACACCGCGTAGATGTCGCGGTGCACCGGCTCGTGGAAATGCTCCGGCTCGAGGAAATCCGAGACCCGGTCATAGGCTTCGTTGTTGACGAGAATCGCGCCCAGCAGGGCCTGCTCGGCCTCCAGATTGTGGGGCGCCAGCCGATACGAATCGTGTTGCGCTACGTCAAGCCGCCGCGCCGCTTCCATGGCTCTTCCGCCTGAATGATCGAGGACAGCTAAACCTCTCCCCCGCCACAGGCAAGCTCCGTGTGAGCCGGTCGGGAAGATTCGGTGCCGCCCGCCTCCGGTGGCAGCGTACTGCGTGAATCACGGGGAAAAGTGGCACATTTCGGAGGCGCGCGAAAACCGCGTCCGGTGCGCCCCGCTCGCCGCGCTAGCGATTTTCGGAGTCGTCTGCTTCATCTTCCGCGGACGGCTCCGGCGCGGCCGCTTTCGCTGCCGGCTCGTCCGCGGGCTGACCGTCTTCGGGTGCTTCGGCCGTTTGGTCCGCCACTTCGCCGACCTCGGCGGCTGCCGCTTCGGCGGCGCCTTCCTCGAACACCTCCTCGATCGCCGGCGCCGCTTCGGTTTCCTCTTCTTCCTCGTAGGAGACCACGGTCAGATCCTCTCCGGCGGACTGCCGTTCGGCCTCGTCCTCGGAGCGGGCGACGTTGACGATCACGGTCGAGGCGACCTCGGCGTGCAGGTGGACGGGCACCTCGTGCAGTCCCACTGCCTTGATCGGGTGGCTCAGATCGACCTGCGAACGGGCGACCTCGGTGCCGTCGCCGGTGAGCGCCCCGGCGATGTCGCGCGAGGAGACCGAGCCGTAGAGCTGCCCGGCCTCTCCAGCCTGGCGGATGATGACGATCGTCTTGCCGTCGATCGACCCGGCCACGGCCTGCGCGGCGTCCCGGCGCTCGGCGTTGCGCGCCTCGATCGCGGTGCGTTCGGCCTCGAACTTGGCGCGGTTGGAATCGGTGGCGCGCAGCGCCTTGCCCTGGGGCAGCAGGAAATTGCGGGCATATCCGTCGCGCACGGAGACTTCGTCGCCGATACCCCCGAGCTTGCCGACCATTTCGAGCAGGATCACTTGCATGCGCGTCTCCTCCGCCGGGCTACTTGACCACGAACGGCAGCAGACCGAGGAACCGGGCCCGCTTGATCGCCCGCGCCAGCTCGCGCTGCTTTTTCGCCGACACCGCCGAAATGCGGCTCGGTACGATCTTGCCGCGCTCGGAGACATAGCGCTGCAGGAGCCGGACGTCCTTGTAGTCGATCACCGGCGCGTTGGCGCCCGAGAAGGGGCAGGATTTGCGGCGCCGCTGGAAGGGCCGCCGAACCCGCTGTGTTGTCAGATCGCGCACCGCCATCGTGTTCGCCCTCCCGCTATCGGCGTCCGCCGCGGCCGCGATCGCCGCGGTCGTCGCGATCGCGCTTCTGCATCATCGCCGACGGCTCTTCCTCGAGCGCGTCGACCTTCAGCGTCATGAAGCGCAGGATGTCCTCGTTAAGCCGCATCTGCCGCTCCATCTCGGCGACCGCGTCGGGCGGCGCGTCGAGATTCATCAGCGTGAAATGCGCCTTGCGGTTCTTGCGGATACGGTAGGCGAGGGATTTCAGACCCCAATACTCGGTCTTGCTAACCGTCCCGCCATTGGCCCCGATGACTTCCGAAAACGAATTCGTCAGTTCCTCGACCTGCGCCGGAGAGACGTCCTGTCGGGTAATGTACACGTGCTCGTAAAGCGGCATGGCGACGCCCTTTGTCCACTCGTTCGCGGTTCGTCGGCGCAAAGCCCCTTTGAAGCCTCCAAAGGCGTCCAAAGAACCCTCGAAAGAGCGGGAACACGGGAGGGCGGTGCTTGTCGACAAGCGCCTGCCGGCGACCGCCGGCCCTCCGTTCAGCCCCCGGCCGAACGAACAACCCGGCTCAATAAGGGGCCACGCCGGCGAAGGCAAGCAAAACCTCCCGCATGCCGGCCTCCCGCCCCGCCGGCTTGCCATTGCCACAAACCTCGCCCTAGGTTGTGCACCGCTTGAGGGAAAAGGGCTGAACACGAATGTCGAAAGCGGCAATGACGTTTCCCGGCCAGGGCAGCCAGTCCATCGGAATGGGTGCGGCGCTTGCCGACGCCTATCCGGCCGCCCGGGCCGTTTTTGAGGAGGTCGACGACGCCTTGGGGGAGGACTTGTTTGCGCTGATGCGCGAGGGTCCGGAAGACAAGCTTCGCCTCACCGAGAATGCCCAGCCGGCCTTGATGGCGGTCTCCATGGCGGTCGTCAGGGTCCTCGAGGGCATGGGGCTGGGCGTGCCGGCGATGGCGTCGTGTGTCGCCGGCCACTCGCTGGGCGAATACACCGCGCTGTGCGCGGCCGGCTCCATCAGGCTCGCCGAAGCGGCGCGCCTTCTGAAGACCCGCGGCCAGGCGATGCAGCGCGCCGTGCCGGTGGGCGAGGGCGCGATGGCGGCGCTGCTGGGGTTCGATCTGCAGGCCGCCGCCGAGGTTGCCGCCGCCGCCGGGCAGGGGGAGGTGTGCGAAATCGCCAACGACAATGCCCCCGGTCAGATCGTCATCGCCGGCACCCACGCCGCCGTCGAGCGCGCCATCGAACTCGCCAAGGCGATGGGCGCCCGCCGCGCCCTGATGCTGCCGGTGAGCGCGCCGTTTCACTGCTCTTTGATGGGTCCGGCGGCCGATGTGATGGAAGCGGCGCTGGCGACCGTCAACATCGCCGAGCCCGCCGTCCCCCTGATCGCCAATGTCTCCGCCGAGCCGATCACCCAGCCGGCCGAAATCCGGCGCCGCCTTGTCGAGCAGGTCACCAGCCGGGTGCGCTGGCGCGAGTGTGTCCTGTGGATGACCGGCGCGGGCGGCATATCCGAGCTTGTCGAGATCGGAGCGGGCAAAGTACTCACGGGTCTGGCCCGGCGCATCGCCGGCGAGGTGGAGGCGGTCTCGATCGGCACCCCGGACGACATCGCCAATTTCATGGCCGCTCAGAAACCGGCCGCCTAGAAGCTGGGGACACGGATGTTCGACCTGGCGGCAAAACGGGCGCTGGTTACCGGGGCCAGCGGGGGCATCGGGCGCGCCATCGCCGGGGCCCTGGCGGCGCAGGGCGCCGAGGTGGCGCTTTCCGGCACGCGCCGCAGCCGGCTCGAGGAAACCGCCGCGTCGATCGACGGCAAAACCCATATTCTGCCCTGCGAGCTCTCCGATCCCGCCGCCGTCGAGGCTCTGGTGCCGGCCGCCGATGCGGCCATGGGCGGTATCGACATCCTGGTCAACAACGCCGGCATGACCGCCGACAATCTCATCGTGCGGATGAAGGATTCCGAGTGGGAAGCGGTGATCGCGGTCAACCTCACCGCCGCCTTCCGGCTGACGCGGGCGGTGCTCAAGGGGATGCTGCGCCGCCGCTGGGGACGCGTCATTTCGATCTCATCGGTGGTCGCTGTCGACGGCAATCCGGGCCAGGCCAACTACGCCGCCTCCAAGGCCGGGTTGATCGGCATGACCAAGGCCCTCGCCAAGGAGGTCGCCACCCGGGGCATCACCGTCAACACCATCGCGCCCGGCTTCATCACCTCGGCGATGACCGAAGCGCTCACCGACGCCCAGCGCGCCTCCATCCTCGCCGACATCCCCATGGACCGCCTCGGGGAGCCGTCCGAGATTGCCGCCGGGGCCGTCTTTCTGTCCAGCGACGAAGCCGCCTACGTCACCGGCCAGACCCTGCACATCAATGGCGGCGCAGTGCTTGTTTGAGCCCGCAAATCGGGGATTTCCGTCGTATGGTCAAAGCAAATAAAGTGTGATAATGGCCCCGCACCATGCGGGTCGGGGCGTCGTTCCCGGGCGGCTTTCGGGCCGGCGGTTCGCCCGTCCGCGGTCCCAGCACACCGGATCATCCATCGGGCGGCGGCGTATCCACAGTAATCGCTGAAGAGGAAAACGGACCATGAGCGACATCGCAGATCGCGTGCGCAAAATCGTTGTCGAGCATCTCAACGTCGAAGCCGAAAAGGTGACCGAAAAGGCGTCCTTCATCGACGATCTGGGGGCGGACTCGCTCGATCAGGTCGAACTGGTCATGGCGTTCGAGGAGGAGTTCAACGTCGAGATTCCCGACGACGCCGCCGAGTCGATTCAGACATTCGGCGACGCGGTCTCCTTCCTCGAGAAAGCCATGAACTGAGCTTCCGGCAGGCGCCAATGCAATGGAGTTCAGGCGGGTTGTTGTCACCGGAATGGGCATCGTCGGCCCGCTCGGCTGCGGCGTCGAAACGGTCTGGTCCAACATCCTCGCCGCCAAAAGCGGCGCCAGGCGCGTAGACGATTTCCAGGTCGACGATCTGGCTTGCCAGATCGCCTGCCGCATCCCGCTCGGGGCCGCCGCCGAGGGACGCTACGATCCCG
>Ga0315550_1001981_pt1 | contig 12568 bp, 16 predicted proteins | sample SalMarSW160190MG_2_FD_203100 | JGI IMG/M metagenome (GOLD analysis project Ga0315550, IMG submission 203100) | Salt marsh sediment microbial communities from the Plum Island Ecosystem LTER, Massachusetts, United States - Salt Marsh Sediment SW1601-90 ... | reverse complement strand
AGGCGGGGGCGTCCGGATATCCTGATAAGATCGGCCAAAATCATTTATCATTTATCGTATGGTGTATTCCCGAAGGAGGCTTTTGGCTCTTGTTTTCCTTACGGAAGGTGCGGCCCTGGCTGTTGCCCTTATCCTTGCCCGGGCGTTCGGCGTTAGACTGTTCCCGCTTACGCTGGATTTCCGGGGAGACATTATCAAGGGGACCCTGGCCGCCTTGCCGCCGCTTGCCTTGTTTATTTGTTCGCTCTCGAAAAGAGCCGAAGGAATCCCTGTACTCCGTTCTCTGAGGAGAAAAGTTCTGGGAGATATCAGGTTTCTCTTCCTGGATGTAGGTGTAACGGAGCTTGTCATGATCTCTGCCAGCGCCGGGTTTGCAGAGGAGTTGCTCTTCAGGGGGGTGATTCAGGCAAAAGTGGGCATTGTCGCGGCCAGCTTGGTCTTCGGCCTTGTCCATTTTGTAAACGCTTCGTATGTTATCGCGGCGTCGGCCATGGGCTTTTACATAGGGGCGGTTTTCCACATGTCAGGCCATCTTCTTATGCCCGTCCAACTGCATTTCATTTATGACCTCGGTGCTCTTGTCTATATAAGATATTTTTCAGTTACGGAAGATCACCGTGAAAGCGGGGGGGCGGAGTAAAAAGCTGCATGGCTGCAGTCTTGTCTTCTCTATAGGCAATGCAGGACTATGGCAAATTAAACCGTTCGGGACCTCTGTCCTGTTCCACAGCCCTGCTTCTGAAGTTTATGAAACCCTATTGATGCATAAGATTCTCTGAAAAGCGCGGAAGGGGCGGCGACAAATGTCTTGTGGCGACACCTTACAGCTCTCAAGAGTGGCCAGCCGGCCATTTTCCGAAAGTCACTCAACGTTGCTCATTTATGTGGAAGATGGATAGATCATGCTGTCATTACAAGACTTTTTCGATGTCCCTTCCGTACTGCTTTGCAACGTAAGGGTAAAGTGGTTTAGACAGTCCCGGGCCGGTAAGTCCTACAAAGGGATATTAACGCCGAAGACGGCACGGTAAATCGTTTTGCTTTGCAGTTCTTCCCGCACAGCTTCTATCCCGCGGGGCGGCTCCAGCGTGAAGTAAGCCTTGAAATCCTGGCCCAGAGAGACTCTAAGCGCCTTGGCCAGAATCTCCTTCCTCCTGCTTTTCACGGTGTTTTCACTGGCTCCTACCTCTGCTTTCGTCACGGTATCGGCATTAACCGTGACGTTGGAGGCTCTCGTCTTTGCCGGAGAAGATTGGGCGGCCATTGCCGAAGACGCGAAAAGGAAAAAAACCAAAAAACAGAGAGAAAACAGCAAGATTCTTGTTACATCGTCTTTCTTCAAACAGCAACCTCCGATAATTAACTTTCTAAAGTTTATTATATATTAATTATCGCGATTTTGCCAGGAAAAATCTAACCGGCCGCCGCAAGCTTCATCCTTCTGCCGCAACGGCAGTTATTGTACTCTATAACCTTCACGCCCATGTCCAGCAGAAGTCCGACAAGGCTTGCAAGCTCGTCAAGGGAAAAAAATTCCGAAGGGAGGACATCATTGATTTCGTCATAGGTGACCTTTCCTCTCTTCACGCCCATGTCTATGATAGCCTCTACAACGTCGTGTTCTTTCATGCTTCACCTTCTTCTTCACAGCAGTTAATATTCCGTGACCCGCTTCCGACATCTGTAAATCTGAGCGGTTTCCGTTCGACGCTCTCTTGTCTCTGAGCCTCTTGTGAACTCACCTCCCGGCCCTTTCAAATTTCCCTCTTTTTCAGCTAAACATAAAAGATTAGTTTGAAGAAAATATGAAGGATCTTGCCGGCTGGAGGAACCCACAGGTTAAGCGGACCTGATTTGTTTCCTCCCTAACAGACCGTTTTGAAAGTCGAAACCGGATACGAGTCAGACTATCACAAAGCGGAAGGAAATGTACAATTAAATAATTTTAATAAAAAGTCGGCGAACAGCCTCATTTCTGAACATTCGGGAAGTCGAAGATGGCGGTTCCTTCGTCCGTCCCCCTGGAGATCATGACCTGGACTGCCCAGTGGCCCTCCATCGTCAGCGGCATGACGACCTTGTAAGTGCCCCCTCCTTCTTCGGTTACCGTAGGCGGAAACATGGTGCCCATATGGTGTTCCGGCATCGTGGGGATTACCTCTACCTTTGCACCTTCCACGGCCGCGCCTTGCTGGTCGGTTATCTTCAGCCTGACTTCATTTCTTCCCATCTTCAGGGTCTTGTCGTTGAAAATCATCTTCGCATGAAACTTACCGTTTGCCGTCGACTGGGTAACGCTTTTTTTTGCGCAGCCCGCAACAAAGACCAGACTCGCAATAAGAATCAACAAAGTCAATTTTTTCATAATTTCCTCCCCCTCCTTTTTTCCGTATTATAACCGACTTCTGGCTTTTTGGGAGGGCGATTCCCATGTGAAAAAAAACATTCTGGTGTCGCGTCTCCAACACTTCCTTGCATGTTTCTTGCCGTCACTCCTGATCAGGTCGGTGCGACTCTGCGCGACTTGCTTCGAGCTGGAAGCAAAGCCTTTGTCTATAAAGACAAGGGCTTCCCGATTACTGCCTCGGAATGGCGACACACTGGCCCTCGAATTTTTCAGCCGGGCATGGATCTTCCAGAGAGCCTCTATGGAAAGAGATTTATGAGACGCTACGTTGGACGCGACCCTTGACTTGCGGTTCCTCTCGATCTCGCATGAGAAGAGACATACGGGAAGTCTTTCACCGGACGGCATTGACTGAGAAATCTAAAGGCCCGGTAACTGCCCGGCGTGAAAAATATACAGTACTTCCCTGCTTCCTGCGGCTTAACAACTTAAATTGCAACGTCCGTCCGGTAATCCATCAAGCCCGTTTTTTCTCCGGGGGCTTCGATGGTGCTTCATGCTTCCTCCCTTACCCGGAGGCATGCTCACCACATCCAATCCCCGCCCTGACTCATTTACTTGGTTCTCTGGCTACTATCTGCCGGGGCGCCGCATGCTATTTTCTCGTTTCAGGCTATTTCTCTTTAAGGAGGATGTCAAGCCCTTAATGGAGCAGTAAAAGTCTTCCTTCTAGCCGCTCAAAATATTCCCGATGATGACGGGTATGCAGGAAAAGATCAATCTCCGTTATACCGGATGTTCACCTTTTGCTTTACAATTTTCATATGGGTCTGTCAAGAAAAACGTTTTTTGCGGGGGCTCCGGCGCGGGAGAGAGGACGAGGGTAATCGGGAAGATGATAAAGGAGCCTGGATTTCCCCCTGACTGCCTGCCAGCCCCGTTCAGCCGGCATGAGGGTCAGAGAGGCCTATTGGTAAATCGACAATGAGTCGACAAACCGCTTTAGCTTTTCCCTGTCACCCTCGGACATTTCGATAAATTCGACTCCCACAGTATACTTTTCGGGGTTTGCAGGGGCCGGTCCATTACGGCAGAAGGCGACCCTACCGCTGCAGAACAGTGGCGGTTCGTTTTCCTTAATCGTGAATTGCAGACGGAAGCCGGTCCCTGTCGGCACCTCATGCACGCTCTCCATGCTCATGCCGCCCAGGCTTATATCCATGACTCTGCAGGTCTCCAGATGGGAAAGAACGGCGGAGTCGTCTCCGGTGACCCGTATCCTGATGCCACCGAGCCTCCGCTCCCTGATCTCCGTCACTTTTTCTTCGATGAAAGTACCGATCTGCTTTAACTTGTCCGGCAGCTCCCCTTGAAATTCCAGACCGGCGGTGTAAATGGGAATCACTTCTCCCTCCTGGCTTTCCTTGCTCCCCGTCAATTTTTCCCATACTACCCTGCCCTTGACGGTGAAGCAATTATCTCTGTAACTGAACTTGAGTGCATAGACACCGTCAATATTTAATCTCCTGGCTATGCGGATGGAGGCGCCGGTAGCGCTTATGTTGATGATCTCCGCCTCGGCGTTGAACAACGTCCTGGCACAGATATCCAACCCCTCTAGAGTAAACCTCTGATGTTTCCTGGTGTTGACCATTTCTAGACGACCCCCCCCCAAAACAAACCCGTCTAATGATATTATGAAAACCCCGAAAAGGTCAACTGTGTTACGGAATTTTACATCTGTTCGGGCCCGTTGAACGGCGATAATCCTTCTGACTTCTCATTTCCGACTCGCTGTACCACGGCCATGAACGGTAGGGACTGAGAGCGTCTCACGCACTTGCAATTAATATCCGGGCGGCAGTAAATTAAATGAAAGGTATTTTAGTCACGATGAATATTGTTGCAATACACAGCCTGACGGAAGATAAGGAGAGCCTGGGAAGCAAGCTGGCCGGAGCCTTGGGCGTGACGACCTTCGAGGCACTGTCGCGCCTGAGGATACCTGGGACCGGCCCCCTTGTTGTCGCCGTCTTCGCGGAACCGGAGCCGGCGGAGCGGCAGGCTGAGAAACTGGGGACCGCGGGATTCCACGTGACATTCCTGACGGCCGGCGAGATTTCAGCTGAGGCCGGCCGGTCACCGGTCAGACGGTTTAGTCTTGGCGAAGAGACTCTGCACGCCGAACCGCTTCAGGGGGGCAGCCTTGATATCCCTTACCACGACATTCGGCTTGTACTGCGGGGCACGAGCGTTGTCCGCAACACGTCGACGGAGACAGTGAAGAGTCGTTCGTTCAATCTTGGTCGTGCCGTACTTTCCAGCGGACTTATGCTCACCAAGACTACCAAGACGGTTCGTGAGATAACGCATGAGGCGAGGGAAGGCTTCTGCGTACTTTATGCGGCAGACGGGACTGCGTTGACTTTCAATGAGAAGGGCCTCGTTTATGATTCGCTGGGTCCTGCCCGTCAGCCGGCCAGCGCTGCTAACTTCTCCTATCTTGTCGGGGAATTTCGCCGCCGCTGCGGGGACGCTGTTTACGATGAACGGCTGCTGACCAGGGCAGCACAGGCCGCTCTGCTTGGTCCCCGTCTCAGCCCGGAGACCCATTTGGCTGTTGCCATTGGCCTGATTGCAAAGGTGTTCGGGTGCGGGGCGTGAAGACGGCCGGCCCGCTAATCCGTGGCTGATGAAACAGTGAAAGGATTCGTTGCAATTAGGGCGGGGGTTGAAGTAGAATTATATTCAAGGAGAAAGCCGAAGCGCGGCAGGCACCCATATGTTTTTCAGTCTTTTTTTCCCCCTTTACCCGGAAGACCTGCGCGTCGGCCTGAGGACTCTTTTCCCGGCGGGCCGGAGCGTTATTCCAGGCATTCCCGACGTCTTGGATCCGGAAGAATCGGACGCTGCGGCCTGCAGTATCCTGAATCATTTGCGCTGGTAATGAGGAGGTTGAAATGTTCGGACTTGGATTGCCGGAATTGATGGTGGTGCTGGTAATAGCACTCCTGGTGTTTGGCCCGGGTAAACTCCCCGCGGCCGGCAAGGGCCTTGGCGAAGCGATCAGGGGGTTTAAGGATGCGCTCAAAGGCGATAAGGAAAAAGAGAGGAAGAAGATAAACAGGGAGTAAAGTGTGCGGGCGGCTGATCCGCAGATCCATTATCCGGATGATTCTGTCCGGGATTCACACCTTTTAATTTTACCGGAGGACCCTTTTGTCAAATGGAAAAAATAAGCGCAATTGCCGATATACGTGAAATACCCGGGGACGACATCCCCGCAGACTCCTGGGACTGGCTTCTGAGGGCCGCCATTCTCTTTGGTCTTGCAGTAATAGCTTATGCGAGTCTCTGCGGGGGGATTTTTTCGCCTGTCTTCAACAAGGTTTCGGCCAGCCGGTTGGCGAAAATCCTGTTACGGCCGAGCCTGATGTGGGGAGCGATGGGGGTTGTATTTTTATTTTTCCGCACTTTTTTGTGGTTCCGGTATCGCCCCATCCCGGCGGCCACATTTGGAAAGGCCCCTTTTCTCACGGTGATTATACCTGCCTTCAACGAGGGGCCTATGGTCGAGAAGACGATCGATTCGGTGGCCGCTGCGGTTTATCCCCGCGACCGGCTCGAGATATTTGTCGTTGATGACGGCAGCAAGGACGATACCTGGATGCATATTCAACACGCGGCGATGCGCCATCCGGGACTTGTTACTACCGTCCGCTTCAGAAAGAACCGGGGAAAGCGGTCCGCCCTCGAGGAGGGCTTCAGGAAGGCCAAGGGCGAAATAGCGGTAACTATCGATTCTGACAGCGTGATCACGCCCAGCACACTGCTTGCTATGGCCGGGCCGTTTCGCGACGATCGGGTGGGCGCAGTCGCAGGTAAGGTGGCTGTTTATAACCGCGAACAGGGCGTCATCCCGAAGATGCTCCATGTGAAATACATGCTGTCTTTCGATTTCCTGCGGGCGGTCCAGTCTACTTACAGCACGGTCTATTGCTGTCCGGGCGCACTGGCTGCATACCGGATGGCCGCCGTAAGGGATGTGCTCGGTGAATGGATAGAGCAGAGTTTCCTTGGTGTGCGCTGCACATACGGCGAGGACCGTTCTCTTACGAACTACATCCTGTCCAGGGGATACGACACGGTATACCAGAGGAGCGCCGTGGTTTATACCATAGTCCCGCGCACGTATTCCAAGCTCACCAAGATGTTCCTTCGCTGGGACAGAAGCTATGTGCGGGAAGAGCTCCGTCTGGTCCGCATCGCGTGGCGGAGGAAGCCCGGCGCCCGCCTTATTACCCTTTGGGACCTGGCGATAAAGAACATGCGTTATCCTATAGGCTATGCAACCCTCGCCCTTCTCGTAATGTTGTCGGTGAGCGATCCGACAACGATCCTGAGGCTCCTCTTTGCGATCGGGCTCATGGCGTTGTTCAATATGTTCTATTATCTGCGAAGCGAGCGGTCCTGGGACTTTCTTTACGGTATGCTTTACGCCTACTTTTCCTTTTTCGCGCTTTTCTGGGTCTTCCCCTGGGCGGTGCTTACCGTAAGGTCGCGCTCATGGATGACGAGGTGAGGACATTCTGTATAATACAAGGAGGTTATATGGACAGGACGAGGACTATCGGAGATTTTTCCGGAAAACTTTCGTGGGAAGAAGAGAGCGGCCTGATCGATTTCCTTAAGAGGGTCCACGGAGAGGTCAGCCGGTTCGATAAGGAATTTGAACTCGGTGTCGAGACTCTGCCTTCTCCACCCTGCCTCATCGACGGAAGTACCGATGGCTTGAGAGACGTGGGGTTCGTGGTCGTCAGGCGTAACGGTCTTCTCACACGGAGGGAATATTGTCTTTATGCCCTGCTGAGGGAAAGGGTGCTCTATGGATATGTCGGGACCTATTCCGAGGGAGCGATCGAGACGGTGAGGGAACTCAAACCCATGAAGGCTTTCAAGACCGGAACAGCGATGCTCTACGACTGGCTGCGGGAACTCGTCAAGGCATCTTGCGACAAGATATGAGGTTGCCGGAAGTCCCGGACGAGGAGGGTCGAAATTGAGGAGACCTGCCGGGGCAGGGGGCAAGAAGGGGATCGTTTCTTTCCATCGCGAATCGTCCGGAATGACAGTGGAAAAATTCGAAACATTGTGGCCGGTTCTCGGGAGGCAGGTAAGTACGCTGCAACTGCCATGGCTTGACCGGCTGGCCGATTCCGGCAGGGACCCCTTCAGGGTACTCGTCTCCTGCATCCTGAGCCTGAGGACGAAAGACCAGGTGACGGGGCAGGCTTCGGAACGCCTTTTCCGGCTTGCCTCAACCCCGGGGGAAATGGCAAGACTTGAGGTCGGCAGGATCGAAGAGGCCATATTCCCCGTCGGATTTTACAGGGTGAAGGCGGGAAGGATCAGGAAGATAAGCCGTGAAATCGGGGAAAGATATCACGGGAGAGTGCCTGACACGATCGATGAACTCCTCAGCCTGGAAGGCGTGGGGAGAAAGACGGCAAACCTCGTGCTGACCCTTGGGTATGACAGGGACGGTATCTGTGTCGATACCCATGTGCACAGGATTGTGAACAGATGGGGCCTCGTGAGGACGCCAACGCCGCTCCAGACCGAATTTGTCCTGAGAGAGGTCCTTCCGGTCAGGTACTGGAAACGGTTGAACGGCGTCCTTGTCGCCTTTGGCCAGGGGATATGCAAGCCCCTTTCCCCTCTCTGCTCCCGTTGCAGTATAAGCACTTTCTGCGGCAGGGCAGGGGTTGTCCGCAGCAGATAAGGGGCTTATTTTTCTCCATCCTTTTTCCCGTGACGAGGCTCGTCTCAAAATATCTCTGCCGTTCCGTGCGAACATCAGGACGTTTCATGAGGCCGAGGAGCCGTCTCTCAGAACCGGAAGATATTCAGCACAAGGAAAAGGGAGGCTGAAAAAAGCATTCCCAGGATTACCCCGAATACCTCCAGCCAAAGCAGGTGATCCCTGACATTCTTCTCGATGATGTCCCGTACCTCCGACGGTCGATATTCGGAAAGCTTATCGACTACCATATTCTTGATATTGATCTTTGCGAAGAGCAGTTGCGAGATCGATTTGTCTGTGCGGAAATGTGATTCGAGCAACTCATTGTGCGGCTTGAAGAAAAAATCTTCCAGTGTGCCGATCTTTTCTATCGCCTTGACCAGCATGGCTTTCGTGATTTTGAATTCCGACAGCTGCCTGTCAAGTTCCGTAATGATCGTATCCGTCATCTCCTCATATTCCTTGATGCGGGTTACGTTCAGAAATCTGCCGAGGAAGCCGAGTTTTGTCCTGAGGGTGTCTTCGATATCGAGACGTGTTCTTTCCGACCTGAGATGATTCCGGACATCTTCCCTGAATTCATCGATGACACGGTTCAGGATTCTTTCTGCACTTTCAATCTTGACCGGGGCCAGGATCTTTCTCAATTCTTCCTGAATCATATCTGTACTGATCAGGTGGGCCTCAACGGTGTCGGCAAGAGAATCTACGATCTCGCGGTGTTTTTTAAGCAGGACACCCGACCCCGGGAGAAACCTCTTCCTGTCGAAAAGCATCACTATAGCGATTTTATTTGTCACGCCGCCGATGAAGCCTCCCAGAAAGACGTTCACGGCGAAGGAGAGAAGGACGGATTTGACACCCGCAAGTGAAAAGAAGACGCATACCGAAAGGAAAACGAAGACGATGACGATCAGATGAGTCGCGGCCAGGTTGGCCGTGGCGCCCAAAGAGACGTGCCCACCGGGCTTCTTCATATCCTTGACAGCATCATCCGGCATACTTTCTTGTTCCCCATTCGTAAAGCATGGTGCGTCATTCACGGGACCCGGTAATGACATAAAGCGCACTGATGTGCGCCTCACCCATTGCATGATAGTATTTTACCCGCGATGTTCCCTGCGGGCAAACGTCTCCTGTCTTACTCTTCTGCTATAATTTATAAATATGCCGTGCCGGCTTATTCCGGCGACTTAGTCCAGCCCGGAGGGAGGAGCCAGATGAAAGTTATAAGTGTTGTAATCCTTGCGGCAAGCCTGCTGCTGTCTGTCCGCGCTGCCGCCACCCATGATCAGGACGCGCAGTTCTACTTCGACAGAGGGAACAGCCATTTCAATGAGGGAGATTATGCAAAGGCCATCGGGGCTTACAGCCGCGTGATCTCGATAAGCCCCGGCTTCGATCAGGCATATTTCAACCGCGGACTGGCTTATTACAGAAACGGACAATATGGAAAGGCTGTTTCGGACTTCAGCAGAGTCATATCCGGGCATCCCGAAAATGCAGAACTTTACAGCAGCCGGGCACTTGCCTATCTTAAACTGAAACAGTACGAGAACGCCATCGAGGACTACAATAAAGTCATTGCCCTCAATCCGGGCTCGGCAGACGCCCATCACAACCGGGGAATCGCTTACGCACACATGGAAAAATATGACAGGGCGTTGAGCGATTACAGTGAGGCCCTTGACATCAGGCCTGGCGACGGGAACATTTATGCATCGCGCGGCGTTGCATATGTGAAAAAGGCCATGGAGGATTTCAGGAGGGCCTGTGAGGCGGGCATACGGTACGCCTGCGACAACCTTGCACAACTCTCGAAATAGAGGTGAGGTGTGTCCGAATTCGGACACACCTCACCTCCCTTATTAATGTCATGCTCTATTTGTGACATTTCTGACAGTCAGTGGAGGGAAAGGCCGTTTGCCCGTTGTGGCACTTGCCGCAGAACTTCCCCTTGTAAATATCATCCATCCTGATCCCTGAACCGCCCTTCCTGTATTTGAAGATCCCGGTGTGACAGGATCCGCATGCGAACATCGCCGTATGCACGCTGTGGCTGAAGACCGCCGGCTTCATGCCGGCGGAAGGATAAGTGAGATCCTTTTTCAGATTGTGACAGTTGTTGCAGGTATCCTTGTTAAGCTCGATTTTTTCGTGGGCCATGATGATATGACACTGGTTGCAGTGGACCCCGAAGCCGATATGCTTTACATGCGAAAATTGCCCCGGTTTATCTGCCGCAAACTTTTCGTAGGAGTGACAGGAAAAACAGGGAAGTCCCGAGTCTTTCAGTGATGTTATTACAGGGGCCTTCTCCCGCGGTTCCGCTTTCTTCTCACCGGCCTGTGTGCCCGCCTTGCAGGAAGAGAGCATGACAACCATGACCAGAATCGAAAGTATCCTCGTCATCGGTCCCTCCCTTATTCTTTCTCGTCTTTTTTTGCCGCCTCGGGGAAAAGTATTTCGTATTCGAGGGGATGGTGGTGCTTCAGTTTCTCCGTCGATATCTTCCCGGTGATCCATAGCCAGCTCATGGGAAAGGTTTCCGGCTTGAGATGTTCGTTATAAAAATGCCAGAAGAGTATGAACACGATCGCAAGCAGCGCTTCATCACTATGCATGGTAGAGATGACTCGCCATATCCAGTGGGACGCCGACTGGGGGATAACGTAGGATACGACCATTGGGAAGGCGAGGGAGAACCCCGAAAGACCTATTATGAACATGCCCCAGAAGACGGCCCAGTAGTCGAACTTCTGGGCGTAGCTATACTTGGCGAATTTCGGCTTCTCCCTGGAGAGGCCGAGGAAATACATGAAGTTTTTCACCACATCCAAAACGTCTTTCGGCAGAGGGATGACGGTCGTCTTCATCCTGATGGTCATCCGCTTTCTTGCGAAAAGGTAACCCAGATAGAGCACATGCCAGACGAAGTCGAGAAGCATCGTGACCCCGGCGATCCTGTGTATGAGCCCGGCGCTTTCGGGACCTCCCCAGAACCGGATCAGTTTGCTCGATACTCCGGCGGGGGCATAGGCATATTTCAGCCCCCAGCCGGTGAAACACAACACAAGAAAAGTCGTGAACATGATAATATGCTGTATTCTGAAAATAATGTTGAATCTTTCGACCTCTTCAGGAATTTCTCTTGCTGCGGCAGTCTGGCTCATTATTTTTCCCTCCCTCTTCTGAAAATGGCATCTCTGATATCGGAGAAAGCCTCAAGCAGAACATGGGCCACGATAAACGTAAACACGCTGAGCAGCAGGATGATCAGGGCTTTTTCCACATAGTGAGGAATCGGTCCCGGCACTTTGTGTGTGAAGGCCGGGATGAACTTCTCATTAGCCCCTTTGTGGCACTGCCCGCACGTCTTCAGTTTGTTCTTGCCGAAGACGGGCGATGCGGGGTTTGTGACGGGTTGTACATTGTGGGCGCCGTGGCAGCTTGAACATACCGGTGCTCTCGTATCGCCCAGGGCAAGCTTCCTCCCGTGGAAGCTCTCTTCAAAACTCCCCATGACATCTTCGTTGATGCCGTATTTTCCCATCATTGCCTTGTTTCCGTGACAACTGCCACACGTTTCAACCATATTTTCGCGGCTTACCGGGGATGCTGGATCCTTCACAGGGACTATATAGTGCGGAGACCCGTGGCAGTCAAGGCAGAATGCGCCGTCCGTCCGGTGTTTTGCCACGATATTCTGCCCGTGCACGCTTTGGAGCACTTTCTGGTAAATGTCGGGATGACACTGGCTGCACGCGGCTGCAGCGACTGCATCCACAGGGTATTTCGCAGAGATCTCCGACGCGATCTTTCCGACATCGGCGGGAACTTCTGCCCCGGGGGAGACATGCGGGTTGTCAGTGAATTTCAGGTGACAGCTCGTGCAGGAGAGGCTTCCGTGAACCGAGGAGTGAAATTTCTCCGGGTTGACATGCAGATTGACAAGCGGCCCTGCGGGGCTTTGCAGTCTCCCTTTCATGGCACTGTGACAGACTAGACATTTTGCCGGTTCCTGTGGAGAGGCGGACTGAGCGACACAAAATAAGAGGAACAGCAAAGGTGCGGTAAAAAATACGACCCGTTTGTATCTCATGGGCACCTCAAAAATGAATTATTTTGCTATTACTCACGAATAGCACAAGACTGTTCTTCCTTTTCGTAAGACTCGCGCCTGCGGAATTCCCCCCCCGCATTATAAAAAGACCTAAACTTATATTTATAAAAAATCTTTACAAATGAATATTAGGAGAATACGTCTTTTTTGTCAAGACAGAGAATTTACCGCCTGGGTAAAGCAGCGTTGAAAGCTCTAGCTGAAAATTATGCCCCCGGGCGGTAACCCACTACGGATATCCCGGCGCCGTCCGCCTCGGCGACCATTTTCTCCCTGTCCAGCAGGATGCTGTGTT
>Ga0315550_1001979_pt1 | contig 12573 bp, 9 predicted proteins | sample SalMarSW160190MG_2_FD_203100 | JGI IMG/M metagenome (GOLD analysis project Ga0315550, IMG submission 203100) | Salt marsh sediment microbial communities from the Plum Island Ecosystem LTER, Massachusetts, United States - Salt Marsh Sediment SW1601-90 ... | reverse complement strand
GACCGGAGGACCTCCCGGTGGGAGTAGCCAGGCAGCTATTGCCTTCGGATAAAATCCTTGGCGGTTCGGCGCGTACGGTTGACAGTGCTGCCGCCCTGAGTGCGGAAGGCGTCGATTATATCGGTGTCGGCTCCATGTTTCCCACCGGTACCAAGGAAGGTGCTGAAGTTGTGGGGATAGAGCGCTTGAGAGAAATCAAAGAAGCAGTATCCACACCGATAGTAGCTATCGGTGGTATTAACGAGAATAACATCAAAGATGTAATCAATACAGGAGCCGATGCGGTTGCCGTAATCAGCGCTGTTCTCGGGGCGGACGATATCGAAAAAGCGACGCGGCAACTGGCAAATGCCTTTGAAGGAGAGCGGGATGAATAATCTGGATTCAATCGCGGAACAGATAAGAAAAAGCCTTTCGGTCAAGGATGAAGCCAGGGAAAAAATGCTGCCGTTATGCCGCGATTCCATCCGGAATAGCAGCAACGCCATCAGGGCCGTACACCGCCAGGAGTTTAAACAGGCGGCGGAATTACTGCAGAAGGCGCAGAGTTTGATTACAGATGCCGAAAAGGCTGTTGCCGGTACCCGGGAACTCGCCAGTACCGGATTGATTCGTGACGCGCATAAAGAGTTTGCCGAGGCTACGATTACGCTGGCGCTGGTGAATGGGGAACCGCTTCCCGAACCGAAAAAGCTGGGTGTCGACGTTGCCGCTTATCTGAACGGACTGGGTGAGGCCGTCGGAGAGCTGCGACGCTACCTGCTCGACAGCATGAGGAGGGGTGACCTTTCCCGCGGCGAAGAGCTGCTGGGTATCATGGATGATATCTACAGCACCCTGGTTACCATGGACTACCCGGATGCCATCACCAGCGGATTGAGGCGGACTACCGATATGGTACGTGGTGTGCTCGAAAGGACACGCAGCGACCTTACCCTGACTATCCGGCAGCAGGAACTTGAGAAGAAACTGGTGAATCTGCCAGGTAGTGTTCCGGCAAGTATCGAGGAAGCCATGTCTGAAGAAAACGCGCCCGAATCTCAGCAGGAGGGACCCGTTCTCGACAGCAATCAGATGGATGTCTATGACGCACTGGTGGAATGGCGCCAGAAAAAAGCCACCGAAGAGAACCTTACCACGAATATCATCGCCAGGAATTCGATGTTAAAGGAGATTATCAATATCAATCCTTCAAATATCCGTGAGTTGATGGAAGTAAAGGGGTTCGGCGAGAGAAGAGCGAATAAATACGGTAGAGATATTATTAAAATACTGAAAAAGCGGTTTTAATTGTATTTTATAGTCGGTTGACCTTAATATCCGAATATGATAGACTACGAAAAATCAGACAGTGAGTATTATTCAGACAGATTGTAAATCATCAAAAGGGGGTGTAGATAGCCTCCTTTTCTTTTATGAAGACATGACATAAATACACAGGAGTAGACACTATGGAAGATTGGGCATTAATGCTGCTGGTGATTCTCGGAGGGCTGTTGGGGCTGGCTTTTGTAGTCTACCTGGCATATTTCATCATTCGTGAGAGCGAAGGCAATCCCAGGATGAAAGAAATCTCCACGGCCATCCGCCAGGGTGCCATGGCATTTCTACGTCGAGAGTTCACTACCCTGGCGGTTTTTACCGTGATTATATTTATCGTTTTGGCTATTTTTATCGAACCCCGACCGTTTGTCGCCGTAGCATATCTGGCGGGGACGATAACGTCGGCTCTGGCAGGCTGGCTGGGAATGAATATCGCCACCAAAGCCAATGTCAGGACGGCTCATGCCGCCATACACAGCTGGGCGAAGGCACTTAAAATTGCTTTTTCCAGCGGCGCGGTGATGGGTTTCTGCGTGGTCGGACTGGGACTGCTGGGTCTGGCTATTGTCTCCTTTATCTGGGATGCCGGTGACCCGGATAATTTTCACGTCTGGCTGGGTTTTGCTTTCGGGGCTTCGTCGGTGGCTTTATTCCTGAGGGCCGGCGGCGGCATTTTTACCAAGAGTGCCGATGTGGGCGCCGACCTGGTAGGCAAGATAGAACACGGCATCCCCGAAGATGACCCGCGTAATCCGGCCGTAATCGCCGATAACGTGGGTGATAATGTCGGTGACGTTGCCGGTATGGGCTCCGATTTATACGAGTCATATGTGTCCGCCATCGCAGCATCGATGGTACTGGGGGTAATTGCCCTGGATACGCAAACCGGGATGTTTATGCCGCTCTGCTTGGCCGCGGCGGGTATTGTCGTCTCGATAATCGGGGCTTTATCCGTCAGGCCGAAGGAGATTAAAGCACTCGACTTCGAGAAACAGGTAGCCAGAGCTCACGCAACGATGAATACGGGCGTATACGTCAGCAACATCCTGATGATAATCGCCAGCCTCTTCATTATCTGGGGCTTCACCGGCGAGTTCAAATATTTTTGGGCGCTGATATCGGGCCTGATTGCCGGTTTTCTCATTGCCCAGGCAACGGAATATTACACCTCGGCGGAACGTGGTCCTACGAAGAAAATAGCCAGGTCGGCTCAGAGCGGTGCAGCAGTAGTTATTATCGAAGGTATCGCTACCGGTATGATGAGTACCATATTTCCGGTGCTCCTGGTGGCCATCGCCACGATTCTGGCTTATGTCTTCGGCGGTTTACTGGGGATTGCCATCGCCGCCATGGGTATGCTAATTAACCTCGGAATGCTGCTGGCAATGGACTGCTACGGTCCCATCGCCGATAATTCGGCCGGTATCGCCGAGATGGCAGGACTGGGCAAAAATGTACGCGAACGCTGCGAGGCGCTGGATGCAGTAGGTAATACGACAGCCGCCCTGGGCAAAGGATTCGCCATTGCTTCGGCGGCGCTGGCCTCCCTGGCTTGGCTGGCCACATATTTTCAAGTGGCTAAAATAGAAATCGCCAGTCTGACAAATGTTGACGTTATTACCGGTGTATTAATCGGCGGTATGCTGACCTTCGTTTTCAGCGCCCTGGCGATGAAGGGCGTCAGTGACGGCGGTTATGCCATTGTTGAAGAGGTGAGACGGCAGTTCCACGAGATAAAGGGGCTGATGGAAGGCAAAGCCAAACCGGATTACGTGGCCTGCGTTAATATTGCTACTAACAAAGCGTTAAGAGCGATGTTGATACCGGGCATACTGGTGATTGTCGTACCGCTGATACTCGGTTTCACGCTGGGTCCGGCAAGCGTTGCCGGTCTGCTGGTGGGGGCTCTCCTGACCGGGTTCCTGATGGCGGTGATGATGGCCAATTCCGGGGGAGCCTGGGACAATGCCAAGAAATACATCGAGTCCGGCGCTCATGGAGGCAAGGGAAGCCAAGCCCATAAAGCCTCGGTCGTCGGGGATACCGTCGGCGACCCTTTCAAGGATACGGCCGGACCTTCTCTGAACATCCTCATCAAGCTGGTAGGCAAGGTTGCCGTCATCTTCGGTCCTGTTTTCGTAGCGTCGATAGTGCTTTAATACCGGCAAGATAACATGGCAGGTGAATAATATGGGAGATATTTTAAAAGGTAAAGTAGCGGTGGTGGCCGGCTCCGGCCAGGGTGTGGGGAGGTCTATTGCTCTAGCCCTGGCGGAAGAAGGTGCCAGGGTAGTGACCAATAACCGTGCCAAAAACTCGAAGACGAGGGCTCTTATTGAAGATGCGCAGTTAGAGTCCATGGATGCGGAAAAAAGAGAGCAGTTCGAGAAACAGACGGAAGCTATCAGCGGCGATGCCGGGACGACAGCACAATTAATTAAAGAGAGGGGTGGGGAGGCAACGCCTTTCTACGGCGATATCTCGGATTTTAACGTCGCCGAAAAGCTGATTCAAACAGCCGTGGACGCTTACGGGAGTATCGATATCCTGGTAAACGTGGCCGGATCTTTCGGGTTCAGCCGGATAGAGAAAATGACCGAAGAACTCTGGGATAAGGTGACTTTAGTAAAACCCAAGGGTTATTTCAACTGCATACGCCATGCCGCTCCGCACATGATGAAAAAGAAATGGGGGCGGATTCTCAACTGCACGTCCAAGGCATGGCTCGGCGATGTAATCAAGCATGCTGAATACTGCGCCGCCAACGCCGGGGTGGTGGGTCTCACCAAGGCTGTGGCTATCGAGCTTTACAGCTACGGAATTACCTGCAACGCGTTTTCACCCTGGGCTAAGACCCGGGCTTCTTACGAGCTGGATACATATTCTGCGGCCGTAGATGAAGACGACAGCCCCTTCCTGAGGAAAATGCCGAGTATACCGGGCGGCCGTTCGATGGCGGATATCACTCCCGGTCCAGAGTTTATAGCGCCGTTCCTGGTTTACCTGGCTACCGATGCAGCTAAAGACATCAGCGGTTCGGTGTTCAGTCTGGGAGGAAATACAATCGGTATGTATTCGGAACCGATTATATCCAGAAATCTGGTGAAATACGGCGAGAGACCCTGGACGCTGGAGGAACTGATGACGCAGGTGCCGCGGGGACTGCTGGCAGGTTATCAAAGCCCCGCCGCAAATCCAATGTAATATTTTGTCATTGCGAGTCCTTCGTAAGAATGATGAAACAATCCGCTACTTCGGGTTTACGGATTGCTTCGCTTCGCTAGCAACGATAAATCGTGTGTTTTTATAGTGGCGCCAGGATAACCGAACGCGGTTTTTCCTCCATGGTTTTTACCAGTTCGGAGACGGGACCGTACATCATGCAGGTAGCCTGGCAATGCTTCACACAGGCGGGTAAATCGCCGTCTTTGGTCCTATCCGCGCAGAGGTCGCAGAACCTGGTGGTAAAAGGGATAAAGTCGAGGTGTACCTTGTCGGGGCCGACCGTCTCGATTTCATCTACCCTGATGCCGACCATGCCGTCGGAGAAATTGTGCTCTTGCTTGCAGGCTACCTCGCAGGCGTGGCAGCCGGTACAGTATTCATATTCAATAAGTAAGCCGTTACGAGCCATGGCTACTCCTTTCAGTCCCTAATCCTGGTAACGCGACAAAGGCTTGACCGGTAATCGGTACCGCCGAACCCCGACTTGCCTTGATTACCCATAGAAGTAAGATTATTGATGTTATAGTCCCAGGTGCTGAACAGGTTGGGGGCTTTACCCTCTGTCTCAGGCAGCCACCAGCCGTGGGGTGCGGTAACGACCTTTGGGTGGGCGGTGGCGGTGACCTTAGCCTTCATTTTAACCCTGCCCCGCTTGTTCTCGATATAGACCCACTCTCCGTTACTGATGCCGAGTTCCTCAGCCGTCTTATCGTTAATTTCACACATGGGGTACGGGTCAAGCTCGCGGAGCCAGGGAATCATGCGGTGCTCCGAATGGAAGAAGACCGGAGAACGCCGTCCGGTGGTAAGGATAAGCGGGTAGTCTTTAGCGACATCGGGCGTGGCGACATAGCTCTCAGCGGGTTCTTCGTAATAGGGCAGAGGGTCGAGTCCCCACTCTTCATAACGCTTGGAGTAAAGCTCAACCTTGCCGGTAGGCGTATCGAATCCGGGCTGACCGTCCTGACGCAGCAGACCTTTTTCATACCGGTAATAGGGCCGGGTAGGATGCCCTTCAGGCGGGAATTCCCATCCTCCCTTCGCGGCTAAAGTATCGAAATCAGTATTACCGTCCTTGAGGCGGTCATTGATAAGGTCTTTTACGGTATCATATGGAATCGGATTGGTAGCCAGCCGTTTGGCCATTTCCAGATTAATCTCCCAGTCGGACTTGCACTCGCCGACAGGGTCGACGGCGGGCTGGGTGACGCAGAGCGGCTGCCACCAGGAACGGAAGCTCTCCTTCTCGCAGAAGGAAACGGCGGGGAGGAAGATATCCGCCAGAGCCATCGAGGTTGGGTTCTGGAAAAGGTCAACACAGACGACGAAATCCAGCTTCTTCATGGCTTCGTAATGACGTCGTGGGTCGGCGGCCTGACCGCCAAGGATATTGGAGGTCTGTATCCAGGCACCCCTGACTTTATAGGGTTGGCCGGTCTCCAGTTGCTCGATAAGGACGTCGGGCTGTACCCATCCCCGGAAATTCTTAATCATGGGATAATCGTTAGCGCCGATTCTCTTCTCGTTAAGCTTTTTAACGAGTTCCTCGCCGTAGAGCTTGGTAAGCTCGGCGGAACTGAAGGGATAGGTGGTAACGCCGTGAGAGTTCTTGGCGATGACGTTGCCGCCGGGATTATCAATATTTCCGGTAATAGACCACAGCTGGTTAATTGCTTGAGCGACAACGCTACCCGCGGGCATGGCATCCACCGGCTCGCCCCACTGTATCGCCGAGGGTTTATTCTGAGCGTAAAGTCGGGCAGCTTTCCTGATAAGGTCGGCAGGTACCCAGGTAATTTCCTCGACTTTTTCCGGAGGGTATTCCTGGACTCTCTCTTTCAACTCGTCGAAACCGTAGCACCACTTCTCGACGAATGCTTTATCGTAAATGCCTTCGTTAATAATAACGTTGAGCATACCCAGGGCGATGGCGCCGTCGGTGCCGGGTCGGTTCTGCAAATGGACATCAGCACGGCAGGAAAACCAGGTAGAACGGGGGTCGATAACGATGAGCCTGGAGCCCCTCTTCATGCAGTCGATTATCCAGTGTCCGAAAAAGCCATCGTGGCAGCCGGCAATGGGATTCTGCGCCCAGATGATGATATACTTGGGCGGCTCCCACTCTTTGGAATCGTAACGTTCCTCCAAAAACTGGGAGGCGTCCAGAACGCAGTAGGCTCCCTGCGTGGCGAACATGGCGCCGAGTCGGGGTGTGTAGCAGGCGTGACCGGCCAGTCCTACCTGAACCCAGTTGGGACTGCCGTAGGCATACATCAAGAAGGTGATGGGCCCGCCGATGTCCCGGCCGGTGCCCTGACAGAAAATAACCGACTCCGCTCCGTATTTATCACGGATATCCTTGAGCCTGGTCTCGATGGTGCCGTAGGCTTCGTCCCAGCTGATGGGCTCCCATTTACCTTCACCGCGTTCCCCGACTCGCTTCAGAGGGGTGGTAACGCGGTCGGGGTGGTACATGTATTGCGGTAGAGCCAGCCCCTTGGGGCAGAGCCTTCCCTGGTTGAAGGGGTGATTCTTGTCACCCTCGACACAAATTACCTTGCCGTCTTTAACGTAAATCTCAGCCCCGCATCCTCCGTGTGAGCCGCACCCGGCCGACCACATGGCGGAGAGGACAATCTTATCTGCATCTTTCGCCATAAACTGGCTCCTTTCTCAAAGCTGGGAATTTATAGCTGTCACTGTAAATATTATAAGTTCGGGAGCGTGGCTGTCAAATCTGGGGAGGATTTTTAGGTTTGATTTTGGATGAATGTTTACGCTCATCCCCTTTATCCCCCTCTCAAACAGATAGATTTTTATTCCCCATTTTCCACCTGTTTGAGAGGGGGAGATATAAGTAAGAGGGGCTTTCGCCCCTCTTCGCAGGCTACTCCCCATTTGGGCGGGGAAAGATATTAAATTATGGGTAATAAGGAACGGGAATATTATCGGACGAGAAGGAGATGCTGCGAGGGAGGCCGGGTGGGAAAAGATAACAAAGCGGGGGGAGGGGAAAGAGCATCCGGTATTTCCCAAAACCAGACAGGGCTATTCTACAACCAAATATTACGGGCGACTTACAGCTACAAATGTTGCTTTGAAGGGTAATTTCTGTTAAGATTTTTATGTGGAAATATCCATCAGAATTATTCCTGTGTTCACATTACCTCCTTCATCCCATACCAGGTATGATTTTTTGAATTTTACTACCCTACACTATTAACCTAAGGAGATTTTGGTATGACAGAAAAGAAAAGAGCAGTAATCGTCGGTGGTGGAACGAGCAAATTCGGCGTCAGGCAGGCAACCATACATGACATGATTCAGGAGGCCGCCAGGGCTTGCGCCGACGACATACCCAGACTAAAGCCGTCGGATATCGACGGTCTTATCATTGCCACGACCATGGCGGGTCGGCATTCATCGGCATTGAACACGGCGCCACTGGTCGTGCACCGACTCGGACTGAGTCCGACCTCTATCTGCATCAGACTGGACACACTGTGTGCCGGCTCCAATTCCGCGGTAATCGTCGCCAAAGGACTGATAGAAAGTGGTATCGCCGAGGTCATCCTGGTGACCGGAGCCGAGAAGGTCTATGCGCCGCAGCGCTGGGAGACCAACTATACGCAGTTGATGGTCAACGACCACGACTGGGACTCGGCGATGGGTCTGGGTGTACCCCCGCCATTCTTCGCTATGATCGCCCGGATGCACATGAAGAGATACGGCACCACCAAGGAGCAAATGGCGCATGTCTCGGTGACCAACTACACCTACGGCACCGACAGCCCTAAAGCCCACTTCGGCGGCAGGTCTCTAACGATGTCGGAGGCGCTGGAAGCCAGGATAATCGCCGAGCCTTTCGGGCTGTACGACTGCTGCCCGCTCTCCGACGGAGCGTCGGCTATCATCATTGCCTCGGAGGAGAGAGCCAGAGAGCTATCGGACCGACCGCTGGTCTACCTGCGCGGCACCGGTCAGCACGCCACCCACAGCATGTCGGCCGGCTGGCCCGGTGATACGCTGGCTGAGTGGCCTCATCTGAAAACGGCCGGCGAGGTAGCTTTTAAGAATGCCAAACTGACCCCCAAGGACATCGACGTCGCTCAGACCCACGACTGCTTTACCATCTCGGAGATTATCGAGCTGGAAGAGCTCGGTTTCTGCGCGAAAGGCGAGGGCGGTGAGTTCGTCGCTTCCGGGGCTATCAAGCTTGATGGCGCCATACCCACCAATACCGACGGCGGGCTCCTCGTGTACGGGCATCCCTTCGGTGCCTCCGGGGCGCGCCAGGCGCTGGAGATAAACAAGCAGCTCCAGGGCCGCGCCCTCCACCAGGTGAAGGACGCCAAGTTCGGGCTGACGCATAACCTCAGCGGTACCTGCGCTCAGCATACCGTGGTCATCTACGGTAGAGAACCAGTAGATTAATCGGTACTTAAATATTACCAAAGGAGAAGAGAAATGGCTGATTTACAGAAGGCAGAGATAGTGGGCACCCCGGCTATGGAAGGCACCTATATATCGGAAATGGATATGTGGCCTTTCGAGTGCCAGGAGTTTAACCGTATCTATCCTTTTTACGATAATCTCAGGGCGGGCAAGTTCACCACCACCAAGTGCAAAGCCTGCGGACATATCGCTTTCCCCCCTGGTGTAATCTGCCCCAAGTGCTGGTCGGAAGACCTGGAGTGGGTGGAGTTACCACAGCGGGCCAAGGTCGTCTGCTTTACCGAGACGCAGGCAGGGGCCCCCATCGGTTTCCCGTCGCCCCTTATCATGGCCTGGCTGACATTCGGTGAGGACACGCCGCTGAAACACCTGCTGGGACGAATCATAAACTGTAAAGAAGGTGAGCTTAAAGAAGGTGACGAGGTAAAGTTCGTTGTTTTTGACGTCCCTTCCCATCCCATAGATGTAAAAAGAGATACCGCAATTCGCGACCGTGTTTACTATGCTTTCGAACCTGTGAAATAGTAGCTCCAAAACCCGGTAATACTTGTAGAAGGGGGATATATGCCGTGAAAGAGATAAAAAACGTTACCGTGCTGGGCGCCGGTTCCATGGGAGCTCTGATAGCTGCACTGGCCGCTGAAGCCGGATATAAGGTAAAAATCAGGGATATCGAGGAGAAATACCTTGACCGCGGCCGCGACACGCTAAACAGTGTCTATGACCGGCGTATCAGCCAGAAAAGAATGACGGAAGCGGATAAAAAAGCCATCCTCGACCGGATGACTTTCCTGGTAGATGTTAAGGAAGCGGTCAAGGACGCCGACATTATCATCGAAGCCGTGCCCGAGATAATGGACCTGAAGAAGAGCGTACTAAAAGAATCTACGGCATTGTGTCCTGACGACTGCGTCTTCGCCACCAACACCTCCTCGCTGAGCATCGCCGAGATAGCCACGGCAGCCAAGAAACCGGGTAATGTGGTCGGTACGCATTACTTCAACCCGCCGAGTCGGATGACTTTACTGGAAATCATCCAGCATGACAAAACAAGTAAAACAGCTATTGAGATTGCGGAGAAGGTAGCGATAGCCATGGGACGGGCGGTCGTTCATGTTACCGACGTTCCCGGATTCATCGCCAACCGGATATTCTGCAATATGGCTAACGAAGCCGACTGGGCCCTAGCCCGGGGTGAAGCCAAGGATGCCTTCGAAATAGACTCTGCCATTAAATACAAGCTGGGAATGCCCATGGGTATGCTGGAGCTCCAGGACACCCTCGGCGGGGGCTCTATCGATACCCAGTTCCACGTCATGGAGTATTTCGGCGAGACGATGGGCAAGAGCTACGGTCCCGCTCCCATACTGGAAAAATGTTTTAAAGCCGGTAATTACGGTCAGAAGACCGGTAAAGGTTATTACGACTGGTCAAAGGGAAAGACCAACGAAATCCCCATGAATGCCGGGGCGGACTTCGACCCGATAAGGGTGCTGGCTACGGCGGTCAACGAAGGCGTCAAGCTTATTGAGATGAAAGCCACCACCATGGAAGAGATAGATACGGCCGTTCTTCTCGGTCTCAACTACCCGAGGGGCCTTTTCAGAATGGCCGATAGCGTCGGGCTGGATAATATCGTCAATGAACTTGACCGTCTCTATAAAAAATATAAGAAAGAAGAGAGATATAAAGTATCTCCCATCCTGACGAAAATGGTGAAACAGGGAAAACTGGGCCGGAAAACCGGCCAGGGATTTTATTCATACAGGCCTTCAGAATATGAATTCGTTAAATTAGATATCAATAAAGAGACTAAAGTGGCCAAGCTTATCCTCAACCGACCCAACCGCGCCAATGCCTTCAATGCCGATTTCATGACGGAGATAGATAAAGCTCTGGGTGAACTGGAGAACAACGATAACGTACGGTGCGTCGTTATCACCGGTGCCGGAGCCAACTTCTGCGGCGGCGCCGATTTTGCTGCCTTTGCCTCCGGTCAGGTGGAAGCCGCCATTAACTTCAGCGAAGCCCCCCATGACGTTTTCACCCGGATAGAGATTTTCCCGAAACCGGTAATCGCCGCCGTTAACGGACCGGCCATGGGCGGCGGACTGGAAATGGCTTTAGCCTGCGATATCAGGATAATGAGCAAGTCAGCCATGGTAAGACTCCCGGAATTGACCCTCGGGCTGCTGCCCGGTGCCGGAGCCACCCAGCGTCTCGGTCGACTTATCGGCTGGGCACGTGCTAAAGAGATGATATTGTTATCCGACCCGGTCAACGCCGATAAAGCCCTCGAATGGGGTCTGGCCAACTACATAGCCGAACCGAAAGATTTTATGAAGCTGGTTGATGATACTGCCGTTAAGCTGGCAGAGGGTGCGCCGCTGGCTCAAAAACTGGCTAAAAACCTTATCTATTACGGCGCCCAGGCCGACCAGCGTACCGCCCTTTACCTGGAGGCGGCTATATCCGGTGACATCGCCTTAACCGAAGACCTGAACGAGGGGATTGTAGCCATGTACGGCCGGCGCAAGCCCAAATTCACCGGCAAGTAAGGAGCCTTTATTTTGGACTTTGTATTTACTCCGGAAGAAGAGGCTTTTCGTCAGGAAGTCGCTTCATTTCTCGATAAAGAAGTCCCGAAAATTTACCGGGAAAAGAAGCTGACATTTTTCGACATGTCCAGTCAGGAAGACTGGATTCAGGTCCACCGGTCTATGGCGGAAAAACTGGGGGAGAAGGGGTGGATTTCTTTACATTGGCCCAGGGAATACGGCGGTCAGGATAAATCACCGTTTCACCGGCTAATCCTCAGAGAAGAGCTAACCCGCTATCATTCGCCCGGCTATGATTCTATCGGAGCGGGCATCGTCGCACCGGCATTGCTTCTTAAAGGGAGTGACGAACAGAAGAAGCAACACCTGCCGGGAATAGCTTCCGGTAAGGTGATATGGTGCGAGACTCTAAGCGAGCCCGGTCACGGTTCCGACCTCGCCTCTATCGAAGTGTTCGCCAAAGAAGAAACCGACTGCTTCGTCGTTAACGGGCAGAAGATATGGACTACCAATGGACATTTCGCTGACTGGAATGCCCTGGTGACGCGGACCGACCGCGAGGTCGACCCCAAATACCGGGGGCTTACCTTTTTCCTGGTCGATATGAAGACACCCGGAATAACGGTTAATCCCATCATCAACATGGCGGGACACCACGAGTTCAACGAGGTATTTTTCGATGACGTGCACATTCCCAAAGGGAATATCGTCGGCGGACTCAACCGGGGATTTTACGTGGTCATGTCTTTACTCGATTACGAGCGTACGTCGGATACGGTCTATGCATTCGCCGATATCTATCTGAAAGACCTCGCCGGGTACGCCCGTAAAAACAACCTGCTGACGCCGGTACTGGAAAGCCGGATGGCACAGCTCATTGCCGACTGCGAAGTAGCCCGATTGCTTCATTATTACGTTACCTGGATGCAGAGTCAGGACAAAGTGCCCAACTACGAATCGGCCATGAGCAAGATGTACAGCTTTGAGCTAAACCAGCGGGTTGCGGAGTTCG
>Ga0315550_1001974_pt1 | contig 12609 bp, 18 predicted proteins | sample SalMarSW160190MG_2_FD_203100 | JGI IMG/M metagenome (GOLD analysis project Ga0315550, IMG submission 203100) | Salt marsh sediment microbial communities from the Plum Island Ecosystem LTER, Massachusetts, United States - Salt Marsh Sediment SW1601-90 ... | reverse complement strand
GTTATCTTTGCTCATGGTGTGTGTATCCTTTCTTTTGAATGTTTTCATTTCCCGGGTTCTTGGTCAGTTCCCGGAAGGATACACCACCTAACCTCTTAAACACAACTTTTGGTTATATCTCCCTGCTATTAATGGCAAGCCAAACCGCCTCCAGAAGACTTTTCAATGCTGTTTGTAACCTTTAACTACCAACCTGGTAAATCTGGCCATCAAAAATATCTTTTTGATTTCCCTCCACCGGGCATCTTTTCCTTGATTATCAAATCGTAATCCTGGCAATTGATCGTAAAAAACGAATAGAACCATAAGGGTGTGACAGATATCTCGTGCCCACGACTGCCTGGCAGTGCCGGGCGGTAGTGCCTGGGTCAATATCTTGCCCATTCATTCCAAAAATTAAGCTTGGCAGAGCCCAATCAAGGGGCATAGTATAGTCTGAAAACAAAGTACCCTGCTTGCTATTCTTCAATGCTCGAGCAAGCACTAAATCCTAAAGGAGGCTACCCATGATAAGATTTAACGTCATAGAATCGAGAGTGCCGAAGGTGATGGCAACCACAAAGGAGTTCCTGGTTATCTTTATGATGGCCTTAGGTGCCACCTCTATTCTTGCGGCAATCATATATTTCCTGATGTATATCTTTACCAATGGCATGGATTTGATGTAATAAGGACTATTCTCAAAAAAGGAATAGTAGAGCATGATATCTGAACACATCATTCTTCAGTCAGCCGGATCATTATCAGTAGCAATATTGGCTCTGCTCATGGTGATTGTGCAGGCCCTTTTCTTTTTCAGGAAGCCGCAATTTCCATGGTACGCCTGGAGCGCAGCCATCTCGTTTTCAGCCTTACTCTATTCGATCGGTATCTTCCTTGAATACAATACGGCTCAGGGACCTATCAACCGATGTTCCGGCCTGCTGGAATGGACGGCCATTATTTTTTTGATACACTGTCTGTACGGATTTAGCTTTTCCTATCTCGGCATTGCAAGCAAACGATATCATCAAATAGCCGGTGTCTTCCACGGTCTTGTTCTCATCCTCCTCTGGTCCACCGACTATCTCGTGGCTCACAGGTTCACCGCGCAGAATTTTATCGGCCTAGAATCCCCCTATATTGAACCGGCCTTGGGACCTCTTGGTCCCTCGTTCGTGCTGTATGGGGCGGCGGCAAGCGTGACCGCGATGATCATCTGGATACGGCATAAAAGGACTGACCCGAAATACCGGATCACCTATCTCGCTGGACTGGGTGTTTGGACCGTGTTGGGTATTCATGACGGCCTGGCCTCCCTGGGAGTCCCAACGCTTCAATATCTCATGGAATACGGGTTCCTGGGGTTTGCCATGGCCGTTCTCTGGGTCGTATTCAACAACTATTCGGAACGAGTGGCGGAAGAACAATATCGGGTGATCACGGAATTCGCAAACGATTGTATCCTGGTGATACAAGATGAAAAAATAGTCTTCGGAAACCCAGCGTGCTGCGATCTAATCGGCCAGCCTTTTACTGATTCATCACTCAAAGAGTTTCTTGATCTCATGGTGTCCGAAAATCGAAAGATGTTCCTTGAGCATTGCAACACCCTTCTGCAGGGTGGCCGTGTGCCCACTCCACATACCGCACGCATTAAGAGAGCCGACGGAGAGCAGAGGTTTGTAGAAATCGCATCAAGACTCATTCAGTACAGGAATAGGCCTGCAGTCCTAGCCGGGTTGCACGATATAACAGAGAGTAAGCAGGCGGAAGAGGCCCTTCGTGTGAGCGAAGAGGGTTACAGGGAGCTTGCAAACAGCATTACTGATGTCTTCTTTGCAATGGATGAAAACCTAAAATATGTCTATTGGAACAAGGCATCTGAAGAGCTCACCGGAATTCCAGAGAAAGAAGCCATCGGGAAGTCCCTCTACGAGGTTTTCCCTGACACACCACAAACAAGAAGAGCAGAAAAGATATACCGCGATGTTTTGAGAACCCAGCAATCCCAAACTTTCATCAACGAGTACCAGTTTGGAGACAAGGACGTTTTCTTTGAAATCAGCGCCTACCCCTCTGCCCGCGGTTTATCCGTTTTTGCCAAAGACATCACCGAGCAAAGACAAGCAGAGCAGGAAAAGGAGAAACTCCAAACCCAGCTCCAACGAGCCCTAAAGATGGAGGCCATCGGTCGTCTCACAGCAGGTGTTGCGCATGAAATCCTCAATCCTGTCAATATCATATCTCTGAGACTCCAATTGGTGAAAAAAGCAGAGGACTTGTCGGATCCTACAAAGAAGGCCCTGGATATCTGTACGAGTCAATTGAACCGCATTACTGAAATCCTCAAGGAGCTCGGTCAATTTTCTCATATTTCTAAAGAGTATATTACCATGAGTGACCTGAATACCGTTATTGGGCATGTTTTGACTCTCTACGAACCCCAACTCAAGGTGGACAACATCAAAACAGACATTCAGTTCTATCCTGACCTGCCTAAGATACCACTTGATCAAGACAGGCTTGGGCAGGTCATCTTTAATATTATTGCAAATGCCAGTGATGCAATGGCAGAGCAAGAAAACAAGATGCTCCGTATCATAACAAAACCGGCAGCCTCTCAAGATTATATGCAGGTCATAATCTCCGACACGGGTACTGGCATTGAAAGGAGCGATATGGATAAGATTTTTGAGCCCTATTTCACAACCAAAGACAAGCCTCAAGACACAGGTCTGGGACTTTTTATATCTTACAATACCATACAGGATCATGGTGGTAGAATATGGGCTGAAAATAATGCATGGGGAGGAGCGTCTTTTTTTATTGAGCTTCCTGTATCGAGGGACATCAATGTTTTGCAGAAAGGGGACTTGAGCAATGGAAAGAATCTTAGTGGTCGACGATGAAATTGAAGTATGTAATGTCTTGAAGGAGTTTCTGGATTCAAAGGGCTATGAAACTCATATCGCCTTAACCGGCAGAACTGCTTTGAGTCAAGTAAAAGAGGTCAAGCCTCGTATCGTATTGCTCGATATTATCATGCCTGGTATGGGGGGAGTAGATGTCCTGAAAGAGATAAAAAAAATTGATCCAACAGTGGGGGTTATAATGGTCACAGCCGTTGATGATCATGAACTGGCCATGCAAACCCTTGAGTTAGGAGCAGATGACTACATTACGAAACCTCTGGATCTCAATTATATCGAACTGGTTGTCATGGCGAAGATAATAGACCTCATGGGTTAACCTCTTTCTTACCTAACGTGTTTTTTTGTCCTTCACACATCCCCACTGTGTTGATGGTGCAATAAAGAAAAACCCTCTCACAAGCCTGCTGGCTTACTATTACTATTGTTTGATTAATCGTAAACATGGGATACGTTGAGAAGTGTACCTATGGGTGTTCATGATATCTCAATGTCAGGGAGCCCGGAGATAGCGGCAAGCTAAGTGAGGTTTCAAAAGGCATGATTTATATGGCATATTACTTTCATAGCAAGGATTTTGGTAACGCATGGAGAAGATGAGGAAGATGATATCAGCTTGTCTTTCTTGAGCTCTCTGCAAAGGAAATAATTCCTGCGCCATGAAGAGGATTTATCACTTTTGCACCTATTGATCGGGCAGCGTTGAGCAAGATCTCGTCCGTTGTCACAAATGGCATCTCATCAAATTGATTGAACAGACTGAATGTGGCAAGATGAATAGCATCCAAAGCCCTTAGGCCAACTGACTTTCCGAGACGATTGACCAGGGTTTCGGCCTCATCAAGTACCGCACTGCCTATCTTTCTTGTATTAAGTCGGGAGAATTCTGAAGAAAACCCGTCTAAGACACTTAAAAGTTGATCTTCCTCAATTTCTTTCATACGGTATCGCCTGTGGACGGCACAGACAAACTCAAGTCTGGCCAGCTCGGATAGCCACACACTGTTTCCTGGATCCGTAATCAGGGAAACGACCACATCGGTACCTTTTTCTCGGTGAAAAAATTTGACGAGTGCAGAGGTATCAAAAAACAGAATCACAGCCTGTCCTCACGTAGCAAGCTGATATCCTCAGACAATGAGCCCGTACACTTTTTCAAGATTTCCTGGACTTCGAGATAGGATCGTTTCTTGCCCGTCGAAGGCACGTTTTTCTGCTTCTTAAGATCAAGGACCATTTCATAAACGTTCATGACATCTTCTGGAGGGAGATCTTGAATTTCTTTGATTAGTCTCTCTTTCACCTGCATGGGACTCACCCCTATTTAATGTAGTTCGATTCTGACAGAGATTGTCGGAAAAAGCAACTGTTTCATCATGAATGAAATCTGGTTTGTCCTCCTATATTATGAATGCAGGCACCCATATCATCAAGCCGTTCACATGATTTCTTAGAAAAGAGGATGGCTTCACCGGCGGCACACGGTACGAGATTGAATATGCGATGAGACTGGGGATACCGGTTCAGGTTCATTGGGAAAAAGGAGGATCCTATGCCTGGTATCAGTATCCCCTTTCGTTTATCGAGGGGAAAGGGGAATTGTTCTTGGCATGGGAGGCGTTTTTCCATACAACGAACCTAGAGAGAAGAGGAGGCTAAGCCATGAGATGCGCTATATGCGGCATTGTAATCGATTCCATTGATGAGGCAGTAGAGCAAGGGTGGATTCCCTATTTCTATGAGGGGGAGCCAGAGCCTGAGTTTGCCTGCCCTGGATGCACTGAAGTTTTCCTTGAATCAGGGAAGTATGGAGAATTGGAGGTGGAAGGAGAATGCTGAAGGTAGATCAATACAATCACAGAAGAGCGTCCTTGCTGGTTTTAGCTCAATGCTTGTTAGGGCTCTTAGCGATCAGTTTTCGCCCCCGTTCCATGCATACCGAGATCCTGCCGGCCATAAATAATTCTTGCAAATTAGAAATCTATTTCTATTTTTCATATCGACGACATGAAGCGTAAGTGTCTGGATACTTTGTGGAAGGCTTTCCCAATTGAGAAATACTCAAGAGGGTTATCTTTCCTCTGAGATAGTGGGAGCTGACAGAAAGGTCCTTATCTCCAGGACCAAAAGAGAGATCGAAGGGACGGATGCTGTTTCTACGAACCTGTACGGCGTGCTCAGGTTGCTGCAGGGCAAAAACACTGACAAATCGTAAGGATTTGAGATTTAGACAGATAATTCAAAGTTTCGAGATCCGGGATGTCTTTGATCACGTTGAAGAGGTTAAAGCATCAAGGCAATGAAGGCGCAAGCGTGAGATCAAGCCCGGCAAAGATACGGCAGGCAGGCTCTCAATAAGTTAAGCTATGGGAATGATGGAGCGTCCCCAACCGGATTTGAATCCCGCCGCTGGCGGGACGTGAAAGGCCGATGTCCTGGACCTAGGTGAGTTTGCTGGATGTTCCTAAAATAACACTTGACAGAATGGTCTGGTCTGGTCAGACTATATAGATGAAGGGGGGCTCTATCATGCAGATTACTAATATCTCAGAGGCCAAAGCCCAGTTGTCGGCGCTTATCGAAAAAGTTATCGCCGGCGAGGAAATCATTATCGGGAAGGCCGGTAAACCGGTTGCCAGGCTTATCCGATATGAGCGCAACAGGCAGGCGCGGCAGCCCGGGGCATTACAAGGGAAGATAAAAATCGCAGATGATTTTGATGCATTGCCTGAGGATATTGCAAAAGCGTTTGGAATGGAGGGGGAATGAATCTTTTACTGGATACCCATATCCTTTTGTGGTGGCTCGATGACAATGCGTCATTACCAGCGAATGCACGTGAAGCGATTGCAGACACCGACAATATGATCATCCTGAGCGCTGCCGTGATATGGGAGATTCGCATCAAACAGGGGATCGGTAAACTCAAAATTGCGCCGAATTTTTATAATGTGATTAAAGAACAAGGTTTTGAAATGCTGGCGATTACATCTGATCATGCCTATGCTGTGGGAGATCTTCCAAAACACCATCGAGACCCCTTTGATCGGATACTGATTGCACAAGCAATGTTGGAGGGTTTTACCATCGTCACCCATGATGCGATTTTCAATAAGTATCCGATTCCCGTTTTAGGAGTCTGATTGGCGAATCAACGTGGTATGGAAACAGAGGCGTGCCGGACATACAATCAAGAAATGGCCATCCGAAATTTGATGACCTTTTGGGAAGGACATTGATGGCGTCCCCAACCGGATTTGAATCCCGCCGCTGGCAGGATGAGAAAGGCCCGGCCTTGCACGCCAAAAAAAACCCACCGCTCATGCGATGAGTCCTGCACATAAAGGCAATGGCGTCCCCAAAGGTACTCCGCATTTACCCGTATTGTTATTTACGATTAAAAGAACATCGGCATTACATAGAATTCTATCCTTCAAGGCGCTATAGGAAACTTTCTATTATTCCTGTTAAATCAGTAAAATCAATCTGTTATCAGGATAATATACCATATGACATTTCTCCTCAATCTAACTCATATGTTCTGTTCATTAATTGATCAGAATTTTTCTGATGACCACCTGAAAAAGAGAGAATAAGGAAAGTGTGTTTAACGGGGACCCCCATCAGGTACCCGGGCAGTATGCCCTACCCTGCTCACATCATGTCACACCCTCGCCCGGTCTCATGACCGGCATTTCTACTCTCCGGGCATCCTGTCAGCATAAGGTCCAGCACTTATTCATGAAAATATGACCAATAATAAGGATTAAATGTCGTAATAGAGGCAAATTTCAATCCTTGACAAGAGAGAACTGGTTCGTAAGAGTCAAATTGCTGTTGGGATTATTGGGTTAATCCTCATAGGAGGGCAGCTGTAGGACAAGAAAGAGACCCTGCTTCTTTTAGAGAGGAGGGGTCTTGTTTTTAAGGAGAGCTGAGATCATTGACAAAACTGAAGATAAATGAAGAAGCACGAATATGCCCGAAAATGTAGTCAATATCATTATATCAAGGCAAATTCGCCTGTCAATCAATGGTTGTGTGAAAAGAAATAATTGATGCGATCATTTAATAATTAAGCGCTTTCCTCTTGACAACGATATCAATATTGATACTATATAATTATGGCCAAAATCGATGACATCTTGGTACAAATGAAACGAAATTCTAAAGATGTCAGATTCACCAATTTATGTAAGGTCTGTGAAAATTTCTTTGGGGAGCCTCACAAGAGCTCAAGTAGCCATCGAGTCTACAAAACCCCTGGCAAGGTGACCCAAGAATCAATATCCAAAATTATAAAGGAAGGGCCAAGGCATACCAAGTAAAACAGGTGCTTTTGGCCATTGAAAAGTTGGAGGTCGAACATGGCATTAAAAAATGATCGATATACATACCGTGTAACTTGGTCAGAAGATGATAATGAATATTTAGGCTTATGTGCAGAGTTTCCGAGCTTAAGTTGGCTGGCTCTTACCCCGGAGGCAGCTCTGAAAGGTATCCGAAAACTGGTTGCTGACGTTATACAGGACATGGATACAATTGGGGAGACAGTTCCTGAGCCTATTGCTTGCAGGTCTTATAGTGGTAAGTTCATGGTTCGAGTACCGCCGGATATTCATCGAAAGCTTGCTGTCCAAGCAGCTGAATCCGGTGTGAGCCTCAATCGAATTGCCAGTTCCAAGTTGAGTCAATAAACTACCCCGCCGCAATCGGACGGGGTATTAAAAGAGAGACAATTGGCAATATTCATGCAGTTTATGATATTCCATTCCCCGGCTTTTGCCGTAGTTGGTGATGGTGTCCTCATTGCCATGTTTTCCAACAGTGCCTCCAAAGTAACGGTCAGTCCAGAATTCGCCTCCCCACAGTTGCTTTTTCACTTCGGGACAACGCCTGAACACTTCTCGTGCGGTAATGCTTTTTATCATCGTTACGATCTTGGTTACGCTATAGGTTGGAACAGACTGAACCAAGAAATGCACATGATCCTTATCGGCGCCAATCTCCAAGAATTTCACCTGATATCTTTTTTGTATCTCTAGACAGACTTCTTTCATGACATCATCCACATGATCATCAAATACTGCACGCCTATATTTGGCGGGAAATACCAAATGGCATATCAATACCGTTACGTTATGACTCTTGTGTATGTATTCGCTCGCATAGGCATTTTACGCCGCAAGCGGCGGGGAATACAACCCCAAGAGATTTAACGATTTCAATAAGTTCAATAGGGTACAAAGGCAAAATAGGGCAAAATCCGGCATTTTCTAACAGCAGAGCGCAACCCATACGCAACCTACTCGCCGGCCCTTTTCAGGGTCTCATACACAACCCTGTCACTGACCCTGAACTTCTCTCTTCTGAGCTCACCAATGAGAGGCCGAATCTGATCAATAAAACCGAGTTTCTTCGCCAAGATGAAAAGGCCGAGTAAGCCCATGACATCGTACCCGGCAATAACCGCACTCTTTCGAGCCTTTTCCTCGTCCACCAGTATGAGATCGGCCCCTAATTGTTTGGCCAGCGCGAGAACCTCGGCTTCCCCCTTGTCAAGGGAGATCATCATGAGGTCAACCTGGGTCTTGTCTTTGACCGGTACGATTTCAATCCAAGGGGTGTCCTTTATGCTCTTAGATCCAGCCTTGCCCGCCCCTTTCTCCACCACTTCACGGAAGACCTCTTCAGGGACGAAGACCCTGGAAAAGACTTCCCTCAGGAGATCCAATCTCCCTATCTTTGCAAGCCCAATTAGGATAGTAGAATCGCAGACGACATTCACTTCTTGAGCCTCTCGCCAAGCCTTTCCGCAGTTTCAAATTCCCTCGTCAATTCCTCTTCCTCGTAGTCAAGCACCGGGACATTGTTGTCGCTCAGGAATTCTATGAAAGCCCATTTGGAAAGCCCCGAAAGCTCGGCAGATCTCCCCAATGACAGGACTCTGTCCCTGAAACATTTCAGGGCAAGAAGTTTCCGTGACTCACTCGCTATTTTCTCCTTGGTCAAACCTGAGGCGGAAAGGGAGAGATAAAGCTGCTCCGGTAAATCTATGATGGCCTGTACGTTTCCCATGCATATCACCTTCTCTCTTCATGGATCACTTTGATCCATCTAACATGTTTCCCAGATTTCTTTCCAGGTCTTAATTCTGCCTTGCTTAATATCCTCCAACCCTTTTTTGACGAGCTTTTTGAATTCCGAGGATTGAGAAAGAATCCTGCTTTCTCTGTGGTCCTCGACTTCTTCCAGGATGGAAAGCATCTTTTTGTACTCTCTTATTGGAAGGATAACCGCGGTCGGTTTGCCTTTCTCATCGACGATGTATTGTTCATTGACCGAAGGAGCCATCATGAAAATCTCCTTTCAGATTAGGAAACTGACAAGCAGATTGCTTCGATTCTTATAATCAAAATAGCCCTAAATCGTTCAAAAAGCAAGGAACTTCCGTTTATTACGCTCCCGTACTGACCCAAATCAAACCGTCCACATGATTCCCCAAAAGCTGCCTGGATTTCATAGCAGAGACGGGCTGTTGTGCTGGAGATGATGCAGTCATCAAGGAACAGGATGGATGTGCTCGGGATATTCCATGAACTGAGCAATCGGGGTTCCGACTGGTTGAGGCATGTGATCTCCTGTATGCCTTTCTGAGCCACGAAGATGGTTTCACGGGAGGAACCCGGTTTGAGATTGAATATGCGGTACGGCTGGGGATACCGGTTCAGGTTCATTGGGAAGGGGGAGGATCTTATGCCTGGTATCAGTATCCTTTTCGCTTTATCGAGGGGAAACGGGAATTGTTCTTGGCATGGGAGGCGTTTTTCCATACAACAAACCTAGAGAGAAAAGGAGGGTAAGCCATGAGATGCGCTATATGCGGCATTGTAATCGATTCCATTGATGAGGCAGTAGAGCAAGGGTGGATCCCCTATTTCTATGAGGGGGAGAAAGAGCATGAGTTTGCCTGTCCTGGTTGCGCTGAAAGTCTCCTACAGCTAGGGGAAGATGGAGAGATGGAGGTAAGGGAGGAGTATCGAGAGAAGATAACCTATCTTGACGAGAAACCGAAAGACAACTGGGTTATGGGCATTATGCTGAGGTAATGGCATAGATAAAATGGTTGATATTTAGAATTCTATGTGTAATCTCTAGTTTAGCGATATTTCAGGTTTTGGCACGTAGCTTTTAAAAAGAAAGGCCCCTTAAAAGGGAAGATTAATTTGGGAAACCTTAAATCGACCAGTTTTTGAGGTTTCATAAGCTAACCGCAACAAAATGAGGGCTAATAGGAGCAAGACACATGGCACATAGTAGCCTATTCCTTATTGACATGCGATAATAAATTTCCTATATTTCAAGACAAAAAGGGAGTTATCGTAGACTCAACGTGATCTGAGATGAGCGACCAGAAATCATCAGAAGGCCCCCCACATTCTTGTCGACACCTTATCGTACAGAAAAGCCACAGTAAGCGACCAGCCGCAATCTTCAGGTTTGTTCTTCAGGTTATCCTCCTTAGCAGGTCTCTCCTAAAGAGACTGTATCTTGGCGATCGCCTCTTCTGTTTGGATTTGGAAGGCAGCAATCGATGGTGACGGAACAGATCATCATACTGCTTTTTCTATTGGTTCTTTCCGGATTCTTCTCATCCTCCGAAATAGCCCTTTTTTCGATCAGCCGAACTAAGGTGCGTTATCTGGCCGAGCAAGGTGACAAAAGCTTTCAGTTGATCCGCAAGATGAAAGAGGACCCCCACAAGCTTCTCAGCACGATACTGATCGGAAATAACGTGGTCAATGTCGGTGCTGCTGCGTTAGCCACCTCCATTAGCATAGGCTATTTTTCCAATTATGGCGTGGGGGTTGCGACAGGAGTGATGACCCTATTCATATTGATCTTCGGAGAAGTCTTACCCAAATCTTTTGCCACGCAAAACAACATTGTGATTGCAAAAATAACCATTTACCCACTTTACTGGCTCTCTCTGGTGCTCTATCCGGTCTTGATTGTTCTAAACTTCATTCCAAAAGTAACGGGAAAAATCAAGAAATCTCCCACCATAACGGAGGATGAATTGAAAAGCCTTGTGGAGGTGGTTGAAGAGGAGGGGGAAATTAAGAGGACCGAAAAAGAACTTATCCACAAAATTTTCCAATTCGATGATACGAATGCATCTGAAATCATGACGCCCCGGGGGGATATGTTTGTGATCGATGCCAGTGAGGAATTCGATCTGGAGGCCATAGCAAAAAGCGGATTTACGCGAATACCGGTCATCGAAGGAGATGCGAAGGTCGTTATCGGCATCCTCAATGTCAAAGATCTGCTCCTGAATCAGACTGCAGATGATGGTAAAATCAATATCAGGGAAATTATGCGGGAGCCTTATTTCGTACCCGAGAACAAGAAGCTGGACCAGTTGCTCCATCAATTCAAGAACCGTAAAACCCATATGGCTATTGTGGTCGATGAACACGGTGGCATTTCCGGTTTGATCACCTTAGAAGACGCGCTTGAGGAGATAATCGGCGAAATCGAAGATGAAACTGATCGAAGTGAGCCACTCATTGTTCCCATGAAAGAGAATGAGTGGATTGTGCTTGGGAAAACGGATATTGAAAACGTGAACGCCAGAATTGGGATGAACATCCCTGACTCCAGCGACTACGATACGTTTTCGGGCTACGTCCTCGGTGCTATTGGCAGAATTCCTCGAGAGGGCGAAGAAATAGCCATCGGAAATTTTCTGGTTACTGTGAAACGGAAAGAGGGTGTCCGCATAACGGAGTATACTGTCAAAAGAGCCAGAACACCGAAGCAAGAGAGCGAAGAGGCAATCGGGAAGTAAAGGCCATAGGATTGCTGCTCAAATAGGGGACCTTCGTACAGAGCGTGCATAAACTATGGGATATAACGATTCCTTTCAGGCCTTTTCGTGACCGATGTGGCTCCGGTGACACAGGAATTCGTTACTCCTAAACCCTGCATGTTGTGGTTCCGATAATCAAGTTGAGGATCAGCTCACTACTATGATACCGGAATACTTATATATTTATGTATTCTCTTTGTAATAATAATAAAATTCGGTGTCCTAAAAGTACGGACTTCGATAAGTAAGTTAGAATTTCACCAAAGTTAAAACTACTGCTATGAGTGGAAACTCTCCTATAAGGCTCTTTGCTTACGGTTACTATTTGTAACCTACCAATAAGATCCCATTTCAACCAAAAGAAAAAAAATGAACTTTTTTCACTTTTTTTCATTTTTTTTGTCCAAAACCCCTCCTCTAAGGGCTATTACTATACCTAGGGTTGAGATTAAACTGGCTAGTACATAGAGAATTACTGTTCATTGTCAATGGCTATCAGGGCTTCTCTGAAGTCCACCTTACGGCGATCCAATCGTTTCCGAAAGGCTTCACTACTGATACCAACTTGCTCAGCCGCTTCATAGAGATCAATCTCACCCATCAGGTAATCGATTTCAGGTTTCGTAAAGTGATCATGGATTAATCTTAAGGTCTCCTTGGCTATACAACCCTGTTTTTTATCTTGACAATGGGGAGCAACTCTATTTTCATAAAAAAGGTTTCACACAGCCATCAAGAATTGATAAAGTTTATGATAGGAAGTGCCGATACAGAAGAAGTTCTCATCCGGAAATCATTGCCGAAACGGCATAGAAAGGAGAG
>Ga0315550_1001970_pt1 | contig 12623 bp, 7 predicted proteins | sample SalMarSW160190MG_2_FD_203100 | JGI IMG/M metagenome (GOLD analysis project Ga0315550, IMG submission 203100) | Salt marsh sediment microbial communities from the Plum Island Ecosystem LTER, Massachusetts, United States - Salt Marsh Sediment SW1601-90 ... | reverse complement strand
ATTTCAGCGGATGGTCTTTTTCCGAGTTTGACAGTTAAAGTCTTCTCCGCCCCATTTCTCCAAACCGTTATCTTTATCTTTTCGGTTGGATCCTTCGATGCAATCTCTTTTCTTAATGCATTGACGGTTGCTATCTTTTCGTTATTGATTTTTAAAACAATGTCCCCTTCAGAGAGTCCTGCTTTATCTGCAGGAGTTTCTTCTTCTACTCTTTTTATGTAAACGCCGGTTTTATGCGGATAGTTCAGGGCTTTTTTAATTTCTTCTGTCAGGTTTTCAGGGATTATTCCTAAATAACCCCTTTCAACTGTACCTGTTTCTATTAGAGATTCTAACACATCCATTGCGATATCTATGGGTACCGCAAAACCTATTCCTATATTTCCTCCGGTTTGTGAGACAATCATTGTATTTACTCCCACAACTTTACCTTCAGAATTTATCAATGGTCCTCCTGAGTTTCCTTGATTGATAGCCGCATCGGTCTGTATAAAATCAGCATAGATATTGCTGCTGAGAGATACAGAGGATCTTCCTTTTGCGGATACAACTCCTGCAGTTACAGTTCCAAATAGTCCGAAAGGATTACCGATAGCAATTACCCAATCTCCAACTCTTAGATCTTCGACGCTTCCCGGATCGATATCGGGTAGGTCTCCCCCTTTTTTGATTCTGATAACAGCAACTTCTGTTTCAGGGTCCCTGCCAATGATTTCAATGTCTTCTCCGCTAAATTTTCTTTCGTCGTTAAGAGAAACAGTTAACTCTTCGGCATCTCTTACTACATGGTTATTTGTTAGTATATAATCCTTACCTTTATATTCAACTATAAATCCCGACCCCAACCATTTTTGTTCCCGCTCCACATTTTTTCTTTGACCTTCTCCGAAGAACCTTCTAAAAAAAGGATCATCAAAAAAATCATAGTAAGGAGATCTGTAAACTACGGTTCTTTTCCCTTCAATTGAAACTACAGCCGGAGAGGTACTTTCTACTATGGGGGCGAAAGAGATTTTTCCTCCAGCGGCATAAGTTTCCGGGTTTTCGTTTTCAGGTTTTGCCGTGAGAGAAAAACTCGCGGCTGTTATCACACCCACAAAAAACCCAATAATAGCTACAAGAGCAACAAAAAGAGCTCCATATAAAATTATTTTTTTATTCAAAAATCCCCCTTTTTTAGTTTTTTATTCCGTTTTAATTACAATAAGTTATTTAAGAAGGGCCAGATTCGTTTTTTGCTTTATTTTTATTTTAAGTTATTTTAACTTGCACTTCTTTAACTTTATTTTTTTTTGTCTTTGGAAGGATAATCTTTACTACACCATCATTGTATTTAGCCGTTATTTGTGATTGATTTATCTCCGTTGGCAATTTTACAGATCTCATAAAATTACCGTAAGAGCGTTCTACGCGGAGATAAGATTCTTCTTCTCTTTTCTTCTCTTCTTTTTTTTCTCCCTGTATAATAAGGTTGTTTTTCTTAACCGAGATCTTCAAATCCTTTTTCTCGATGCCCGGTATTTCTACATCTATTGTATATTTTTCTGCATCTTCTTTTATGTCCAGCAAAGGATAAACTCCCCTGCTTGCGTTTATGTTCGAAAATCCCGCAAAAAAATCTTTCACTATATCATCAAAGTCTTCCCTTAAGTTAAAAATCCTATCAAGGGGGTCATAACTTTTTATATCTTTTGAAGCCATACCTCTCCTCTGGTTTAAGATTTTTTACACGATTATCAGTAAACATTATATTCATTATTTTTAATTTGTCAACCCCTTTTTTTCGTATATTAAAGAATGCCCTCAGAGGGGAGAGGGCATTCTTTTAATAAGGAGGTTGTTATGTTCTTTTGCTAATAAAGACGAAAAAAAATACAAAAGGTTCCGTAAGAAAATAAAAAATTAAAAAGTAAAAATTAAAATTACATAAAAGATGTGAAATCATCTATAATAAGTCTTATGAGTCGAATTATCGCAGAGTAAAATGTTTGACAGCAAACAGTATTGAGTTTGGTTTATATTTACGTCTGTCTCATTTTTGAAGAAATAAATAGCGCAAATATCGCAAGTGCATTTAATAATGGACGGCTATGCTAATATTCGCTTGATTCGTTTGATTTTTTGTCTCTTATTTTTGAACTTTGATTTGTATTTTTGCATTTTGATATTTTAATTTTTAATTATCATGCTGTTGCGAAAAATCAGGTGTCTATTAATATTATTCATAATAATGTGGTATTTGATAGATACTGGTTTTTGCGGTCCTTATTTTAACATGGCGTATGATGAGTCTTTAATGGATTATGTAAGTAATAGAGAGACTGTTTTTTTGAGATTTTTTAACTTTTCTCCTGTTTCTGTTTCTGTGGGTTATCATCAAAAAGTGGGGGATTGGCTGAAGGATTTAGAGGGTAGGGGTTTTCAGTGGGTCAGGCGCAGGACCGGAGGTAGGGCGATTATTCATTCTTGTGATTGTACTTATTCTCTCGTTTTTCACCGGGATAATCCATGGATTGGAGGGAATGTAATCGACTCTTACGGTAAGATTTCTTTGGCTTTCAAAAAAGCGTTTGAGCTTTTGGGTATAAAGACTTTTGTCAAAAGGGGAGTGCTCAAGAACAGGAACAGTCAAAGCTCAAAAATGTGTTTTTCTTCGATATCACTTGCGGATTTGTGTTGGAAAGACAAAAAAATTATTGGTGGAGCACAATATAGAGTTAAAGATGTTATTCTTCAACAAGGAACGATAATGTTGAAAAAGCCCCCTGGTTTTCCCTTGGGTTCTGGTATGGCTACAGTCGAGATGGCTGCAGGTAAAGAGGTGGAGTTAGATACCTTGAAATCCTTTATAATTAAGGGTTTTGAGCAGGCCTTTAATGTTTGTTTCGAAAAGTTCGACCGGGATCCGATAAAGGAAAGCAAGTTGCTCCAATATGCGTCTGATGAATGGAATTTTAAGGGAGTGTCATGATTTTTTGTTTGGAGCTTTTGTATTGCAAAGTTAAAGAGATTGCCTGGTGGACTTGACAAAATCCTCTTAGTAGTTTATAATTACCTTAAGACCAAATAAGAGAGGTGTTTATGTTCAGGAAGAGTTCAATACTAGCTATGGATGTAGGTAGTAGTTCAGTAAAAACGGTGGTGGTTGAAGGGAGTATCAAAAGGCCAGTAATGACCAAGTGTAATATTACTTCTTTACCCTCTCATGCTATTGTTGATGGAGAAATGATGGATCGGGAAACTGTTCTTGGAGCTATAAAAGGAAATCTTGAGACGCTTGAGATTGACAACAAACAAGTTGTTAGCTGTATTTCTGGAAGAGATATTATAGTAAAAAAGATTAAGATGCCGAAAATGAATGAGACTGAAGCAAGAGAACAGATTAAATGGGAGGCGGAGCAGTATATTCCATACGACATTGAAGATATCTCTTTGGATTTTGAAATTGTCAATCCTGATGCCGGTGAGGATTCGATGGAAGTTCTCCTTGTGGGGGCAAAGAGAGATACGGTAGATGCGAGGATGAATCTTTTTAGGGAGCTTGGTCTTGAGCCAATAATGTTAGATATAGCAGCTTTTTCACTCCAGAATATATTTGAGTTCAATTATACGGTAAAGCCGAACAAGTTGGTAGGGCTTTTTGATATCGGAGCTCAATCCACTACTATGAGTTTTATTTCCGGGTCAGTAAATCATTTTACGCGTTCAGTATCAACTTCAGTTAATAATTTAATACAGGCTTTACAGCGGGAAGCCGGAATAGACGGAGAGCGGGCAATGGACATAATAAAATCCGGCAAAAAAGAAGATGTGGATCAATACGCGTATCAGAATGCTATGGAGAGTTTTCAGGACGATCTCGGAGTAGCTATAGAAAGAATTTTGCCGTATCTTCCGGAGGGTTTTGAGAATTTTAACGAAATTGTGATAAGTGGTGGAGGAAGTCTTATTTCAGGGTTGCCTCAATTTTTGGAAGAGCGATTCGGAGGTCATACAGAAGTTATAAATCCGTTTATAAAATTTGAGTACGATAGCGAATCTCCTTTTATTAAAGTGCAAATAGAAAAAGATGCTCCGGTTCTTGCCCTTGCTTTAGGGTTAGCTCTTAGGGGGATATAATATGATAAAAATCAATTTGGTGCCTGAGGAACAACGAAAGAAGGTAAGAGAAAAGAAATTTAAAAAACCTGCTTTTAGAATTCCTAAACTCGATATGATAGTTTCGGTTTTGGTTTTAGGCGGGGTAATAGCAGTGTGTATTATTATCTACTTGGCGCAGCAAAAGAGGCTTCAAACTCTTAGTAATAATATAGAAACGGCGAAGCAGGAGCTTTCGGCATTAGAGAAGGAAAGAAAAATGGTCGAAGATCTTGAAAATCGTCAGAGAGAGCTTAAAGAGTGGGTAACACTTGTCCAAAATCTAAACAAAGGGCGATCTTTGCATTTTCACGTTATGGATGAACTTAACAAATTGAAGCCGGAATATATGTGGCTTATTAAATTCAGTGAAACAAATCTGCATTTTGAGTTAAACGGAAAAACTTTCTCAAATTACATGATTTCAAATTTTATGGATAAATTAAACGCTTCTTCTTATTTTAATAACGTTAAATTAGATGAGATCAGAGAAACCGAGGAAAAAGAACATTCTGTTATTGGTTTTCAGTTGTCCGGAAATATTACTCATGGAGGTGAAAATTGAAAGGAATGAAAGGTTCCATAATTGTATTTGTCCTTGCTATCTTAATAGGCTGCGGTATGTGGTTTACAGTGATAAAGGAAAACAAGGCAAAAATAACCACCAGAGAAAAAGAATATAAGGAACTGGAAGCCAAATTAACCAAGACGAGGGCGGTAGTAAAAAGGAAAAAGGAAGCCGCTAGAAAACTCAAATTGGTTTCGGCAAGATGGGATCAAGCTAAAAAAATGCTGCCTACAGAAGCTAGTATTTCTACGTTGCTTACTACTTTAACAAAAAGAAGTTCAAAGAACGAGGTCAAAATAAAACATCTAAAGCCTCTGGGTAGATCTTCAAAGGAAAAATATGATGAAATCAGAATAGAAATGGAAATCCATGGGGGATATCATAATATTGGTAGTTTTATGGCTGATTTGAATAATATGGAAAGAATCGTAAATGTGAAAAATTTAAGATTGACCCCGGGTAGGAGTCAAAAAAGCGAAGAAGAGGAAGAAGAAGTTTTTATTGTTATTGCGTCTTTTGATTTGTTAACCTATGTAACAAAAGGAGGGAAAGTTGAGGGGTAAAATATACTTTAAAGTTATTTTGATATTCTTGGCTTTCTTATTCTTATCGGGATGCGAGGGAGAAGGAGGAAACATTTTTAATGAAATTTTGGCTAAGACGGTTAAGTTTTTTTCTCCGAAAAAAGAAGATGCTTTTACCGGTAAAGCTGAAATACTTAATCTTGTGACGTCCGCTGAGGATGAAGAAGAGGCTGAGGCTGAAATTGATAGCGTTATGTTTGATTCTTTGCAGGATGTCGGAGAAGCTCTTAACTGGGTAAGGGCGTTTTACACTGATAGAGGGAAAAGGGATCCGTTTTCTCCTTTATTAACTGGTTCTCAAGGTGAAGAAACAAGAGTAAATGTAGATCTGGCTGAGTTATCCGGTATAATCTGGGTAAAGGATAAGTACCTCGCGATTGTAAAAGAAGGAAACCGTGGATTTGTATTGAAACAGGGAGATCCGGTAGTTGGAGGTAAAGTTCAAAGAATTGCGGAAAACTCAGTTACTTTTGTTCTTACTAAATTCGGAGAGCAGACGAAAATTACTTTATCTTTAAAAAAACAAGAGAGGTGATATATGTTTAAAAGAGTTTTTTTATTGTTTTTGTTGTTCCCTCTTTTTATTTTAGGGAATCCTGAGGGAGAACCGGAATTAATAAATATTGAAGTGAAAGATGTTGCTGGTTCTACTGAGATAGTTTTTACGCTTAGCGATTACGCCAGCAGTTCTGATTTTACTATGGATAATAAGATTGTTATAGATCTTCTTCAGACTAAGAGTGGGCTTGATGGAAATTTGTGGCAGATTAACAGAGGTGGAGTGGAGAGTATAGCTTTATCGTATATTTCCTCTGCTTCTTTGACAAGAGTGGTCGTAGAGCGTTTGGGTAATTTTGAATATGAAATTTCTAATCCTGACGTTAATACCGTTACTCTAACACTTGCCAGTGATAATGCTGTTCCTTTTTCGTCCTGGAGTGTAGGAAAAAGTGGTAAGAGAAAAACGCAAGATATGGGTGGTAGTTCATATAAAGGGACACAGGAGAGAGTTTCGATGAGGTTGGAAAATGCTGATCTTGCGACTACTCTTAGGTCTATAGCTCAGGTTAGTGGTTACAATATAATAATCGGAGATGAAGTAAAGGGTACAATAACGGTAGAGTTGGATAATGTGGAATGGGAAGAAGCTTTAGATTTAGTTCTTAAAACAAAAGGATATACTTATATAATTGAAGGCAATGTAATTAGGGCTGGAAACCCTAAGACTTTCGCGGAGGAAAGAGAAGCTATTGAATCGTCTCAACCTATAAAGAGAGAAATTTTTGTTCTTGAATTTAGTACCCCGAAAGAAATAATGGGCGCGGTAAAAGCTCTTCTTTCTTCACGTGGGAATGTAGAGACGGATGATAGAACGAACTCTATTATTGTAAATGATATCGGGGCGAGGTTAGAATCTGTTGAAAGTTTAGTTGAAGCTCTTGATAAAAAGACTTTGCAGGTTGCTATAACTTCTAAAATAATAGATATCGACAGGTCGGCTGCGAGGGAGTTAGGTCTTTCCTGGTCTGCTACACAATTGGCATATACAGATCTTAATGTAACGGGAAGTATCGAAGGAAGAAATCCACCTGATCCCGCTTATGGAACATTTGTTAATATTGCTACAATCCAAGACTGGGGTGAACTTGCCGCAAGGTTAATTGCTATGGAACAGGATCAGAAGTTAGAAATTAATTCAAATCCCAGAGTTACTACTGTAAATAATAAGGAAGCTATAATATTCGGCGGAAAAAGATTTGCAGTAACCACGCTGGATATTAATGGTCAACCAATACAGAGATGGTACAGGGCCGGTATCGAGTTAAAAGTTACTCCGCACATAAACGCGGCTGGCGATATTACAATGGAAATCGGTATTGAAATGAGTGATGTTGTTCCTGGGTCTGATAATACACAGGTTACCGAAACTCGATCGGAGACTGAAACCCTTGTAAAAAACGGACAGACTCTTGTAATAGGCGGATTTTTCAATAAAACCATTACAGAGAAAAGAACGGGCCTTCCTATCTTAAAAAGCATTCCTTTGATAGGGGTGTTGTTTGGACATACCTCGACGGAAGAAAGAAAAAGGGAAGTTTTGATATTCATTACTCCCCATATTGTTGAAACCGCGGTAGAGAAAAACCTTTAGATATTAGAATTGTATAGAGATATTAAATCGGCCGCCGAAACTGGTAGAAGTCATATTTTCTAATCGTCGGTTGACATAATTTTTGTAGTTGAGTGATAGCCCTCCGGATATCATTTCGGAGAAAGTGTAATTACCACCTAGACTAACATCTATGGTTTTGGTATTTTCACTATAGTTTTTATCTCCACCGGAACCAATTCCGTACCTTACATTATCTCTGTATGTGAAAGAGGAGGTAAGGTTTATAGGTTTATCCCATTTAATATTTCCAAATAAAGGTATTGATAATCCTGATGGGGAAGGGTTTAAGGTATATGAGCATTGAACTGATAAGCTTTTAGTTTGATAATTTATTTCAGGCATATTGGAAGGATAGTTTTTCCCCGTACTATATTGAGGTGTTAGATTAAACCTAAGCCCATTTTTCATGTTTAAATCGAAACCAGGAGAAACGACGAGTGAAGATGAACCTTCAGAGTATTCGGTATTTAGACCTTTTATATAAGAAGAATCCTTTTTTATTGATATGGATAGATTTGTGCGCCGTACTAAGCTTGAGAGGAATGGTATGTATTTTTGAATATTTGGTACACTGATGTCGATGTCAGGAAAAGTTAAAGTTACATCTTTTTTAGCGATAGTAGTACTTTGTAGCAGTAATTGATCGGGGACTTTCTCTGTGAGTCTTGCTTGTATTTTTACATCTATTCTTGAGGTAGTTAAGCCCGAAGACGCGGAATAAATTTTATTTAGATATCCCCCATCGGTATTTTTTATACTTTCAAAAAGAGTTGAGTCGGGCATTGTTTCTAATCCGTATCTAAATCTATAATCCGGTTTAGCATTAAGGTAAGCGAATGTTCCGGTTTTATTATAATTCGCGGAGAGTTTAACCGGAGATATGTTTTTTGAGAACTTCGAAATAATAGGTATTTTTTCGAGTAGTGAGTTTAACTCAAAATTATCGTTTATATTAATAGTTCTGCTTTGGCTGCATTTTCTTACATCGAGAGAATCCCCCAGGGATTTGGAGTAATCTATGCTGTGATCCTGGTTGAAGGAACTTTTGTAAGTTATTTTTAGATTGTTTATTCCCAGAATATCAGATGAATGACTGGCGCCAAATTCCTCATTTAAAGAGGCGTCCTGCCCAAGATCGCTAAAAAAGTTCTTATTTGAAAGGGATTCTCGTTCTCGTAAATCGTTTTTAGTTGTGATTGAATAATCCAGGTCTATCCATCTTATTGGTTTATAACTGATGTTTCCAACGTTGGTAATATCCTTTTTTAGTGGAGAAATGCCTTTGTCGTATGTAGAGTCTTTGTAGTTATATTTATTTGTTTGGCTATATTCGTAGGTTGTTTTGAGGCGAATATTTGTAGGAAGCAGAGAAGAAGATGGTCCCCCAAAAATAGGCAGTGGGAGAGCGGGTAATTGCAAATTATAATTTGCTGAAGCTCTGGAACTGCTAGTTGTATCTGTGCTTTTAAAAGGGTTAAAATTATCCCCTTCCCTATATGAACCACTGAGTTGTAAGTTTCCTAACGTGTTTTTTAAAAGCCAGGGATCAGAGGCGGAGTTTCTTGAAATATTTATAGTGAGATTTCTTGAATATCCCTTATCGGTTAGAGAGTCCGCTTCCTCTACAGGAAGCGGTACGTCTGAGTTTACTCTATATACCGGGGTTTTCTCGCTCTGTGTAGTACTATAAGTGACCGGGCAGTCTACTATTCTGTTTAGGAATTTGCCCGCGTTAGCGGTTACTCTGAAAGTTTGCGAAAAAACCTCTTTGTCTCCCAGGTTTCTTAAAGCGTCTAAAGAGCTTTTGTGATTGGCATTTTTTTTGTTGATTTTATATGAAATTCCGGTTATAAGATCTCCAATATTTGTGGAGAGGTTGAGACTTATATCATTTCCTCTTCGGTTATCAGCGTTTTTAAAAATAATATCATCAAACAAGATTTCCCCAGTCATGGTTTCGGAAGATGGATTGATAACCCCAAGCTGAACAAATACAACATTTTTCAAAGAAGGGTTTCCTTTTAATGAATAGTTCCCCCGGACTGTATCGTTATTGACTTTTAAGTCTGTAAAATTATCAAGTACAACTTCAAGAGTATCCCAATCGTCTTCTTCTCTAAGAGTGGTACTAAATTGGTAATAATTTACGGAATCTTTTAGAAATCTTAAGAATATTCTTGCTGAATCCGTCTCGGTTTCTAGGTATTTCGCGTAAAAAATTAATGTTTTATATAGACGGAAATCATAACCATTAGCGCTATTTTCGATCGGTAATTCGAGATAATTCTCAACCACACAATAATTGTTGCTTTTCAACGAGTCTATCTCCAATGTAAGGGATTGTTCTTTTAAGTAAGTATTGCTCATAACATTTTTTTCCCGTTCTACGGGAGCGACGTAATCTTCGTCTTCCCGGGTGTTTTTTTGTCCTATTTTAAAACTTCCCCCATTTGGATTTAAGAAATCATTTGAAGTAAAACGTACACCTCTGTTTTGCCATTTGTTTCCAACTAATCCAATTTTTGCTATTGTTATTTTTGTTTCTTCATTGAATCCCTTAAACCATATTCTTGTATATTCAATATTCCTCAGAGAAGGATCCCCGGTTTTTTCATAAGATAATGAGTCCGTAAGTGGTATTTTAAAAACTTTCCAGCCGTTCAAGCCTTCCTTTTCCAGGTATTCCTGCGAAGAGAGATCTATTCTATACCTGAAAAAACTCTTATTTCTTTCGAGCGCGAAGTCATGGTTTAAGTCTTCTGAGTCAAGCTTTCCGTTTCCTTCTTTATTATGACGTCTTAATGAGTCAGTGTAGGATCCGCTTCCGGCGTAGTAATCGTCGATTCCATCGTCTAAAGAGTCCAATTCGTATTCCCAATTACCATCGTCCCATCTGATTCCGTCCAAACCTGTATCTTCTCCTGTCTGTAGTATCCCGTCAGAGTTTTTATCTTCTGCGTCAAGAATATTATTTGGAGGGATAATTGTCAAATAATTTCCGGTCTGATCCCTTCCTAATCTGGGAATATCCTCATTCATTTTGTCTCCCATATCAAATATCAGTTCTCCTTCCTCTCCGAGAACCCATATCTCGAGAAAGTTTTTCTGAGAAAAATCCTGTTCCGAAGAAAAAGCTCTCATAATGCCGCTCCAACTTTCGCTCGGGTCGGGTATAGAAGTATTTGGCTGAAAATTTAATACTAGGACACTTGTGCGGTTTTCATCGTAATCAGCACTGGCGTATTCGGAAAATATTCTGCTTTTTGAGTAGCGCTTATTTGTAAACCAGTCTAATTTGCCCAGATTGCTAATACTCACAGAGTTATCCGGTTGACTGCTGTTGTACCAGGCTCTTTCAAGTAGTTCCAGGTTGTAGGAAAGATCAATAGATTCCATGTCGTCCAGGTAGCTTTTTCCGCTTGTAGCGGGGTTTGGTAGAGAGAAACCATAGTCGCCGTCAATATTGATATGCGATTTACTGTCTTTATCGATAAGGGGTAGTTGACTGAAAAACTGACTTAAAAATTCAGGCTCTTTATTTAACGAAAAATCTATATTTCCCGTTGTAATATTGGACGGCTCTTTTCCAACCGAAGAATGGAAAACTCCTTTGTCCGAGCGAGAAAGAAAATTTATGTTAAAATTGAGCCTGCTGTCTTCAAATGGTTGTGATTGAATATTAGCCTTTGCTTTATATTGTGAATCGAAAGAAAAGAAAGGTTGGCTTTTAAAAGTATAGGTTATTTTCGCGTCGGGGGGTAGAGCTGCTTCTTTTTTTATTGCTACTTCACCGGTTTGATAATTTATAGTATAATGTTCGTCTTTTGTAAGAACTTTACCCTCAGCTACCAATTTTTCGGAATTTTCAATGATAAAACCTCTTTTTCCTTCCAGTGTAAAACTTTGTGAAGAAGAGGATGATGATGTTGAGATAATAATTTCGTATTTTTCCCCGAATTCTCCGGTTGGAGGAGGTTCTTCTCTGTAGATTTCAGAAACCGTATCTGCCCCAAGCCTGGGATTTAAAAAAGGGAATTGATCCGGAAACGCAATATCTCCGTGTTCCCAAATGATCAATCCGGGTTTTGGACGCCCCTGATTATTGTCGGAGATGCCCAGAATGTTTACAAATAAACTATCCCCACTCCCCGTGGATTGATTGTTTTCGCCTACTATAATTTTATCTATTTCAATCATAATATCAGATGGCTCTGTTGTGCCAATGGAGTATACATTTCTCATTTGCAAATACCAGGACGTATCGCTTGGAACGGGATTACTCAATTTCAAAGCATAAAGATCTAAAGTGTCACCCGTTAGATCTCCAAGCGTGTCTATTTTACCCGTGGAATCAGCATAAATTAAATAAACTCCCAAATATTTGCCGTTTAACAAGTAATTGTTTTTTATATAGAAATAAGGTATTTTTTTGTTACCTGGTAATATGAGTTCTCTAAATTCATACTCTACTTCTTTATTCAATTGCTTAAAAGGAAATGCGTTAATAAAAGAATTTTCTTTGAAGCTAAATAATTTATGTTTTTTTATAGTTCCATCCTGAGTAATATTATAACTCTGGAAAAGCTCGTATGATATCAAGGAATCCGAGGACGGGTGTGGTAGACCTGTATGAAAATATTGATTTTTTATATAATCTTTATCAAAGCTGGATGTTGTTGATGTGCTTAATTCTATTGACCCGGAACCTTCTCCCTCATAAGTTTCTAATTTTCCCGCGCTCAAATCAAAGGAAGTGGAACCTACTTTTCCTCGCGTCGCGATTCCGAAAGTTTTTTCTCCCCCTAACCCATCGATTTTACCAAGGTGCAGTGATTGTATTATATCATCTTCGACTTCCGGGTCTATCCCTGCGCCGCTGCTTCCGTACCAGATTTTCAAATCATTATCCTGTTCGGGTCTCTCTGAATTGTGATCTATTTGAACGTGTATTTTTGTCCCTATTGTTCCTTTTATATTCGCATCTAATCTCGTATCCAGTTTTATTTGGGGAAACGCGGCAGATGCCTCATGGGAAGCGTAAGTATGTTTTGTCCTTTCTACTTCCAAATCGATATCCTGTTTTCCATTGATGGACAGATGCCCCCCTTCCCCTATAATATTGGTTAATCCCCTGGGCATATTTAAATCGAGGTCGATATCC
>Ga0315550_1001968_pt1 | contig 12624 bp, 12 predicted proteins | sample SalMarSW160190MG_2_FD_203100 | JGI IMG/M metagenome (GOLD analysis project Ga0315550, IMG submission 203100) | Salt marsh sediment microbial communities from the Plum Island Ecosystem LTER, Massachusetts, United States - Salt Marsh Sediment SW1601-90 ... | reverse complement strand
GATGGCGGATCGCTTCCACCAGCACGTCGGCGGTCTCGTTAGGATTGCCGGAAAAGCAGCGGGCAATGAAATTGGCGCCCGAGGCGAGCGCCACCACCAGCGGATGGAACGGCCGCACGCGCGTACCGCCCGGCGACAGCGCGGTGTCGAATTCCGGCTCGGTGGTCGGCGAGGGCTGGCCCTTGGTCATGCCGTAGATGTGGTTGTCCATGACCACGTAGGTCATGTCGACATTGCGCCGGCAGGCGTGCAGGAAGTGGTTGCCGCCGATCGAGTAGCCGTCGCCGTCGCCGCTCGCCACCACGACCGTCAGGTCGGGCCGCGTCACCTTCAGCCCTGCGGCGAGTGCCAGCGAGCGGCCGTGCACGCCGTGGAAGCCGTAGCAATTGGTATAGGCCGGGATGCGCGAGGAGCAGCCGATGCCGGAAACGACCACGGTCTCTTCCGGCACCAGCCCGAGCTTGGCGAAGGCGCGGGTGAACGACAGCAGCACGTGATAGTCGCCGCAGCCGGGGCACCAGATCGGCGTCACGTCGGATTTGTAGTCGGCCTGCTTGTAGACGGCGCGCTTTTCAGCGGTTGACATTCTCATCTCCACTCGTTGAGCGCACGATGGATTTCGCCGGCGGTGATCGGCAGCGGTCCCGGGCGGTTGAAGACTTTGACCGGCGCCGGCAGGTCGTAATGGGCGCGCAGGTATTTGTGGAACTGGCCGCCATGCGTCTGCTCGACCAGCAGGATGCGCTTGACTCCCGCAAGCGCTGCGGCGAGCCGCTCGGGCTGCACCGGCGCCAGCAGCCGCGGCGCCACCAGGCGTACGTTCATCTTGTCGGCGGCGGCATCGGCAATCGCCTCGCGCGCGGCGCCGGTGAGCGAGCCCCAGGTGAGAATCGCGGTATCGCCGTCGCCTTCCAGCGTCGCCCAATGGTCGCCGTAGTTGAAGGTCTCGATCTTGTCGCGCCGCTTGTCGAGCTGCGCGCGATGGTCGTCGGCGCCGCTGGTCGGGGTGCCGCGCTCGGTATGGGTGAGGCCGTCGGCGGTGTATTGGCCGCCGTGCGTTCCGGGAAGCGCCATCGGCGACACGCCGTTGGCGGTCAGCGCATAGCGCTTATAGACGCCGGAAATATCGGTGGCGAGCGATCGCGCGCCGATGAAGGCAACGTCCGCCGGCCGCTCGACCGCGGCCCGCGCCTGGCCGATGAACTGATCGGACAGCACGATCGCCGGGCATTGCAAGGTCTCGGCGAGGTAGGTCGCCCATTGCGTGGTGAACAGACAGTCGGTGACCGATTGCGGCGCCAGCACCAGATGCGGCGCGTCGCCGTGCAGGCCGTAGACGGCGACGTTCAGATCGCCCTGCTCGGATTTGGTGGGGATGCCGGTCGACGGCCCGCCGCGCATCACGTCGACGACGACGACGGGGATTTCCGCCGAGGTGGCCAGCCCGAGCGCCTCGATCATCAGCGACAATCCGGGTCCGGAGGTCGCGGTCAGCGACGGCGTGCCGCCGAAGCTGGCGCCGATGATCATGTTGATGGCGGCAAGCTCGTCCTCGGCCTGTAGCAGGGCGCCGCCGACCTTGGTGAGCGCCGGCGCCAGCCACTCGAGTACTTCGGTCGCCGGCGTGATCGGGTAGGCGGCGGCAAAGCGGATGCCGCCGCGGATGGCGCCGAGGCCGGTTGCCTCGTTGCCCGACAACAGCCAGCGCTTGCCCGAGCTCGCCGGCGGCGGCGCGAGCTTCTTGCCGAGTTTGAGGCCTGCGGCGGCCTCATAGCCGGTCTTGATGCCGTGCCGGCTGGCCTCGACGGCAGCCTTGCCCTTCTCGGACAGGTGCTTTTCGACCGGCACGGCCATCTGCTCGACCGAAAAGCCGAGCAGCCGGGCGGCGATGCCAAGCGCGATCATGTTGGGACGGCCGTCGGGAATGCTCTTGGCGAGTTCCTTCAGTGGGATTTCTACGATGCGGGAACCCGCTTCGGCAATGGCCGGCGGCGGCTCGCCGCCGTCGGGATCGCTGATCACCAGCGTATGCGCTCCGGCCTGGATTTCCGCGCCGAAACGGTGGGCATTGAGCCAGTCGATGCCGATCAGGAGGTCGTACCGGTCGGGCATGCATTCGACCGGGTGGTCGGCGAGCCGCAGCAGCGCGGCCGCCTCGCCGCCGCGAATCTGCGGGCCGAGCGTGCGGGTCGACAGCCCGTGCCAACCGGCGGCGCTGGCCGCCTCGAGCAGGAAATTGCCGGTGGTCAGCGCCCCGGCGCCCCCGCTGCCGATGATCGCGATCGAGATGCTAGGCGAAGCGTCCATGGGCGAAAACCCCCGAATCTGGGCCCATTGACGGGCCCGCGGTCATATATGTATTTAAGTACTAGAATACGTTTTTTTCGTCCACCTTGATCTTGGTCAAGGCGATGCCATCCTGGAGCACCGAAAGATGCATGTCACGCAGGCTTTGTGGGCTTGCCGGCAGAAGGGGAGACGACAACGATGAACGCCAAGCCGGTTCGCTGGATGATGACGGGCGCGGGCGAGCCTCTGGTGCCGACGGAATTCGATATCGGCCATCCCGGCCCCGACGAGGTGCTGGTCGAGATCGCCGGCTGCGGCGTCTGCCATACCGATCTCGGCTACTATTACGACGGTGTGCGCACCAACCACCCGCTGCCGCTCTGCCTCGGCCATGAGATCAGCGGCCATGTGGTGGAGGCGGGCACCGACGAGCTCTGGTACACCGACCGCGCGGTGATCATCCCCGCCGTCATCCCCTGCGGGCGCTGCGATGCTTGCCAGCGCGGCAAGGGCACCATCTGCCCGAATCAGAAGATGCCGGGCAACGATATCCAGGGCGGCTTTGCCACCCACATCATCGTGCCGGCGCGCGGCCTCTGCGTGGTCGACGAGCATCGGCTGGCCGCCGCCGGCATGGATCTCGCCGATCTCTCGGTGATCGCCGACGCGCTGACCACGCCCTACCAGGCCGTGGTGCAGGCTGGCGTTGCCAAGGGCGATCTCTGCATCGTCAACGGCATCGGCGGCATCGGCGGCTATTGCGCGCAGGTTGCCACCGCGATGGGCGGCGCCACCATCGGCATCGACGTCAATGAAGACAAGCTCGCCGCCATCCGCGCGCAGGGCGCCGCCGCGCTCACGCTCAACGCCAAGCAGTTGTCGCCGCGCGACATCAAGGCGGCGATCCAGGCCTTCGCCAAGGAGCGCGGTCTGCGCCAGCGCGAATGGATCGTGTTCGAATGCTCCGGCACCAAGGTCGGGCAGGAGACGGCTTTCGGCCTGCTGACCCATGGCGGCACGCTCTGCGTCGTCGGCTTCACCATGGACAAGGTCGAAGTGCGGCTCTCCAACCTGATGGCTTATCACGCGCGCGCGCTCGGTAACTGGGGCTGCCCGCCGGAGCTCTACCCGGAAGCGCTCGAACTGGTTCTGAGCGGCCGCGTCAAAGTCGGTCCCTTCGTCGAGAAACACCCGCTGAGCGACATCAATCAGGTGTTCGAGGCGGCCCATGCGGGCACCCTCAAGCGCCGCGCTGTGCTGGTCCCGAACTACTGAGGAGCAAATCATGAGCGTGCAAGCCGCCGCGAAAGCCGCCGCCAACGGGCATGAGGCGAAGGATCATACGCTGGTCCCGCGCGAGGTCTGGCTGAACAAGGGCGTGCGCTTCGAGAAACGTCCGGTCAAAGGCGAGGACGGCAAGCCGGTTGCCGGCCTCACCAATGCGTGGATCACGCTCGACAACCCGACCCAGTTCAATTCCTACACCACCGACATGGTCAAGAGCGTGATCCTCGCCTTCCGCGAGGCGAGCGCGGCGCGCGACGTGGTCGCGGTGGTGTTCACAGGCACCGGCGACAAGGCCTTCTGCACCGGCGGCAACACGAAGGAATACGCCGAATATTACGCCGGCAATCCGCAGGAATATCGCGGCTATATGCGGCTGTTCAACGACATGGTGTCGGCGATCATCGGCTGCGACAAGCCGGTGATCTGCCGCGTCAACGGTATGCGGGTCGGCGGCGGCCAGGAGATCGGCATGGCCTGCGATTTCTCGGTCGCGCAGGATCTGGCGCGTTTCGGCCAGGCCGGTCCCAAGCACGGCTCGGCGCCGATCGGCGGCGCCACCGACTTCCTGCCGCTCCTGATCGGCGTCGAGCGGGCCATGGTCTCCGGCCTCTTGTGCGAGCCGTTCTCCGCGCACGAGGCCTATATGATGGGCATGCTGGCCGACATCGTGCCGGCGCTGAAGGTCGACGGCAAATACGTGCCCAATCCGCTGGTCGAGACGGCCCGCATGGTCGACGAGATGGGCCGCATCGTGTTCGGCAAGCCGAAGGCCGGCGATGCGCTGCGGGCCGGTCAGGACCTGCTCAAGCGCGGCACCATCGATCTCAGCCTGCTCGACGAGAAGGTCGAGGGCCTGTGCACCAAGCTGCTCTACACCTTCCCCGATTGCACGACCAAGACCATCGAGGAGCTGCGCAAGCCCAAGCTCGACGCCTGGAACCGCAACAAGGAGAATTCGCGCGATTGGCTGGCGCTCAACATGATGACCGAAGCGCGCGCCGGCTTCCGCGCCTTCAACGAGGGCACGCGCGAGACCGGCCGCGAGGTCGATTTCGTCGCGCTGCGCCGGGCGCTCGCCGCCAATACGCCCTGGTCGGACGAGCTCACCCAAAGCATCCAGCCGAAGGCACGCAAATGACCACTTCGCCGCTCAAAGTCTGGTTCGAGGCAGAAGGGCGCCTGCTGCGCCTGCGCCTCGCCCGGCCGAAAGCGAATATCGTCGACGCGGCGATGATCGACGCGCTGCACAGCGCGTTGAGCGAGCATCTCGGCAATGGCAATCTCGGCGGCGCGCTGATCGATGCCGACGGCCCGCATTTTTCCTTCGGCGCCAGCGTCGAGGAGCACATGCCGGGCCAGTGCGCGGCCATGCTCAAGAGCCTGCACGAACTCATCTTGCAGCTCGTCGAATCGCCGGTGCCGGTGCTGATGGCGGTGCGCGGCCAGTGTCTCGGCGGCGGCCTCGAACTGGCGCTCGCCGGCCACCTGATCTTTGCCGCGCCCGACGCCAGCCTCGGCCAGCCGGAGATGAAGATCGGCGTGTTCGCGCCGGCGGCCTCCTGCCTCTTGCCCGAGCTGATCGGTCCGGCGCGCGCCATCGACCTCTTGTTGTCGGGGCGCAGCATCAGCGGAACCGAGGCGGCGGCAATCGGCCTCGTTCAGGCGGCGGCCGACCCGGAAGCGGCGGCGCTCGCCTATTTCACCGAACAGCTCATGCCGAAAAGCGCCAGCTCGCTGCGCTACGCGGTCAAGGCCGCACGGCTCGATTTCGCCGCCCGTGTGCGGGCGAAGATCGAGCGCGTGGAACGCCTATATCTCGATGAGCTGATGAAATCGCATGATGCTGTGGAGGGCCTTGAGGCCTTCCTCGGAAAGAGGACGGCGCAATGGCAACATCGGTAAACAGTTCGAGCGGATCGAAACTATCCGCCATCGTCGAGCGGGCGCAGGCCCTGTTTGACGACCTTTCGTTCACGACCGCACGGCAGTGGAAAGCCGCCGAACCGGGCCGCAAGGTGGTCAGCTATCTGCCGATCTACGTACCGCGCGAACTGATCCACGCCGCCGGCATGTTGCCGCTGGGCGTGGTCGGCGGCGGCGACCAGCTCGAAGTCATCCACGGCGACGCCTATTACCAGAGCTATATCTGCCGCATTCCGCGCTCGACCATCGAGCTTGGCGTCTCCGGCCGGCTCGATTTCGTCGACGGCATGCTGTTCCCGTCGATCTGCGACGTGATCCGCAATCTTTCCGGCATGTGGAAGATGATGTTCCCCAAGGTCTACGTGCGCTATTTCGACGTGCCGCAGAACTACCAGGACGACGTCGGCGGCAACTACTATGTCCAGGAGCTGAAGGAGCTTTTGGAGGATCTCGGCAAGCTGCGCGGCAAGCCCGTCACCGACGACGAATTGCGCGCTTCCATCGCCGTCTATAATGAGAACCGCCGGCTGGTGCGCGAGCTCTATGCCTTCCGGGCGGAGAAGCCCTGGCAGACGCCGGCCGCGGAAGTCTATCTCATCCTGCGCGCCGGGCTGGTGCTGCCGGTGGAAGAGCATACCGCGCTGCTGCGCGACTATCTGGAGGCCGCCAAGGCCGAGGATCGCCCGCGCCGCGACAACTGCCGCGTCGTGGTCACCGGCGTGTTCTGCGAGCAGCCGCCGCTCAATCTGATCAAGTCGCTGGAGCTTGCCGGCTGCTACGTGGTCGACGACGACCTGCTGCTGGTGACGCGCTGGCTCACCGGCGACGTGCCGGTCGAGGGCAATCCGCTGGAGAACCTGGCGCGCGCCTTCCTGCACCACTCCGAATCGACGGCGGCCAAATACGAGCCGAGCCTGGCGGAGAAGGGCCAGCATCTGGTGCGCGCGGTCAAGCGCACCAATGCCGAGGGCGTTATCTTCGCCTGCCCGAGCTTCTGCGATCCGGCGCTGCTCGATCGCCCGATGCTCCAGCACGTGCTCAAGGCCGCCAATATCCCCTATATTGCTTTCAAATACGCCGAGAATTCGGGACAGATGCAGCCGATCCGGGAACAGGCCGGAACCTTTGCCGATTCAATCAAACTATGGAGCGGATCATGACGGTCATCACGACGCCAAAAAGCGCGCCTGCGAAGTCGGTCGTCAAGGACGATTCGATGGTCAAGCAGAAGGAGATGATGGCGACGCATTTCGATCGGCTGACCAGTGTGCCTGAGACCGGCCGGAAGGTGGCATCCACTTTCGTGCCCGGCAATCTCAACGAGCTGATCATGTGCTTCGACCTGCTCAACAACCTGCCCGAGATCAACGCCATTCAGAGCGGGTTGCGCCGCCAGTCGGGCGCCTATGTGCTCGAGGCCGAGAAGATCGGCCACTCGGAGGACGTCTGCACCTATGTCAAGTCCGACATCGGCATGATGGCCAAGGGCAATATCGGGCCCAACGGCAAGCGGTTGCCCGATCCGGACGTGCTGCTCTTGTCCTATACCGGCTGCTTCACCTTCATGAAGTGGTTCGAGCTCTTACGCGAGCAGTACAAGTGCGAAACGATCATGTTGCACACGCCCTATATGGGCGACGGCAAGATTACCAAGAACATGGTCGAATACCTGGTCAAGCAGCTCAAGGAAAACGTCATCCCGACGCTGGAACGCGTCTCCGGCGTCAAGTTCGATATCGACCGGCTGCGCGAAAACCTGAAGAAGTCGGTCAAGGCCGAGGACGATCTGGTCAAGGTGCTGCAGAGCGCCAAGAACAAGCCGTCGCCGATCGACGCCTATTTCGGCGGCATCTACTATATCGGCCCGATCTTCGGCGCCTTCCGCGGCACCGACGACGCCATCGAATACTACAAATTCCTGCGCGCAGAAGTCGAGGATCGAGTTGCCAAGGGCCTCGGCCCGGTCACGCCGGACGGCGACATGGGCAAGGAGAAATACCGGCTCGTCGTCGAAGGCCCGCCGAACTACACCAACTTCCGCCAGTTCTGGAAGATGTTCTACGACGAAGGCGCCGTCGTCGTGGCTTCGAGCTACACCAAGGTCGGCGGCGTCTACGACCTCGGCTTCCGCCACAATCCCGACAAGCCGCTGGAAACCTTGGCGGAGTACTGCGTCGGCGTCTACACCAACCGCAATCTGCCGATGCGCATCGACATGCTGGCCAACTATGTCGACGAGTATCAGGCCGACGGACTGCTGATCAATTCGATCAAGAGCTGCAACAGCTTCTCGGCCGGCCAGCTCTTGATCATGCGCGAGGTGGAAAAGCGCACCGGCAAGCCGGGGGCGTTCGTGGAATCCGACCTGGTCGACCCGCGCTACTTCTCGGCGGCCAACATCAAGAACCGTCTGGAGAGCTACTTCCAGATGATCGAGCAGAAGCGCGCCGGCGCGAGCGCGGCGGCTTGAGGGGGCATTCATGAAAACCTTCGTCGGCATCGATCTTGGTTCAACGACGACCAAGGCTGTTCTCCTGGACGAAAACAGCAATGTCATCGGTCGGGGCATCACCAATTCGCGTTCAAATTACAGCACCGCCGCTCGTGTCGCCGGCCAGGAAGCCAAGGTCGACGGCCAGTTCACGCTGTTCCGGCGCGCGTTGACCGGCACCGGCAAGCTCAATACGCAGCTTGACGATTTCCTCGGCGCGCTCGAGCGGGCGTTCCGCCTGGAACAGTTCGTCGATCAGCTTGGCGACCTGGAGCAGACTTGCCTCGGCTACATTCAGGGCGACCGTTTCCGCGCCCAGGAATCCGGGATCAAGGACGCGGTCGCCGAGATCTTCGTGCGGCTGCGCGAGGAGGCCCCCGAACTCTACGCGCCGGGTGCCAAGCGCAAGTCCGACTTCTTCCGCGATATCGCCGGCTCGCGCTATCACCTCCACGCCGAGGAGGTGGCCCGCGCCGCGACGCTGCCCTACGATCTGCTGATCAACCTCTACGACAAGTCGATCATCGAGGTGGAAAACAGGCCGCCGGAAGGCAATCTCAGCGACAAGTTCCGCCGCGCCCTGACACGCGTTTTGAAAACCGAGCCGTCAATCCAATCTTCTGCGGCGGTCGTGCAGAAGACGATCGAGGACACGCTGGCGATCGATCTGGAAGAGACCTACCTGGTCGGCACCGGTTACGGCCGCGTCACGCTGCCGTTCTCCAAGGAGCACATCCGCTCGGAAATCCTCTGCCACGGCCTCGGCGCGCACATGATGTATCCGAAGACGCGCACGGTGCTCGACATCGGCGGTCAGGACACCAAGGGCATCCAAGTCGACCCCAACGGCATCGTCGAGAATTTTCAGATGAACGACCGCTGCGCCGCCGGCTGCGGCCGCTATCTCGGCTACATCGCCGACGAGATGAACATGGGCCTGCACGAGCTGGGGCCGATGGCGATGAAGTCGGACAAACCGGCGCGCATCAACTCGACCTGCACCGTGTTTGCCGGCGCCGAGCTGCGCGACCGCCTGTCGCTCGGCGAGAAGCGCGAGGACATCCTGGCCGGGCTGCACCGCGCCATCATCCTGCGCGCGATCTCGATCATTTCGCGCTCGGGCGGGGTCACCGACGAGTTCACCTTCACCGGCGGCGTCGCCAAGAACGAAGCGGCGGTGCGCGAGCTGCGCAAGCTGATCAAGGAGAATTACGGGGACGTGACCATCAATATCAATCCGGAATCGATCTATACCGGGGCGCTCGGGGCGGCGGAATTTGCCCGCCGCGCGCATAACGGCGAGACACATGGGAGTGAAGCATGACCATTGCTGCAGGCATCGACGTCGGCACCGGCGCCGTCAAGGCCGCCATCTTCAAGGTCGAGGATGGGAAGGAAACATGGGCATCGCGCGCATTGCTGCGCATCCGCCAGCGCGATCCCATGGAGCTCGCCCGCGTCGCCTTCGACCATACGCTCGAGGACGCCGGTCTCAAGGAAGATGAGATCGACTACGTGGCGACAACCGGCGAGGCGGAGAGCGTGCCGTTCCACACCGGCCACTTCTACTCGATGACGACGCATGCGCGCGGCGCCATCTATCTTGAACCGGAATCGCGCGCCGTGCTCGACATCGGCGCGCTGCATGGCCGCGCCATCAGCATCGACGAGCGCGGCAAGGTCATCAGTTACAAGATGACCAGCCAATGCGCCTCCGGCTCGGGCCAGTTCCTGGAGAATATCGCCCGCTACCTCGGCATCGCCCAGGAGGAGATCGGCATGCTGTCGCAGCAGGCCGACGATCCGGAGGTGGTGTCGAGCATCTGCGCGGTGCTGGCGGAAACCGACGTGATCAACATGGTCTCGCGCGGCATCACCGCGCCCAACATCCTGAAAGGAATCCACCTGTCGATGGCGGCGCGGCTGTCCAAGTTGTTGAAATCGATCGGCGCCACGCATGGCGTGGTCATGGCCACCGGCGGCCTCGCGCTCGACAACGGTCTGATCGAGGCTCTGAAGGAAGACATCGGCGCGATCAAGGACATGAAGAGCGAGGTGCGCAACCATCCCGATTCCATCTATGCCGGCGCCATCGGCGCCGCGCTGTGGGGCGCCTATCGGTTCGACAAACTCGCCGCGCTCGGCAATCTGCCGAAAGTGGCGTGATTAAGGAGACGAAGCAATGGCATTGTTGATCAACGACGCCTGTACCGCGTGCGACGCCTGCGAGCCGGTGTGCCCGAACAAGGCGATCACCGCCGGCGATCCGATCTACGTCATCGATCCGCTGAAGTGCACCGAATGCGTCGGCGCCGAGGATGAGCCGCAGTGCAAGCTGGTGTGCCCGGCCGATTGCATCGTGCAGAATCCCGACTGGGAGGAAAGCCAGGACGATCTGCTCGCCAAGTATCAGCAGTTGCACGGCTGACAAAGCCATGGATTTCGCCAACCGCATCAGCCAAACCTTGCATGACGAGCATATGGCCACCATCGCGCTGATGGAGCGGCTCGAAACGGTTATTGGCCGGTTCAGCAAGGGCAGCCCGCCGGACGCCAAGGACCCGGCGGTCGCCAAGCTTCTGGGCGATCTGTCGGTCGGCCTGACCCACGAGCTCAACCACCATTTCGACTTCGAGGAGGCGGAGCTGTTTGGCATCCTGGCGGAAGCCGGCGACGAGTCGATCGCGACGCATCTCGCCGAGGAACACGTCGTCATCCGCCCGATCGCGGGCGCGCTGGTGGAACTCGCCGGCGAGGCGCGCGCGCAAGGCTTCGATGCCGCCCGCTGGGACGAGTTTCGCCGCCTCGGCCTGGACCTCTGCACCCGTCTGGTGCCGCACGCGCAGAAGGAAGAAGCGGCGCTGCTGCCGGTGCTCGACGAGAACATGGACGCCGATACCGAAATGAAGCTCTACGAAACCTATATCGAAAACGCGTGAGCAAACATGACCGTGGAAACCGCCGCAAGCCGCAACACCCGGGCGCTCGTCGCCGCGGATTTGGAACGGGTGATCGCGATTGACCGCATCCATTCCGGCCGCAGCCGGCGGCACTTCTTCGAGAAACGCTTCGCCAACGCGCAGGCGCGTCCCGACGATTTCGTGCAGATCGGCGTGGTGACCGGCGACGGGCTGCAGGGTTTCGCCGTCGCCCGCATCCTGCGCGGGGAATTCGGCCAGAAGGATGCCGTCGCCGTGCTCGACGCGGTCGGCGTTGATCCGCAGAGCCGCGAACATGGGCTCGGCCAGAGCCTCATGGAGGGCCTGCTCGATCTCTCGGAGCAGCGCGGCGTGCGCGCGCTGCAATCGCAAGTTAGCTGGACCAATTTTGACCTGTTGCGATTCTTCAACGCCTCGCGCTTCAAGCTTGCGCCGCGGCTTGATTTGGAGCGCCCGGTCGTTGAATTGCTCGAAGATGCGAACGAGGAACCATGACCGATAACATCCAGAGCAAGGCGCATCACGCGCGAATGACGATTCCCGAACGCGTCGGCGACGCCGCGGAAGTCAACTACGGCAACGCGCCGACGCCGGATTACGGCCCGCTGGCGCGCGACCGCATCCCGGTGCGCGCCATGAAGGAGGCCGATCTGCGCGTGCTGGTCGACATCGACAAGGCCATCACCGGCTACGATCGTTCCGCCTATTTCGAGCGTAAGCTCGAGGAGGCGCTTTACGAATCGGACGTGCGTGTGTCGCTGGTGGCCGAGCTCGACGGCAATCCGGTCGGCTTCATCATGGCGCGCGTCGACTTCGGCGAGTTCGGCCGCGTCGAGCCCATGGCGGTGCTCGACACCATCGGCGTCGCGCTCGAATGTCGCAGCCGTGGCGTGGGCCGGGCGCTGCTGTCGCAGCTCCTGATCAATCTGATGACGCTCCGGGTCGAACGCATCCGCACCGAGCTCGAATGGCACGATCACGAACTGCTGACCTTCCTCGATCACTGCGGTTTCCAGACCTCGCAAAGGCTGTGTCTCGAACATGCAATCAGGTGACTGCCGGCCGCGATTCGACTTCGCCGGGCATCGCGCCGTCGTCACCGGCGCCTGCCGCGGCCTCGGCCGCGCCATCGCCGACGCCTTGGCCGATGCCGGGGCGGAGGTCGAAGTGTTCGACGTTATCGAACCGGAGCCGGGCGATAATTTTCGCCACCGCTTCACCCGCCTGGACGTCACCGATAGTGCCGCGGTCACGCGCACCGTCAACGCGCTGGTCGAGCCGAGCCTGCTGGTCAATAACGCCGGCATCACCCGCGACCGCTCGCTGATGAAGATGAATGACGGCGAATGGGCGAGCGTGCTCAACGTCAATCTGACCGGCGCCTTCAACATGATTCGCGCCGTGGCCGCGCCGATGACCGCCAAGGGCTTCGGCCGCATCGTCAACATCACCTCGATCAACGGCTTGCGCGGAAAATTCGGCCAGGCGAACTATGCCGCGTCCAAGGCGGGCCTGATCGGCCTGACCAAGACGGCGGCGCGCGAGCTCGGCAAGAAAGGCATCACCGTCAATGCGGTGGCGCCGGGCATGGTGATGACTGACATGGCCCGCGCGCTGCCGGCGGAGGTGCTGGCGCGAGCGAGCGGCGAGGCCGCGCTCGACGGCCTGGTCGAGCCGGAGGACATCAGCAACGCC
>Ga0315550_1001966_pt1 | contig 12628 bp, 11 predicted proteins | sample SalMarSW160190MG_2_FD_203100 | JGI IMG/M metagenome (GOLD analysis project Ga0315550, IMG submission 203100) | Salt marsh sediment microbial communities from the Plum Island Ecosystem LTER, Massachusetts, United States - Salt Marsh Sediment SW1601-90 ... | reverse complement strand
GACGGTTGGGACGGCGCCGACGCGCATAAGCACAGAATCACCAGAGCCACCCAACCGGGTGGCACGATTTTTATTTAGCGTTCGCAAGAACCAAGAACAGATTGAAAGGAGCTCGAAAATGAAGCTGACAGGAGCACAGATCGTGTGGGAGATGCTGGAGCGCGAAGGCGTCGACGTCGTCTTTGGCATCCCCGGCGCAGCCATCATGCATACCTACCATTCCCGCCAGGACTATGCCGTCCATCACGTGCTGATGCGGCACGAGCAGTGCGCAGCCCACGCCGCAGACGGCTACGCCCGCGTCTCGGGCAAGGTGGGCGTGGCACTGGCTACCTCCGGCCCCGGCGCCACCAACCTGACCACCGGTATCGCCACGGCATACATGGACTCCTCGCCCATCGTCTGCATCACGGGCCAGGTTGCCACCGCTGCCATCGGCACCGACGCCTTCCAGGAGATCGACATCACCGGCATCACTTTGCCCATCACCAAGCACAACTACCTGGTCACCGACGTGGACGACCTGGCGCACACCATCCACGAGGCATTCCACATCGCCCGCAGCGGACGCCCCGGCCCGGTGCTGATCGACCTGCCCAAGGACGTCCAGACCGCCGAAGCCGACCCAAGGTCGGTCGAATTCACACCGTCCGAGGGCGACGACAACCTGCCAGGCTATCATCCGATTGGTCCCGGCGACCCTGAACTGATACGCCAAGCCGCCGCACTGATCGACGGAGCCAAGCGCCCCATCATCCTCGCCGGGCATGGCGTCATGATGTCCGGCGCTGTGGAAGCGCTGCAAGCTCTCGCCGAGAAAACCAGGGTCCCGGTCTGCTGGACGCTGCTGGGCAAAGGGTGCTTCCCCCCATCCCACCCGCTGGGACTGGCGATGATGGGCATGCACGGCGAGGCGTTCGTCAACCAGGCCATCCAGGAGGCCGACCTGCTGCTGGCGTTCGGCATGCGGTTCAGTGATCGCGTGCTGGGGAGATCCTCCCTTTATGCGCTCAACGCGCGCAAGGTCCACGTCGACCTAGACGCAGCCGAACTGAACAAGGTAGTACCGGTCGACGTAGCCATTCTGGGCGACCTGCGCCAGGTATTGGAGCAGCTCCTGCCACAAACTGAAACGGCGTCCCACGCCGAGTGGCTGGCCCAGATCGACGGGTGGCGCGAGGAGAGCCATGCGCGGAACATCATCAACCGCCCCGCCAATGGCCATCTGGCCGCACCACAGTTCATCGCCGCCATCAACGAAGCGACGCAGGGCCAGGCCATCCTGGTGACCGACGTGGGCCAGCACCAGATGTGGGCGGCACAATACTATCACAACGCCCACCCCAACACACTCGTCACGTCGGGCGGGTTGGGGACGATGGGGTTTGGGCTACCCGCGGCCATCGGCGCGCAGGTGGCCCGACCGGACCAGGAGGTGTGGGCCATCCTGGGCGACGGCGGCTTCCAGATGACCATGCACGACCTGGCCACGATCGCCCACGAGCGACTGCCGATCAAGATCGCCCTTTCGAACAACAACTACCTGGGCATGGTACGCCAGTGGCAGGAGATGTTCTACGACAAGCGATACGAGGCCACCCACTTGCAGGGCAATCCCGACTTTGCCAAGCTGGCGGAGCTTTACGGCATTCGCAGTTGGCAGGCCGCCAATCCAGAGGAAGCGCGCAGCGCCATTGATGAAGCGCGCGTCCATCCGGGCCCCGCCTTTATCGAGTTCCAGGTCGTCCAGGAAGGCGACGAGGGCAACGTCTACCCGATGGTCCCCGCAGGTGCGGCCCTGCACGAGATGATCCGCCGACCGATTCCAACACGGGCGCCGTGCCCCAGAGAAATGCGCGTTTGACAAATCCGGGGCTTTGTGTATAATCCACCCCAGCTTGATCGTTTCGAGACCTTTGCTATGAAAAGTTTTCGCGGTTTGGTCCTAGTCCTGTCCAGCCTGCTCCTACTCGTCATTGAGGAGGAGCGCTAGCCCGCTGGGCAGACGGTGGACGCCGCACAACGAGCGCACACCAGAGCCGCCCAACGGGGCGGCTCAAATGCTATCTGGGGAATGAAAAACGTGAGTGATTGGCACAGCCTCCGGACACTGAGTTTGCTGGTTCTGGTCATTATCGTGCTCCTGCTTAGCAGGGGCAATCGGAGGTTGGGCCAGCAGCGGCAAGCAAAAGCCGCAAGCTAGGAACGCACAGAAGCCGCCCAACCGGGCGGCTTCAATTTTGTCCGGGAAATAGACCTCCGAGGTCTCGGGCAATAAGCCGGCCGATGTGAAACGAGCCGTTTACGTCGAAAGATCCAGTTCAGCACTAGACCTCGGAGATCTCACAGAATACAAGGAGGAGACATGAAACGAACAGGCGCACAAATCGTGTGGAAGATGCTCGGGCGCGAGGGCGCGGACGTCGCTTTTGGCATCCCCGGCGGGGCGATCATGCACATGTATCATCCCCGCCAAGACTATAAGGTCCACCACATCCTGATGCGGCACGAGCAGTGTGCTGCCCACGCCGCCGACGGCTACGCCCGCGTTTCGGGGAAGGTAGGCGTAGCGATAGCCACCTCAGGCCCGGGCGCCACCAACTTGGTCACCGGGATCGCCACGGCGATGATGGACTCCTCGCCCATTGTCTGCATCACGGGCCAGGTGCCCACCCAAGTGATCGGCACTGACGCCTTCCAGGAAACCGACATCACCGGCATCACCTTGCCCATCACCAAGCACAACTACCTGGTCACCGACGTGGACGACCTGGCCTACACCATCCACGAGGCGTTCTACGTCGCCCGCAGCGGACGCCCCGGCCCGGTGTTGATCGACCTGCCCAAGGACGTGCAGATCGCCGAGACCGACTTTGTCCCGCCCAAGGATGGCATCGAGATGCCAGGCTACCACCCCGCCGGACCGGGCGACCTCGACCTAGTCCAGAAGGCGGCCGAGATCATCAACGCCGCGCAGCGCCCCGTGATTCTGGCCGGGCACGGCGTGATGATGTCCGGCGCGATGGACGCCCTGCGCGCCTTTGTCGAAAAGACTTCGACCCCCGTCAGTTGGACGCTGCTGGGCAAGGGCGCTTTTCCCGAATCCCACCCACTGGCAGGGGCCATGATGGGCATGCACGGCGAGGCGTTTGCCAACCACGCCATCCAGGAAGCCGACCTGTTGTTGGCCTTTGGCATGCGCTTCAGCGATCGCGTGACGGGCAAGTTGGACTGCTACGCGCCCAAGGCGCGCAAGATCCACGTTGACCTGGATGCTGCCGAGCTAAACAAGCGCGTGCAGGCAGACGTAGCTATCCTGGGCGACCTGCGCCAGGTGCTGGAGCAGCTCTTGCCACTGGTGGAGAAAACGCCCCACTCCGAATGGCTGGCCCAGATCGACGAATGGCGCAAGGACAGCCACGATCGCGACATCGTCAACCGCCCCAACGACGAATACCTGGTAGCCCCCCAGTTCATCGACGCCATCTGCGAGGCGACCGAGGGGAAGGCCATCTTGGTCACCGACGTCGGGCAGCACCAGATGTGGGCCGCGCAATACTATCACAGCGACCAGTCCAACTACTTTATCACCTCCGGTGGACTGGGGACGATGGGCTTTGGTCTTCCAGCGGCCATCGGCGCTCAAGCCGCCCAGCCCGACCGTGAGGTGTGGGCCATCGTCGGCGACGGCGGCTTCCAAATGACGATGCAAGACCTAGCCACACTCGTCCAAGAGAACCTTCCGGTAAAGGTCGCTCTATCGAATAACAGTTACCTGGGAATGGTGCGCCAGTGGCAGGAGTTGTTCTACGACAAGCGATACGAGGCCACCGACCTGTGGGCCAACCCCGACTTTGTCAAGCTAGTCGAGGCATATGGCATCCGAGCCTGGCGGGCCACCAATTTAAAGGAAGCGATCAAGGCCATCGAAGAGGCCCGCGCTCACCCAGGCCCCGCCGTCGTCGAGTTCCAGATCATCAAAGAAGGCGACGAAGGCAATGTTTATCCCATGGTCGCTGCAAACAGAGCACTGGACGATATGATCCGTCGCCCGGTTTCGAGCGACGAACCTCATTTGTACGAGTAGGTAGGAGGGAGAAAAAATGCGTACATTATTAGCACTGGTTGAGGATAAACCCGGCGTGCTGAACCGCACCGCCAGCCTCTTTCGCCGGCGCGCTTTCAACATCGAAAGCCTGACCGTCGGTCACACCGAACAGCCCGGCGTCTCACGGATGACCATCGTCGTCGATAGCAAAAAGACCGACGCCAACAAGGTCGCTCAAAATCTCTACAAGCTGGTCAATGTGATCAAGGTGGAGGACATCACCGAGCGCCCGTGCGTAATGCGCGACCTGGCGCTGATCAAGGTCAAGGCCAACGGCGGCGGCAGCCGGTCGGAGGTGCTGCAGATCGTGGACACCTTCCGCGCGCGCGTGGTCGACGTCAGCCCGGACACACTGATGATTGAGGTGACCGGCACCGAGGACAAGATCGACGGCCTGGTCGAGGTGCTGCGTCCCTACGGGATCATCGAACTGGTGCGCACAGGGCGCGTGGCCATGGTGCGCGGCAGCGGCAACGGGAAGTGAGTAAGTAGGCAAGTGAACGAGTGTACAAGCGGCAAGTAGTAGTCTCAGTAGATCCAATTTTCGTCACTCCGAGCGGAGCGAGGAGTCTCCCAATGCAGGGCGGAGATTCTTCGCTACGCTCAGAATGACGGTTTCGCAGGTGATTTTCATCAACACGCACATGTGCACACCAAGAATTTGGATCTACTGAGTCTGCTCACTTGCGAACCTGCAACTTTAAATCATAAGGAGGAATCAAATGACAAAGATCGATTTTGGTGGCGTGGTTGAGGAGGTCGTCACGCGGGACGAGTTCCCATTGGAAAAAGCCCAGCAGGTGTTGAAGGACGAGACCGTCGCGGTGTTAGGCTACGGCGTGCAAGGCCCGGCCCAATCACTCAATATGCGCGATAATGGCATCAACGTCATCGTGGGCCAGTGGAAGGGCGATCAGGCAGCGTGGGACAAGGCCGTAGGCGATGGCTGGGTGCCCGGCGAGACACTCTTCGACCTCGAGGAGGCCGCAGAGCGCGGCACCATCGTCCAGTACCTGGTCTCTGACGCGGCGCAAAAGCTGACCTGGTCGCGCATCAAGCCGCACCTCAAGGCAGGGGACGCACTGTACTTTTCGCACGGATTCTCCATCGTCTATAGCGATCAGACCGGCATCGTGCCGCCGGAGAACATCGACGTGATCTTGGTCGCGCCCAAGGGATCGGGCACCAGCGTGCGGGCCAACTTTTTGACCGGTAGCGGCATCAACGCCAGCTACGCCGTGCATCAGGAATATACCGGGCGCGCGGAGGAGCGCACCATCGCCCTGGGCATCGCCATCGGCGCGGGGTACCTGTTCCCAACCACCTTCCAGATGGAGGTCTACAGCGACCTGACCGGCGAGCGCGGTGTGCTGATGGGCGCGCTGGCAGGCGTGATGGAGGCACAGTACAACGTGCTGCGCGAGCACGGCCACACCCCCAGCGAGGCGTTCAACGAGACGGTCGAGGAGCTGACCCAAAGCCTGATCCGCCTGGTCGATCAGAACGGCATGGACTGGATGTACGCCAATTGCTCCACCACCGCCCAGCGCGGCGCCCTCGACTGGCGGCACAGGTTCCGCGAGGCGGTCGCCCCGGTGTTCGACGAACTGTACGCAAGCGTCGCCTCCGGCGAGCAGACGCGCATCGTGCTCGAGGCCAACAGCGCCCCCGACTATCGGGAGAAGCTGGAGGAGGAACTGCGCGAGATCCGCGAGTCGGAGATGTGGCGCGCGGGCGCGGCGGTGCGCAGCTTGCGGCCGGAGACCTGGGGGAAGTAGAAAGTCGGCTGGGTGGCGACAGAGTTGCATCTGTACTATCCCTTCGACGCCACCGGCTTTGGCGTGGTGTGTTCCGGCTTCTTCGACTCGGTGGGACTCTACCGCCGGTGCTCGCCGCAACAGAGTGAGAAGGCTCGGGCGTGGATGGTCCGTCTTGGCATCTCGGACTGCGCCGGGGCGGCGTTCCGTCAGCTTTCGGAGGGGCAGCAGCGCATGGTGATCGTCGCCCGCGCGCTGGTCAAGCGCCCGCAACTGCTGGTGCTGGACGGAGCCGTGCCAGGGGTTGGACACGCGCAACCAAGATCGGGTGTTGGAGGCCATTGATTTGGCGAGCGGCCACCTGGATACCAGCATGATCTACGTGACGCACGAGACGGACGAACTGCCCAAGAGTATCACGCACGTTCTGAACTTGGATGGCGGTGAGATGGTCGGCAAAGAGGCGCTGAGCGGCGTGTCTGGAGATTAGTGAATGTACGTCTACGTCGTCTTTGCCCATCCGAGCAAGCAGTCGTTCACCCACGAGGTGTTGGACGCATTCACACGCGGCCTGCAAGACAGCGGGCACACCTTCGAGGTGGGCGACCTGTATGAGATGGGCTTCCAGACCGATATGGACCTGGCGCAGTACGAACGGGAGACAGGCGGCGACCCGGACGCGCCGGTGCCCGAGGACGTGCGGCTGGAGCAGGCCAAGATCGATCGAGCAGATGGGTTGGCCTTCGTCTACCCGGTGTGGTGGAGCGACTGCCCGGCCAAGCTCAAGGGCTGGTTCGACCGCGTGCTGACCTTCGGTTACGCTTATGACTATGCGTATGCTGACGCATACGGCGAGGACGGCGCACACGTGACCAAGATCGCGGTTAAGAAGGCGTTGGTCCTATGCCCGGCGGGCCACCCGGTCGAGCACCTGGAGGAGATCGGCGTCGCCGAGAGCATGCGGTGCGTCATGTTGGGCGACCGCCTGCTGGGCGTAGGGGTAAAAGAGGCGCATATGGAGATCCTGGGCGGTATGGTGGAGAACGATCCCACCACACGCCAGCGGAACCTGGAACGAGCCTACCAGCTCGGCCGGGCATTCTAGAATGAACCACAAAGGACACAAAGGGCACAAAGGATAGAAAAAGCATGGCAAACTATGAACCGATTCCGAAGGAGACAGAGCATTGGGGCAAAGCACTGCTTGACGCTGCCTTCGAGGTGCATACTCTCTTGGGCGCCGGGTTTCTGGAGCGGGTTTATGAAGACGCCTTGTGCTATGAGCTCACACTACGGCATGTGCCGTTCGAGCGTCAGAAAGCAATCAGTGTGTTCTACAAGGATTTCCAGATCGAGGGACAACGCCTCGACTTGCTGATTGGCGACTTGGTCATCGCTGAGATCAAAGCCGTTGACACCATTCATCCTATCCACCAAGCCCAGTTGATGTCTTATCTCAAAGCGACTGGGCTGAGATTGGGTTTCGTCATCAACTTTAACGTACCGCACTTGAAGGAAGGCATCCGCCGCGTTGTACTCTAATCCTTAGTGTCCTTTGTGTCCTTCGTGGTGAATAATTCTTTAGGAGGAAGCGTGATGAACGAAAGTGGGGTTGAATCTCAAGATACCATCATCGTTTTTGATACGACGCTGCGCGACGGGGAGCAATCGCCCGGGGCAGCGATGAACGTGGACGAGAAACTCGAGATCGCGCATGCGCTAGAAGAGATGGGCGTAGACGTCATCGAGGCGGGCTTTCCCATTTCCTCGCCGGGCGATTTCCACGCCGTGCAGCGCCTCTCGCAAGAGATCCGCGACTGCACCATCTGCGGGCTGACGCGCGCCAACGAGAAGGACATCGACGTGGCAGCCGAGGCGTTACAGGACGCCGCCCGCCCGCGCATCCACACCGGCCTGGGCGTCTCTGACGTGCACATCGAGCACAAGCTGCGCACCACGCGCGAGGGCGCGCTGGAAAAGGGCGTAAATGCGGTCAAGCATGCCAAAAAGTACGTGGAGGACGTCGAGTATTACACCGAGGACGCCGGTCGGGCCGACCCCGATTATCTCTACCGCGTGCTGGAGTCCGTCATCGACGCCGGCGCCACCGTGGTCAACATCCCCGATACCACCGGCTACTCCACGCCGACCGAGTTCGGTGCCCTCATCGCCGGCATCAGGAACAACGTGCCTAACATCGACAAGGCCATCATCTCCGTCCACTGTCACAATGATCTGGGAATGGCCACGGCCAACACGCTGGCCGGGGTGCGCAACGGCGCGCGGCAGGTGGAGGTGACAGTCAACGGCATCGGCGAGCGGGCGGGCAACACGTCGCTGGAGGAGGTCGTCATGGCGGTCAAGACCCGCCACGATGTGTTCGGGCTGAACACCAACATCAACACCCGCCACTTTTACTCCATCAGCCGCCTAGTGAGCGAGCTGACGGGCATCCTCGTACAGCCGAACAAGGCCATCGTGGGGGCCAACGCCTTTGCACATTCGTCCGGCATCCACCAGGATGGCTTCCTGAAGGAGCGCACCACGTACGAGATCATCGATCCCCGCGACGTGGGCGCACCCGACTCGGCCATCATCCTGTCGGCGCGGTCGGGCCGCCACGGGCTGCGCCATCGGTTGGCCGAACTAGGCTACACGCTGGATGGCGACACGTTCGAAAAGGTCTACGAGCGCTTCCTGGAGGTGGCCGACCGCAAAAAGACGGTGGACACCCGCGACCTGGAGGCCATCGTCTCTGACGAGGCAGGGATGTTCTTCGAGGAGACCTACCACTTGGAACAGGTGCAGGTCAGTTGCGGCAATCTCAGCATTCCCACGGCCACGGTGCGCATCGCCGGGCCGGAGGGCGAGGTCTTTTGCGACGCCGACCACGGCACCGGGCCGGTGGACGCCATCTACCGGGCCATCAACCGCGTCATCGGTGAGCCGAACGAACTGATCGAGTTCTCAGTGCAGGCGGTGACCGAGGGCATCGACGCCGTGGGCTGGGTGACCATCCGCATCCAGGCCGACGATGGCGGCGAGGACACGCGCTGGGTGTTCAGCGGCCACGGCGCCGATACCGATATCGTCGTCGCCAGCGCCAAGGCGTACATGTTCGCGCTCAACCGGCTGATCGCCGCACGGCGCGAGGCAGGTCGGTAGCTGGGAAACTGGTAGATTGGTAATCGGAAAGCCCAGCCACCAGTTTACCAAATACCAATCTACCAGCCTACCAATCCAAACAAGGAGAGCGAAATGAAGCAATTCTGCGTGACGACGGCCATGGGCAAGCGCATCATCGGCAAGGGGATGGCGCATCATCCCGACGTCCAGCGTGTTCTAGAGAAAGGCACCCTGGTCATCATCGCCGGCACGACCAACGGCTACGTCGCTGAGGAAGTCCTCACGTCGATAGGGCAAGCTGAAGAGTTCTCGCGCGTGGGCTTTCGGCGCGGCGTGACGGTGGCGCCCGGGGCCAAACCCGCCAAGGCCGACCTTTCCGGCGACGTGGTCATCACCGATGGCCAGTGGCAAAAGGGCAAGTTGATCACAGACGTCGCAGGCGACCTGCGAGAGGGTGACGTGGTCCTGAAAGGAGCCAACGCCTTTGACGCCGACGGCTACCCTGCCGTGCAGATCGGCCACCCTCAGGGCGGGACGATCATGGCGGCGATGGCGGCGGTGATCGGCCGGCGAGTGCAGTTGATCGTGCCCGTGGGCCTGGAAAAGCGCGTGCTGGAGCCGTTGAACGACTTGGCCGAGCGCTGCAACGCACCGGGCGCCACAGGCCCACGCCTGTTTCCCATGCCGGGCGAGGTGTTTACGGAACTGGACGCCATCGAGCTTTTTACCGGCGCCGAAGCCTGCCTCATCGCGGCAGGTGGCATCTATGGCGCAGAGGGCGCTTACTGGCTCGGCGTCAGCGGCAGCGAGGAGCAGGTGCAGGCCGCGGCGGAGCTGATCAAGTCGGTGGCGGATGAGCCGCCCTGCAAGGTGTGATTAGAACGCAGATGACACAGATTCACCGCAGATAAACGCAGATTTTTCTTATTGCCTTCAGGAGGGCGCTATTGGGTTACAAACACACGAACATCACCGAGTTGATCATCAAGGCGTTCTACAAGGTGTATAACACGTTGGGGTATGGGTTCCTGGAAAAGGTCTAATAGAAAATCTGTGCAAATCTGCGTCGCTTCGTAGAAGCGCATCTGCGTCATCTGCGTTCAGATAATTAAGGAGAAAAACCAATGGGACATACGTTAGCTGAAAAGATCATCGGCGCGCACGTGGTGGACGGAGATGGCAACCCTGCGCCGCGCGAGGTTAAACCGGGCGACCTGGTCGAGGCAGCGGTGGACGTAGTGCTGGCCAACGACATCACCGCCCCCATCTCGCTGCGCGAGTTCGACAAGCTGGGCGTCGATAGCGTCTTTGACACCGAAAAGATCATCCTGGTGGCCGATCACTTTGCGCCCAACAAGGACATCAAGTCGGCGCAGCAGTGCCTGGCCATGCGCCAGTTCGCCCGGGAGAAGGGCGTGGTTAACCACTTTGACGTGGGGCAGATGGGCATCGAGCACGTGCTGCTGCCGGAACAGGGACTGGTGCTGCCGGGCGACCTGGTCGTGGGCGCCGACTCACACACCTGCACCTACGGCGCGCTGGGGGCCTTTGCCACCGGCATGGGCTCGACCGACATCGCCGTGGCGATGGCGACGGGCATCGTGTGGCTGCGCGTACCGCAGACCGTGCGCTTCGTCTATACCGGGAGCTTGCAGCCGTGGGTCGGCGGCAAGGACCTGATCCTGTACACCATCGGGCAGATCGGCGTCAGCGGCGCGCTCTACCGCGCGATGGAGTTCACCGGGCCGGTGGTGGACCAGCTTTCGATGGCCGGTCGGCTGACCATGTCCAACATGGCCATCGAGGCAGGCGGTAAGGCCGGGCTGTTCCCGGTGGACGATACCACCCGTGCATACGTGGCCAACGCGCAAATGCGCGCGCGGGCCAAACGCGACTTTACGGTCTACGAAGCCGACGAAGACGCCGAGGTCCTGCAGGTCATCGAGATCGACGTGAGCGAGATGGAGCCGCAGGTCGCCTTCCCGCACCTGCCGGAGAACGCCCGCCCGGTGAGCGAAGCGGGCGACGTCAAGATCGACCAATCGGTCATCGGCTCGTGCACCAACGGGCGGCTGGAGGATCTGCGCGTCGCCGCCGAGATTTTGCGCGGCAAGAAGGTGCACCCCGACGTGCGCTGCATCATCCTCCCCGGCACGCAGACGGTCTACCTGAACGCACTGCGCGAGGGGCTGATCGAGACGTTCATCCTGGCGGGCGCGGCGGTCAGCACCCCCACGTGCGGCCCCTGCCTGGGTGGCCACATGGGCGTCCTGGCCGAGGGGGAGCGGGCGGTGAGCACCACCAACCGCAATTTCGTGGGCCGCATGGGCCACCCCGAAAGCGAGGTCTACCTGGCCGGGCCGGCGGTGGCGGCTGCGAGCGCGGTCACCGGAACCATCACAGCGCCGCAGGAGGTGGCGAAATGAAATTAACGGGCAACGTGTGGAAATACGGCGACAACGTCGATACCGACGCCATCATCCCGGCGCGCTACCTGAACATGTCGCTGCCCGAGGAGCTGGCAGAGCACTGCATGGAGGACATCGACCTGAGCTTTGTAGGCAGCGTACAGAAAGGCGACATCATCGTTGGTGGGGATAACTTTGGCTGCGGCTCGTCGCGCGAGCACGCGCCGCTGGCGCTCAAAGGCGCGGGCGTCTCCTGCGTGATCGCCAAGGGGTTTGCGCGCATCTTTTACCGCAACGCCATCAACATCGGCCTGCCGATCCTGGAATGCGCCGAGGCGGTAACCGAGACGGAGAAGGGCGACGAGCTGACGGTTGACCTGACCGCGGGCAGCATCACCAACGCGCGCACGGGCAAGACCTACCGCACGTCGCCGCTGCCGGGGTTCGTGATGCGCATCGTGGAGGCAGGCGGGCTGGTGGATTACACACGGGAGCGGCTGCAGAGCCACGCCGCCCGGCGCTAAAGACGCCGGGCTGAAAGGACAAAGCCCTCTTCGAGGGCTGGTTTTCAGCCCGTAGGGCTTTGTTCTCTCAGCGCGCGGGCTTTAGCCTCGCGCTCAGGTGGGTGGGTTGGTGAACTAAACGCAGGAGCGGCTGCAAGCGAGACGGGGTGCGACGGCATAAGAAGTTGGGTTGTCAGCCAATGTAAAGTTGAGAAGTAGATGGAGTTAATACCAGGAGACAGCTTCAGAAATCTCGGTACAATTCCCTTTAGGACATTCCTAAGGGAATGCAGCAACTTCAATCTTCTTTGTGCCCTAAAGTTTCTCCAAAAAGAAGCTGCTGTAATGAAAGACCAAGTGCTGAAAAGGATCGGGGTACAAGGCTTCTCTCTTGAAAGCGGCCACGTATACGTTTCTCCCCAAACGATCGCTTTCATCGCCAAATGCTTACTCCTGAACTCGAGTTTTGTCCGTGATAGGCCCTTTGAGCAATCAGATTACGAGAGATTAGCCATTTACTTCAATCACTTGGAAACACATCTCAACTACGTAGATCCCAATAGCCCAGAGGCCCAACTCTGGCTTCTCCGAGAAGCGTATGCACAAGGACGCTACCAGCGTATTCCTAATCAAACTCTGGGTAGGTACTACATTCTGTTCAGAGAGCTTGAGCGTAATGAGGCTTTCAATTCTATGGTCAGGGAAGCTGCGGGGCTTGATGTAACT
>Ga0315550_1001965_pt1 | contig 12628 bp, 9 predicted proteins | sample SalMarSW160190MG_2_FD_203100 | JGI IMG/M metagenome (GOLD analysis project Ga0315550, IMG submission 203100) | Salt marsh sediment microbial communities from the Plum Island Ecosystem LTER, Massachusetts, United States - Salt Marsh Sediment SW1601-90 ... | reverse complement strand
CACTGTATGTCATGAATTCTGTATCGTTTAGTAAACGTTTCTTCCAGGCCTTGTTTGTCATTGTTTCCATGATCATCATTACCGGGTGCATTGAGCGAGAGAAATCGATCAGGAACCAGGCACTCTGGTCAAGTATGGATCCCATGACGATTCCTTATCACATTCGTTTGAATCAGTTACACAAAGGTAACCTGGTGTTTAATCCATCTTTCGAAACCGGCAAATTTTTCTTCGAAGAGGGAGAGGACAACGCTTTTTTTGTCAGGGGCTGGACCAGAGTGGGTGAACATGTGGAGTGGGTTGACCTTTCAAATGATATATACGCGGTCAATGAAGTCACACAGGGAACCCATGCCATTAAAATTCACAGGGGAAAATCCGGTGAAATGGATGAAACAGGGGAGGGGATAATCAGTGATTTCATTAAGGTTATTCCCGGAAATTATCTTTTTACCTTCGATATACGTCTGGAAGGCATTCATCCCAATCAATCCCGTCTGGGGACCAAACTGCATGATGCAGTAAACATCCGGATCCTTTTCTACGATAAGAATAAAATTGAGGTTGATGGAAAACAATATTATCCCTACCTGGATGAATTTCTCGATAATTCGTTCAAGGGGTACCCTTTTTCAAACTTCTGGTTTATTGACACCTTCGGCTATGGGAACGTAAGGGGCAGAACATACAATTATCCCTTTTCGGAAGGAGATATCCCCGACAATGCACAATTTGTAAGGATCTTTTTTGGGCTTAAAGGCACCGGTACCATGTGGGTTGACAACGTGAATTATCGTTTTTCGAAATGGAATTTTACAACCCTTGAACGAGTCACACCTTTTTTTGATTCGACATTCTCCCGGGCTGATCTCATTTTACCCACACCAAAACAGATCCGGAAAGGGAAGGTTATAACCTATTCCGGAGCTGGCGTCGCGGTAAAAAAAGATCCACTGATCATTATCCCGCCCAATCCTTCCGTGTTAACCCTCAAGGCTGCCGGATTGATCAGAGAAAAAATGGAGGAAAATGACTCAATCCAGGTGTCTGTCTCCCGATATACCCCACCAAACCTGGATGATTATTCAGCAGTATTCAATGTTGGAAAGACGGATCTCTATTACCGATCATCTGAGCAGCTCAGTGTAAGCATCCCTGATGGAAAACCTCAATCGTACCTGGTGGATGTATTGCAGGGCAATACACCGGTTATTTTTCTGGTTGGAAGCGACCCTGAAGGTGATTATTATGCCTCAACAACTGCATTGCAATTATTTGATACAGAAAACCAGCAGTTTCATGGGGTGTCCATATCCGACTACCCGGATTTTTTGGGACGATCGTACCTGTTCGATTCCTGGCAGGATGAAGCAGCATTGAACAATGATATGGATAATATTGATCGCATGAGCCTGATGAAGCTTAATAAAGCATACATCGGGTACGGTCAGACCAGGGGCAGGAAAGAGTGGTATAATCCTGACGACCTCTATAAGCAGGGTGTTACGATGATCGGTGAGGCGTGTCGAAGAAACGGAGCTATTGACCTGGCAATCATGATCAATCCCTATTATCACCTTAACTATGAAATGCATGTTGATTCGATCCCTCATGATCTCAGGTATGCCTGGACCCACAGTGATCCGGGAAGCATGGAAAAGCTGAAACAGGCATTCAAGCGTGGATTGGATGCAGGTGCCACAACGATTATGCTGATGGCAGATGACTTTGTTCCCCATGAGAACGGTTCACGAAAACTCTATACCCTCTATACAGAAGAGGATAGAAAGGCTTTTGGAAACCTGCAGCATGCACATGAATACATGATCAATTCCCTTTACCAATGGGTGGAGATGAATTATCCGCGAACACGATTTGAGTTCTGTCCTCCCTGGTATTTGAATGAATTTATTGACCGCAGCATGGGAAGAGCGGAGTGCTATTTCAAAGAACTGATGCCGGCGATTCCGGAAGACATCTCCATCATCTGGACTGGATCAACAGTCAGATCCCTATCCTATGATAAAATTGATTTTGAAAAATACACAGGACTGATCGGGCGCAAACCAATGATCTGGGACAATACATTATATGCCAGGGCACTGGAATCTGATTATGGGGGGTATGCTGCCCTCTATCCCGGGAAAGTCCGTATGTGTAACCTGTTTGAACCGTACGATGTCTATGTGCCTGAAAATTTCTACCAGTATGTTGATGGTCCACACATGTATGTTAACGGCTCCGCTTCCAGTGAATTCTATAAGATAAAATATACCACAGTTGCTGATTTTGAATGGAATAACAATGCGTACGATCCGGATCTGTCACTTTATAAAGCCCTTCTTGCACTTTTCGGTAAAGACATTGCCAGGCAGCTGCTTGAGTTCAATGATGCCTATTATGGATTAACCGATATCTGCATGAAAATTGAAGAGGGCAGTATATCGAACAGGCTATCAAAACAGGGAGAGCTTTTTTCAGAGAAACTGCATATTCTCTATTCAAACCTTTCGGGCAACCTGAAAGATAATCCGAAACTGGTTGAAGAACTTTCTGAAAAGAAAGAGGGGATCATACAACGGTTTTCGGAACTGGATACCTCCACGGGAATTCTGTTTCATCGGGACAGTGCACGCAACAACTGATGATTCACTGTTATCTGAATACATCAACAAGAAGGAATACCCCAAGCACAATCAATACGAGGTAGACATAACGCACAAACTTTTCTTTTGGAACCCGTTTGTTTAAATAACTTCCAAGCAGGATAGCTACAATAACCACCGGTAGCCCTGTCAGATAATACCGGATTACCGTTGGAGTCCAGAACCCGGCAATGAAATGGCCGGTTAAAATTCCGATACCCGTTGGAAGGAAATAGCCCTGGAGGGTTGCCCTGAATCGCACAGGATCCCATTCCCGCAACGTTCCATAGAAAATTACCGGTGGACCGTTTGTGTTGTATGCTCCTCCAAGTATTCCGCCAAGCAATCCGAAAAGCAGGGCAAACCGGTCATTTTTTAATCTGATCATCCTTGGCCTGGTAAGCTGGTAGAGTGCAAAAAGTATGATGATAACTGCCAGGATAAATTTTACCACGTTCTCATTTACCTCGCTCAGGTAATAGAGTCCTATGGGTATGCCAATGAGGGATGAGACAATGAGTTTCCAGGCACTTTTCAGATCGACTTGCTTCCATTCTCTTATCAGAATGGAAATGGCAATCGTGGTGCCAAACATTTGAATGACAGGAGTTGCAATGTGTATCCCTGCGATGATTGCAAGCAGGGGCATACCCACCAGGGCATCACCAAAACCGAAGGTTGACCGTGTAAGAGCAGCCAGAAAGAGTACGATCAATATCAGTATAAGTGCGGTATCCATATGCCAGGTGCGTAAAATTAATTTTTTTTTAAAAAGCAGTATGATAATAATTCGTAATTTTACAGCATGAATGAAAAGCCATGAACGACGACAGAGATTCAATATTTGAAAAAGAAGAGATTCTTAAGGTGGTCCGGCGGTATGAGAAGATGAAGAAAAACAAAACCTTGTATTTCTTCGATGTGTACGAATTTGAGAATATCATCGATTACTATATTGAGTCCAATGAGTCAACCCATGCCTACGAAGCGGCTTATCTTGCTTCTCAACAACATCCTACTTCCATCCCGATCCAGCTGAAAAAAGCGCAGGTTTTGGTAGATAAAGGTGAAGCCCTTCAGTCCATGCAAATTCTGGAACGCCTGGAGGCACTGGATTCAACCAATTATGAAATATTTGCAATGAAAGGCAGCGCACTGAGCCTGATGGGGGATATTGAAGGTGCGCGGAAAAATTTCGACCAGGCACTGGCACTCGATCCTGAGAATAAAGAAGACCTGTTAATGGATATCGTGCTCTCATTTGAATACCTTGGTCACTACCGGGAAGCACTGAAATACCTGAAATCTGCCTATCAATCCAGTCCTGCAAACACAGCTGTGCTTTATGAAATGGGATTTTGCTATAACAAGCTCAACAAGTTGGATAAAAGCATCCAGTTCTATATAAAATACCTTGATATAGAACCCTATTCGGATAATGTCTGGTATAATCTGGGTATTATCTACAATAAGAATGGTGATTTTGCCAAATCAATCGAAGCCTATGATTTTGCACTGGCAATCAATGATCAGAATGCATTTGCACACTTCAACAAAGGGAATATCCTGGCAAACCTCGAACGGTACAAGGAAGCAATTGATTCCTACCTTGAGTACATGAAGATTGATGAAGAGAGCAGTGAGGCATTAACATACATAGCCGAATGTTACGAAAGCCTGAACGATACCATAAATGCAATTAAATATTTCCGGAAAGCACTGCAGGTTGATTCCGATTTTCCCGAACCCTGGTATGGATTGGGTAAGTTGTTTCTAAAAGAGAACCTGGCTGAAGACAGCCTCTATTATCTCAGAAAAGCCATTGAACTGGATAAAGATGATCCCGATTACTGGATTGCTCTTGCCATGGCTCTGGAAGCCACCAGGGAGTTGGGCAAAGCAGAGGAAGCATTCAAAGAAGCCTTAACCCTGGATCCCTATGATTACTACACCTGGATAGAGTATGGTGATCTGCTGATTAAATCGGGAAGAGTGCTCGATACCCTTTCCATTCTTGATAAAGCCAGCAGCAATTTGCCTGACCATGCAGGGCTGATTTTCAGAACCTCGGCATGCCATTTTCTTCTCTCAAACGACAAAGAGGCATACAGCTGCCTTACCAGGGCCCTGGAGATAAATTATCATAAGCACGTCGAACTGTTCTCCTGGTATCCGTCAGGTGAAAAAGACCGAAAATTAACGCGTTTTATTCACGAATTTAAAAACAAACAAAAATGATTGAGCAGATTCCACACCTACCTGACAGGGACCCGAAACCACGGGAGAAAGGAATAACCATGATGATGGACAAAGGATTAAGCGTGAGAGAAGCAGAGAATTTCGTGTCTTCCTCCGGAGAGTTCACCGATGTGGTAAAATTTGGCTTTGGTACGGCACTGATAACCCACAATCTGAAAGAAAAAATCCGGATATATAAAGAAGGGAACCTCCGGTGCTATTTCGGAGGAACGCTCTTTGAACTCTTCATCATCCGGAATATGTTTGATGAATACCGGAAGCTGATTGACAAATACAGTCTTGACATGGTAGAAGTCTCCGATGGCTCCATGATCATCCCTCATACGGATAAGCTTTCCTATATCGAGAAGCTGGCCCAGGAGGTTACGGTTCTCTCTGAAGTCGGTTCAAAACAGGCAGATGTAATTTTTCCTCCAAACCTTTGGGTTGCCATGATGAAAGCTGAAATTGATGCCGGTTCATGGAAAGTGATTGCTGAAGCAAGAGAAAGTGGTACTGTCGGTATATACAACCCGGATGGTTCAGCAAATACAACATTGATCGATGATATCGTAAAACAGGTACAGATTGAAAATGTTATCTGGGAAGCGCCCATTAAAAATCAGCAAGCCTGGTTTATTAAATTGCTGGGTGCCAACGTAAACCTGGGGAATATCGCTCCCGGTGAAGTTGTTTCGCTGGAAACGTTGCGGCTCGGATTGCGGGGCGACACCTTTTATGAATTCTTACCGGAGGAACTGAAGCATTAACCGAATTCCTGTAAACACCCATTAATCATCTCAATAGGACTATACCATTTGCCAATGAGGGAATATATTGGTCTCTTTTTTAAAGGTGTCGGCATGGGAGCGGCAAACGTTATCCCGGGTGTTTCCGGAGGTACCATTGCACTGATTACAGGAATATTTGAAAAATTAATTCATTCCATTAAATCGTTCGATCTGGTTGCCCTTAAATTCCTGTTTTCGGGTAAGGTGAAGCGATTTGCAGAACATGTGAACCTTGATTTTCTGTTTGCCGTGTTTCTTGGTATAGCCGTCAGTATTTTCACCCTTGCCAAATTGCTCGGTTTTCTTTTTGAGAACTACCCGATCTATATCTGGTCCTATTTTTTCGGTTTAATCCTGGCTTCTGTCTATTTTGTAGGAAGGAGGGTAGGGAAAATCACCGTAGGTGTGATCATTATCTTTATACTTGGTGCACTTGTTGCACTGGCGATTACACTGCTAACCCCGGCTACTCCAAATGGAGATTTCTATTACCTGTTCCTGTGTGGAATTGTTGCAATCTGCAGCATGATCCTGCCCGGATTATCCGGCTCATTTGTCTTGATCCTGATGGGAAACTACGAACTGGTTTTTATCAAAGGGGTGAATGATCTGGATGCAAAAATTCTGGGACCTGTAATTCTGGGAGCCATCATTGGCCTGATCGCATTCTCCCATTTGCTCTCCTGGATTTTCAGGAAATTTAAAGACCTTACGATCTCCCTGCTTACCGGCTTTATCCTCGGATCACTGGGCATACTATGGCCCTGGAAGGAAAACATATACCGGACAGATGAACTCGGAAATATCCTGTATAAAATTAACGGGGAACCAATTGTTCAGGGCTATGAAAGGGTACTGCCGGAAACCATTACAATGGAGGTGTTGATTGCCGTGGGCTTGATGATCATCGGAATTATAAGCATCTTACTGATCGAAATGATGGCAGCCGAGAAGAAAGGAACGGCTGAATAATCAAATACAGCAATAATTATTGAAAAAACCGAGGTTATACGGACTCATTGGAAAGCCACTGTCACATTCCCTTTCCAGGCAATATTTCGAGGAAAAGTTTCAAAGGGAATCTATTGTGAATGCCCGGTACGAAAATTTTCCGCTGGATTCCATCGATATGCTGCCCTCGCTGCTTGATCAACACCCTTCCATGGCAGGCTTGAATGTGACCATTCCCTACAAAAAACCGGTGGTCGAATACCTCGATTCAATGGATGAACTGTCTGGGATTGTTGGTGCGGTGAATGCGATTAAAATACTGCGGTCGGATATGCATCCCTTCCTTGCCGGATACAATACAGATGTTCACGGGTTCAGGGAATCACTTATCCCTTACCTCGGGAGAACAGAGAAGAAAGCACTGGTGCTTGGAACAGGTGGTGCATCCGAAGCAGTGCTGTATGTCCTGAATGATCTGGGAATAGAGCCTGTTTCTGTTTCCAGGAATCCCTCATCCGGGAACCAGGTTTCATACGATGACCTGAATCCCGGCATTGTCAGGGAGTACCGGATCATTATTAATGCCACACCCGTGGGCATGTACCCGGAGATCGAACGGTTCCCGGATATACCGTATGATGGATTAACTGAAGACCATCTACTCTATGACCTTGTGTACAACCCCGAAGTGACGGTGTTCCTTCGAAAGGGCAGGGAAGCAGGGGCAACTGCCGTCAACGGAAGAAAAATGTTTGAATTGCAGGCTGAACGATCCTGGGAGATCTGGAACGGGTAGGAAAAAACCCGTTTTTGAAATGTTTGTCGATTGGTCTATATTTGTTTATATGAAAAAGATTATTTGGATTATCCTGTCATTGCTTGTCATTCCGGTTCTGTTTTTTTCAATTGGATTGATAAAACCTTCCATACAATATGAGAGTAAAATAGTAGTCGACTGTCCGGTTGACAGAGCGTTCATGGTCTTTATCGATGGTTCCAAAATGGATCAATGGCTGACCGGGTTTAAAAAGATTGAACTGGTCAAAGGCATGCCCAATTTCCCGGGAAGTATCTTTAACCTGATACTGGAAATGAATGGGAGGGAGGTTACGCTGAAGGAGGAGGTTGTCGATTTCAGATGGAATGATCTTTTCTCTGTGCGTATACAACATGATCTCATGTCCATTGAAAATGTGAACCAGTTCACTCCAATGGAAATGAAAACGGAAATAACCAGTACCTACAGGGTGACAGGGAAAAACATTTTCTGGCGTTCCGTTCTTGTGTTCAGCAGGGGAAAGCTGACAAAACGAGCTCAGCATGACTTTGATTTACTGCGGCATGTGATTGAATCCAGTTGAATGATTTTGAATCAAAGGTGGATGAATGCATTACCACGAATGACTTATATAATGTCCGGCAAGGGTACCTTTATAATACTGCAACCAGACGGAACAGAATCCGGCATCGCTATGCGACTGGCCAAAATGGATCTCAAAACTTGCTCCATCAATATCTATTGATTCAATGGCCACATATGTCTCTGATTCAATCATCCCGTGCTTCTCTTCGGGAGAACTTTCCGGTATATAGACTTTGTACCAATAACTGCATGGATGATTTTCATTCTGGTTTCTGATGACAAGCGTACCAGGCTCATCAATATACCAAATTAACTGGAACGTACCTGAAGCAGTGGATAGCACAAGACCTGTTTCAGTAAGGTATACCTTACCCGTTTCAACACCGTTAACATTTCCTGTTACGTTACCCGTTACATTTCCGGTCAGATTACCTGCCACATCACCCGTAACATTTCCTGTCAGATCACCTGTAACATTGCCTGTGACAGGAGCCGATATTGAACCGGCTGACAGGTTACCGGATATATATGCATCACCCCCCACATTAAATGTTTTATCAATGGTTGTCGTATTGATGCCTAATTTTTTAGTGGAGAAATCACCATACAGTAAGGGAGGGTTGGAACTGGAGTTGGCAACATATAACTTATTGTTTGCAGGAACAGATTCAGTGCCTGTCTCTCCATAACCGGCTTCGTAGCCAATAAAGACATTGCCATTACCTGAGTTAAGATTATAACCCGCTTTATTTCCAACGATTGTGTTGTTTGAAGTTGAAAAGCCGGCATGGTATGTGCCGGGATCCCAGGCTCCGCTTCTTCCGGCATCAATACCGATGATCGTGTTACCGTTGCCCTCTTCAAGCATTGCACCGGCATTCGTGCCAAGGAACGTATTGTTCGTACCTGCTTTTATTTTATATCCTGCGTTTATTCCCATAAACGTATTGAAAGAACCGGTTACATTATATCCTGCTGTGGTTCCGATCATTACATTGTATGTCTGGCTTGTATGATTCAGTCCGGCTCCATATCCGATTAACGTATTATGGCTTCCGGTTGTCAGATTACGGCCAGCTGAAGCTCCTATAACGATGTTGTTGCTGCCACTGGTAAGGGAGCTGTCGGCAAGATAACCGATCACTGTATTATTCACCCCTGATGACAGGTTCCTTGCAGCCTTGTACCCCATAACAGAATTAAATAGTGCACTTTCTGTGGTTTTTGTACCGGTTTCATGACCAATGAAATAGTTTTTTGGAGTAATGTCCATAAAATTGGTTGCTTCTCCTTTTGAAGGACTGAAACCACCCACCGCAAAACCTCCCTTTGTCCCTTTCGTTCCCAAATCATCCTTTACATAAATTCTTGCACTATCCGGTGCGATAACGAGGTAATCCTGTACACCATTCTGTTTTGTTGCAGGGTTATAACCTCCTATGGCAAAACCTCCTTTTGTACCTTTTGTACCGTCGTCGTTCAAATACACCCGGACGCTGTCGGGTGTGACACGCAGGTATTCGTTGGTAATTGCTTTTGTTGCCGGATTGAATCCACCCACGGCAAAGCCTCCTTTTGTTCCTTTTGTTTCGGATTCTTCAACGTAAATTCTTACACCTTCAGGATAAACTGCAAACACGCTTTGTCCATCCTTTCGTTTCACTTCGAACAGGGGTTCATCGGGAAGTTCCATACCGTCTCCCTGCACTTCCAGCTTTCCCTGCGGAGAGCCGGTTCCGATGCCAACATTTCCTGCATTGTAATAGATCTCGTTGTCCACTTTGCTCCATGGATTAGAATCATCCAGGTAAGGTGACAGGTCAACCGTTGTTGCGTCATCGGTCAGACTGAGTATGTTGCCGGATAATGACAAATCCTGTAATTCGTTTCCAGGATCGGCATCGGCATCATCGCCATAGAGTGACAGGTCGATCAGTCCCGATCCGCCTTCGATGGTCAGGACATCTCCTGCCAGGTTTAATCCCTGGTTATCGGTATTGTCAAGGTAATAGCTCAGGTCAATATTATTCACCCCGTTATCGATGGTCAGGATATTGCCCGACAGGTGAAGGTCCTGGTCATCCGTTGCCGGATCTCCCGGGTCCCCTTTATCTCCCTTATCTCCTTTATCCCCTTTCAAACCCTGTGGCCCGGTGGGTCCTGTCGGTCCCATGGGTCCTTCATTCCCCTCTTCCGCAAACAGGGCAAACGGAACGGACAGGAGTTCCGAAGTGCCCATTGGGATAAAGGTAGCATCCACTTTTATCGATACTTCCAGAAAGTGTGCCCCGGTGCTCCATTCGATCTCACTGAAGGTCGCTACGTACCCCGATCCCTGCTGTGCCTCAGGATCACCGATCATCAGGGTAAAGAGTCCGAACTCATTGGTCATTACCGTATGGGTCTCTTCCCATACCAGCGTTCCGCTCCCGCTCCCTGAACGGATACCGATCTTTACATCGATCGTCTGTGAAGCGAGCAATTCCCCTCCGTCATCCCGGGCTACCGCCTGGTAATTAAAGGCTTGTGGTGCCTGAGCAAGTGCCTTGCTCAGGAAGATAAAAGATAAAAGTACAAAGATAAAAGTAAGGTGGATTCGTTTCATGGTTATTGAATTTTATTTGCTTACAGAATTTAAGTTAAATGTAATAAGTTGGCATAAAAAATCAAGTGGGTAAGATGAACAATTTGATAACCGTTGTGTGGTTAATAGTTAATAGTAAAAGGCTAAATGTTAATGGTGGAATTTTCAAATTGAAACAATTTATCCCTATTTGATTCATTTCAATCGGGAAGAAAAATATCCTCCGGATATTCCACATCCTCGAGGTATAGTCCGCATGCCGGGACGGATGCCCCGGCAGCTGAGCGGTCTTTTCGTTCAATGATCTGCTTGAACTCGGACAGGCAAAGTCTATCGTATCCAACATCCAACAGGGTACCCACGATTGCACGAACCATGTTACGCAGAAACCGGTCGGCTTTGATGGTAAAAATATGCCGGTGTTCATCCAGGTCCCATTCAGCCAGCATCACATGGCAGACGTTGGTTTTTGTATCGGTTTTGCTCTTGCTAAAGCTGGTGAAATCGGTGGTTTCAACCAGGAGTTCCGCAGCGCGGTTCATTTTCTCCAGATCGAGGTTTCCGGGGAAATAGGCAGAAAGACCATCAAGGAACGAATCTTTCACCTGGTGCATGCGATAGGAATAGGTCCGTGAGATAGCACTGAACCGGGCATGCGCCTCCGGTTTAACCGCTTTTATCTCATGAACGACAATGTCTTTTGGCAGGATGCCATTCAGGTTGTATATCAGATCCCTGTTACCTGAAAGGTCCTTTTCTGACGAGTCGAAATGTGCAAAAAATTTGTGTGCATGTACTCCGGTGTCGGTACGTCCTGCTCCGGTCACTTCCGTTTTTACTTTCAGAATCGTTGTGAGTGCACGGATCATTTCAGCCTGGACACTGTTCCCGTTTGGCTGAACCTGCCATCCGTGAAAGGATGTGCCTTTGAAGGCAAGACGAATGAAGTAGCGGTAGTGCATTGATTGGGCTTTAATGACAGGCCAAAGGTAGATGTTAATTGTTACATGTTACATGTTAATGGTAAATTAAATGTCCTTTAAAACGTACCCGGAATTAGAATAATTTTTCCGACCAGATTTCTTCGCTAAGCAGAGTATTGCATGCCGTCTAGCCGCTCTGGCCGGCTTGACGGGTAATGGGTGTTCTTTTATATCAGAAAATTCCTTTAAGCAGCTGCTCATCACGGGTAAATTTCGACCAATCTGCAAAATTGTCCAGATCAAAACCAATCATCTCTGTAGCTAAGCTTATATTAACAATACTCTCATTCCTTAATTCCAAAAAATCACGATACGATGAGTATTTCCATTCAGCCGGGTCAGTAACAATTCCAGAATTACATGGATTCTGATGAATGTAATTAAAGCAGGTGTCGATATACCTGTTATCATGTAGATTTAATGCTTTAGCGATTGTTCGATGAGCAAATAAATTTCCTTTTCTTTGTTTCTGTTTATTAATGGCTTGCGTATATGAACTGAGAACAATACCGATATTTTTTGATAAAATTTGAGTCTCATTTCGATGCTTTTCATTTATTAGTTTGACTCCTTCTGAATTTGCCACAAGTAAAAAATGAAAATGATTAGGAAGAAGACACCATGCTAAGATATCAGCATAGGGAAGGATATATTTTTCAATTTTTTGCAAGAAGTATTTATAATTATCGTCAGTATAAAATAATACTTCATTGCTTCTATTATATACATGGTATGTATAATCATTTAAAAAATGCATATTTTGTTTCACCCTTTATCCGCCAAGCGGGCTCCAGCCGCTAGGCGGAGTTTCATTCCCGTCCAGCCGCTCTGGCCGGCTTGACGGGTAATTGGTTATTTTTATGTGTCCTTATATTCCATCCCCAAATCTCGCTTCTCATAGTTCACTTCAAACCGACCTTTGCTTTCAGCGCTTCAATCTCTTTTCCTTGTTTCTCGATGATCTCCTGCTGCTCCTGGATAGCCTTAAGTAAAATCGGGATCATCTCTACATATTTTACGCCTTTGTAATGAATGGGTTCTCCAATATCTTCACCTGTTTCTGGATCAAAAGC
>Ga0315550_1001962_pt1 | contig 12639 bp, 14 predicted proteins | sample SalMarSW160190MG_2_FD_203100 | JGI IMG/M metagenome (GOLD analysis project Ga0315550, IMG submission 203100) | Salt marsh sediment microbial communities from the Plum Island Ecosystem LTER, Massachusetts, United States - Salt Marsh Sediment SW1601-90 ... | reverse complement strand
GGGAGGATGAACAATCGCCCAAGGCTTACGTGGTGCATCCATAACCGAGGGAGCAGGGCGATGTCGCGGGATGGCGGCAAGGACAAAAGGAGGTTTGAAATGAAACGTTTTGCCACACACACAATCATCGCCCTGTCCCTGGGGTTGGGCCTGATGCTGGCCCTACTGCTCGGTCTGAGCGCAGGGCTGGGCGGGCTGCCCGTGGCCCACGCGGAGCCGGTCGCCACCACGCGCTATGTGGCCCTCACCGGCACGGATACCGGCAACGACTGCACAGTCAGTGGAGACCCGTGCCGCACGATCCAGCACGCCGTCGACCAGCCCGGCGACGGGGACGAGATTCGCGTGGCCGGTGGCATCTACACCGGCGTGTCGACCCGGGCTGGGGAGACGCAGCTCGTCTACATCACCGAGACGGTGACGATCCGGGGCGGCTACAGCGCCGACTTTACCATCTGGGACCCCGACGCGTACGCCACAACCCTCGATGCCCAGGGGGCAGGGCGGGTCGTCTTCGCCAAAGGGCCGGCCATCTCGCTCACGTTGGAGACGCTGCGGCTGACCGGCGGCTGGAGCAGCGGAGACGGCGGCTCCGTCCACGTCTACGACGTCCACTCCGTGATCAGCGGCTGCCAAGTTTACAGCAACACCGCCACCGAAGACGGCGGCGGCGTGTATCTCTTCAACAGCGATGGCGCCACCCTGGCGGGCAACCGCATCTATGACAACCATGCCCTGAACGACGACGGCGGCGGAATCTTTATGACCCTCAGTGACGACGCGCTCCTGACAGACAACGCCGTGTACAGCAACACCTGCGATAATGTCGGCGGTGGGATCTACATCCATGTCAGTGATCGGGTCCGATTGGAAGGTGGCGACATCCAGGACAACACAGCCTATCGAAGTGGCGGTATCTACGTCTCACATAGCTACACGACCACGCTGAGGGGCAACCGCATCCACGACAACGAGGCCACCAATGTCGCCGGGGGAGTTCAGTTCTTTTCCTGCAGCAACGTCCGCGTGATCGACAACGAGATCTTTAACAACATGGCTTCATCCAGCGGCGGTGGCGTCTCCATCTACGGCAGTGATCACGCCACGCTGGCGGACAACCGAGTCTACAGCAATACAGCAGGGACGACCGGCGGTGGGGTCTGCATCCACTTCTTCTCTTCCTACGTCACGTTGTCGGGCAACGAGGTCTACAGCAATACGGCCCAATCCGCCGGTGGCGGCATCTATGCCGATTCCGCTCCACACGTCGCGCTGGCAGGCAACAGCATCCACCACAACGGGAGCAAGACAGGCAGTGGAGGGGGCGTTTACCTGGCATCCAGCCGTCCGGTGACGCTGACGAACGACGTGGTGGCAGAGAACGAGGTCTCCCTCCAAGGCCCCGGGGTCTATGTATATAACAGCCACGTTCGAATGCTGCACACCACCGTGGCCCACAACAGCGGAGGAAATGGCCAAGGCATCTTTGTGGCAAAGTCCGCATCGGGCAGCGCAGTCGTGACCCTCACCAACACCATCCTGGTCAGCCAGACGGTGGGCGTTCAGACCGTCAACGGGGCGACGGCGGTCCTGACGGCTACGCTGTGGGGCAGTGGAGCCTGGGCCAATGGCAGCGACACGATGGGCAGCGACATCTTTACCGGCACGCTCAACTGGTGGGAGGCCCCGGCCTTTGCCGACCCCGACGGCGGCGACTATCACATCGGCGCGGACTCGCCGGCCCGGGACCGGGGCGTGGACGCCGGCGTGCTCGGGGACATAGACGACGACTCGCGCTTCCACAGCCTGCCCCCCGACCTGGGAGCGGACGAGTATCCCGTCTGCCAGGTGCGCGTGGGCGGCACCCCCTATCCTACCATCCAGATGGCGATCGACGCCGCCTCTGAGGGCGACGTGGTGCAGATCGCCGGCACGTGCCGGGGCGTGCAGGCGCACGCCTCATCGAACCAAATGGCCTACATCAGCAAGACCCTCACCCTGCGCGGTGGATACAGCATCGGTTTCTCGGCCTGGGACCCGCAGGCCTATCCCACCACGCTCGACGCCCAGGGCGGAGGGCGCGTGATCTACATCTCCGGCCAGGGTATCGTAGGGGGCATCACACCGACTATCGAGGCGCTGTGGCTGACCAATGGACGGCTCAGCCCCGGCAGCGGCGGCGGGATCTATGCGGCGTGGTCGCATCCCATCATCGAGAACTGCCACATCTACAGCAACACCGCCCAGTTCGGCGGTGGGGGGATCTATCTCACCGACGGCGACGAGGCCCGGTTGACCGGCAACGAAATCCACAACAACACGGCCGGCTGGTACGGCGGCGGGGTCTACGTCAACCTCACCAGCGATGACACTTCGTTGATCAATAACGTGATCGCGGATAACCGCATCGATAACTACGACGGCGCGGGCGTCTACCTGACTGGCGCCAGCGGCACGCGCTTCCTGCACACGACGCTGGCCCGCAACCGGGGCGGGAACGGGCAGGGCATATATCTGGTCAACGGCTCCACCCTGTGGATGACCAACACCATCCTGGTCAGCCACACGGTGGGCATCCAGACCTCCGGCTCCGCCGCTTACCTGGAAGCCACGCTGTGGGGCGACGGCCCCTGGGCCAACGGGACCGACACCGTGGGCAGCAACATCTCTACCGGCGCACTCAACTGGTGGGGCGACCCGGTCTTTGTAGATCCCAATAGCGGCGATTACCACCTCGGTGCGGGCTCGGCGGCATTCGAAAGGGGCGTCTCCACCGGGGTGCCTGAAGACATCGACGGCGACCTGCGCTCCGTCGGCCTGGGGATGCAGCCCGACCTGGGCGCGGACGAGGCGCTCCCAACCCTCGCCGTCACCAAGTCCGGCCCGGCCTGGTATACCCCAGGATCGACCATTACCTACACGCTGAGCATCGCCAACACCGGGGTGGTCACGGCCCACGCGGTCACGCTCAGCGATACGATACCCAGCGGCGCGACCTTTCTCTGGGCCAGCGACTCGGGCAACGTCAAACCCGGCAGCGACGCCGTCACCTGGCTGATATACACCGTCGGTCCCAAGGGCAGCGTGATCACGCGCACCTTCGCCGTCACCGCTACCGGCGACATCGTCAACGACGATTACCTGGTCAGGTCCTACGGTACGCCCGACGTGCCGGGCACCGTGCCCATCACCACACAGCTCAATCACGCGCCGGTGGCCGACGCCGGACCGCCTCAATCGGTCGCTCCCGGCACACCGGTCACGCTGGATGGCTCTGGCAGCAGCGACCCCGACGACGATCCCCTCACGTACAGTTGGGCGCAGACGGGGGGTACGTCGGTCGCCCTGAGCAGCTCCACGGTGGTCAGCCCGACCTTTACCGCGCCTTCTACACCAGGAGAAACGCTGACCTTTTCCCTCACCATCACCGATACCTTCGGAGTCGCCCACTCCGACGTCACAACCGTCACCATCAAACACTATGTCTACCTGCCGCTCGTCGTACGCGGCCACTAGGAATCTATCCAAGGAGGGGGTGAGAGTGAACCACAAACCACGCAGAACTGCTCCCGCTTTCCTGGCGGCGCTCACCGTCCTGCTCGTGAGTGCCTGCATACCGATGGCAACGCCGCTGCCTACCGCCATCCCCATATCCATCCCCACGTCCCAGGTTACCTCGACCAACACGCCCGCCCCGACCAACACGCCCGTCCCTCCGACCGCCACGCCAACACCCAAACCGACCAGAACTCCGCGCCCCACTCGGACGCCCACGCCGACCGCCCTTCCCTCTCCCACGCTCACGCCACTGCCAGACATGTTCCATGCGGTCGTCCCCGCCGACGAGGTGTTCGGCGGCATCGAGTCGCTGCGCAGCGCGCCCGATGGCGGGCTGTGGGCGATCACCGAGCAGGGCGTTGCCCGGTTGGTAGACGGCTCCTGGAGCCTCTATCTATCCGAGTATACGGGCCAACTGGCGGGCATCGACGGTTCTGACCGCGTGTGGGTGGTCAGCGAAGATGGCAGCGAGATATCCGCCTGGGATGGTGCGCCATCCGGAGATGGCGACGCTTGGACGACCTACGGCGCCGACGCAGGCTGGACGCCGCTCGCCGAATCGTGGTACAGCTACGCGAGCGGCGGGCAGAGCGACGGGTTGGGGCGGCTGTGGTTCGGCACATCCCAGGACGTGCGCGTGTTCGATGGCGAGCGGTGGATCGTGATCCCCCCAGGGGGAATGGGCATGGGGCCGCCGATGGACGAAGGGCTAGGGGAAGAATTCAAGGTCTCTGTCCTGAGCAGCGGTGCCGTGTGGGTGATGGAATGCGACTGGGGCGGGCCCGGCCCCTTTGGCGGGCGCGGTGCACGCTGGTTCGATGGATCGTGGCATGGCGCAGACGCGCCGGTCGCCTCCGGCTGCGCGACGGTGATCGCCGAGGACGACGCCGGGCGCGTCTGGATGGGGGTGGAGGAGAGCGTGTGGCGCTACGATCCTGCCTCCAGCGCGTGGACCGAGTTTGCACCACCCGAACCGCCTATCGATGGGCGCTTTGGCTTCCTCGACCATCTGACCGTCGACCCATCCGGCGATCCATGGCCGATGATCGTGATCTGCGGCGGGGCCAGTTGCTATGGCAAAATCGCGCTCTATCACGTCCACGATGGCGTGTGGACCCAGATTGGGGACGTGGCAGAGTACGACGGTGTGCAGTGGGGGCCGATCTTTGCAGCGGACGGCACGCCGTGGGTCTTTTGGGATGACGGAAGTGTATACCGCATCGTGGAAGACACGCCCGAGTTGATGAGTTCGCTGTATGCCCGGTCTGCTGTTGTGGATGGTTCCGGGCAGGTGTGGTTCCTGGCGTGGCACAATGGCCAGGATTGGCTGTGGAGGCTTGATATCGAAACAGAGTGATCGTGAATGGTGGACAATCTAGCAAACCAGGAAGGAGCCAATCGTGAACGAGTTTACCAGCGTCCAAATGCAGCCAGGCGAAGAGATCGTCTTTGGGCCGGTCACTTCGACCAAGACGACCAGTTTCAGTGGAGGCGGTGGTCCCTCCCAGGGGAGCATCTCGCACACCGTCGGGCGCACGGTGGGGGTGACCAACCGGCGCCTGGTTATCGAAGACCTGCAAGACCCCAGAAAGGCCAAGGTCATTCCCAACGACCAGGTTCAGAAGGTCTTTATCAAGCGCAAGAAGAAAGGGGAGCGTGAGTCCATCACGATCACCAAGGTCGAAACGATGACCGGTAGCACCGTCAAGGTCGATCTGCCCGGCATCGACGCCAGCCGGGAAGCGCAGCTCGGTGAGACCTTCTCCAACGCCGAGATCAGCCAAGCCAAGGGGATGTCCACGGGCGTGATCATCGCGCTCGTTGTAGCTGGCTTGGCGGTGCTCTGTTGCCTGGCAGTGACCTTTGGTCCTATGATCGCCGGTCTTTTGTTCGCCAAGTAGGGTTCGAGTCCTCGCGGCAGTGAATCGCTGACTATGAATATCTGAAAGCTCCGTCGCTCAGCGGCGGAGCTTTTCTGTTTGCCTCCCATCGCCCCGATGGTATAATCACTTCCAACGTGGGAACCGAACGTCTGTACCGAACCGAGGGCATCGTCGTGCGGCGGCGCAACCAGGGCGAAGCCGACCGCGTGCTGACGCTGTGTACCCCGTTGGGCAAGCTCGTCGTCATCGCCAAGGGGGCGCGCAAGGTGCGCAGCCGTAAGGCGGGCCACATCGAGCTCTTCTGTCGTTCTAGTTTCGTGATTGCCCGCTCGCGCAGCTCGTGGGACATCGTCAGCCAGGCGGAGACGGTCGAGGCGCACGCCACGCTGCGCGAGGATCTCTTGCGCGGCACGCACGCCCGCTACGCCATCGAGCTGTTCGACCGCTTCTTCATCGAAGGCGAGGGCGGACAGACGGTGTTTGACCTGCTCGATCACACCCTCACCTGGCTGTGCGAGGACGACGATCTCGACTTGGTGGCCCGCTTCTACGAGCAGCACCTGCTGGGGCTGGCGGGCTTTCGCCCGGAGCTGTTCCGCTGCGTGGGTGAACATGAAGAAGGCAAAGGACACGAAATCCAGCTCCGGCCCCGTGAGGCAAATGAGGAGGCTCACGACGGCCGTGCGCCCTACGGCTTTGATCCGGAGCGCGGCGGGGTGCTGTGCCCCGATTGTTACGAGGCGCAGCATCGCCGTCCCGAGGTGGTGACCCTTTCGCCCAATGGGCTAGCGTTCCTGCAAGATTGTCAGCGCGGGCCTTACACCACGCGGCTGCGCGCGATGAGCATCTCATCCGCCCTGCACGCCGAGGTGGAGCGCGTGATGCAGCACTATATCACCTACCACCTGGAGCGCAGCGTCAACTCGGGCGCGTTCCTGCGTAAGCTAAAGCGCGAGGGTACGGTAGACCGATAGGAGGCCACATGCCATTGCTCTGGATTCCCATCATCGTACTCGCCCTGTTCGTTCTTATCTCCCTAGTTATCAGTACCGTCTTTTCGGGCATCATCCTGCACGCCCTGCGACAGCCCATCGTGATCACGCCCGAGGGATACGGGCTGGCGTATGAGGACGTCGCGTTCCAAAGCACCGATGGACTGACGCTCAAAGGGTGGTTCATCCCCGCTGAACCAACTGGTGGACGAGACAAAGTGATCATCCTCACCCACCCGTTCCCCTTCAACCGGCACGGTTTCCTGGCCAAGAACCAGGGCTGGCTGCCGCTGTTCAGGACGGACGTCGATCTGCTGCAGATCGCGCCCGCCCTGCACCAGGCCGGCTACTCGGTGCTGATGTTCGACTTTCGCAACCACGGCGAGAGCGAAGGCGGGCTGACGGGCATCGGGCTGACCGAGTACCAGGACGTGCTCGGCGCGGTCGAGTACGTCAAAGGCCGCCCATCCCTGCACGCGCCGCAGATCGGCTTTATTAGCTTTTGCATGGGGGCCGACGCGACGATCGTCGCCCTGAGCGAGGGAGGAGAATTGGTCGCGGACGCCAAGTTCCTGGTCGCCGTGCAGCCTATCTCGGTGGGCGTCTTTTTGCGCCGCTACATGAGCGACGTGTACACGCCGCTGAGCTTGTACCTGATCCCCATCGTCGACCGGTTCGCCCAGTGGCGCGGCGGGTTCGCCTTCGAGGAGATGTCTCCGCTGGCGTACGCCAAGGACGTCGAGGTGCCCACGCTCGTCATCCAGGCCCGCGAGGACCCCTGGTTCGAGGCCAGCGACGTGGAGGGAATTTACGACGCCATCGCGGGCCCCAAAGAGCTGTGGTGGATCGAGGGCGAGATGCGGCGCTTTGAGGCATACAATCACGTCTGCGCGAACCCGGAGCGGATCATTGCGTTTGCGAACACCTATTTCTCTTAACAGCGTCTTCACGAGGAGAGTGATGCCGCCCAAACACGTCGTGGCCATCAACGGGTCTCCGCGGAGAGGGAATACTCAAAAACTGGTAAAAGACATCGCGGCCTTGTTGGAGTCGCACCACGTCCGGACGACCGTGTTGAGCCTGGCCGATTACCAGATCGATGATTGCACGGGATGTGAAACCTGTGTCAGAAAGACCTCGTGGTGCATCCAAGAAGACGACGCCCAGGAGGTTTTGTCCGAAATACTGGAAGCCGACGGCGTGATACTGGCATCGCCGGTGTACGTCATGCACGTCACCGGCAAGTTGAAAAGCCTGATCGACAAGACGGCCAGTTGGGTCCATCGCCCGCCGATGGTGGGAAAACCGGCGCTGTTGGTCTCTACGACCCAGGGAGCGGGGTTGAAAAGAGTGCTGGGATATCTCGAACAGGTGGCCATTCAATGGGGTATGCACCCCACCGGCAAGATCGGACAGGGGGCCATGAACCGCGGTCCGGTATCCGAGCGTGAGGTCGGCGGCTTCATACGTCATCTGAATATGGACCGGAAGCAGTACAAGCCCAGTGTGAAACAGATCGCCCTCTACCAGGTACAAAAAACCCTGGCCCTGAAAATTGACGCCATCGACCGGGAGTACTGGGCGGCGCAGGGCTGGGACCAGAGATCCTACTACTATCCCTGTCGCATCTCGCTGGCCAAGCGTTTGATCGGCTGGGTATTTTACCAAGCTTTCGACCGCCATGTCCGGCTGATCAACCCATATTAAAGAGTTCGCGGTAAGGAGGCGACATGATTACCTGCCCCTGGTGTGGCACGAACTATGAGACGTTTCGCAATAACTGCAAGAACTGCGGCGGGCCGCTGCCACCGTCCCGCGAGGAGGCCGCCGTCCACCCACCCATCCCCGATATTCCCGAGCCGCCTCCCGCGCCCCGTGACTTTAAGAACAGCTTCCTCTGGCGCCAGCTCCTATCGGATGGATGGGCGATAGGAGCTGGGATCTTGGGGCTGATCGGCATCCCCATCCTGATTTGGCGGTATCGGCTCGCTCAACAAACACTGAACGTGCTGCGCCTGGGCGAGCCGGTGCTGGGCAGCATCGTGGACATCCACGAGAACGTCGCCGTGGAGGTCAACGGGCGCCATCCTTGGACGATCACCTACGGCTTTCAGGTGGACGGCGAGGAATACGAAGGCAAGACCACCACCCTGCGCCCCGTCGGCTTCACCCACCAGGCGGCCCAGCCGATGTACGTGCTCTACCTGCCGGATGATCCCACGCAGAACACAGTCTACCCGCCAGTGATGTGAGTATACGGCGGCGAGCCGCTCAAAAATCCGATCAGGAGGAGGTAATGAGAAAATGGACCACATATTACAATCCCTTTTGCCGACGATTTTGCTGCAGATTCCTGCTCTTCTGGTGATGCTGGTCGGCGTCATTCTGGCCCTCGTCTATTGGCGGCGAAACGCCAAGGTATCCCTGTTGGTGATAGCGGCCTTGGTGCTTTCTTTCTTCGTCAGAGTGGGCAGCGCATTGCAGAGCGTGTTGCTGCCCTTTTTGATGAACACCCGAGGGTCGGGATTTCAACGGATCGGCTGGCTGGTGAGTTGCCTGGGTATTGTTTGGTCCGTGCTAAACGCTGTGGCCCTGGGGCTGTTGCTGGGGGCGGTCTTTGGGTGGCGCAAGGGGAGCGATGCCGAGGCTGGTGAGTCAGAATAACGTCGTCGTGCAGGGACCCGTCTTGGGTCAGTCCGCCATCTGCGAGCCGATCCTGCGCGCTTTGCCCGAGTGGTTCGGGATCGAGGAGGCCACCCGCCAGTACATCCAGGATACCGACGTACTGCCCACGTTCCTCGCCCTGATCGACGGCGAGGCGGTGGGGTTCCTCACCCTCAAGCAGCACACCGCATACGCTGTCGAGATCCATGGGATGGGCGTGCGCCCGGAGATGCACCGGTGCGGCGTGGGGTAGGCCGTGGTAGATAGAGCGACAGCCCTAGATTGATGCCATAAAAACCGAGGTACACGACGAACGAGAACGGTGATATGAGAATCGAGCGCTTTCGGGTCTCTCAAGCAGATGCTGTGTCGCGCATCATCCGGCGCAATCTGATCGAGATCAACAGCAGGGACTATGCTCAAGACCGGATAGACGCGCTCGTCGCGTATTTTTCGCCCGAAAAGATGGTAGAAAACTCACAGTCGCAATGCATCTTTGTCGCGATCCAGGACGATCAGGTCGTAGGAACAGCCGGCTTGGACAATTTTGGTTCCGTGGAGAACCCGGACTATTACGCCGTCGCGGTTTTCGTGCTGCCCGAGTTGCACGGGCAAGGCATAGGCACACGGCTCATGAAGGCTGTGGAATCCGAGGCGAGGAGGTTGGGAGCGGAAAGGATAACGGTACGCGCGGCGATAACGGCGAAGGACTTTTACCTCAAGTTAGGCTACGGTTTCCGGGATGGTGCGGAGGAATTGGACGACAACAGAAACTATATCATGGAGAAAGCGTGCGTCTGACCGACGCTACATCAAATCTGAACCGCAAAGATGCAAAGGACGCAAAGATAGGATGCAAGGGACACGACAATCAACCGGTAAAACGATAGTGATCGTCTGCATTATGATTCCAATCGCGTTGCTCCATTTTCTCACCGGCAGCAATTACCGCGGACTATACCCAGAATTCGTCAACAGCTATCTGATCGACATACTGCTCCCTTTTGGCCTATACTTTTTGCTGTGTCTTGATAGGATCCCTATCAAGTCCTGGATTGTCAAGAGCATCTTGGTGTTCAGTGTCGGTGCATCCGTAGAGATCGCCCAGTTCTTTGGTGTTCCATTGCTCGGTCGCACCTTCGACCCTCTCGACTTTGTCATGTATGGTGTAGGCGTCACATTGGCGGCCATTCTCGATGCGCTCGTGTTTCCCAAAGTTTTTGGGTTCTGGAAACCCAAAGTTGGATCAACCTGATGACGTGCGATTTTCAGGCGGGTGGGACAACGCAACCGGCTTCCAGTCGGCGCTGTACCCCGCCGCGGACGATCCTACCCCTGAGCTGACCGCTCACGCGGTGGTTCAGAACTACCTGGGGGCCGGCGTCCCGGCCGAAAAGATCGTCCTGGGTGTGCCCTTCTATGGTCGCGGGTGGGCGGGCGTGCCCGCCACAGGCAACGGCCTCTACCAGCCCGCCGCTGGCCTGCTGCCGGGAACGTGGGAGCAGGGCGTTTTCGACTACAAGGACCTGGCGGCCAACTACGTCCACAAGGATGGCTTCGCTCGCTACTGGGACGACGAGGCCAAGGTTCCCTGGCTCTACGACCCATCTGCCGGGGTGTTTATCACCTGCGAGGATTCGCAGTCGGTGGGGTTCAAGGCCGACTATGTCAACGCGCAGAAGCTGGGCGGCGTGATGTTCTGGGAGTTGAGCGCCGACGACGGCGCGCTGCTGAGCACGCTGCACTGGCGGCTGCGGTATGGGCAGTGAAATCCACTACAAAACAGAGAGGAGAGACCACATGCAAATCGAAGTCGTAACCCAAGAGCCGGATTCGACTCCACGTCCCACGCCGCTTTTGTTCGTGCACGGTATGTGGCACGCAGCGTGGTGCTTGGCAGAGCACTTTATGCCCTACTTTGCACAGCACGGCTACACGTCGTACGCCCTGAGCCTGCGTGGCCACGGCAACAGCGAGGGGCGCGAGCGACTCCGTTGGACCTCGCTGGCCGAGTACATAGCCGACGTAGCCCAGGCGGTGAGCCAGATCGAAAAGCCGCCAGTGCTCGTCGGGCACTCGATGGGCGGTATGATCGTGCAAAAGTACCTCGAATCGCATCAGGTGCCGGCTGCGGTGCTGATGGGGTCTATCCCGCCCAACGGCTTACTCGGCGCCACCTTGCGTTTCATCCGCCGCCACCCACTTCTGTTCCTCAAGGCCAACCTGACGATGAGCCTGATCCACGTCGTCGGCACGCCCGCCCTGGTCCGCGAAGGCTTGTTCTCCGCCGACCTGCCCCAGGAAAAAGTGGAGTCTTACGCCGCTCGCCTACAGGACGAATCATATCGCGCTTATGTCGACGCGATGGTCCTGAACCTGCCCCGGCCCAAGCGAGTCGAGACGCCCATGCTGGTGCTGGGAGCCAGCGACGACGCGTTCTTTTCCCCTGCTGCTGTCGAAAGGACAGGCCGGGCTTACCGCACCCAGGCGGAGATCTTTTCCGGCATGGCACACAACATGATGCTGGAATCCGGGTGGCAGGCCGTGGCAGAGCGTATCCTGGGCTGGCTTGATGATAGGGGGTTATGACGACGGCGTCTGTCGCACAGGCTGTGAAACCCACCGTGATCTCGCAGAGCGCTACACATTCGCCGTATAACGCTTGACGTTTAACGCATTGCGTTATACAATCATGATCAGAAGCTTTAAGGACAAAGAAACCGAAAAGATATTCGCACGGCAGGTTTCCGGGAAATTGTCGCGCGATATCCAGAGAATTGCCCTGTGCAAACTGCGTATGCTGCACCGAGCTGTGACCTTACAGGATTTGCGCGTCCCGCCTGGCAACCGTCTGGAAAAGTTGCATGGAGACCGAGCCGGGCAGCACAGCATTCGAATCAACGACCAATGGCGTATCTGTTTCGAGTGGCGAAACGGTGACGCTTACGACGTAGAGATCACGGATTATCACTAGGAGTGTGCGTGATGGCAGAAGAAAAGATGGCACCCGTTCACCCGGGGGAAATCCTGCTCGAAGAGTTCCTGAAGCCGATGGAACTAAGCCAGAACCGACTGGCATTGAGCATTGGCGTCCCACCGCGGCGCATCAACGAGATCGTGTTGGGCAAGCGCCGGATCACGGCAGATACCGCCCTCCGGCTGGCGCGTTATTTCGATATGTCGCCCCAGTTTTGGCTAGGGCTGCAGATGGACTATGATCTCGATGTGGTCGAGGACTCTTTGTCAGAGCAGTTGAAGCAAGAGGTTAGGCCGTACGCCACGGCAGCGACATAGGCTAGGGCGCTCTCTGCCTAAGGACTGAGCATCAACGACGGCTCGCCGTTCAGCACCCGGCATTGGCGATTGAAGCTGGTTCTTTCAGGTAGTTGACCGCGATGACAAAAAACGAACATCTCGAGTCTCAGTAGATCCAATTTTCGTCACTCCGAGCGGAGCGAGGAGTCTCCCAATGCAGGGCGGAGATTCTTCGCTACGCTCAGAATGACGGTTTCGCAGGTGATTTTCATCAACACGCACATGTG
>Ga0315550_1001959_pt1 | contig 12650 bp, 10 predicted proteins | sample SalMarSW160190MG_2_FD_203100 | JGI IMG/M metagenome (GOLD analysis project Ga0315550, IMG submission 203100) | Salt marsh sediment microbial communities from the Plum Island Ecosystem LTER, Massachusetts, United States - Salt Marsh Sediment SW1601-90 ... | reverse complement strand
GGAGTGGTAAATCGACAGCTCTTGACTGCAAGTAAGTATTTCAGATATTTGTCTGATCCTTCCCGGCCGTGCCGATCGAATTTATAATTGCACGATTATTCTTGAAATTGATCGCGGAAATTTATATATTGGATATATAAAATTTATAACTTTTGCGGCAGGAGGAGATATGCCTTTTAATAAAGTCGATTATATCTGGATGAACGGTAAGCTGGTCAACTGGGAAGATGCTAAAATTCACATTCTTTCACATGTCGTCCACTACGGCTCATCCGTATTTGAAGGTCAGCGCTGCTACAAGACACCGAAAGGGCCAGCCTGTTTCCGGCATCAGGAGCATGTCGATCGGCTATGGAATTCGGCCAAGATATACCGCATGGAAATACCCTTTACCAAACAGCAGATTTATGATGCTATTCTCGAGTTAATCGCAACCAATGGACTTGAAGCGTGTTATGTCCGACCGATAGTTTATCGCGGTTATGATTCGCTCGGTGTCGATCCCCGCAACTGCCCGGTCGATGTCGCCATCGCCGTCTGGCCATGGGGGAAATATCTCGGTCCGGAGGCGATGGAGAAGGGGGTTAAGGTCTGCGTATCGTCATGGAATCGCAGCGCCCCGAACACGATGCCGATGATGGCGAAATCGGGCGCCAATTATATGAGCGGCCAGTTGATAAAACTCGAGGCGGTCTCGAGAGGTTATGTCGAGGGAATCGCACTGGACTCGTACGGCCATGTTTCCGAAGGTTCCGGCGAAAATATTTTTATCGTTCGTAACGGCAAATTGATAACCCCGCCGTTTTCGGCTTCGGTTCTTCCCGGAATTACGCGCGATACCGTTTTCGTACTGGCCAATGAAATGAATATTGAAGTGATCGAGCAGAATATCCCGCGCGAGATGTTGTATATCGCCGATGAGGCGTTCTTCACCGGCTCGGCCGCCGAGATAACGCCGATTTCGCATATCGATGATATTCAGGTCGGCAAAGGCCGTCGAGGTCCGATTACGGAAAAACTTCAGAAGGCCTTTTTTGATATTATCGAGGGCCGCGCTGAAGATGTTTATAACTGGCTGACATACGTGCCGGTTAAAGAATCGGTTTCGGCCAAGTAGAAAGGTAGAAAAATGATTATCGCTATCGGCTGTGATCATGCCGGTTTGAAAATGAAAGAGAAAGTGCGGACGATTCTGCAGGAGTTGGGGCACGGTGTCATGGATTTTGGGACCGAGGGCGAAGGTTCGGTTGACTATCCCGATTTTGCTTATAAAGTCGCCAATTCGGTTGTTTCGGGAGAGGCGGAAGGCGGTGTTTTGATCTGTATGACCGGTAACGGGATGGCGATGGCCGCCAATAAAGTCAAAGGGATAAGGGCGACGCTCTGTCTGAATAATGATATGGCGTACTACGCACGCCGCCATAATGATTCCAATGTTCTGGTTCTATCGGGCAAATTTACCGATGAGGAGGAACTTCCGGATATCGTGAAAACCTGGACGGTTACCGATTTCGAGGGCGGGCGGCATATCCCGCGGCTGGAGAAAATAAGAAAATTCGAAGAGGGCTGATTTATAACACCTGAGACCGCAAATATTTTGGTGAGGGAAATTTTTGAAATTAAAACTGGGTACAATTAAATGTCATATTTAAAAAACACAGACCCGGAAATTTATAATGCCATTCTCGGCGAAATCAACCGCGAATCGGATAAGCTCGAATTGATTGCTTCGGAGAATTTTGTCTCCGAGGCGGTTCTGGAGGCGGCCGGCGGCATTATGACAAATAAGTACGCCGAGGGCTATCCCGGCAAACGATACTATGGTGGCTGCGAGTTTGTCGATATCGCCGAAGATTTGGCCCGCGAACGGGCCAAGCAGCTATTCGGCTGCGAACATGCCAATGTCCAGCCGCATTCGGGTTCACAGGCCAATATGGCCGTCTATTTCACCGTCCTGGAACCGGGTGATAAAGTGATGGGGCTGGATTTATCTCACGGCGGCCATCTGACACATGGTCATCCCATCAATTTCTCCGGCAGATTATTCGATTTTCACGGCTATCAGGTCGAAAAAGAGACCGAAGTTATCGATTATGATAAATTGATCGAGACCGCCAGAGAGATAAAACCGAAAATGATTGTTACCGGCGCTTCGGCGTATCCCCGGATTCTGGATTTCAGAAAATTCCGCGAGGCGGCCGATGCCTGTGGGGCATATCTGATGGTCGACATTGCCCATATCGCCGGAATGGTGGCTGTTGGTTTGCATCCGTCGCCGATTCCGTACGCCGACTTTGTCACGACGACGACGCATAAAACGCTTCGCGGCCCGCGCGGCGGTATGATTATGTGCAAGGAAAAATATGCCGCCGATCTGGATCGGATGGTTATGCCGGGTATTCAGGGAGGACCGCTGATGCATGTCATTGCGGCTAAAGCGGTCGCCCTGAAAGAAGCCTTGACGGATGAATTCAAAGATTATCAAAAGCGGATTCTGGAAAATGCCAGGACAATGTCGGACGAGCTTAAAAGCAAAGGGTATCATATTGTTTCCGGCGGCACGGATACACATCTGTTTTTAATGTCGTTTATCGACGAAGATTATTCCGGCAAAAAAGTGGAGAAAGCGCTCGATAAGGCCGGTATCACCGTCAATAAAAACACGGTTCCGTTCGATACCAGGAAACCGTTTGTGACATCAGGTATTCGGGTGGGGACACCGGCTGTCACGACGCGCGGTATGGGTGTGGAAGAGATGAAAGTCATCGCCGGATTTATCGATAAGGCTATCCAGAATATGACGGACGAAGACATACTTGCCGGGATTGCCAAAGAAGTGAAAGCGCTTTGTGATAAATTCCCGCTCTATCCCGAACTCAAAGAATCGGCATAAAGCAAATTCCCTTTAATTCAACCGGGCCGATTATATATAATGGTCGGCCCTGTTATATTTTTGGGCTTTTTATTCTTTTATTCAGTGCATTTCTCTATTTAATTTATCCGAATGAAGTCGTAATATATTTGTATGCATAATGAGTTGCAGACTACAGTTGCTATAACCGCCTGCGACAGCTATAACGCGGAGATATTGTATCCCAAAATTGACTTTCTGATGGGACTTTTGGGCGGGATGGAGCAATTTGTCAGGCCGGGTCAGAAAGTTCTGTTGAAACCGAATCTCCTCTCGGCCAAGGAGCCGAGTCGGGCCATCACGACGCATCCGGAGATAGTCGCCGCTGTGGCGCGGAAGGTCCGCGAAATCGGTGCCGATGTGTTCGTCGGCGATTCCCCCGGCGGTGCCAAGCGGGGTGTCAGGCGGGTATGGAAAAACACCGGTATGCTTGAAATGGCTGAGCGGGAAAAAATCGAATTGGTTAATTTCGAGGCGTCAGGTGTGGAAAAATTTTCAATCGACGGGCGAGATTATTATCTGGCGAAACCGGCGATAGAGGCCGATTTGATAATAAGCCTGGCCAAATTGAAAACCCACGTTCTGACATTAATGACCGGAGCGATAAAAAACGTTTTCGGCCTGATCCCGGGCTTTCGCAAGGCCAATTATCACAAGGAGTTCCCAAGGCCAAACGAATTCGCGCAGGTTATTGTCGACATTCTGTCTTTAAAGACGCCGGCGCTGACTATTATGGACGCTATTCTTTCCATGGAGGGCGACGGGCCTTCCTCGGGTACGCCTCGCTGGAGCAATCTATTATTGGCTTCAAGCGACCCGGTTGCTCTTGACGCTGTCGCGGCGGAAATTATCGGTCTTAATCCAAGCCGTGTTCCGACGACGCGCATAGCTTCCGAAGCGGGGCTGGGAATAGGCTGGCCGGAGGCGATAGATATTGTCGGAGAGAGGCTCGCGGATGTTAAAATTCCGGATTTCAAACTGACATCAAATCGAAAATTAGAGTTGATTCCAAAATTTCTGTGGAAGCTGCTGGCCCCTTATGTCTGGGTCAGGCCCGCGATTTCAGAAGAAATATGTACGAATTGTTATAATTGTGTCAATTCTTGTCCAACCGGTGCGTTGCGGATCGGAATACGTAAAATACCAGTTTTTGATTATGATTTGTGTATAAATTGCTGGTGTTGTCATGAGCTTTGTCCTGAAAAATCAGTTTTTGTTGACCAATCATGGCTTGCAAAAAAATTCATACGATAATTTCTGCGCGCATAAATTGCGCCATTAATCTTTTTACTTGACAAATCCGTTGATATTTAATAAAATAGATAGTAGCAGGAATTGCGACGCCTGCCAAAAAGGTGTCAATGAAATGTTTATAATGTAATTTTGGTTTGTTTAATCTCGATGGGAAGGAAATGATTCCCATTTGTGATTGACGATATAAAGGAGGCGTAAGTGATGCGGATAGCCAAGACCATAGTGATACTTTTTGCTTTAGTCCTGGTTGTCATGTGCTTCAATGCTCCAATTCTTTTTTCAGCTGAGGAACATCCTTGGGATGGAGACGGACCCGGAGACGGTAACGATGGTGCAGTTGTCGATCCTCCAAGCGATACGACAATAGTGGATCCAGGAGATGGTGATGAGGACAGAGGATCAATCTATGATCCGGCCGATTTCCCACTCAACGACTTATTTTTCAACGTACAGTTTCTCCTTCGGTTTTACAGCATCCCCGGCTCTCCGCCGGAGAACAATGGAGCATCCAGCAACACGAACTGAATGAAGTAGCGACCAGCGTTAAAGTAGAGTAATTTAAAAAAACTGGCCAAAAAAATGAGCCTAACCTCACGTCAAAATGTTGATTTTGATATCAGGCTTTTAGAGGTCGAAGAGCTGTACCGCCAGAGGAAGCCTGAAATTGCCGGAGAGAGGCTGCGAGCCCTTAGCCGATCGGGCTATAGTCCGGACGGATTCGAACTCGGTTTACTTAAATATCTCAAATCGGCCGATCTCTATTATGCCGGAAAATATCATGATTCCATAAAAATGGGGCATGAGGCAAGCAGGCTGCTCGTTTCTTCCGCGCTCCATCTTTGGGTCGGTAACCTTTATTTAACCTTATATAGAAATTACATCGCCATTGGTGATCTTAAGACAGCCGATAGATATGTCAGTGATGCATTGGCATTCTACCGTCAAGCTGATGATTCTGTCGGGATGGTCGGTGCCTTGAACGGTCTGGCGAGGCTGGCGTTTATAAGATCCGATTTCAACAAAGCGATTGACTATATTGAGCAGGCGCTGGAGTTGTCCAAAGGGGATAATATCCGCATGTCCGAGGAAATCAGTAACCTGGGCCGGATTGAAATTCTCAAGGGCGATTGGACATCGGCGGAGGAACATCTGAAAGCGGCGCTTAAGCTGGCCGCTAAATTGGACTTGAAAATTTCGCTGGCCAGAAATCATCTGTCGCTCGGTTATTTGTATCTAAGACAACGTGCGTTTACATCATCGGCGCGTGAGTTTAAATCGGCCTCGATGATTATCGATGAAAATAATTTTCAGAGAGAAAAGGTCATTCTTCTTGAATACGAAGGTGAACTGGCATTTGAGCAGGGCGATATTGTCAGAGCGAAAAGCATCCTTAACAAGGCATATGCATTGGGTCGCAGGCTGGCGCCCGAATCATCCCTGATTTCGCAGATTGTCAGGCGACTGGCTCAGATTGAGCTGGGTCTGGACAATTATGAGGAAGCTCAAAGACTGGCGCAGAAAGGTCTCGATTTATCGATTAGATTGGGCGAGAGAAGCGAAATCGGATTATGTCGTATAATTGTCGCTGAGGTTTTTGCGGCAAATGAAAATTTCGATTCGGCCGTCGAGTATCTCAATAAGGGGATTGAAGAATTAAGAGAGGTCGGCGATCCGTACGATATCGCGCGTTCACTTCTGGTTTCAGGCGATATATACATGAAAACTGAAGAGGATAATTACAGCCGAATAGACAAGGCGCTCGAGGAAGCCTTCCGGCTTTTTGCCAAACTGAAACTTTATTACTGGGCGGCTGAAACACGGCTCAGGTTGGGGATTTACTGCTGCCGAACTTCCAGAATTTCCGCCGGTTTCAGAAACCTGTTAAGGAGCGAAAGTATTTTCCAGAAGATTCCCGAAAAGGCGAAAATCCGCAGGATACAAAGTCTCAAAACGGAGCTTTCGAAGCAGGCGGTCGATACCTCTTTATCGCCTGAAAATGAGTTTAAGATATTCGGAAATTATTTTACCGATTCGGAATATCTTAATTTGAAATCAGGTCATATCCAGGAAATCATAAACATTCTCGGCAAGAGAACACGCGCCAGTCGAGTAATTATTTATAAGAATGACGGCAGCTCGCCCGGAATGGTGACCAGTCTCAGTCTGACTCAGTTTCAGCAGAAAAAGTTTATCCGGCAATTCCAGGAATTGCTGGGCGAGGAATTCAATAATAAGAAACCGACGTTAATATTGGACAGCCGTCGAGATCCGTTTGTGAATGAGTTGCTGCAGAAGGCTACCAATGATGTTATCTCCAGTGTTATAGTTGTCCCGCTTATTCTGGGTAATGAAACGACAGGGTATATTTATATTGATCGACTTTCCTCGAATGGCAATTATATGCCGTTCGGACAAAAGGAGCTTAATTTTGCGGTCGGCTTTGCCGACCTGATTTCGCTCAAGCTGGCCGAATATGACAAATTGCTTCTGGAAGAAGACAACAAACGTTTGAAGGCGCAATTGCTGGAAGAATCGGCTTTTGCTAATATTATCACGCGAAATAAACAGATGCTGGAAATGCTGTCGCGGGTACAGCAGGTTGTTAATTCCGATATATCTATTTCGATTCAGGGAGAAACCGGATCCGGAAAGGATTTGCTGGCCAAAGCGATTCACTACAGTTCGTCACGCAAAGAGAAGAGATTTATTTCCGTAAATTGCGCCGCGCTTCCGGAAACGCTGCTGGAATCCGAGCTTTTCGGGCACAAAAAAGGGGCCTTTACCGGAGCCGATAAAGATAAGGTCGGTTTATTCGAGGAAGCCAACGGCGGAACGTTTTTCCTCGATGAAGTTGCCGACATGCCGTTGTCGATTCAAGCCAAAGTGCTGCGGATTCTTGAAGAAAAGGAAATCGTCCGGCTCGGCGACACGCATCCGCAAAAAGTCGATGTCAGAATTATCTCGGCGACGAATAAAGACCTTAAGACGGAAATGGAGGGGGGTAAATTCAGGCAGGATTTATACTATCGGCTGACCGCTCTTTGCTTTAATCTTCCTCCATTGAGAGAAAGACGCGAGGACATACCGCTTCTGGTTCGGCATTTTTCCGAGGATAACATAAGATTCACGCCGGAGGCGCTGAAATATCTGGTAGCCTTCGACTGGCCGGGAAATGTCCGGGAGCTCGAAAATGAGGTTAAAAAGCTGACATTGCTTTCCGGCGAAAAAGGTGTAATCGATACCGAATTGCTTTCGGCGAAGATTCTTGAATTGAACGGCTCGGCCAATCCGGGGGAACTGGAGCTTAATACGGATATCAATTTTGACGTCAGTTTTTCGTTGTATGATTATCTGGCCGAGTATGAAAAGCGATTTATCATTAAGGCCCTGCGGGAGCATAGCGGTATTAAAAAACATGCCGCCAGGCATCTGAATATACCCGAATCGACTTTGCGACTGAAAATCAAGCAGTACAATATCGACGTCGGCAGTCTGAATATAATCTGATAAACAGTTGGCGATTCAGACGAATCTTTTTCTGAAGACTATAGATTTTTTAATAGACCATGCAGTATTTAATGTATAAATGTTAAAACGAAGCCATTGATTTGAAAATAATTGTTGAAAAAAGCAGAGGTTCGGCTATTTTTTATTGATTAAGGACGATATAAAATATATATCCGATAACGCAATGGCGTTTTAAGTCGGGATAATAATTAGCAGGAGGTTGCCATGCCCGGAAAAGTCCCAACAAAAAGGGAGAAGAAAAAACCAAAAAAGAAAAAGAAAAAAGATAAAGAAAAAAGCAGTTGATTTCATTTCGGGCATGGAGCCCGGAAGTTTCCAACCCGCCTGAGACCGGAAATTGAGTTTTTGTTCCGATGGCGGGTTTTTTTTCGGCTGTGCGGATGTATCAAATTCAGAAACCATTTGAATTCCGGGAATATTTTTTATATTATTACCTATGGCTAAAAAAATGCTCTGGGCGCCCTGGCGTGCAGAATATATCCTCGGTGAAAAAGAGAAAGGGTGTATTTTCTGCAACCGGCTTAAGAAACAGGCCGATAGGAAGAACCTGATTATTTATCGGGGTGCGCGTACATTTGTTATTTTGAACAAGTTTCCGTACAACTCCGGTCATAGCATGGTTGTACCTAATCGGCATCTATGCAACCTGAATGATCTAACGAAAGTCGAAGCGGCGGAGTTTTTTGAAACCATACGATTAACGGTTAACGTCATTCGCAGGACCTTTCATCCCGATTCGTTTAATATCGGTATGAATATGGGTCATGGATCAGGGGCAGGCATCCCGGAACATATTCATATGCACATAGTTCCAAGATGGGCCGAAGATACTAATTTCATGCCTGTCATTGGAGAGACCGAGGTCGTGTCATTTCCCCACAGTTTAATTTATAAAACGCTAAAAAGAGGATTTGAGGAGGTATGCCTCGCAGGAAAATCCCGACCAAAGCGGAATTAATCCAGCTTCAGAAACTGTATAAAACCGACGAGCGAATTGCCGAAAGGCTGGGCAATGTTACGCCGCAGCTGGTTGCATACTGGCGCCGCAAGAAAAATATATCCAAGCATTCCTTTCCGAAATTTTCGGAGTCGGAAATTCGCGACCTGTGGGAACGGTACGGTGATGATTATCGATCCGGTTTGGAGCTGGGAATCTCTAAGGCGGCCTTTTACAACTGGCGTCGGAAGTATAATTTCAAGGAGAAGCCGTCGTTTCTGAAGCTGGAACAATTGGAACTGGATCTGGGCGGGCCGCATAAATCGGTTGGGAAAAGACATCAGTACGGTAGACAAACGATAGTCCAGAAAATCCTGTCCGAGCGGGCCGGTTTGGAGAGAGCGGAGGTCGGGCAAACAATGGAAGTCGAGCCCGATCTGGTTATATCTCATGACGATTCATCGGGAATAATCGAGGAATTCCACAACCGCGGGCATAGCCATGTCTGGAATCCCAACCGCATTATAATTTCGCACGAGCATTGCCTTAATGCGAAGTCAGAACGGAAATCGACTGCTTTTAAGGCAATCAGGGATTTTATTCGCAAGCAGAATATAAAAAACTACTATGATATTCTGGATGGGGTTTGTCATCAGGCGATTATCGAAAGAGGGCTTATTCTGCCGGGACAATTGGCCATCGGAACCGGTAACCATAATGCTTCACAAGGGTGTATCGGTGCCTGTGCCACGAACATCGAGACATCCGAGGTGATCGAGGTCTGGACGAATGGTCGGACCAGCCTGCGTGTTCCCGAGTCAGTCGGGATTATCGTCAACGGTAAAATGCCACGGGGAGTGTACGCCCGTGATGTCATTCTTTTTATCGCCGGTAAACTGACCGGCAAGGCGGTTGATGCAAAAGCGATTGAATTTTATGGTACGGCGGTTTCGCACATGTCTATTTCGGAACGGTTTACATTGACAGACGCGGCCGCTGAGCTTGGCGCCAGGGCAGTTATCTGCCCGTTTGATTCGACTACCAGAAGATACCTGATGGGGCGGACCAAGATGCCGTTTCGACCGGCGCTGGCAGATAGGGATGCCGTTTATAGCGAGACGTACGAGTTTAATATCGATCAGCTAATCCCGCAAGCGGCCTGCCCGCATATGCCCGACAATATTAAACCGGTTGCCGAAATAGTCGGTCAGCATATCGATCAGGTTGTTATCGGCATGGGTACCAATGGCCGGCTGGACGATCTGAAAATAGTCGCGGATGTTATCAAAGGCAAGAAAATCGATCCCGATGTCCGCATGTTGATTGTGCCCGGCTCACAGGAAGTCTATCTGGAAGCGCTCAAAAAGGGCTTGATTAGAGCCTTTTTGGAAAGCGGGGCGCTGGTCATAAATTCCGGATGCGCTTCGTTTATGTGGGCACATGACGGTATTCTGGCGGCCGGTGAGCGCTGCCTTTCGACAACCAGCAGTAATCTTCAGGGATCGATGGGTTCCCCGGAAGCCGAAATTTATCTTGTTTCGCCGGCTACCGCCGCGATTTCGGCGCTTAAAGGTGTCATCACCGATCCGTCAGGATTTGTAAAATAAGATTAAATTTAATTCAGCGATTGCCCCTGTAAATCGCCTGTATGGGGATAATCCCATACTGTCTCAGTGATATTTCGAATCTGCCGATATTATGGTACAAATTTATAATTTTGATATCAAATCGTGGCTTGGGGAGGGATTATAATTATGCTGCCTTTGGAAACTCGCGGTAGAATCGCAATGATTTGTATGTGGCTGGTCATTTTCTCATGCGGTGCGTCGATATTGACGAATATTTTTCTTCAGGATTACATAATCGACGTTTACAGTACACCCAGCTATGAAGATGAGGACATCACCGGCGAAGATGTCATCCTGTTTTTCGTATCCTTAACCTGGCCGGTGGCTTTTCTGTTTTCCTTTATAGCTTTTCTTATGTGGTTTTATCGAGCTCGATGTAATCTGGACAGAGCCAGACTGACCGGATTTAAATATACTCCGAAATGGACGATAATCAGCTTCTTTATTCCACTCGTCAATATATATCGACCGTTGCAGATCATGCAGGAATTGTGGAGCGGATCGAAATTCCTATCCAGGACAACAAATGCCGAATCATGGCAGAAAGTACAACCGGGAAAGCTCGTCTCGCTCTGGTGGGGAATGACGATGCTTACCTTTGTAATGGATCGAGTAGTCGGATATTTTTGGAGGCAGTCAGATACGCCGGGTTCTTTCCTCAGTTCGCTTTATATTACTATACTTGCGGATGTAGTCAACATTGTTGCGGCTTATATCGCTATAAAGTTGATTCAGGAAGTGACTGACCTGCAGGAGCAGTCACGGTCGAGAACACCCGAAATCTCCATCCCGGCGAGTATCGGCGTTTAAGAAATAAATTATTGAGCGGCAATTCGCTATTGCGGCTCTTAATCCTTCATCGAGCTGAGGAATTTCTGATTGTTTTTGGTCTTCTTGATTCTATCCGTCAAAAATTCCATCGCCTCGATTGGATTCATCTCGGCCAAGAACTTCCGCAAAATCCAGGTTTTGGCCAGAACATCAGGCTCCAGCAAAAGCTCTTCTTTTCGCGTCGAACTGCGGTTAAGATCCATGGCCGGGAAGATTCTGCGGTCGGAAAGACGACGATCAAGAACCATCTCCAGATTGCCGGTGCCTTTGAATTCCTCGAAAATAACCTCGTCCATACGCGAACCGGTCTCGATCAAAGCCGTGCCGATAATGGTCAGCGAGCCGCCTTCCTCGATATTTCGCGCCGCGCCGAAAAATCGTTTCGGTTTATGCAGGGCGTTGCTGTCAACACCGCCCGACAAAATTTTGCCCGAGTGGGGGACGACGGCATTATGCGCCCGGGCCAGACGAGTGATGCTGTCGAGCAGAATAACGACATCATGGCCGTGTTCCACGAGCCTTTTGGATTTTTCCAAAATCATGTTGGCGACATGCACGTGACGGTCAGCCGGTTCGTCGAAAGTCGAGGAGACGACTTCGCCTCTTACCGAACGACGCATATCGGTGACCTCCTCGGGTCGCTCATCGATCAGAAGCACGATAAGCTTGACATCGGGATGATTGGTCGTGATGGCATTGGCGATTTTTTGCAGAATAATCGTTTTGCCGGCCTTGGGCGGCGAGGTTATCAGGGCGCGCTGTCCCTTGCCGATCGGGGTCATCAGGTCCATGATACGTGTCGTCAGTTCGTCCGGATTGACCTCGAGCTTGAATGCCTCCTCCGGGTAAAGCGGCGTCAAATTGTCGAAGACGGTTATATTTTTGGCGAGCGACGGGTCCTCGAAATTTATGGCCTCGATTTTCAATAGTGCAAAATATCGTTCGTTATCTTTGGGAGGACGAACCTGCCCGGAGATAGTATCTCCGGTGCGCAGGTCGAATCTTTTGATCTGTGACGGCGAGACATAAATGTCATCCGGACCGGGGAGATAGTTGTACGACGGCGAGCGGAGAAATCCGTAACCCTCGTTTAAAATCTCCAGGACACCTTCGGCAAAAATCATCCCCTCCTGCTGCGCCGAGGCGGCCTCCATAATTTTGTAAATCAATTCGGATTTTCTCAGGCCGGAAACCCCGGGAATTTCCAGTTCTTCGGCAATCACGAGTAAATCGGCAATAGTTTTGCCTTTCAGATCTTTGCCGTCCATTACTTCTGTTTTAGTCATTGCAGTTGCCCTACCTATTTAAATTATTTAATATTTTCAGATTAGATTTATTTTTAAGATGGTTTATTTTATCTCTTCAACCGGGGCATCACCCCAGAGTTTCTCCAGTGCATAAAATTCGCGGACCGACTTTTGAAAAACATGCACAACCACGTCAACATAATCAAGCAGTATCCATTTCCCGCCCCGGATTCCCTCACGATGCCATGGCTTTATATCTTTTTCCATAAGACCCTCATCGATTGCCTCAGCTATCGCCTTTACGTGGATGTCAA
>Ga0315550_1001957_pt1 | contig 12658 bp, 10 predicted proteins | sample SalMarSW160190MG_2_FD_203100 | JGI IMG/M metagenome (GOLD analysis project Ga0315550, IMG submission 203100) | Salt marsh sediment microbial communities from the Plum Island Ecosystem LTER, Massachusetts, United States - Salt Marsh Sediment SW1601-90 ... | reverse complement strand
TGATGCGGACGTTGGGAAACAGGCGGGGAATAACACTCGTGGAGCTGCTGGTGGTCATCTCGGTCATTGGGATCCTCGTGCTTGCCCTCGGGTTCTCTTACAACGGATGGAGTGGAAGGTATAACGTGGAAAGCGAGATAAGACAGGTGCAGGCCGACCTGGTAAGTGCGAGGTCCATGGCTATGCAGGACGGGAGAGATTTCTTTGTCACGTTTTCAGGCGGCACGTCGTATTCGGTATACGAAGACGACGACCCCGCGCCTGACGGCAACGGTATTCTCGATACGGCACAGGACACCCGGATTCCCGGATATCCCAAGACACTGGCATATCCGGTTACGTGGGCAGGGGGCCAGATAAAGTTTGACAGCAGGGGGCTTATCACGCCCAATACAGGCACTATCGTCATAACCTCGTCAACGGCCGCCGGTACTACGAAGAACTCTGATTATGATTGTATTAATCTTGGAGATCTGAAAATGGATATGGGGAAATGGGACATTAGTGGTGGTGTCTGCAATGTTAAATGAGAAAGGTATGTCATTGGTGGAGGTGATGGTCGCGCTGGTGGTGCTGCTCTTCGTCTCGCTGGCACTGATGCAGACGGCGCTGGTCAGCATCGACGCAAACATGCGGAACAGTATAAGAGATGAGGCGGTGAGCGTCGCCCAGACCAGGCTGACCGAGGCGAGGAATCTCACATGGGACGGCCTGGTCTCCGAGACAGGGGCCTCAGCCATTACCCTGCCGGCCTGCCCGGACGATCAGGAATGCCTGTGCAAGGCAGGCGAAGGGTGCACGGTGGGCAATTATGACAGTGACTTTCCCGTAAAGGTGCCCAGGGATATAAGGAACCTGACCGTCCAGTTCGGAACGCGGAGGGTCGTCAGCGATGTGGATGCCACCAACAGGCAGGTAACGATCGTAGTGAGGGCCGTATACAAAGACAAGTGTTATTCCCATGTCAGCTCCACGATCATGAGGAAGCAATGATAACGGAAAGAAAAGACAGCGGCTTCACCCTTGTCGAATTGATGATCACCATGGTCATCTTCGTCCTTGTCATAGCCGGTGCCTCGCAGGTTTTTACGGGTCTTCTGACCCAGTTCAAGCAGCAGGGCAGGATATCCGAGACCAACATCGGCAGCGCCGCGGGACTCGAGATCATGAGACACGATATCGGGCAGGCCGGCTACGGACTGCCCTGGGACCTCGCAGACGGCACCAACGTGGCCACATACCAGGAGGCGGCGAATGACGGGGTAACGGCATGGGATGATACCGGTCTCAATGATGCTTCAAACCCGCCGGCCGCTGTCAGGAGTCTCAACAATGTCCCGGATGCCTATGATGCCCTTAACACGTCGGACGTGCTGGCGATCAAGGCCGCAAATGTTGCGACGAATGACGAGTGCCAGAAATGGACATATGTCTCATTCACCGGCACCGTGCCGAATTTTCTTAAGGTATGGAATTCCGCCGGGGACGACCCGGCCGGCACCGACCAGGTGATAGTTCTCGATCCCGCAGCAAATGGAGCCGACCGTAACATACTCAAGAACACCGGGGGCGGCAATTTTTACGCGACGCTGGACAATTCATTCTCCTTCAGTCCGGGTGCTACCGCACTATCAAGTTTCGACCCCGACGGCGGCTCCGGAGACAGCCTCCAATATGTCATTTATGACATCGCGCCGGCCGGTGCTACGCCCATAAGGATGCCGTTCAACAGGGCGGACTATTACATAAGGCGTCCGGGCCCGGCGTCAATGCCGGTACGGTGCGCACCGGACACGGGCATACTCTATAAGGCTGTAGTTAACCAGAGCGACGGCTTGCATACGGAATATCCCATCCTGGACTGTGTCGCCGATATGGAAGTGGTGTATGGCCAGGCGGGGCCTGCATACACCGATGACACGCACACCTGGTCGGCCACGGATCTCAGAAACAAACTGAAGGAGGTAAGGGTCTACATCCTGGCCCAGGAAGGGCAGAAGGACCCTAATTTCAAGTATACAGTTTCGCAGGATGACAAGGACATGTGCGGTAACAGTCCTACGAAGATATATGTGGGAGAGAAAAGCGTAGGATCCGGCAAATGCTTTGACATTTCCACGAATGTCAACTACAGGTGGAAAAAATACATATTGGTCGTGACCCCGGACAACCTGGAGTGAATATGACTAGAAAGATAAGAGCACTTGAAAAAAGCGGAAGGGTAAGTGACGAAGGCACTGTTTTTTCACGGCTGACGTCGGAGCGGGGTATAGCCCTCGTCCTGGTCCTGATCCTGTCGGCTATGGCCCTGGCGATGATGGCTGCCCTGGTTTATATGCTTACGATAGGGACACAGGCATCAGGCACTCAGAAGAGATACAGTAACGCCCTTGAAGCGGGCAGGGCAGGCAGTGATATGTCCTTCGACATGATAGCAGCGAGGGGTAATCTCACCCTCCAGGGCATTGCCATGACTATGCCGACCAATGTCGATACGGCGACGGGTACCCCTTGTCTGACCGAAAAACTTAATAACGATACCTCCACCTGGAATAACTGCGATAGCACTGTTGCCATCAACCTAAACGATGCGACAACCTATGACTGGTCATTTCAGCTTGGAGATGCCGGCGGAGGCCGGCAGTTTACCGTTTACGCAAAGATCGTGGATACGGTGGCGGGCAACACCGGAGGCGATGCAGGTCTCAGCAAGAACGGTGTCGTATCGTCGACAGGTGAGGTTCCGGTGGTGGCCAGACCCTATCTTTATACCATGGCAGTCGATGCCGAAGGGACCGGCATCCGGCCGGAAAGGGCCAGATATTCGATACTTTATCAGTACTGACGGACTGGCAAGAAGGTCGTCATACCCGCGAACCTGCCTGCCGGCAGGCAGGGGCGGACATCCAGGGCAGCACAACTACTTGAAATGGATTCCCGATTAAAGACTTCGGGAATGACGACTTCAAGAAATGACACGAAAGGGGTGAAACAAGATTGAGGTTGGTGGTAATAGCCGTTATCCTTGGGATGATGTTCTCAGTGGTTCTCCCGGGATGCAGTTCCAGGAAGCAGCGGGATGTCGGCCGCAGCCCTGACCAGGTAAAGGGAAAAAACGGCGTTGCTGAAAGCACCCGGCAGGTCCCTGCGGCAGCCCGAAGGAGCGGCAGGGAGATGTCGATAGAGATAACTCCGACGGATGCCAACCGGACTTCGGTGCTGAAACTCACCGCAAGGGGCGTGGACATGGCCGGTGCAGATACGGAGTGGCTTGTCAACGGCATCGCCGTTCCGGAGACTGGCGGGTCCGGTTTCAAGGCGGACGGCACGACCAAAGGAGATCAGGTACAGGCGAAAGTGGTCGTTCAAGGACGTGAACTGGAGTCCAATACCGTCGAGATACACGACGCCCCCCCCGTGATCAAGAGGATAAAGTTCATGCCCGAGGTCTTCAGGCCCGGTGACAGGTTCGGTGTGGACGTCGCAGCGGAAGACCCGGACGGGGACGACGTAACCATCCGTTATCAGTGGACGAAGAACGGCGAGCCGGCAGGCGACGGCAGTGAGATCGACGGGCAGGTCAGGAGGGGCGACAAGATCGAGGTCAGGATCGTGCCTTTCGACGGCGAGGTCGAGGGTACGCCCGTCATCCTCAAGAGGGAGATCAGCGACATGCCGCCGATGATCGAGGCAGGTGGAAAGTTTCATTTTGACGGGAGTCTCTGCACATATCAGGTCAAGGCGACAGACCCCGATGGGGACACCCTTGCATATTCCCTGAAGGGGGCCCCTGCCGGCATGACGATAGACCGGCAAACGGGAACTATAAGGTGGAATGTCCCCGCTGATTTTACAGGTAAAGTGTCTTTTGCCGTAACAGTTAACGACGGGCACGGAGGCGTGGCGGAGCAGCGCCTCAATCTGACGACAAAGAATAAATAATACTGTAAAATCAAACAGTTGACAGGGTCAATCCCGGTTTCAGGGCATCTGTACGCGAGGCAGGCATATCTTCCGTCTTCAATTGACTTGGGTCCCCCCCTAAAGTTAATATTTCTGTATGCATTCACACTCTGACTACGTGTCCCTCCATCTCCATACCGAGTACAGCCTGCTGGACGGCGCCATCAGGATAAAGGAGCTGGTGAAGAAGGCGGAGGAGTTCAGGATGCCGGCCGTTGCCATGACCGACCACGGCAACCTCTTCGGCGCCGTGGAATTCTACAGGCAGGTGACCAGAGCGGGGCTGAAGCCGATAATCGGGTGCGAGGTCTATGTCGCTCCGGGGAGCAGGCTCGACAAGGGTAATACGGAAAACGAGGAGGGGTCTTTCCATCTGGTCCTTCTGGCCAGGGACAACGCGGGATACAAGAACCTCGTCGCTCTCGTAACCAATGCCTATCTGGAGGGGTTTTATTACAAACCGAGGATCGACATGGGTCTTCTCGAACAATACAGCGGAGGGCTCATCGGCCTTTCCGCGTGCCTGAAAGGGGAGATCCCCTATTGCCTGCAGCGGGGGTTTCTGGACAGGGCGAGGGAGAAGGCCCTCCGGTTCAAGCATATACTCGGACCGGAGAACTTCTATATCGAAATACAGGAAAACGGGCTGCCGGAGCAGGCCGAGGCCAACAGGAAGCTGATAGAGCTGGCACGGGAGCTCCACATCGGCCTCGTTGCAACGAACGATTGCCATTACCTCAACAGGGATGATGCGCGTGCCCACGAAATCCTCCTCTGCATCCAGACCGGCAAGACACTGAAGGACATCAACCGGATGAGATTCAGCACCGACGAGTTTTATTTCAAGTCGCCGGCCGAGATGAGGGATGCCTTCAGGGACGTACCGGAGGCGATCTCGAACACCCGTGTCATAGCGGAGCGCTGCAATGTGGAATTCAGGCTGGGAGATTTTCTTCTGCCGCTGTACGAAGTGGAAGGCGGAAATCCCGATGAGTTCCTGTCAAGGCTTGCGCAGGAGGGCCTCGAAAGGAAATTCGGAACAGTACCCGATGTCTACCGGGAAAGACTGAAGACCGAACTCGGTGTCATCGAGAAGATGGGGTATGCGTCTTACTTCCTGATAGTGTGGGATTTCATAAGTTATGCGAGAAGAAAGAGGATCCCCGTCGGGCCGGGAAGGGGTTCGGCAGCCGGCAGCCTTGTTTCTTACTGCATCGGCATCACCGAGATCGATCCCATAAAATACAACCTGCTCTTTGAACGGTTCCTGAATCCAGAGAGGATAAGCATGCCCGATATCGACGTGGACTTCTGCCAGGACAGAAGGGGCGAGGTGATAACATACGTCGCGGAAAAATACGGAAAGGACCGTGTGGCCCAGATAATTACCTTCGGTACGATGGCGGCGAAGGCCGCCATACGGGATGTCGGCAGGGCAATGGACATGCCCTATGCGGAGGTGGACAGGATCGCCAAGCTTGTCCCCAATACCCTGAAGATCACGATCGGCGACGCGATCAAGGCGGAGCCTCAATTAAGAGAACTGTACGGGACAAACGACGAGGTCAGGCAGCTTCTGGATGTTGCCATGCGCCTCGAAGGCCTTAACAGGCATGCCTCCACACACGCGGCCGGGGTTGTCATATCGCCCGTTCCGCTGACGGAGTATACCCCTCTTTACAAGAGCCCGTCGGACGACAGCATTATGACTCAGTTCGACATGGGCTCCGTGGAGGGCATGGGCCTTCTGAAGTTCGATTTCCTCGGACTGAAGACGCTCACCGTGATCAGCAAGACACTCGCCCACATCAGGCAGGGGGGGCATGAATTATCGCTTGAGGACATACCTCTCGACGACCGGAAGACCTATGACCTCCTGAGTTCCGGACATACGACCGGCATCTTTCAGCTGGAAAGCGCGGGCATGAGGGACATATTGCTCAAGATGTCGCCGAACAGGTTCGAGGACCTGATCGCTCTCGTCGCTTTATACCGGCCCGGCCCCATCGGCAGCGGCATGATAGACGATTTCATAAAGCGAAAGAAGGGCAAGGTCGCAGTGAAGTATGAACTCCCGCAGCTGAAAGAGATACTCGATGAGACATACGGGGTCATCCTCTACCAGGAGCAGGTGATGAGGATCGCCAACAAGCTGGCCAATTTCTCTCTGGGGCAGGCCGACATCCTGAGAAAGGCGATGGGCAAGAAGAAGGCCGAGGTGATGGCGAAGCAGAAGGAGCATTTCGTGAATGGGGCGAAGTCCAACGGCATATCCGAAAAGAAGGCCGTGAGGATCTTTGACCTCATGGAGCTCTTCGCGGAATACGGTTTCAACAAGTCCCATTCCGCCGCCTATGCATATGTCTCTTTTCAGACGGCTTATCTCAAGGCCCACTACCCCGTCGAGTTCATGGCCGCTACGCTCAGTACGGACATGAACGATACCGACAAGATCGTAAAGTCCATAACCGAGTGCAGAAAGATGAAGGTGGAAATGCTGCCGCCCGATATAAACCTGTCGGGACGTGAATTCACGGTAATCAGGAACTCCATAAGGTTCGGGCTCGAAGCCGTGAAAGGGGTCGGCGCCGCGGCCATAGAATCCATCATAGAAGTACGTACGGAAGGGGGACCCTTCCTGTCCGTAAGTGATTTTATAGAGCGTGTAGATACACGCAAGGTAAACAAAAAGGTGCTCGAGAGCCTCGTGAAGGCCGGCTCCTTTGATTCTCTCGGAGTAACAAGGGCAGCGGCGATGAAGACCGTCTCCGATGCCCTGAACGGGAGCAGGATGAAGAACCCCGGGCAGACTAACATCTTCGGCGATGAGATGCCCGAAGCGGAAGTGACGGAAGAGTGGGAAGAGGCCGAACTGCTTAAGAATGAAAAGGAAGCGCTTGGGTTTTACATCACCGGACATCCGCTGGCGAAACATGAAAAGATGCTTGCGCGGCTGGGGGCCAGGAAGACGTCGGACCTGGAAAATGCCGCTGACAGGGAAGAGGTAATGGTGGGGGGCATACTGAGGGCGCTGAAGAAAAAGAACGTAAAGTCCACGGGTGACATGATGGCCTATGTCACGCTTGAAGACAACGAAGGCAGTGTCGAGGTGATCGTGTTCCCCGACCTCTACAGGAAGACAAACGGTCTCCTGTCGAAAGATGAGGCCGTACTGGTGAAAGGGGACATAGACAAGGACGAAAAAGGCGTCAGGGTGAGGGCCCGTGAGATCACCGGCCTTGAGGAGGCGGGCAGACGGTCATACCGGAAAATGGAGCTGTCCCTTGAAGGCCGCGAGTCATGCAGCGGAAAATTTCCCGGGATAAGGGAAGTGGTGGACCGCTATCCCGGCGATCTGCCGTTCTATCTCAGGATCAGACTGGACGGCATCGAGACGATAATCGCCACGGCGTGCCGCGTACGCCCGGACCGTGTCCTGGTCGGCACACTGGAGGATGTGGCGGGGAAAGGGGCTGTGACCGTCTCGTGATAAAGAATTACCTGGATTTCGAAAAACCGATCGAAGACCTTGAACTGAAGATAGAGGAGATGAAGAGGATCTCCGACGGCAAGGACGTCAACCTCTCCGGGGAAGTCAAGAAACTCGAAAAGAAGGTGAAGGACGTCTGTACGGAGATATTTTCGAGGCTTACCCCATGGCAGAAGACCCAGTTGGCGAGACACCCTGACAGGCCGTATACTCTCGATTACATCGGACTTATTGTGGAGGACTTCATCGAGCTCCACGGGGACAGGAGGTTCGGCGACGACAAGTCCATTGTGGGCGGCCTGGCGAAGATAAAGAACAACCCGGTCATCATCATCGGCCACCAGAAAGGAAGGGGAACGAAGGAGAGGATCCGGCGCAATTTCGGACAGCCCCATCCGGAGGGTTACAGGAAGGCGCTGAGATTGATGGAGCTCGCCGAAAGGTGCAAACGGCCGGTGATCACGCTCGTGGATACCCCGGGGGCGTATCCGGGAATAGGCGCGGAGGAAAGGGGGCAGGGGGAAGCGATAGCAGAGAACCTGATGCAGATGTCCCGGCTGAGGACCCCCATAATATCGGTGGTGATCGGCGAGGGCGGCAGCGGAGGGGCTCTCGCACTGAGTGTGGCGGACCGCCTCTACATGCTGGAGCACTCCGTGTATTCCGTAATTTCTCCCGAGGGCTGTGCGGCGATCCTCTGGAGGAAGAACGGCGATGTCAATCCCGAGGACCGTGCAAGGGCGGCGGATGCATTGAAGATGACCGCACAGGACCTGTTGCGGTTCAAGGTCATAGACGACATCGTACCCGAAGCGTCAGGCGGGGCGCACAGGAACTATGAACAGACAGCGCGAAACATATCCGACAAGATACTGGAGGCCCTGGAGGAGCTTAAAGCCAAGACGCCGGCCAGGCTTGTCGAAGAGAGGTACAAGAGGCTGAGGAAGATAGCAAGCGTCGTCAAAGAGGCCGATTAACAGTGGCGGGAGGAGAGATGAAAAAATTAATTGTGGCCATAGTGATGATCTTTGCCGTTGCGTTTCTTGTCGCGGCGTGCCAGAAGAAGGAAGAGGAGTCACCCCGGTTCAAGTACCCGGCCGGAACCGGGCAGACCGGCCCCATGCAGGCACTGGATGAGATCAAACTTCTCCAGGAGACGGTAAAGAAGGACCCGGGCAACGTACGGGCATGGATAAAACTTGGAAATGACCTCATGGACGGCGCGCGCTATGACGATGCTATTGATGCATATCGCAAGGCGCTTGCGCTGGACCCGAAGGATGTGGACGTGCGCGTTGACATGGGCACTTGCTACCGAAGGACCGGCAAGCCGGAGATCGCCGCCAGGGAATTCAGAAAGGCCATTGAAATAGATCCCAGCCACGTAACGGCACACAAGAATCTTGCGGTCGTCCTTGCCTTTGATATGAAGGACAATAAGGGGGCCATAAAACAGTTCGAAAAGGTGCTCGCCCTTGCCCCGAACGCGGCCGATGCGGGAAGGATCAAGATGGAGATAGAGAGGCTGAAGGCGGAAGGCCAGAAGTAAGGACCGTGCCGGGTATCACCGAAAGACTGAGGCTCGTTCCGGAGAAGCCCGGCGTTTATCTTTTCAGGGGCGGCAACAACTCTGTCCTTTACGTCGGGAAGGCCAAGGACCTGAGGAACCGGCTCAGGAGTTATTTCCAGAAATCAGCCGCTCTCGACCCCAGGAAGTCGGCCATGGTAAGGGAGACCGGCGACTTCGAATATACCGTGACTGCCAATGAACTCGAGGCCTTCGTCCTTGAGGCGAACCTGATCAAACGGTACAGACCGCGGTACAATATCCTTCTCAGAGACGACAAGAGCTACCCTTATCTCAAGCTGACGGTGAACGAGGAATGGCCCTGCATCGAGGTTGTCAGGAGGACCGAGAAGGACGGCGCCAGGTATTTCGGGCCCTATGTGCCTGCCGGCGCAATGTGGAGTATGCTTTCCTTTATACGGAACAATTTTCATATCAGGACCTGCCGCCGCAGCCTTGACAAGCCGGTCCGGCCCTGTATCCAGAGCCAGATAAAAAGATGCATCGCACCCTGTTCGGGAAAGGTGGACCACAAGGAATACCTGGCCATGGTGAACGAGGTGAAGCTCCTCCTCGAAGGGAAGAATAAGGGGCTCCTCGGGTCTCTCGAAAAGAGGATGAGAAAGCTCTCCGAAGAGATGCGGTACGAAGAGGCCGCGCTGGAAAGGGACCGGATAAGCGCAATAAAGAAGGTCATGGAATTCCAGAAAGCCGTGGCGCCGGGCCTGGGCGACGTCGATGTCATCGGGCTGCACAGGAAGGAAAATGCCTGCGTGTTCAAGATACTTTTCATAAGAAACGGAGTGATGGTCGGGTCCAGGCATTTCTTTCTGAAGGGCGTATACGGGGAGACCGATGCGTATCTGACGAAAAACTTCGTGGGACAGTTCTACGCGAAACAGGTGATCCCTCCCGGCGAGATGATTTGCTCCGAGATGCCCGAAGACTGGGAAGCCCTTTGTTCATGGCTCTCGGAGAAGAGAGGCGGCAGCGTGACGATCAAGCGGCCCCGGAGGGGACTGAGGAGAAAGCTGGTTGAAATGGCGGAAGAGAACGCCCGGATACTTGCGGGGACGGTAAAGAACGAGGAAAGGGCAGGGGTTCTGAATGATGTGGCTTCGCTCCTGAAGCTTTCGGTCCCGCCGCATGACATCGGGGCCTTCGATATCTCGAATATCTCGGGCAGGGAGCCCGTGGGGTCTTTTGTGTGCTGGGGGGGCGGAGAATTCAGGAAGGATAGGTACAGGCACATAAAGATGGACGCCGTAACAGGTCCGGACGATTATGCGATGATGAGGGAAATGATCAAGAGGACATTCAAGTCAGGAGCGGGAAGTGAGGAGTCAGCAGATGAAAGCGTGAAACCGGAGGTGCCGGACCTCACCATAATCGACGGCGGCAGGGCACATCTCGACGCCGCCCTCGAGGCCTTCAGGGAAAAGAATATTACCGGAAGGGACGTGATCGCCGTTGCGAAAGATCCGGACAGGGCTTTTCTCCCCGGCAGAGACGAGCCGGTTGGTCTCGAAGAAGGACCCGCAGCCCTGCTCCTCAGAAGGATCAGGGACGAGGCCCACCGCTTTGCGATAGGCTACCACAAGAAACGACGGTCGAAGAAGGTGTTTGAGTCGCCGCTGGAGAAGATCCCCGGCATAGCGCGGAAGAGGCGGTTTGAATTGCTGAGGCATTTTGGTAGTATAGAAGCCATAAAAAAATCGACGGCAGAAGAGATTGCTTCGGTGAAGGGGTTTAACAGGAAGCTGGCGGCAAAGGTGCTTGATTCCCTCACCGAAGGCAGGACGCGGAAGGAGGCACAGTGAATATCTATATATCGGGTTCTCTCGCATACGACAGGATCATGGATTTCCCGGGGAGATTTTCCGACCACATCATGCCCGACAAGATCCATATCCTTAATGTTTGTTTCACCGTCAACGGGATGGTGGAAAAATTCGGCGGGACGGCGGGCAACATCGCCTATTCGCTCGGCCTGCTGGAGGAGAGGCCGCTTGTCCTTGCCACAATCGGCAAGGATTACCATGCTTATTTCGACTGGCTTGGGAAGAACAACATCCCCACCGAAGGGATAAAGATAATCGACGAAGAATTTACTGCGGGGGCTTATATAACTACGGATTTGACGGACAACCAGATCACCGGGTTCAATCCCGGCGCCATGAAGCATCCCTCCGGGTACGGGTTCGACAACGCAGCCCCCGATGATTCGATAGGCCTGATTGCGCCAGGTAACCTGGGCGACATGGTCGACTATGCAGAAGAATACAAAAGGAGGAGCATCCCTTTCATCTGCGATCCCGGCCAGTCCCTCACCGCCTGGGACGGGAAGGCCCTCAGGGACTGGCTCAGAGGTGCTCTGGTCCTGATCTCAAATGACTACGAACTCGACCTGATAACGAAGATGACGGGTCTGGACAAGAAAGGCCTTCTCGGCCTGACAGGGACGGTTATAACGACACTGGGAGAAAAGGGCTCCCTTATCAGTACACGGGACGCAGACGAAAGTATAGGAGTGGCGGGTACTTCGAACGTTGTCGATCCCACCGGAGCGGGAGACGCGTACAGGGCAGGACTGCTCAAGGGTCTTGTCAACGGCGGGGACATGAAGACAGCGGCGCAGATGGGCGCTGTTGCAGCGGCTTATGCGGTAGAGAAATACGGCACCCAGGAGCACCATTTCAGTTACGGGGAGTTTCTGGAAAGATACAGCGAGAACTTCGGGGCTCTGGAGGCGTAGACCTTTTCCCCCGCCCCATTTCCGCCCTGTGGATAGGCAGGAGGCGGGAAAAATAAAGCCGGAACCAAAATATTTTCACCGCAGAGTTCGCAGAGATAAAATCAATTTTGTTTCCCGGTGAGAGGCCGGAAAACAAAAAAGCTCATCATGTCAGTTTATATATTTCTGCTGAGAGGGCAGAAATATATATTTAAAACTCTTTGCGCCCCATGCGGCTCAGCGGTGACCTATTCTTTTTCATGCCGTCCGAAAACTTGGATTCCCGCTTACTGCCTCGGGAATGACGACCTCAAAAAAGACTCCTGCGAAGGAGTTACGTTTGACATTGCCGCAAAATGAGATAAGGTTTATTAAGGAACGACCACAGGAGGTTGGCATGGCCTACACGGATGAAGCCTTGAAGGACAAGATACGGGAGATGTACCCGGAAATCAGGCAGCACGGTATAACCCTCGGGATGGATTTCGACAGCGGAAAAAACGCTTATGTGGTGAAATTTACGAAAGGCCCGCATGAGCTCACGACCTATCTGGAGAAGAAAGACGCGGAGGACTGTATGAATAACATAAAGTGCGTTTACCTTGGCGTTCAGATAGGGCAGTTCGTGAGGAATTTTGAAGAGGGCAGAGACCTGCCCCCGCGTTAGAGTCGGCGATTATGAGAAGCGGATTTGAGGGCGCGCTGTCATGATCAATGAGCGGGCGCTACGGTCCCACCTACTGAAGGAATTCCCCTATGCCTCCGATATTCGCATTACGAAACTGGGCGCCGGTGTCCAGGGTGCGGGGTTTCTTATCGAACTGAAGACCCGGGAAGGTGAGAAAACGTGCGTCGTAAAGGGTCTTTTTCCTGAAGGTCTTGGGCATGACTATCCTTCGGACCG
>Ga0315550_1001953_pt1 | contig 12667 bp, 10 predicted proteins | sample SalMarSW160190MG_2_FD_203100 | JGI IMG/M metagenome (GOLD analysis project Ga0315550, IMG submission 203100) | Salt marsh sediment microbial communities from the Plum Island Ecosystem LTER, Massachusetts, United States - Salt Marsh Sediment SW1601-90 ... | reverse complement strand
GCCCAGCCGGCTCGAAGTGATGCAGACGCGGCTCAAGGCCATGATAGATGCGGCCAATACGGTGAAACCCGCGCTCGACCGCTTCTATGCGTCCTTGAGCAACGAGCAGAAGGCGCGCTTCAACCGGCTCGGGCGGGAGCTTGCGCGCGCGAAGTAACGCGCCCTCACGCAAGCAAAAAGGCGGCCGCTCACGGCCGCCTTTTTCTCTCCTGCTCCGCTCATTCCCGCGTAAGCGGGAATCCAGCCAGCCTGGGTCCCCCCGCTTTCGCGGGGACGAGCGGGCATTGGGTCACTCCGCCGCGATGCGCACTTCCGGCGCCGCGGCGCGGATGTCGGGCGTGACGTGGTCTTCGTATTTGGTGAAATTCTTCTGGAACATGGCGACGAGGTCGCGTGCGGTCTTGTCGAACTCGGCCTTGTCCTTCCAGGTCTTCATCGGATTCAAGAGGTGCGGCTCGACGCCGGGCACCGAGGTCGGCACCGCAAAGCCGAAATAGGGATCGGTGCGGAACGCGGCGCCCTTCAGCGAGCCGTCCAGCGCGGCGGAAAGTAGCGTGCGCGTCGCCTTGATCGGCATGCGGCGGCCGACGCCGTATTTGCCGCCGGTCCAGCCGGAATTGACCAGCCACACATCAACGCCGTGCTTGTTGATGTATTCCTTCAGCAGGTCGGCATAGACCGAGGGATGCCGCGGCAGGAACGGCGCGCCGAAGCAGGTGGAGAATTCCGGCTGCACGCCGACCAGGCCCTTCTCGGTGCCGGCCACTTTGGCGGTATAGCCGGAGAGGAAGTAGTACATCGCCTGCGTGGCCGAGAGCTTGGCGATCGGCGGCATCACGCCGAAGGCGTCGGCGGTGAGGAAGATGATGTTCTTGGGATGGCCGGCGCGGCCGGTCTTCGACGCATTCGGGATGAAGTGCATCGGATAGGCCGAGCGGGTGTTCTCGGTCTTGGAGCCGTCGTCATAGTCGGGAATGCGCGTGACCGGATCGAACACCACGTTCTCCAGCACGGTGCCGAAGCGGTTGGTGGCGTCCCAGATCTGCGGTTCGGCCTCCTGCGAGAGCTTGATGCATTTGGCGTAGCAGCCGCCCTCGAAATTGAAGATGCCGTCCGGGCCCCAGCCGTGCTCGTCGTCGCCAATGAGCGTGCGGTTGGGATCGGCCGACAGCGTGGTCTTGCCGGTGCCGGAGAGGCCGAAGAACAGCGCGGAGTCGCCCGCCGGACCCACATTGGCCGAGCAGTGCATCGGCACCACGTTCTCGGCCGGCAGATAGAAGTTGAGCGTGGTGAACACCGACTTCTTCATCTCGCCGGCGTAAGACGAGCCGCAGATCAGCACGATCTTGCGAGAGAAATCGATCGCCACCATGGTGTCGGAGCCTTCGCGCCCGCCGTGACGCTTATGGTCCGGCCGGAACGAGGGCAGATCGACGATGGTGAGCTCCGGCACGAAGCTAGCGAGCTCTGCCTGCGCGGGGCGGATCAGCAATTGGTGAATGAACAGCGAGTGCCAGGCATATTCGGTGAAGACACGGGTCTTGATGCGGTATTTCGGGTCGGCGCCGCCATAAAGATCCTGCGCGAACAGCTTCTTGCCCTTGGCATGAGCGATGAAGTCGGCGAGCAGATTGTCGAAGTTTTCCTTCGACATTTTGCGGTTGCCGTCCCACCACACCGAGTTCTCCGTCAGCTCGTCAACGACGGTGTGCTTGTCCTTGGGGCTTCGGCCGGTGTGGTGGCCGGTCTCGGCGCAGAGCGCGCCGCTTTGGACGATCGTGGCCTCCTTGGCGGCGACAGCGTGCTCGTAAAGGAATGGCTCGGTCAGATTCCAATGGACTTCAGCCAGATCCGCAAAGCCGAACTTGTCGGCGCCATAGGCGTTGTTCCGCACACCCGTTTCTTGCACGCCAATACCTCCCAGACAGACGCAGCACTCAATGGACCCTGCGGGTCCATCCTACTTTCGACCTTAGTATAGTCCCGCGGTCGAAGGCGCGCGACCATAGTCAGCAACAACCTGAATGCCAAGATGAATGGGCGGGCACACCGCATTGCGCTGCACCATTAACGGCGACGAACCCTGCTGCTTTATTTCGCCCGCGCCTCATCGGCGAGCTGCTCGAGCACCGCGCGCAACTCCCCCGGCCCGCTCACCCGCTGCGGAAAGGCCAGCCGTAGCGCGGTCTGGCCGTATTGCAGCTCGATCCCCTCGGGATCGACGCCGACGCAGCGCCAGTCGCCATCCGCGGCGCCCAACAACTTGGTGGCATAGAGCTGGCAAGCCGCGGCATGGTCGGTGTTCATATGCGCGACGGCGCTTTCTTCCGCCTCGACCAGCGTCCCGGCGCCGGCAAGATCGGTGAGCACGTCGGCGGCGGCAAGGTCGGCGGCGCGGGCAAAGCCGCCGTTGAGATGCGCCGAGGCGACCTGCATGCGCCAGAAGGCGAAATCGCCGAACCCGGCATAGAGCTCCGACTTCGGATGGCGCGCGAGGAAGCGGCGGCGGATGCGTGAATCGTCGGCCCCCTCGCGGTCGACCGGCACGAAACTACCGAGCACGGTGAGGCGCGGATGCGCAAGGGCGTCGCCCTTGCCGGTCTCGGCCAAGAGCAGCGAGGCGCGGGCGTCGACCTCCAGATTGGCGGTATGGGTGGCCAGCCGCGACACCAGGACCAGCGGCGAACCGTCGACGTCGGTCGCCACGTTAACCAACGAAGCGAAGGGGTGGCCGGTATTGCGGTCGAGCGTCGCCAGCGTGCCGGCGCGGGTGGCGCGCAGCAGGGTCTTGGCCACCGCGCGCGGGACGAAGTCCGCCGGCGGGCTTGCGTTCTCTGGCGTGCGGCCGGGCATGGCGCCGGGCATGGGGCTTTTCGAGTTCATTGCATTCCAGTCTTTAGCGGGGATGTTCCGGCTACGGCTTTCGGCCCTATTGGGCTTGAAATCGCTACCGAATCACATAGTTGTTGCAAAGAGGCCACATTTCAGACCCCGTTTATGGGGTTCAACCACGCGGGACGTACGCCAAGAGACTCCAAAGCGAGGCTCAAGAGGGGCTCATGCCGACCATCGCTCTCGTCGACGACGACCGCAATATCCTCACCTCGGTTTCCATGGCGCTCGAAGCCGAGGGCTATCGCATCATGACCTATACCGACGGCGCCAGCGCGCTCGACGGTTTCCGTACCTCGCCGCCGGATCTTGCCATCCTCGACATCAAGATGCCGCGCATGGACGGTATGGAGACGCTGCGCCGGCTGCGCCAGAAGAGCGACATCCCGGTCATCTTCCTCACCTCCAAGGACGAGGAGATCGACGAACTGTTCGGCCTCAAGATGGGGGCCGACGACTTCATCCGCAAACCGTTTTCGCAGCGCCTGCTGGTCGAGCGCGTGAAGGCGGTGCTGCGCCGCTTTGCGCCCAAGGACGCCTCGGCGCCCAAGGAAGCCGACGGCGCCAAGGTGCTGGAGCGCGGGCAACTGCGCATGGACCCGGAGCGCCATACCTGCACCTGGAAGAACGAGCCGGTCACGCTGACGGTCACCGAGTTCCTCATCCTGCAGGCGCTGGCCGCACGTCCCGGCGTGGTCAAGAGCCGCAACGCGCTGATGGACGCCGCCTATGACGACCAGGTTTATGTCGACGACCGCACCATCGACAGCCACATCAAGCGGCTGCGCAAGAAGTTCAAGGTGGTGGATGCCGACTTCGAGATGATCGAGACCCTCTACGGCGTCGGCTATCGCTTCAAGGAATGATGACGCATCTTTAATGATGCGGCCCCCTGGCGCCGACTGACGGAGCGCTCGGCTTGCGCTAAAATCCGGGGGGCGACGACCCATACTCCGCTCATTCCCGCGCATGCGGGAATCCAGGATCAAGGGCGTCGGGCGAGCGAGTTAAACTGGGTTCCCGCCGGACTTTGCCCCCGCGCAGGCGGGGACGGGGACGAGCGGATCGGCGGCCCACGACAACCCGGCTGGTTGCAAACGTGCTCGATCGAACCGTAGAGATCATCGCCCCGAACGCCGAGGCCGAACGGCCTCCCGAGACGGCGCCGCGCGCCGCGCGCAGGCGCTTCGGCGCCATCCGCCGCATGGGACGCGCGGCCTGGCAGTTCTTCGTGCGGCAGAGCTTCTCCAGCCTCACCCGCCGCATCGTCATCCTCAATCTCGCCGGCCTGGTCGCCCTGGTCACCGGCGTGCTCTATCTCTCGCAGTTCCGCGCCGGGCTGATCGACGCGCGGGTGCAGAGCCTGTTGGTGCAGAGCGAGATCATCGCCGGCGCCATCGCCGCCTCCGCCACCGCCACCGGCGACAACGACGCCATCACCATCGATCCCAATCGGCTGTTGGAATTGCAGGCAGGCCAGAGCTACGGCCCGCCCGACGATTCGATGTCCAGCATCGAATTCCCCATCAACCCCGAGCGCGTGGCGCCGGTGCTGCGCCGCCTGGTATCGCCGACCAAGACGCGCGCGCGCATCTACGACCGCGACGGCGTCTTGATCCTCGACAGCCGTAATCTTTACGGCCGCGGCGACGTGCTGCGTTTCGACCTGCCGGCGCCCAATGCCGAGCAGCCCAGTCTGGTGGAGCGCGCCTTCATCGCGCTGCGCCGCTGGTTCGGCCGCGGCGATCTGCCGCTTTACCAGGAGCTCGGGCCGGAGAACGGCAAGGGCTATCCGGAAGTCCGCCAGGCGCTCGATGGGCTGCACGCCAGCATGGTGCGGGTCAACAGCCGCGGCGAGGTGATCGTCTCGGTGGCGGTGCCGATCCAGCGCTTCCGCGCCGTGCGCGGCGCGCTGATGCTGTCGACGCAAGGCGCCGACATCGACGACATGGTGGAGGCCGAGCGGCTGGCCATCGTCAAGGTGTTCCTGGTCGCCGCCGGCGTCATGGTGGTGCTCTCCATGCTGCTCGCCGGCACCATCGCCGGGCCGGTGCGCAGGCTCGCCGACGGCGCCGAGCGGGTGCGCCGGCGTATCCGCGCCCGCGTCGAGATCCCCGACTTTACCCGCCGGCGCGACGAGATCGGCCACCTGTCGGGCGCGTTGCGCGACATGACCAACGCGCTCTATACCCGCATCGAGGCGATCGAGAGCTTCGCCGCCGACGTGGCGCATGAATTGCGTAATCCGCTCACCTCGCTGCGCTCGGCTGTGGAGACGCTGCCGCTGGCCAAGACCGAGGAAAGCCGCAAGCGCCTGCTCGAAGTGATCGAGCACGACGTCAAACGGCTCGACCGGCTGATCACGGATATATCGGACGCCAGCCGCCTCGATGCCGAATTGCAGCGCCAGGAGGCAAGCCCGGTCGATCTCGCCAAGCTGCTCGACGCGCTGGTGAAGGCGGCCAACGAAGTGCGCGCCGATGACGTCACGGTGACGCTTGCGTTCGAGGGCGGCAAGCCCGAGGAGTTCAAGGTGCCCGGCCACGATTCGCGGCTCGGCCAGGTGATCAGCAACTTGCTCGACAATGCGCGCTCGTTCTCACCGCCGGGCGGAACGGTGCGCGTGACCTGCCGCAAGCTCAAGGACCAGGTGGAAATCGACGTCGACGACGATGGCCCCGGCATCGCGCCCGACACCCTGCAGAAGATCTTCGAGCGCTTCTACACCGACCGTCCGGACCAGGGCTTCGGGCAGAATTCCGGGCTGGGCCTGTCGATCTCCAAGCAGATCATCGAGGCGCACGGCGGCGACAGGGGCTATGGATTCTGGCGCTCGTTCGCTTTCGCTCACTCGGCCGGAATGACAGATGGGTACCATCCACGCTTCCGCCGTCCTCGTCGGCGCCAAGGCGGTGCTGATCCGCGGGCCGTCCGGCTCGGGCAAATCACGGCTGGCCTGGGACCTGTTGCAGGCGGCGGCACAAGGCGTTCTGCCTTTCGCGCGGCTGGTGGCCGACGACCGTGCCCAGGTCGAAGCCTGCAACGGCCGCCTCCTGGTGCGCCCGGCGCCGGCCTTGGCCGGGATGATCGAGCTGCGCGGATTGGGCATCCGGAAAACTGCCTACGAGCCGCTGGCGGTCGCTGCCCTGGCGATTGACCTCGCGGCCGCGGACGCCGCCCGACTGCCTCCGCCGGAAGCCGGCAAAACCACGATTTCCGGGGTCAAATTGCCGCGGCTGGCGGTGCCGGCGGGCCTGGACCCCCTGCCGCTGGTGCTGGCCGGGCTACGTACAAGAGGCAATTGACCGCACTGCAGCAATCGAGCTACCACCACCCACCGCCCCGGTTAAGAAAAATTAACCATGAGGGGCCTAGCATCGCGTGCGCCAAAAACGGACGAAACGAGCCTGACCTTGGCCCCTCCTTTCCGCAGTGCAGCAGAACGCATATATAGCGATCCAGGCCCTTGCATTGGGGCTTCAGATGGGCCTGAATGCGCCCCCGTTCGTGCGGTGCAAAAAAAGCCGCGCGTGGAGTCCGGGATGATCGGCCTCGTACTTGTCACCCATGGCCGGCTCGCCGTCGAGTTCCGCTCGGCGCTGGAGCATGTGGTGGGACCGCAGCGTCAGATCGAGGCGATCACCATCGGCCCCGACGACGATATCGAACAGTGCCGCAAGAACATCCTCGACGCGGTGAAGCGGGTGGACGACGGCAAGGGGGTCGTCATCCTCACCGACATGTTCGGCGGCACCCCCTCCAATCTCGCCATTTCCGTGATGAGCCAGCCGAAGGTCGAGGTGCTGGCGGGCATCAACCTGCCGATGCTGATCAAGCTCGCCAAGGTGCGCGAAACCTGCCCGCTGCAGGACGCGGTCGCGGCCGCCCAGGAGGCCGGGCGCAAATACTGCACCATCGCCAGCCGCGTGCTCAACGGTAAATGAGCGATCGCGCTCAAGCGGACGGCAATCCGCATGCTGCCGCGCCGCTGGTGCGCGAGGTCGAAATCGTCAACAAGAAGGGCCTGCACGCCCGCGCCTCGGCCAAATTCGTGCAGACCGCCGAACAGTTCGAAGCCGAGATCACCGTCACCCGCGGCAACGAGAGCGTCGGCGGAACCTCGATCATGGGCCTGATGATGCTCGCCGCCGGACCCGGCAGCACGGTCACCATTGCCGCCACCGGCCGGGACGCCGCCGCCGCCTTGGATGCGTTGTGCGCGCTGGTGGCGAGCCGATTCGGGGAAGACGATTGAGCCGTCCGTCATTGGCCTCTTTCCGTCATCCTGAGGCGGCCTCGCGCAGCGAAGCCCTCGAACGATGAACGGCCCGGGCCCATCATCCACCGATCTCGGGTTTAGCGGAGATCGGACTGTCAAGTGCGCAAGTCGGCTACAGCCGATGTGCGATGGGCCGCCGGCAGCGGCCATTCAGGATGACGGATGGAAGCCGGAAATCAGCTACATAAAGAAATCTTTATATATGCATTGCGGGGTCGGCCAGAGCCTGTTATAGGCCGGCCGACCCATCCCCTTCGCGTCTGTAAAAGGATCGTCATGACCGCTTCCGCCAAGCCGAAGACACAAGCCGGCGACTACGTCGTCAAGGACATCTCGCTCGCGCCCTGGGGCCGCAACGAGATCAGCCTCGCCGAGACCGAGATGCCCGGCCTGATGGCCACGCGCGAGGAATACGGCGCCCGGCAGCCGCTGCGCGGCGCCCGCATCGCCGGCTCGCTGCACATGACTATCCAGACCGCGGTGCTGATCGAGACGCTGACCGCGCTCGGCGCCGACGTGCGCTGGGCCTCCTGCAACATCTATTCAACCCAGGACCACGCCGCGGCGGCGATCGCGCAGGCCGGTGTGCCGGTGTTCGCGGTCAAGGGCGAGAGCCTGAAGGACTATTGGGACTACACCCACAAGATTTTCGAATGGGGCGACGGCGGCACGCCCAACATGATCCTCGACGACGGCGGCGATGCCACGCTCTTGCTGCATCTCGGCATGCAGGCCGAATCCGATCCCGCGGTGCTCAACCATCCCGGCAACGAGGAAGAGGAAGTGCTGTTCGCCGCCATCAAGAAGCGGATCAAAGAGCAGCCCGGCTGGTATTCGAAGGTCGCCAAGGCGATCAAGGGCGTCACCGAGGAGACCACCACCGGCGTGCACCGGCTCTACCAGATGGCCAAGGAAGGCCGGCTGATGTTCCCGGCGATCAACGTCAACGACAGTGTGACCAAGTCCAAGTTCGACAATCTTTACGGCTGCCGCGAGTCGCTGGTCGACGGCATCCGCCGCGGCACCGACGTGATGATGGCGGGCAAGGTGGCGATGGTCGCGGGCTTCGGCGACGTCGGCAAGGGCTCGGCAGCATCCTTACGCAATGCCGGCTGCCGCGTGATGGTGTCGGAGGTCGATCCGATCTGCGCCCTGCAGGCGTCGATGGAGGGCTACGAGGTCACCACCATGGAGGATGCCGCGCCGCGCGCCGACATCTTCGTCACCTGCACCGGCAATGTCGACGTGATCACCATCGACCACATGCGCAAGATGAAGGACCGCGCCGTGGTCTGCAATATCGGCCATTTCGACAGCGAGATTCAGGTGCACGCGCTGAAGAACCTGAAGTGGAACAACATCAAGCCGCAGGTCGACGAGATCGCCTTCCCCGACGGCCACCGCATCATCCTGCTGTCGGAAGGCCGCTTGGTGAACCTCGGCAACGCCATGGGGCATCCGAGCTTCGTGATGTCGTCGTCCTTCACCAACCAGACGCTGGCGCAGATCGAATTGTGGACCAACCCCGGCAAGTACGAGAACAAGGTCTACACGCTGCCCAAGCACCTCGACGAGAAGGTCGCGCGCCTGCATCTCGACAAGATCGGGGTGAAACTGACCAAGCTCACCGACAAGCAGGCGACCTATATCGGCGTGCCGCAGGAAGGCCCGTTCAAGGCGGATCATTATCGCTATTGATCATCAGCGCGGCGGCACGATCACGATCAGGTAGCGCCGCGGCTTGCCGGCAAAGTCGAGGAAGTTGCGGGTGATGTCGGCGATGACGGTGCGGCTCGGCCCGATGCGCGTCGCCTTGGCCGCGGCCCGGCGCCGGCAAGCGGCATCGTCGCTGAAGCAAACCAACACCAGCCCGTCGCGCTTGAGCGTCGCCGCGTCCGGCTGCGGCAGTCCGGGCAGCGCGCGTGGCCGCTCAGCCGCGTAGGCGATCACGCCATAGGCGAGGTCGGCCGCGCCGCCGACAAAGCGCAAGGGCTGCGGCGTCGCCGCGTGCCAATCGCGCTCGACCTCCCGCGCCAAAATCCGCGCCTGCGATGCCGAAGCAAGCGGCCCCGCGCGTTGCACCAGGATCGCGACCGCCGGCGAGGCGATCAGCATGATAAGCGGCAGCGCCAGCGCCAGGCCGAGGATGCGGCGCGTGTCGATCTCGCGCACCGCCAGCGCCGGCGGCGACAGCAGCAGCACCGGCAGCAGCGTCCAGCATGACATCGACCACAGCGAGGTGATCTCCACGCCGGTCAGCGGCGCGATCACGGCCGGCAACAGCAACGGCGCCCAGAACGCCGCCGCCGCGAAGCGCCGCTCCTGCTCCGCAGGCCATGCCATGTCGGCAAGCGGGGCGCGATTCGGCCACGCCATCACCAGCACGACGATCAGCGGCGCCGCCACATAGCCGAGCGAACCGGCGAGATAGCCGAGCGCGCGCAGCACACTCGCGGCGAACGGCTTGTCGGCATGAATGTCGACCGCATAGGCAAACGGTGCGAAGTCGTGGTGCGCCAGCCAGACGAGATGCGGGGCCAATACGGCGAAGCCGACCGCCACCGTGATCCATGGCGCCGGCGAGCGGAAATAGCGCCCGCGGCGCCGGTCGATCAGCGCCGCCAGGGCAAGCCCGGCGAGCAGAAACACCGACCAGTATTTGCCCAGCATGCAGGCGGCGGCCAGTGCGCCGGCGAGCGCCGCCCAGCCCGCGCCACGCGTGCGATAGCTGCGCAGGAAGGCGAAGGTGGTGGCCGCCCACAGCGGGATCAGCACTGTGTTGACGTTGTATTTGAGCGCATGGAAATTGAAGAACGGCACCAGCGTCAGCAGCGCCACGCCGACGACGCGCTTGTCGCCGTCGAGATAATCCGCCGTGAGCCGCCAGACGATCCACAGCGCCAGCGCCGGCATCAGCATGGCGAGCAGGTAATAGGACCAATCCGCCAGCGGGAAGACGCGGAACCACAGCCACACCAGCGCGGCGGCGAGCGGCGGGTGCTTGAAGCCCCAGGCGAGATCGCGCGACCAGGCGACGAGCTCGGTCATGTCGGGATGCAGGCCCTGGCTCGACTTGGCGATGGTGCCGTAGAGCGTCCACAACACGGTATAGGCGGCGAGTGCGAGCAGCATGCTGCGCTCGCGCCGCGCCGGATCGATCAGCGCGGCGCGCAAGGAGGCGAGGAAAGCGGCACCGGGAAGACGCATGGCCATGGCTATGGCACGGCGGAACCAAGTACAAAAGGCGATTCTCTCCGCTCGTCCCCGCGAAAGCGGGGACCGTCCTTTGGCCAAAGAACGGGATTCCCGCTTACGCGGGAATGAGCGGTGGAGGGCGCCGGCCGCCGAAGCCCTCCGCTTGTAGGAGCCCAAACCGAGTGTTATCTGCCGCGCCATGACTTCGGTCCCGATCCAGAACATCCGCAACTTCGCAATCGTCGCGCATATCGACCACGGCAAGTCGACGCTGGCCGACCGGCTGATCCAGCTGACCGGCGGGCTGACCCTGCGCGAGATGAAGGAGCAGGTGCTCGATTCCATGGACATCGAGCGCGAGCGCGGCATCACCATCAAGGCGCAGACCGTCCGCCTTGCCTACCGCGCGCGCGACGGCAAGGATTACGTGCTCAACCTGATCGACACGCCCGGCCATGTCGACTTCGCCTATGAGGTCAACCGCTCGCTCGCCGCCTGCGAGGGCTCGCTCTTGGTGGTCGACGCCAGGCAGGGCGTCGAGGCGCAGACGCTGGCCAACGTCTACCAGGCGATCGACAACGGCCACGAGATCGTGCCGGTGCTCAACAAGGTCGACCTGCCGGCGGCCGAGCCGGCGAAGGTCAAGCAGCAGATCGAGGACGTGATCGGGCTCGATGCCTCGAACGCCATCGAGATTTCCGCCAAGACCGGCTTGAACGTGCCGGAGGTGCTGGAGGCGATCGTCACAAGGCTGCCGCCGCCCAAGGGCGACCGCGCGGCGACGCTGAAGGCGCTGCTGGTCGACAGCTGGTACGACAGCTATCTCGGCGTGGTGGTGCTGGTGCGCATCGTCGACGGCGTGCTCGCCAAAGGCCAGCGCATCCGCATGATGGGCACCGACGCGGCCTACGAGGTCGATCGCGTCGGCGTATTCAAGCCCAAGCTCACATTGGTCGACGAGCTCGGCCCCGGCGAGATCGGCATGTTGACCGCCTCGATCAAGGAGGTGGCCGACACCCGCGTCGGCGACACCATCACCGACGACCGCCATCCGGTCGACACGCCGCTGCCCGGTTTCCGTCCGGCGATCCCGGTGGTGTTCTGCGGGCTGTTCCCGGTCGATGCCGCCAATTTCGAGGACCTGCGCGCCGCCATGGGAAGGCTGCGCCTCAACGATGCCAGCTTCACCTACGAGATGGAGACCTCAGCCGCGCTCGGCTTCGGCTTCCGCTGCGGCTTCCTCGGCCTGCTGCATCTGGAGATCATCCAGGAGCGGCTGGCGCGCGAGTTCAATCTCGACCTGATCGCCACCGCGCCCTCGGTGATCTACAAGATTGACCTGCGCGACGGCACGCAGATCGAAATTCACAATCCCGTCGACATGCCGGACGTGATGAAGATTCTGGAAATCCAAGAGCCGTGGATCGAGGCGACGATTCTGACGCCCGACGACTATCTGGGAGCCGTGCTCAAGCTCTGCCAAGACCGCCGCGGCAACCAGAAAGAGCTGACCTATGTCGGCAACCGCGCCCTGGTCAAATACGACCTGCCGCTCAACGAGGTGGTGTTTGACTTCTACGACCGGCTCAAATCGGTGTCGAAAGGCTACGCCTCATTCGACTATCACCTGACCGACTACAAGCCGGCCGATCTGGTGAAGATGTCGATCCTGGTCAACGAAGAGCCGGTCGATGCGCTCTCCATGCTGGTGCATCGCACGCGCGCCGAAACGCGCGGCCGCGCCATGGTGGAGAAGCTGAAGGAACTGATCCCGCCGCACATGTTCCAGGTGCCGATCCAGGCGGCGATCGGCGGCAAGATCATCGCGCGCGAAACCGTGCGCGCCTTCCGCAAGGACGTCACCGCCAAGTGCTACGGCGGCGACGCCACGCGCAAGCGCAAACTGCTGGAGAAGCAGAAAAAAGGCAAGAAACGCATGCGCCAGTTCGGCAAGGTCGACATCCCGCAGGAGGCGTTCATCGCCGCGCTGAAGGTGGATGTGTGAGACGAGATATTAGTTCTTGAATTTTTGCCTCTCTATTAGACTCGTCGACATCCGTTAGAAATTCGGCATTCGATCGCTGTACAAAATTCAATTCCCCTTGTTCTGATTCCGATAGCATTGTAATATCTGCGAAAGGAATAGTGGCTGACAGAAGCCGCTTGCAGTCGATTGCAAATTTAGAGCGGATTCCGATCAGGTTGCACCGTATCCCGCGTGGCGGAAGTAGTTTCTGCATTCCTGTGGCGTGAAGGTCCGGGTCGCAGTGCCGATCCGATCCCATAAGGCTGGGATCGAGC
>Ga0315550_1001952_pt1 | contig 12667 bp, 12 predicted proteins | sample SalMarSW160190MG_2_FD_203100 | JGI IMG/M metagenome (GOLD analysis project Ga0315550, IMG submission 203100) | Salt marsh sediment microbial communities from the Plum Island Ecosystem LTER, Massachusetts, United States - Salt Marsh Sediment SW1601-90 ... | reverse complement strand
CCCATCGGGAATCATGGTCTTTGCCACAGCTTTAGAAATTAAAAACGAGCCGGTAAGGTTGATATCGATAATCGCCCGCCACTCCTCCTCGGAGAGGTCGGTAACGGGGGTGGTCATGGCGCCGCGAATACCACCGCAGTGCACCAGGATATCGATATGACCGAATTTCTCCAGCGTCTTTGCCACGGCGTCGTCCACCTCTTTACCGCTGGAAACGTCAGTCACCAGGGCCAGTCCATTCCTGCCCTGCGCCTTGATTTCCTCCACCACGGCGTTAAGGCCTCCCCATCCCTCGTCGCCGGGCCAGATGCTCTTCGGGGCTGCGTACTTATCGAGCACCGCTACGTCGGCGCCCTCTTTAGCCAGTCGCACGGCGACGGAGCGCCCCATGCCCCTCTTGCTGGCGGCACCCGTGACCAGAGCGACCCTGCCGCTAAGACTGCTCATATGACAACTCCTCGTTTTCTACCTTATCTTGTTAAGCCTTACTAGCATTATAACGGCGGGCAGGTCTGATAGCAAAAATCAGAGCAGAAATATTTTTCACACCGTAGCTCAAACGCCCCGTTTTTATACTAAAAACCTACTTGTTTTGGTAAAACAATTGTGCTATTATCGGTGTGAGGTAAAAGATGACAACGGAAAGAGAGAAAGCGCTGGAACTGGCTATCGGCCAGATAGAAAAGCGGTTCGGCAAAGGCTCCATCATGAAAATGGGAGAGACCGCCGGACTGCCGCCGATTGCAGCCGTTCCAACCGGCTCACTGGCTTTGGACCTCGCCCTCGGCATTGGAGGGATACCAAGAGGACGTATCACGGAAATATTCGGACCCGAGTCTTCGGGAAAAACTACCTTAGCCCAACATATCATCGCCGAAGCACAAAAAGCAGGAGGTACGGTTGCCTATATTGATGCGGAACATGCCCTGGACCCGGCTTACGCGGCCAATTGCGGCGTTAGCGTCGACGAGCTTCTGATTTCCCAGCCGGATACCGGCGAGCAAGCCCTGGAAATCACGGAAGCGCTGGTAAGAAGCAGCGCCGTCGATGTAATCGTCATCGACAGTGTGGCGGCGCTGGTGCCCCGGGCGGAAATCGAAGGGGACATGGGAGACCCGCAGATGGGGCTGCAGGCCCGCCTGATGTCGCAGGCCTTGAGGAAACTGGCGGCGGCTATCGGCAGGGCCGGTACCGCGGTGGTGTTCATCAACCAGCTCCGCGAAAAGGTCGGCATCGTCTTCGGCAATCCGGAAGTAACCACGGGAGGCAGAGCGCTGAAGTTCTACAGCTCCGTCAGGATAGAACTAAGGCGTGCCGAGACCTTAAAACAGGGCAATGAAGCCATAGGCAGTCGTGTTAGAGCCAAGGTAGTCAAGAATAAAGTAGCCCCGCCGTTCCGCAATGCCGAGTTCGACATTATGTTCGATCACGGCATCAGCCAGCAGGGCAATATCCTCGATGTTGGTATCGAGATGGGCATAGTAACTAAAGCCGGCGCCTTTTTCTCTTACGGAGACATCCGTCTCGGGCAGGGTAGGGAGAGTGCCAAAGGGTATCTCAAAGATAACCCGGACCTTGCCAATGAAATCGAAGAGAAAATAAGAGCTTCAGCCGGCCCTGTCCATCTGGTAGCATCAGCAGAAGAACAAAACTAACCTGCAGTAGAAACAACCGGAATATATTCGAAAAAGGCTGGAGCAAAGGCTTCAGCCTTTTGTGTTTATTTGGGACTAAACCGAATGAGTGAAATAACCGGAATTAAAAAGGTAAAGGGCCGCGAAAAGCGGGTCAGGGTTTACCTGGACGGGAAACCGGCGCTGGGACTGCTCGCCGAGACCGCCTTACAGGAAGGCCTCAGGGTCGGTCAGGAAATAACTAAAAGTCAGTTGGATAATATTGCAAACCAGGACCGCTACCGGCGCTGCATGAACGCTGCCATCAGGTTCCTCGGCTACCGTCCGCGCAGCGAGTCGGAGGTAAGACAGCGCCTGCACAAGCACGGCTTCGATGGTGAATGCCTGGAGAAATCGCTCGCCAGGCTCAAGGAGCAGGGGCTGGTGGACGATATAGCCTTCGCCCGGTTCTGGAAAGACAACCGCGAAGCATTCAGTCCGCGCAGTAAGCGTCTGACCACAATAGAACTCAGGCGCAAGGGACTTAACAGCGATGTCATCGAACAGATAATCGGCGAAATCGATGAAAAAGACAGCGCCTACCGGGCGGCTCTGAAAAAAGCACCCCGCCTGGCAAATTACGAATACCAGGACTTCCGCCGTCGATTGGGTGATTACCTGGGGCGGCGGGGCTTTAACTATGGAATCATAAAGGAAACAACGGAAAGAATATGGAAAGAGTATAAGGAGGCTAAAGAAAAAGCCGGTATTAAATCAGCTTAATATCTACTTTAAGCAGTAATAAAGATAAAAAGTTAAACCACAAGGAGGTGCACTTTGGATGCAATTACTTATATTGCTTTAGTATTCAGTTTTCTAATAGGTCTAATTTTAGGCATACTGGGTTTTTTCCTGATTCGCCGCGTCATCTTCAACCGCCAGATACGTATCGCGGAGAGGAAAGCCGTGAAAATGGTCTCGGAGGCCAGGAACGAAGCCAAGAACGTCCTTCAGGACGCCCAGAACGAAGCCAAGCGGGTAAAAACGGCCGCCGATAACGACGTCCGAGAACGGCGCACCGAGGTACAAAAACAGGAAAACAGAGTGAACCAGAAATCGGAGGCCATCGACCGTAAAACAGAAAATATCGAGCAGCGTGAGCGCAGCCTGATTAACCGGGAAAAGGAGCTTGAAGAAACAAGCAGTCAGATAACCGAACTTAAAGATAAGGAACTCAAGCAGCTGGAGCTTATCTCCAAGATGTCCAGCGATGAAGCCAAGCAGATACTACTCGACGCCATGGAGGTCGAGATGGAGGCCGAATCATCGAGACGTCTGCGCCAATGGGAAAACGAGCTCAAGGAACAGTCCGCCGAGAAGGCCCAGGAAATATTATCCGTTGCCATACAGCGCAGCGCCTCGGAAATCGTGGCGGAAACAACGGTATCGACCGTGCCGCTGCCTAACGACGAAATGAAAGGCAGGCTCATCGGCAGGGAAGGACGCAATATCAGGGCGCTGGAACAGGCCACCGGCGTCGACCTTATCATCGACGACACGCCGGAGGCTGTCACCATTTCCAGTTTCGACCCCGTCCGCCGCGAAATAGCCAGGGTCGCTCTGAATCGCCTTATCCAAGACGGGCGCATCCATCCGGCGCGCATCGAGGAAATGGCGAATAAAGCTAAAAGTGATATCGACGAGGAAATAAAGAAGGCCGGCGAGCAGGCGGCCCTGGAATTAGGCGTCCAGCTCCACCCCGAGCTCATCAAGCTGCTGGGACGACTCAAATACCGCACCAGCTACGGCCAGAACGCCCTGGAGCACAGCGTTGAGGTCGCCTACCTGGCCGGGATGATTGCCTCCGAGCTGGGGGCCGACGTCAATACCGCCAAGAAGGTCGGCCTCCTGCACGATATCGGCAAGGCCGTCGACCGCGAGGTGGAAGGCACCCATGCCGCTATCGGCGCCGACCTCGTCAAGCAGTGGGAAAAATCGTCGGAGGTACTGAAAGGTGTCGCCGAGCACCACCTGGAGACCAGCGACACCAGCGTCTGGGGCTACATCGCCTCCGCCGCCGACGCCATCAGCAGCGCCAGGCCCGGCGCCCGCCGCGAGTCTCTGGAAGGCTACCTCAAGCGTCTTAAGGCCCTGGAGGATATTGCCGACAGCTTCAAGGGAGTAGAAAAATCCTACGCTATCCAGGCGGGCCGCGAGGTGCGCATCCTGGTCAAACCGGAAACCATCGACGATTTGGGTGCCATGAGACTGGCGCGTGACATCGTAAAAAAGATAGAGGAGACTCTGGACTACCCGGGCCAGATTAAGGTCACCGTGCTGCGGGAGACCAGAGCGGTGGACTACGCTAAATAAAAGATGAATATATTAACCATCGGAGACATCGTCGGCCGGCCGGGAAGGCAGGTCATCAATATGCACCTGCGCGACCTGCGCCGGCAGCATAAGATAGAGCTCGTCATCGGCAACGCGGAGAACGCCGCCGGGGGCTTCGGGCTGACGCTCAATACCGCCAATGAACTGATGGGGGACGGCGTCGATATACTTACCTCCGGCAACCATATCTTCGCCCAAAAGGAAATTATCCCCTACCTGGACAGCGAGATGCCCATTCTCCGGCCGCTTAACTATCCCAAAGGGGTGCCGGGGCGGGGCTACCTGGTATCCGGCAAGACGCTGATAGTAAACCTGATGGGCAGGGTATTCATGAACAACCTGGACTGCCCTTTCCGTACGATGGACAGGCTGCTGGATGAACTTGAGAATAAGCCAAAGATTATCGTCGTCGATTTTCACGCCGAGGCAACCTCGGAGAAGGTTGCCATGGGGCGCTACCTGGACGGGCGGGTCAGCGCCGTTCTCGGTACGCACACGCACGTAGGCACCATCGATACGCAGATACTGCCGGGCGGCACCGCTTACGTCACCGACATCGGTATGACGGGGCCGACGGACTCCATTATCGGCGATGAAGCCGACGCGGTAATCCAGCGCTTCCTGACGCAAATGCCCCACCACCTCTCCGTGGGCAGGGGCGAGCCGGTGCTTAATGCTATCCTCGTTGAGGTGGATGAAGCCAGCGGCAAAGCCATATCCATCAAGCGCATCCAGAAGGAGATGGCAGAGTCGTGAGCCTGGTGGACCTCCATATCCATACCACCGCCTCCGACGGTAAATACAGTCCGGACGTTATCGTCGCCAGGGCGGCGGAAACAGGTTTAAAGTATATCTCCATCACCGACCACGACACCATCGACGGTATCACACCGGCTATAAAAGCCGCTAAATCATACCCCGGACTGACCTTGATTCCCGGCGTGGAAATCAGCACCGACCTCGCTGACGGCGAGGCCCATATCCTGGGCTACTTCATCGATTACGCCAGCCCCGATTTTCAAAAAGAGCTGGAGAAATTCCGCGATTCCCGGCTGGGCAGGGGGCAGCGTATGGTTGCCAAACTTAACGAACTGGGTATTAAAATCGACTGGTCGCGGGTGCAGGCAATCGCCGGCGACGGGGCTATCGGGCGTCCCCACGTGGCGCAGGCGATGCTGGAAAAAGGCTACGTCAAGACCTTCGAGGAGGCTTTTGATAAATACATCGGCCACGGCGGGCCCGCCTACGTGGAGCGGGAAAAAATGACGCCGCAGGAAGCGGTAGCGTTGATACTAAGCGCTGGAGGCATCCCCGTGCTGGCGCACCCCTTCACCGTCAAAGACTCGGAGGCGATGGCCGCCGCCCTTAAAGAGGCGGGGCTTATCGGCATAGAAGCCTATTACAAGGACAATACCCCCGCGCAGACGGCCGCCATGCTGGAACTGGCGGAGAAATACAGCCTGATTGCCACCGGCGGCACCGACTATCACGGCATCGACGAAAGCAAAGAGGTGATGATAGGCGGGGTAGAGGTGCCACTGGAAGCGGCGGAACGGCTGATTGCCATGGCGGGGAAACGTGTTAAATAACCAGCAAAAATATATAGAATTATTTCAAACGTCACAATGCTCGTGGTGCAGGAAGTTCTACACAAACGAGCCGTTTTTATGTCCTTATAAAACACTCCAATCCAGTTGCCCTACTTTTGAAAGATTAATTGAAATCCCGGGATGGTATTCGCGGGAAAATGAAATTGAAAAATACAAGCAAAGAATTATTGATATGATGCAACATGTTGAAGAAAAGGAGATAATGGCCAGATGTCGCGTAAAAAATTGCGGCGCGCTAAACCCAAATCCGCAAAAGCCTACCTGTTGGAAATGGGAAAAACATTATTTAACCTGCCCTGAACATCCAGATTTGATATTAAGATATAATATCAAAGAAGACTTTTGGAAATGCCCCTTGGTATCACACCCAAAGAAATATCACGAAATACATGAAAAAATTGAACCAACGCCAACAGATATCCCTTGCCCGAAGTGCTCTAAAAAACAAGGGAAAATATGTCTGTATTATGACACAGAATCATTATTGCTAAAATGCAATGAATGTGGTCGTGTTTTTACATATGTAAAAGGAAAATTAAAAGCGGTAAAATATAAAAAGTAAAAATAACGCTTAGTATTATTAAAGGAGTCCGATGGATATCTGGATAAAGTTCATTGTTCTAGTAATCGCCTCTTATACCGTCGGCTCCGTACCCCTGTCTTATTTCGTCGCCAGGGCGCGCGGCGTGGACCTGCGTAAACAGGGTACGCAGCAGGTGGGGGGAGGCAATCTCTGGCGGACGGTATCCCGCAAGCTGGGACTGCTCGTCGGCATCTTCGATTTCATCAAGGGCGCGGTGATGGTTGTCATTGTCCGGCAACTGGGGCTGGACGCCGGTCTGCAGTTGGGGGTGGGCCTGGCGGCCATCGCCGGTCACAATTGGCCTGCCTTCCTGCGATTCCACGGGGGGCGGGGAATAGCTACCACCCTGGGCATCATCATCATACTACCCTGGATTAACCGGGCGGAAATCACCACCTGGCCCCTGGTGACCTTCTTCAGCGTTGCCGTGGCCCTGCTTATCCTCTTCCGCCGCACGCCGGTACCGATACTCGCCGGCCTTATCATGCTGCCGGTGATGAGCGCTATCAATCAGGAGCCCCTCTCCGTTATCCTGGGATATGCAGCGATGCTGCTGATAATCATTGCCAAGAGGCTGATAGCCCAGCCTTCGAAGGAGAAACGGAAAATAAGCATCGGGCGTCTATTATTGAACCGCCTGCTCTTCGACCGTGACGTGCGCTACCGGGTGGACTGGGTAAACCGCAAGCGTATAGATAAACAGGAATAAAGGCATGGCAGACCAGCAGACAATGAAATGCGCGGAACACCCGGATGTCGAGACCACCCTCAAGTGCAGCAAGTGCGGCAAGCCTATTTGCCCTAAATGTATGGTGCAGACGCCGGTGGGCGCCAGGTGCCGCGACTGCGCTAAAATATCCGTCCCGCCCACCTACCGCGTTTCCGCCATGTTCTACCTGCGGGCGGTCGGGGCGGCGCTGGCTGCGGCCGTTATCATCGGCTTAATATGGGGCTTTGTTTCCAACTACTTACCCTATATTTTCCTCAACCTGCTGCTGGCCGCCGGCTTCGGCTATGCCATCGGCGAGGTGACCGGACTGGCCGTCAACCGCAAGCGGGGCGTGTGGCTGGCAGTTATCGGGGGCGCCGCCGTCGCCGTTAGCTATGCCGTCAGGATTTTCAGCTTCGGCGAGATACCGTCCGCAGGCCTGGACCTTGCTATCGATATTGCCGGGCTTTTTCTCGGCATTTACCTGGCGGTCAACCGGCTCCATTGAAAAGCAGGCTGTTTCGTGCGTGTCCCCATCCTGCGCCACCATCGTGAAAAACTTGATAATTTCACTGTTTGATAGTATAGTTTAACAGATGCCTTCACTCGTGATGGAAGATAAAACATTGACGATAGAGTCCGCTGCTTCCCGGGTTCTGCATGAAATCAGCCGCTTTCTGGCGGAAAAAGAAATCCCCGCTTTCATCGTCGGGGGTTTCGTGCGCGATACGCTACTGGGTCGTGATACCGACGATATCGATATCGCAGTTGATGCCGACGCCCTGGAAATAGCTTCACAGGTAGCCGCGACTCTGAACGGCAGTTTCGTGCCCCTCGATGATGTCAACCTGACCGGCAGGGTAATACTGCCGGACGAAAAAATACAGGTCGATTTTACCTCCTTCAGGGGCGATATCCGGGAGGACCTCGCCCGGCGCGATTTCACCATCGACGCCATGGCTATCGAGCTTAAAGAAGGTGTTGCCCCCGATATAAAAAGCATTATCGACCCCTTTGACGGGCAGGCCGACCTGCAACACCGCACCGTACGCGCCGTCAACGATAACGTCTTCCGCGATGACGCCGTCCGTCTGCTGCGGGCGGTGCGTCTTGCCGCGGAACTGGATTTTACTATTGATAATACCACGGAAAAACTGATTTCCCGCGATAACTCACTTATCGGCGGGGTGGCGGGCGAGCGAGTGAGGGAAGAGCTAATGAGACTGCTGGCGCTGCCCGGCGCCGGAACGCGTCTTTTCTATCTGGATAAAATCGGCCTGCTGACCGCTCTGTTCCCGGAACTGGCAGCTTCTAAAGGCGTGGAACAGCCTAAAGAGCACGCCTGGGACGTCTTCGACCATTCGCTGCAAACAGTAGCCGCGCTGGAATTTGTCTTGAGAGAGTCGCCCTGGGAATACGCCGATGAAAAAGTCCTCGCACCTGTGCCCTGGTCGGAGAGGTTGAGCAATCACTTCGACCGGAAAATAAGCACCGGCAGCACGGGAAGGTCTTTACTCAAGCTGGCGGCGCTTTTACATGATATAGCCAAGCCGGAGACCAAAGCTATCGAGGACGGCAGGACGCGTTTCCTGGGCCACGCCGATATCGGCGCCGCAACATCGGCCGTCATCCTGGAAAGGCTGCGTTTCAGCAGACGGGAAAACCAGCACGTAGCTCTCCTCGTGAAGTACCACCTCCGCCCCACCCAGATGAACCAGGAGGGCATGCCAACCGACCGAGCTATCTACCGCTATTTCCGCGATACCGGCGAGGCGGGCATCGACCTGATTTATCTCTGCCTGTCCGACCACCTGGCGGCACGGGGGTCAGCACTGGATTTGGACGAGTGGCGGGGGCACTGCCGCATGACGGAATACGTGCTGGACAAGCATTTTACCGTAACGGACACAGTCGCGCCGCCGAAAATCATCGACGGTCGTGATATTATGAGCATCTTTTATTTAGAGCCCGGCCCCAAAGTGGGCAGGCTGCTGAAGGAACTAAAGGAAGCCCAGGCCGCCGGCGAAATTACCACGCGGGAAGAGGCCGTGACTTACCTGAAGCGTCTCCTTTCTGAAATGAAGTAAAATGTATAAAGTAAATCCGCCCGGAGAAAGAAATGATTAAGTCAAACAACATCATACTGTTAATCATCATCGCAATCTTTGCCGTCACGGTTTGGGTGTTGTTTCCCGTCGATTCAACCCGGCTGGGGCGGGAGGGCTTGAGACTCGGCCTCGACCTTGTGGGCGGAGTGCATCTGGTCTATCAGGCCGATTTTTCACAGAACACGACCGCCGAGCAGCAGGCGGCCATCGACCGGACGATACTTACCATCGAAAATCGTATCGACCGTTTCGGCGTAACCGAGCCCGTGATTCAGCAGCTGGGCGCCGACCGCATTATGATTCAGCTTCCCGGGTTTACGGATATAAATGCCGCTAAAGGCCTGGTGGAGCAGACCGGCTACCTCGAATTCCGGCAGGTTGAAAGAAAACCCGGCGGCACGCTGGTCTATCTTAACGATTACCTGACGGTCAATATGACCGGTTTCTACCAGCCGCAGGAGACCATCAGCCGGCTCTTCGTCAACATGGACGCCCAGAGCGAAGCATACGGCAGTTTCCTGGCCTACCTGACGGCGGATGAGAACGGCCTTATTTTCACCGATATAGAAGGTAATGTTATCGATAAAGAGACCTTGACCGACTACGGCACCGCGGCTTCATGGGTCCCGTCCCGGGGTGATGACGGCACGCCGCTTACCGGCGCTTTACTGGATGACGCCCAAACCGTTATCAACAAGAATACCAACAGGCCGGAGGTTGATATAAGCTGGAACAGCGAGGGGGCCGTCATCTTTGACCAGATTGCCGCGGTACTCCATAATCCGGACCCCGATAATATACCGTACTCACTTGAATATGTCCTGGGAATTTTCCTGGACAACAACCTGCTTTCCGCGCCGCAGATGACAGCCGCAAAATACGAGGGCAGAGGCCAGATTTCCGGCAGCTTTACTCTCGACGAGGCAAGGCAGCTGACTAACCTCCTGAAATCCGGCTCGCTGCCCATGCCCCTGGTAAAACCACCGGAATACGAAGAAAAAGTATCGGCAACCCTCGGCGCCGAGTTCATCGACATGAGCTGGAAAGCCGGCCTGGTGGGCCTGGCGCTGGTGATGCTGTTCATGATTGCCTATTACCGCCTGCCCGGCCTTTTAGCCAGCCTGGCGCTTATTTTCTACGCCACTCTAACGCTGACAGTCTGCAAGCTCTGGCCGATTACCTTGAGTCTGGGCAGCATCGGGGGGATTATTGTATCCCTTGGCATCGCGGTGGACGCCAACGTGCTTATTTTTGAGAGAATGAAGGAGGAATTCCGCGCCGGGCGCACGCTTGGGGCGGCCGTCGAAGCCGGCTTCCACCGGGCATGGTCGGCTATCTGGGACAGCAACATGACCACCTTCATCGCCTGCATTATCCTGTACTGGCTGGGCAACACGGCGGTGCATAACGCCGCAGTTATAGGCTTTGCCGTGACATTATTCGTCGGCGCGCTGGTAAGCATCTTCACAGCGGTATTGGTCACCCGCACGCTCCTGCGCGCACTGGTAGGCACCGGCCTATCGAACAAGACATGGCTATTTACTGTTTCCGGAGGCAAGAAATAATGCTGGATATAATCGGAAAAAGGTTCTGGTTTTTCTTAATATCGGGAGTGCTCATCGCTATCGCCATTGTTTCTCTGATAGCTTTCGGACTCAAGCCGAGTATCGAGTTCAGCAGCGGTTCGTTACAGATGTTCAGGTTCGAAGCACCGGTGGAATATGATGCTTTCATACAGGAAATGCACAACCTGGGCTATGAAGATGCCATTATCCAGCGGACGGAGACAGGCCAATTCCTGGTACGCACGCACAAATTGACGGACACGGAGAAAAAGCAGATAGAGTCCTCGTTGACGGCGACTTTCGGAGAACACGAGATACTGCTTTCCAACGACGTATCGGAGCAGGTAGCCGCGGAAACCACACGTAACGCCGCTATCGCCGTGGCCGTGGCGATGGTGGGAATGCTGCTTTACGTCACCTATGCCTTCCGCAAGATGCCCAGGCCGTTCCGCTGGGGCACCTGTTTTGTCATCGCCTTGCTGCACGATATCTTTGTAACGGTAGGTCTTTTCTCGCTGCTGGGCCGCATCTTCGGCTGGGAGCTTGACCTGATGTTTATTACCGGCATTCTTGCTATCGTCGGCGTGAGTCTGGATAACACCATCGTCGTCTTCGACCGTATGCGCGAGAACCAGAGAAACGGCGTGAGTCCGGACTTCGAGATAGTGGTCAACCGCAGCCAGATAGAAACGCTGGGGCGTTCGCTTAACACCAGCATCACCCTGCTGATTACCTGCCTGGCGCTGCTGCTGTTCGTGGGCAGCACCATCGAGAATTTTATCATCGTCCTAATGATAGGCGTCATCGCCGGCGCCTTCGATTCCGTTTTCGTAGCGCCGGGTCTGCTGGTGGTTTGGGACAAGAACGAATGGGGCAGGTTCCTCGGGCGCAAGAAATCCCCCGCGGTGAAAGCCTGAAAGCAGGTAAAAGATGTTCACCGGTAAAAGCGGTGCCGTCAGACTTTCCGCCCTCGTCGTTATCAGTCTGATTATTCTCAAAACGGTTATCGGTATTCTTACCGGCAGCTTGAGTATTGTTGCCCAGGCAGTCGATAGCTTTTTAGATCTGTTCGCCGTAGGTGTTACCTTCCTGGCAGTGCATATCGCCGCCAAACCCGCTGATGCGGAGCACCCTTTCGGGCACGGCAAAGCGGAAAATATCGCCGCTATCATCCAGGCAATACTGATATTTGTTGCGGGCGGCACGATTATTTATTCGGCCGTTACCCGCGCCGGTATAGACGAACCGCTTGAATTTACCGAGGCCGGAATTGCCGTGATGGTGGTATCTATTATCGCCAGCATCCTGCTTTCCCGCCACCTGCGCAAGGTCGCCCGGCAGGAAGACTCGATGGCACTGGAAGCCAACGCCAATAATATTGCCGTGGATGTTTACTCCGCCGCGGTGGTGCTCGTGGGACTGGTTATCGTGCGCATCACCGGCCTGGACATCATCGACGATATACTGGCCGGCCTCGTAGCCCTCTTAATCCTGAAGGTAGGCATTGACGTATTGAGAAAATCATTTACCGGCCTTATCGATGTTAAGCTGCCGGAAGATGAAGAAAATCTTATCAAACTGGCTATTTCCGAGCACTTCGGCGACCAGGTAATCGAGTACCATAAGCTCCGCACCCGCAAGTCAGGCAGCCAGCGCTACGTGGACCTGCACCTCGTCATGCCCAGGCACATCAGCCTTGAAGAATCCCACCTGATGTGCGACCACCTGGAAAATGATATGAAACAGCGCCTGCTGGGGATGGACATCACGATTCACGTGGAACCCTGCGACGGCAAGTGCGAGCAATGTCCTCTACTCCCCTGCCGGGGCAGAAAAGAAAATCAAAAAGGTTAACTCACGCCTCTCTGAATATACTCAATAATCCCCTTCACCATGAACTGCCCCCCGAAGTAAAGCAGCGCCGCGCTTAAGACGATGAAAATCCACTCCTGCACCTTTACCCCCCAGAACCGGTGCGTCCGGAAGACAGAGAAGGAAACCAGCGAAAGCCAGATGAGGTCGCAGAGCCAGTGCACGATAATGAAAAAGGGCAGTCCCCACGTCCCCACCGCATCGATAAACTGC